>ENA-OOKA01000020-OOKA01000020.1-human-skin-metagenome-genome-assembly--contig:-NODE-20-length-69104-cov-6.671118_pt1 | contig 69104 bp, 64 predicted proteins | sample MGYA00248825_ERZ500995 | MGnify/ENA primary metagenome ERZ500995 (study PRJEB25958, sample SAMN03398540) | human skin metagenome | study: EMG produced TPA metagenomics assembly of the Human Skin...
GCAACTTGGTGGTTGTGGGAGAGTAAGTGACTGCCGCAATAATTGTTGGTGGGGGATCCTGTCCTTGGGGCAGGATCCCCTCCTTTTTTCATTCACGACCGCTGCGAGTCAGCCTTCTCGTCGGTGATTCCGAGGAATCGGCGCACCGCCTCGGCGCCGGCGACCTCGACCGCATCGTCGCGGACGATGTCATCGGCACGCAGCACCATCTGATGCTCCGTACATGCCACACCGCCCTGGACCACGATCGTGAAGTCCCCGTTGGGGGAGTACCCGAGCTTCTCGGACACCCGCCGGCTCGCATCGTTGCCCTCGACATACCCGGTGTGGAACGTGCGGGCACCGAGATGATCAGCGAAGGCGGTCACGAGCGCACGGCGCATCCGGGTGCCGTACCCGCGTCCCTGCTCGGACCGTGCGAGCCATGACCCGGTCTTCACCGACCGCGTCTTCGGAAAGTCCGTGCTGCTCGCCCCCTGCAGGCCGACGACGCGTCCGTCGACGCGGACGGTGAACTCGATGGTCCAGTCACCGGGGGAGTAGTTCGCGCGCGTCCCCCACTGATACTGGGCGATCGACCGGCCGATCTCCTCGTCGGTGCCCGAATCCCAGTCGACGAGGAACGCCCGCACACCGTCTCGGCGGACGCCGCCGCGGGCGATCTCGGCGAGCTCCGGAAGATCCGCCTCCCGGGTCGGGGCGAGCTCCATGTCTCCGGTCGTGATGCGCAGGCCGAAGGGCGGCCAGATCTCAGCGAGGTCCATACCGGAAGTCTAGGGGCTCGGAAGCCAGGCGCGGTTACTCACGCTCAGGACGGTGGCCCGCCGCGGTGACCCACCCACAGGCCGGTGGCCCGCGGCCTTCCCGGTGATGGTCCTCAGCGACGGCCGATCGTGCCGTAGGCCTTCCGCCACCGCAGGAGCGGCTGCAGCTGACCGCTTCCTGGCCCGGCCCCCAAGGCCACCACCTCGCCGACGACGAGACTGTGCGTGGCGACCTGGACGATCTCCGTCATCCGCAGCTCGAACCACGCGACGGAATGACTGAGGATCGGCTGACCCGACCGCGGACCCGGAAAGGTGTCGATGCCCGACAGCGCCCCGTAGAGGGGCTGCCCCGACGCCCCGAGGCGTTCGGAGATGTCCCGCTGCTCAGCGCTGAGGACGGAGATCGCGAAGTGATCGGTCATCTCCAAGGTCTCCATCATCCTCGAGCCTGAGTAGACGCTCACCGCCATCGTCGGCGGATCGTAGGAGACGTCGAGGAACGAGTCGACGGTGATCGCGTGCGCGGCACCGCCTCGCTTGGCCGAGACCACGGCGACGGCCGCGGCGATGTCGTCGCTGAGCTCGCGATAGCGCTCTGTGAGCGAATACTCGTGGGACCGATCCATGGTTCTCATTCTAGGGAACTACAATGGAGCCATGACCTATCCATCTTCAGGCGGTTCAGCCACGATCGAGCGTGAGCAGACAGAGCAGCTCGTCGAACCGGGCGACCACGAGCGGTTCAGCCACTACGCTCCCAAGGACAAGATCATGGAATCCATGGTCACCGGGACGCCGCTCATCGCCCTGTGCGGAAAGGTGTGGGTCCCCACGAGGGATCCCGAGCGCTTCCCTGTCTGCCCGAAGTGCAAGGAGATCTTCGAATCGATGCCTGAAGGACCCAAGGAGTAGATGGCCGCGGAACGTCTCCCAGGGACCTCCGCCGCCGAACAGCTCTCACCGGCCTTCCCCGAGCGCGCCGCTTGGGGAACGGCCGGCAAACTGCGCGCGTGGCAGGCCGAGGCCCTCGAACTCTACTTCCGGGACCAGCCGAAGGACTTCCTCGCCGTCGCGACCCCCGGTGCGGGCAAGACGACCTTCGCCCTGCGCCTGGCCGCTGAGCTCCTCGCCCAGCGCGTCGTCAACCGCGTCACGGTCGTTGCCCCCACCGAGCACCTCAAAGTCCAGTGGGCGGACTCCGCTGCGCGCGTGGGTATCAAACTCGACCCGCACTTCAAGAACTCCCAGGGCAAGCACGCCCCCGGATTCCACGGTGTCGCCCTCACTTACGCCCAGGTCGCCGCGAAGCCGGTCCTCCACCACAACCGCACCGCAGCCGGGCGCACGCTCGTCATCCTCGACGAGGTCCACCACGCCGGTGACGCCCTGTCCTGGGGTGACGCGGTCCGCGAGGCCTTCGGTCCGGCCGTGCGCCGCCTGTCGCTGACGGGCACCCCGTTCCGCTCCGACACCTCGCCGATCCCGTTCGTCACCTACGCCCCCGACGCCGAGGGCATCCGCACCTCGGTCGCGGACTACTCCTACGGCTACGGCCGGGCACTCAAGGACTCCGTCGTCCGACCCGTCCTCTTCCTCGCCTACGCCGGTGCCATGTCGTGGCGGACGAAGGCCGGCGACGAGATGTCCCACGTCCTCGGCGAGGAGACGACGAAGGACATCAACTCCCAGGCCTGGCGCACCGCCCTCGACCCGGCCGGCGACTGGATCCCCGCCGTGCTCAAAGCCGCGGACATGCGTCTGACCGAGGTCCGGCGCACGGTCCCCGACGCCGGTGGTCTCGTCATCGCCACTGACCAGGATGCGGCCCGCGCCTACGCGAAGGTGCTGCGCGAGCTCACCGGGGAGAAGCCCACCGTCGTCCTCTCCGACGAAGCCGGGGCCTCGGCGCGCATCGAGGAGTTCCAGAACTCGACCGACCGCTGGATGGTGGCCGTGCGCATGGTCTCCGAGGGCGTCGACGTCCCCCGTCTGTGCGTCGGCGTCTACGCGACCTCGTCCTCGACGCCCCTCTTCTTCGCCCAGGCCATCGGACGCTTCGTCCGCGCCCGCAAACGCGGAGAGACCGCGTCCGTGTTCCTCCCCTCGGTGCCGATCCTCCTGGCGCTCGCGAACTCGATGGAGGTCGAACGCGACCACGCCCTCGACCGGCCGCGCAACGAGGATGAGAACGATGTCGTCGTCTTCGACGATCAGGCCCTCGAGCAGGCCAACCGCAGCGAGGGCGCCTCCGACCAGCTCGGCTCCTTCGAGGCGCTCGGTGCCGAGGCGCTGTTCGACCGGGTGCTCTACGACGGCGGCGAGTTCGGCACCGGTGGAGCGATCGGCTCCGAGGACGAACTCGACTTCATCGGCATCCCCGGCCTCCTCGAACCCGAACAGGTCCACGAACTCCTGCGCACCCAGCAGGCCAAGCAGGCCCAGCGCAAGACCGCCGCCGCACCGCCTCCTGCCGCCGAGGTCCACACGAGCGAACTCGAGCATCGGGCGATGAAGGAGGAGCGCAACCAGCTCCAGAGCCTCGTCGGCGCCTGGTCACGGCGCACCGGCACCCCGCACAAGACCGTCCACGTCGAACTCCGCAAGGCGTGCGGAGGACCTGCGGTGGCCCAGGCCACCCGTGAGCAGATCCAGGCGCGGATCAAGAAGCTCCAGGGCTGGTTCGTCGGCCAGAAATGACCGGGCCGGGGTAGGACTCAGCCGGGGTGGGCCTCAGCCGGAGTAGAACACCGTCGGGATCGCCGGCTCCCCGTCCTGGAGGCGCCTGGCCGACCGCGGCAGCTCCGCCAGGGACTCGTCATGGCGGGCACACGCCTTCTTCACTCCGCCGGCCCCCGTGAACGACCGGTCGATCTCCCCGCCCACGACGAGGTCGACCGACAGGTGCCGTCCGTCGTCGAGGTCATCGGGCAGGTCGGGGATGCCGACGGCCTCTTCGACGGCGATCGCACCGTCGATGAGGCGCCTGGCCTCCTTGTGTCCGCCCCGGGAGGGCTTGCCCGTCGAGTTCTTCGCCACCGCCGTCCACGTCCCCGATTCGTCGGCGCGCGCGACGAGCTTGTAGACGAGCCCCGCCGCCGGTGCGCCCGAGCCGGTGACGACGCGAGTGCCGACGCCGTAGGCGTCGACGGGGGAGGCGGCGAGCGCTGCGATCGCGTACTCGTCGAGGTCGCTGGTGACCGTGATCGTCGTGTCCTTCGCGCCGAGGCGGTCGAGGCCCGCCCTGACCTCGCTCGCCTGTTCGATGAGGTCGCCCGAGTCGATGCGCACCCCGCCGAGGCGGGGGCCGGCGAGTTCGATCGCCGTCTTGAGCGCCTCCTCGACGTCGTAGGTGTCGAGCAGGAGGGTCGTATCGGTGCCGAGCGACTCGAGCTGCGCGGCGAAGGCTTCGCGCTCCGAGTCGTGGAGGAGGGTGAACGAATGCGCCGAGGTCCCGATCGTCGGCAGTCCGTACCGCAGTCCCGCAGCGAGGTTCGACGTCGAGGAGAAGCCGCCGATGACCGCGGCCCTGGCCGCCGCCACTGCCGCATGCTCGTTCGTGCGACGCCCGCCCATCTCCGCCACCGGTCGGTCGCCGGCGGCCTGCGCCATCCGGGACGCCGCCGAGGCGACCGCGCAGTCGTAGTTGAGCGCGGAGAGGATGAGCGTCTCGAGGATGACACCCTCGGCGAAGCTCGACTCGATGGTGAGCAGCGGGGAGCCCGGGAAGTAGATCTCGCCCTCGGCGTAGCCCCGGATCGTTCCCGAGAAGCGGTAGTTCGCCAGCCAGTCGATCGTCGCGGCATCGACGATGCGCTCACGGCTGAGGAACGCAAGCTCCTCCTCGTCGAAGCGGAAGTCCTCGAGCATCTCGAGGATGCGTCCCGTACCTGCGACGACGCCGTAACGGCGTCCGGCGGGAAGGCTGCGACCGAAGACCTCGAAGAGGCTGGGCCGGTGAGCAGCGCCCGATCTCAAGGCGGCCTGCACCATCGTCAGCTCGTACTGATCGGTGAAGAACGCAGTGGAATCGGTGCGTGTGAGATCACTCATAGGCGTGATCTTACGTCACGACAGCATCACGGATCTGCCGTATTGTGGAAACGTGAGCAATCCAACGACCCCTGTTCTGGAGCCGGACGTCGGCGTCCGCACCGCCGTGGATCCGGCCAGGCCGTGGAGGACCGTCGTCTTCAACGACCCGGTCAATCTCATGAGCTATGTCAGCTACGTCTTCCAGTCCTACTTCGGGTACTCCGCGGAGAAGGCTCACCGGCTCATGCTCGAAGTCCACGAGAAGGGCCGCTCCGTCGTCGCCACCGGAGGACGCGAGGAGATGGAGCGCGACACCCAGGCGATGCACGAATACGGTCTGTGGGCCGCGTGCCAACCAGAATCAGGATCAGACTGAGGCATGGCAGCCATCGACGCTCGTGGGGACGACGTCGTCCTCAGACTCGAGGACAACGAACGCTCACTCATGCTCACGGTCTTCACCGACCTCGCCGCCCTCCTCGCCGAGGATGAGGGGGAGGACGGTCGTCCCGATTCGGAGAACTGGGAAGCCCGGCTCGGCCTCGTCGAGCGCCCTCGCCCCGACGATCCGGCGCTGCTGCGGCTCTTCCCCGATGTCGACCCCCTCGACGACGAACGCTCGCAGGAGTTCCGGCGGCTCACCGAGTTCGACCTCGCCCAGGCGAAGGCGCACAACGTCCGCATCATCGTCGCCGGACTGAGGCGAGGAGCGGCGATCACGCTCAGCCATGACGAGGTGCTCGCGTGGATGAAGGGCCTCAACGACCTTCGGCTCGTCCTCGCTGTCCGCCTCGGCATCGACACCGAGGAGGCGCAGGAGGAGAAGTACGCCCACCGCGACCAGCTCGACGAGTCCGAAGAGCTCACCCTGACCCTGTACGACTTCCTGACCTGGATTCAGGACCGACTGACGATGACCTTGCTCGCGCAGATGCAAGGGGATGACGACGAATGAAACTCACCGCCCTCGGCACCGCCGGCTCCTTCCCCGGCCCCGGTTCCTCCGCCAGCTGCTACCTCGTCGAGACCGAGGAGGAGAAGCCGACCCGCATCGTCCTCGACTTGGGCTCCGGAGCGCTCAGCCCTCTGCAGCGAGCAGTCGACCTCGACTCGATCACCGCTGTCGTGCTCAGCCACCTCCACCCCGACCACTGCATGGACATGCTCGGGTTCTACGTCCGCCACAGCTACGACCCGCGCTTCTTCTCCGGGGACGTCACGGACACCGGCACGATCCGCACCCGCACCGCCGTCTACGCCCCGGCCGGAGCAGAGGAGCGACTCACCCGCGCCTATCACACGGATCCCGGAAAGGCCCCGTCCGCCGACGGCTGCGAAGACACCGACTTCTCCCGCGCGTTCGAGTTCATCGACCTCGACGACCGATCGGTCTGGCAGATCGGGTCGCTGACCATCGAGACCTTCCTCGTCGACCATCCCGTCGAGACCTACGCCGTGCGGATCACGGACGCGACCGGATCCGTCATCGCCTACTCGGCTGACACCGACGAGTGCGCCAACCTCGTCGAAGCCGCCCGCGGGGCCGACCTCTTCCTCTGCGAGGCCGCGTTCCAGGAGGGCAGGGACTCCGCCCGCGGAGTCCACCTCACCGGCAAGCGCGCGGGTCGTGTGGCCACCGACGCCGACGTCCGCTCCCTCGTGCTCACGCACATCCCCGTGTGGACGGACTGCACGATCGTGCGCGGAGAGGCCGCGGGGGAGTACCGCGGCCCCATCGAACTCGCGAAACCCGAAGCCTGGTGGAGCGTGTGAGCCCCACCGCAACCGAGACCGAGACAGGAAAGAGGACCATGGCGCGCGCAGACGGACGAGGAGCCGATGAGCTCCGCGAGGTGAAGATCACCCGGAACTGGATCACCACCGCCGAGGGCTCGGCCCTCATCGAGTTCGGCAACACGCGCGTGCTCTGCGCGGCGTCCCTGACCGAAGGCGTCCCCCGGTGGCTCAAGGGGCAGGGCCGCGGATGGGTGACCGCCGAGTACGCGATGCTCCCGCGCGCCACCGACTCCCGGAGCACCCGTGAGTCCGTCAAGGGCAAGCTCGGCGGGCGCACCCATGAGATCTCCCGCCTCATCGGGCGCAGCCTGCGAGCGGTCATCGACATGACGAAGCTCGGGGAGAACACCCTCGTCCTCGACTGCGACGTCCTCCAGGCCGACGGCGGGACCCGCACCGCCTCGATCACCGGTGCCTACGTCGCCATGGCCGACGCGATCGACAAGGGCCGCTCGTCCGGACTCATTCCCGCCGCCCACCAGCCGCTGACCGATTCGGTCGCTGCGATCAGCGTCGGCATCGTCGACGGTCAGCCCCTCCTCGACCTGCCCTACGTCGAGGACTCGACCGCCGAGACCGACATGAACGTCGTCATGACCGGCTCCGGGAAGTTCGTCGAGGTCCAGGGCACTGCCGAAGGTGCGCCGTTCGACCGCGACGAGCTCTCCTCGCTGCTCGACCTCGCCGCGAAGGGCTGCGCCGACCTCACCGAGCTTCAGCGCGAGGCGCTGGGACGATGACGACCTTCGTCCTCGCCACCCACAACGAGAAGAAGAAGCGCGAGCTCCTCGCGATCCTCCTCCCTGTCCTCGGTGAGGGCACGGAGGTCCGCACCGCCGCCGAGGCGGGGCTCGGGGACATCCCGGAGACCGGGGTGACGTTCGCCGAGAACGCGCTCATCAAGGCCCATGCCGCCGCGGCGGCCACCGGGCTGACCGCGATCGCCGACGACTCCGGGATCGCCGTCGACGTCCTCGGCGGGGCGCCGGGGATCTTCTCCGCCCGATGGGCAGGACGCCACGGCGACGACCAGGCGAACCTCGAGCTGCTGCTGTCCCAGCTGCGCGACATCGACGCCGCACACCGGGGAGCGCAGTTCCGCTGCGCCGCCGCGGCCGTCACCCCTGACGGGCGCGAGTTCGTCGCCGAGGGTGCGATGCCCGGCCGCCTCGCCACCGCACCGCGTGGGGACGGCGGCTTCGGCTACGATCCCATCTTCATCCCCGAGGGCTCGGAGAAGAGCGCGGCCGAGATGACCCCGGAGGAGAAGAACGCGCGCTCGCATCGGCGCATCGCCTTCGACGGCCTCGCCGGCATCCTCGCCGAGCAGACGGGACTCTGAGACCGCCACCCGCCTCGGCGACCGCAGGCCGCTGACCCGGCATCCGCCCCGAGGACCGGGCCCCGTTCCCGGTGAGCGGCCCGGGATGTGACACGGGACACATTCGCGCCCTGCCGTGTCGGTTAGACTGAGCGAGCCGATCGGCGTCCCGAACTACGAGGTGAACCATGAAGTCTCCGCGCACCGCCCTCTGGGTCGCAGCCGCCGCTGCCCTCACCCTCGTCCTCTCCGCGTGCTCGGCGGGCGCCTCCGATCCCGGATCGGACGAGCAGCGCGATTCGATGGCGATCGCCTTCACCGCCGAACCGGTCAACCTCGACTTCACCTCGACCTCGGGGGTCGCGATCCCCGAGGCCCTCATGGAGAACGTCTACGAGTCCCTCGTCCGCCTCGACGAATCCGGTGAGATCCAACCGGCGCTCGCCGAGGACTGGACGGTGTCCGAGGATCGGAAGACGTACACCTTCACCCTCCGCGAGGGAGTGAAGTTCTCCAACGGAGCAGACCTCACCAGCGAGGACGTCAAGTTCTCCTACGAGCGAGCGAAGAACGAGTGGACGAATGCGCTCGGGGCGAAGATGGACGTCGTCGACTCGATCGCCACTCCCGACGACTCCACGGTCGAGATCACGCTGGCCACACCGTCGAACCAGTGGCTGTTCAACCTCACGACACTCATCGGGGCCGTCTTCGACACCGAGGGCACCGAGGACCTCGCGAACGAGGCGATCGGCACGGGACCGTACGCGATCGAGAAGTTCACGCGCGGGCAGTCGATCGACTTCGTCGCGCGCGACGACTACTGGGGCGAGGCGCCGGCGGTGAAGAACGTCGAGTTCAAGTACTTCACGGACGCCGTCTCCGCCGCGAACGCCCTGAAGTCCGGCGAGATCGACGTCGTCTCCAACCTCCAGGCCCCGGAACTCGCCGGGGACTTCCAGAGCGCGGACTACCAGATCATCTCGGGCACGACGAACGGCGAGGTCGTGCTGACGATGAACAACGCCGACGGGATCTTCAAGGACAAGCGCGCCCGTGAAGCGGTGATGTACGCGATCGACCGCAAAGCCGTGCTCGACACCGCATGGGCCGGATACGGAGAGCTCATCGGATCGATGGTCCCGCCGACCGACCCCTACTACGAGGATCTCACCGGGGTGTGGCCCTACGACCCCAAGAAGGCGAAGCAGCTCATCGACGACGCCGGGCTCACCGGCGAGGAGTTCACCTTCACCGTGCCCAACCTGCCGTACGCGAAGGCGATCTCCGAGATCGTGTCCTCGCAGCTGAGCGAGGTCGGTCTCACCGCGAAGATCGAGACGCAGGAGTTCCCCGCAGTGTGGTTGGACAAGACCTTCACGAAGCACGAGTACGACATGTCGGTGATCAACCACGCCGAACCCCGCGACATCCTCACCGTCTTCTCCTCCGACTACTACACCGGCTACGACGATGCGAAGATCAGGGAGCTCGCGGAGAAGGCCGACACGGGCACCGAGGAGGAGTACATCTCCGGGATGAAGGACATCGCGCGCACGATCACCGAGGACGCGGCCGCCGACTTCCTCTTCCTCTTCCCCAACCTCGTCGTCGCCAAGGCCGATGTCGCAGGCATCCCCGTCAACCGCGTCTCGGATGCCTTCCGCATCGCCGACCTCAGCTGGAACTGACCTGTCCCGACCATGATCGCCTACGTCCTCGGTCGGCTCGTCCAGTTCCTCCTCTCCCTCCTCGTCGCCTCGGTGGCGGTGTTCGCCCTCATGAGCGTCCTGCCGGGCAATGCGGCGCAGGTGGCCCTGGGGACGAACGCCACCGCTGAGGCGGTGGCGGAGCTCGAGTCCCGCTACGGCCTCGATGAGCCGGCGCTCGCGCGCTACCTCGACTGGCTCGGCGGGATGGTCCGCGGGGACTTCGGAACGTCCTACGTCACCGGCGCCCCGATCACCCCGGTCATCGTCGACAGCGTCCAAGTCACCGCGATCCTCGTCGTCGCGGCGATCATCGTCGCCGTGCTCATCGCCGTGCCGCTGGGCACCTTCGCCGCCCTCGAGCAGCGCAGCTGGGTGGGGGCGACGATCTCGGCGCTCAGCCAGATCGGGATCGCGATCCCCAGCTTCCTCGCCGCGATCCTCCTCGTCATGGTCTTCTCCCTCACCCTCGGGTGGTTCCCCTCCCAGGGGTGGATGGCGCCGATCGAAGGCGTCGGCGGCTTCCTCGCCCGCCTCGTCCTCCCCGTCGTCTCCCTCGCCCTCGTCCAGGCGGCGATCCTCACCCGCTACGTCCGCTCCGCCGTCCTCGACGTCATGCGCGAGGACTACATCCGCACCGCCCGGGCGAAGGGGCTGACCCGGACCCGGGCGCTGTTCCGGCACGGACTGCGCAATGCGGCGATCCCGGTTATCACCGTCGCCGGGGTCCAGCTCGCGACCCTGCTCGTCGGCGCCGTCGTCATCGAACAGATCTTCGTCCTCCCCGGCATCGGCTCCGAGCTCGTGCGAGCCGTATCCAACCGCGACCTCGTCACCGTCCAGGGCATCGTCATGGTCCTCATCGTGCTCGTGCTCCTCATCAACTTCGTCGTCGACCTCCTCTACCCGGTCGTCGATCCGCGACTGAGGGCTGCCGCATGAGCGCGACGAACCCACGCGACCGCGTCCACGCCGACGGCCTCCCGGCCGCCGAGCATGTCGTCGGTGCCCGCGGCCGGGGACGGCGTCCGCGCAGACGTGTCGGAGCGCCGATGATCATCGGTGCTGTCCTCGTCGCCCTCGTCGTCCTCCTCGCCCTCGTCTCCTTCGTCTGGACACCCTACGATCCCGCTGCCGTCGACCCGGCAGCCCGGCTGCAGGCGGGCAGCCCTGCCCATCCCCTCGGCACCGACCGCTTCGGCCGGGACACCCTTACGTGGATCATGTACGGCGCACGGATCACACTCATGGTCGGCGTCGTCGCCGTCGGCATCGCCCTGCTCATCGGCACCCCGATCGGGATCCTCGCCGCGGTCGTCGCCCAGTACCCGTGGGGTCAGTGGCTGGGCGCCCTGATCATGCGCGCCAACGACATCCTCCTCGCCTTCCCTGCCCTTCTGCTCGCCATCATCTTCGCCGCCGTCTACCAGCCGGGGACGGGCCCGGCGATGGTCGCCGTCGGCATCGCCTCCATCCCCGGGTTCGCCCGTGTCGCCCGGTCGGGGACGATGCAGGTGCTCGGCTCCGAGTACGTCCGGGCCGCCCGCGCCGCGAACCGGGGCACCGCCGCGATCGCCGTCGTCCACGTCCTGCCGAACATCGCCGGCATGGTCATCGTCCAGGCGTCGGTGACGTTCGCGATCTCCGTCCTCGCCGAGGCGGGGCTCTCCTTCCTCGGCCTCGGCACCCAGGCGCCGGTGCCCTCGTGGGGGCGGATGCTCCAGGAGTCCCAGCAGTTCCTCGCCACCCGTCCCGAACTCGCGCTGTGGCCGGGCCTGGCCATCGCGGTGGCCGTCCTCGGCTTCAACCTCCTCGGCGACGGACTCCGCGACCGCTTCGACCCGAAGATGGAGGTGCGCTGAGATGACCGAGACCCTCGTCGACGTCACCGACCTCACGATCACCCCGGCCGGAAGCGGGGAACCGGTCCTCGACTCCGTCTCTCTCCGGCTGGTCCCGGGGGAGCGGGTCGGGCTCATCGGCGAATCGGGGTCGGGGAAGTCCCTGACCGCGGCCTCGATCATGGGACTGCTTCCCGACGAACTCCACGCGACGGGGACGATCCGCCTCGCCGGCTTCGACGGCGACGTCCTCACCGCGAGCGAGAAGCGGCTGGCCCGCATGCGCGCGGATCTCGTGTCGATGGTCTTCCAGGAGCCGATGAGCGCGCTCAACCCGCTCATGCGGGTCGGCGACCAGATCGCCGAGGCGCTGCGCCTCCACGGCGGCGTCCCCCGCGCGCAGGTCCCCGGACGGGTGCTCGAACTCCTCCGCGACGTGCGGATGCCCGCTCCCGAGAGCGCCCGCCTGGCCTACCCGCACCAGCTCTCCGGAGGGCAACGGCAGCGGGTCATGCTCGCGATCGCCCTCGCCAACGCCCCGCGGCTGCTCATCTGCGACGAACCGACGACCGCCCTCGACGTCACGGTGCAGAAGCAGATGCTCGACCTCATCGCCGAAAGGGTCGACGCCGTCGGGGCGGGGCTGCTCTTCATCACCCACGACCTCGCCGTCGTCGCGGGACTGTGCGACCGGGTCATCGTCATGTACCAGGGCCGCATCGTCGAGACCGGCACGGTCGAAGAGATCTTCACCGACCCGCAGCACCCCTACACCCGGGGCCTGCTCGCCTCCTCCGATCTCGACGCCACCGACGCCGACGGGCACCTCTTCACCCTGCGCACGGCACTCGACTACACGGGGCCGGGCGAAGACCCATCGGGGACGCCGGCCGGGAAGGCGACGACCGCCTCGGCGGCAGAGGAGGGCCTTGCGGACCCGCCGGGCCACGGCCCTTCGCCGCGCGGACGGGATGCATCGCCTCTCATCGAGGTCGCCGACGTCTCGAAGCTCTACCGATCCGGGGGACTGCTGCGGCGGCGGGCTCCGGTGCGCGCACTCGACGGGGTCGGCTTCACGGTGGCACGGGGCCAGCGGCTCGGGATCGTCGGCGAATCGGGGTCGGGGAAGTCGACGCTGCTCAACATCCTCTCCGGTCTCGACCGACCGACGAGCGGCCATGTCCGCGTCGGCGACATCGCCGTCGAGTCGGCGTCGGCCTCGGCGCTGCGCCGTCTGCGCGAGGACCTCCAGATCGTCTTCCAGGATCCCTTCGCCTCCCTCGACCCGCGGATGCGGGTCGAGGACATCGTCGCCGAACCGCTCATCGCCAAGGGCATCGGACGCGACGAGCGCCTCGCCGAGGTCGAGGCGATGCTCGCCGCAGTCGACCTCGACACCGCAGCGATGCGGCGCTACCCCCACCAGTTCTCCGGCGGACAGCGGCAGCGGATCTCGATCGCGCGGGCACTGGTCACCCGGCCCCAGATCCTCGTCGCCGACGAGCCCGTCTCCGCCCTCGACGTCTCCGTCCGGGCGCAGGTGCTCAACCTCCTCACCGACCTCGTCGACGACTACGCCCTCACCCTGCTCTTCGTCTCCCACGACCTCGGCGTGGTCAGGCATCTGTGCTCCGATGTCATCGTCATGAAGGACGGATGCATCGTCGAGGCGGGGACGACCGAGCAGGTCTACACCGCACCCCGAGAGGAGTACACGGCGAGCCTCATCGCCGCGACCCCGACCCTGGCCGCCGCGCTCACCGGCTGAGCCGAGACGCCGACCCGAGACCCACGACGAAGGAGAAGAGGACGATGACGGCTCTGTCCGATCTGACCGCAGCGCAGATGGCCGCGGGATACGCCGAGGGGGAGTTCTCCCCGCTCGAGGTGCTCGCGAGCGTGCAGTCGCGGATGGACGCATGCGAACCCGTCATCAACGCCCTCCACCACCGTGACGACGAGCGCTCCCGTGAGGCCGCCGAAGCGAGCGCCCGCCGCTTCGCGGCCGGGGCTCCACTCGGACCCCTCGACGGGGTGCCGGTGACGATCAAGGAGAACATCGCGCGCAGGGGAGTGCCGATGCCGTCGGGCCATGCGTGGCTCGACGTGCCACTCGCCGACCACGATGCGCCGATCACCGAGCGGCTCACCGAGGCCGGGGCCGTCATCGTCGGATCGACGACGATGCCCGATTGGGGCATGCTCTCCTCGGGGGTCTCCTCGCTCCACGGCATCACCCGGTCCCCGCTCGACCCGAGCCTGACGACGGGCGGATCGAGCGCCGGTGCCGGTGCCGCGGCCGCGGCCGGCTACGGGCCCATCCACATCGGCTCCGACATCGGAGGATCGATCCGCCTGCCGTGCACCTGGCTCGGCCTCGCCGGCCTCAAGCCGAGTTTCGGACGGGTCCCGCTCGACGCCCCCTACATGGGACGCTGCGCGGGCCCGATGGCGCGCACCATGGCCGACGTCGCCGCGGCGATGACCGTCATCTCCGCCCCCGACGACCGTGACTGGACGCGGCTTCCCGCCGGCGCCGCCGATGGTGCCGATGCGTCATCGTCGCCGTTCGATCCTGCGGGCCTGCGCATCGGCCTCCACCTCGACGCCGGGTGCGGGGTCCCTGCGACGTCGGAGACGACCGACGCGATCGCCGAGGCGGCCGCGGCATTCCGCACCGCCGGAGCCGAGATCGTGCCCGTCGCCCCCTTCATCGACGACGGTCTGCTCGCCGACATGGACCTGTTCTGGCGGGTCCGGTCGTGGAACGACCTCCGGGCGCTCCCGTTCGCCGAACAGCAGCTCATCCTGCCCTACATCCGGGAGTGGGCCCAGGGCGGGGCCGACGTCACGGGTTCGCGCCTCATGGAGTGCTACCACAGCGTGCAGGAGATCCGACGGCGCACCGTCGCTGCGACGGGCGACCTCGACCTCGTCCTCTCCCCGGTGGCCCCGGACGCGGCGTTCGCAGCCGAACAGCCGATGCCCTACCCCGATGCCACCGCGCCCATGGGGCACATCGGGTTCACGATGCCCTACAACATGTCGGAGCAGCCGGCGGCGACCGTGCTCGCGGGATTCACCGGCGACGGGCGGACGATCGGCGTGCAGATCTCCGGGCGCCGCTTCGCCGACGACCTCGTCATCGCCGCTGGCCGGTGGTTCGAAGCCGCCGCCGCCGTCCCCCTGCCGCGGCGCGCAGTCCTCGACGGAGCCTGAGCGAGACGAGAATCGCCGGGACTCCGACAGGAGTCCCGGCGATCACCGTCGGAGGGAGAGCGTCAGAAGTCGAAGAACTCGACGGAGAGCTTGTCGCCCTCGATCGTCACACTTCCCGACACCGACAGCGGATTCCCGTTCGAGAAGTACGAGGAGCCGCGCTGCTTTCCGTCGACGCTGAAGTCGAAGCTGCCGTTCTTCTCGGTGAAGAACGACCCCGTGTTGGTGTCACCGACCCCGAAGGAGGCCTTGACGTCGGGCATCTCCTTGATGTTCCACTTCGCGGTGTTCTTCTTCGCGAGCTCATCGAGCTTCTTGTCCGTGCCGCCGACCGGGATCTGTGTGGGATCGAACTTGATGAACTTGCACTTGGGCTTGATGTCCTTGTTGTCGAAGCACTTCTCGAGCTCGGCATCGACCTGCTTCTGGACCTCCTTCTCGAAGTCCGGGGTCGGGGCGAGATCGAGGTTGAGCGTGAGCGGTGAAACCTGCTCGCCGCTCGGCTGATCACCCGGGGCATAGGCCTGCGGGAAGTTCGCCGCAGCGGTGTCCGAGGCCTCGGAGACCCACTTGCTCGCAGGGATCGCGAACTCGTACTTGCCCGGGTAGACGGCGAAGGCCGTCGTGCCCGCCTGCGCCTTGTAGTCGGTGCCGTTGATCGTCAGTCCGTCAGCGGCGGGGACGTCGAGGGAGATGACGTGGAGCGCGGGCCCGGTCAGCGCCCACTTGTCGAAGAAGAGGTTCTGCTTGCCGTCCTTCTTCGCGGTGAGATCGACGTTGTAGTTCGCTCCGTCGAGCGTGTAGCTGACGGTGACTTTGCCGTTGTCACCGTCGACGTTCGAGGATTCGACCTTCGCGTTCTTGATCTTCGCCGGCGACGACTCGGTGAAGTTCGTCGACAGCAGGTCGAGGTTCGTGCCCTCAGGACGCGGGGACGGGGCGATCTTCTCCGCAGCGGCGAAGTCACCCTTGTTCAGCGCCGCGACGTAGTCCTCGGCAACCGAGTCCGGTCCGTAGTTGTTCTTGTTCACCGAGTTGACGACGAGAACACCGACGAGGACGAGCACGAGGACGAGGACGACGGCACCGAGGGCGATGAAGAGCGGCAGCTTCCCCTTCTTCTTCGGTGCCCGGGACTCTGCCCGGGTCGTCGCTGCGGTCGAACCGGCGAAACCGGGGGCCGGTGCCGGCTGCGGGAGGGCCTGGGACGACCCGGGTCCCGAACCCGTCCGCTGCCCCGAACCGGTCTGCTGCGGTCCGCTCTGGTAGGGGTCGGACTGGTTCTGGTACGGACCCGCCGGGTTCCGGTACCCGCCGTTCTGCTCCGGTACGGCGGGGTAGCGGCTCGTGCCCTGTTCGTTCGAATAACCGCCGGGGCCGCCCTGCTGAGGGCCGCCCTGCTGAGGACCGTTCTGCCCCGGACCGCCGAACTGGGGGCCGGGTGCGCCGTACTGCGGGCCGCCGGGCTGCGATGGGGACCCGCCGAAATGCGGTGCCGACTGAGGACCCTGCTCATTGCGCGATCCCGACCACTGCGAGCCGTTGTCGGCACCGGGGCCCTGCCCCTGCGGGCCTCCGGCGCCCGGGCCCGACGGAGCGCCGCTTTCGACGCGCGGCTGGGGAGTGGTCGCAGCGCCGTCCGAAGTCTGCTGCGATCCGGGACCTCTGCCCTGGTCAGCGGCCCCGAACGGGGGAGCGTCGGAGCCGAACGACGTCTCGTCGGCTTCCTTCGCCGCGGTGTTCTGCGCATCACGATCCGCCGCGGGTTCCCGCGCATCACGGTCCGAGGAGAACGGGCTCGGCATCGCGACCGTCTCCTCACCTGCGGACGCTCGGTTCGGACCGCTTCCCGAACCCGTCACGCCCGTACTGCCCTCGCCGGTCGACGCGTCCGTGTTCCGGTGGGGAGGATCGTTCGGTGGGGGCGGAACATTCTGTTCGTCGTTCCCGTTGCTCATCGCAGTCTGCTTCCTTAACTTCCGACACGCGCGTTCTGGCGCAATTGTACGTCCCGGACGTGGGAATCGCGTGGTCAATACCGCAATGTGCGCTTGCCGTCGGCGAAAATGGTACCGATGCACACTTCTCCACCTCAGAGCTCCACGCGCCATCCCGTCCTCCTGGGCATGGTCGAAGCCTTCCGCCTCGGCCTCATCGTCGTGCCCTCGGCGTTCGTCGTCGCGACGGTCTTCTGGCTCGTCGGCCTCGGCGCCCAGCTCGACTACTCGATCATCCCCGAGTGGGCCTTCGCCCTCTGGGCCGTCGTCCACGGTCTGAGCATGTCGACGATGGGCTTCGACTTCTCACTGCCCCCGAGCCTCGTCACCCTCGGAGTGTGGGCCCTCCTCGCCTCGGGGGCGGCCCGACTCATCACTGTGCTCTCCGATGCCGATCCTCAGCCCGGCGATGAGGCGGAGGAGACTCCGTGGTGGGCGACGTGCGCCATGGCGCTCTCGGGCTTCGCCCTCGTCTACGCGGGGCCGCTCGTCGTGCTCGCCGTCCTCGTCGGGGAGGCGACTCTCGATCCGCTCGGCGTCCTCCGGCTGCTCGCCCTGCTCGCGACGGCCTTCGCCTTCGGCTATGTCCGGGTCCGCGGCGTCGTCGACCTCCCGTGGCTGAGTGGACTCGACGAGGAGGTCTGGAGTGCCGCGACCGCCCTGGGCAGGCGCGTGCTCTTCGGCGCCCTCGGACTCGCCGTCGTCGTCATCGCCGTCGGGCTCGGACTGCGGTGGGCCGACCTCGCCGAGGCGATGGAGGCCTACAGCTCCCCGCTGTCGGCCGGCATCGGCCTCGTCGTGGTCCAGGTGCTCTTCGCTCCGGGAGCGCTCTTCAGCGCGCTGTCGTGGATCGCCGGCACAGGGGTGGGCATCGGCGACGGCGTCTCTTCGGCGTTCCTCACGGCCTCGGGACCTGTGCCCGACGTTCCCGTGCTCGAACTCCTCGTCGGGGGATACCCGGTGTGGGCGAAGGCCGCACCGGTCCTCCTCGTCCTCCTCGGGATCGGCTGCGTCGTCATCGGCCGCGCGCATGCCCGCCGGGTCCATGCCGCCGGATGGATGAGTGTGGCCGTCGCGTCCGGGCTCGTCCTCATCGTCGGTGAGACCGCTGCGCTCTTCTCCTTCGGTGCGATCGGTCCCATCGGGCTCGCCGCCTTCGGTCCCTCACCCCTCGTCTCCGCGCTCGCGGTCACCGGATGGGTCGGTCTGGGTCTGAGCATCGGCTGCGGGCTGACCATGCTCTCGCACATGGAGTTCGACCGCGAGGACGACGAGGCTCTCGCGGGAAGCGAGCGCAGCTGATCGCCGGCACCCCGGGTGGTGGTCGGACTGGTGGGGTCGGAACTGCGGCACCGGAGGCCGCTCAGAGGTGCGCTGTGCTCAGTTCGAGCCGGGCAGCTCGAGGTCCTGTCCGGTGATCTGCTTGAACCAGGAGCCCAGTCCGTCCTCGTAGTCGCTCGCGCACTTGAGCTCCGCCTGCTGGGTGATCGCATCCCGCACGCACTCCTCGTAGCTCGACTGGACGGGCCAGAGCACCACGGAGGAGAGGGTGGAGAAGACGAGGTAGACGCTGAGCAGTCCGCCGAGGACGCCGAGGGAGATGCTGCGCTTCTGCTTCGCTCTGACCACGGCGATGATGTAGCGGACCGACCAGACGATCGCGGCGATCGCGAAGCCCGCGGCGGCGAGTTTGAAGGGCAGCGGATAGGTGAACGTCAGCACCGCGGCCAGGACGAGGAGGATGAGGATGAGTCCGTGCCGCGCCGGCGCGGCCTGCCTCTCCTCCTCGGGGGTGGGGGCATTCTTCTCTTCGGTGCTGTTCGGTGACGTCACCCCGTCATTTTGTCACAGTCGACTGGCAATCGCCTCGGCGCCCGGTCCGGCCCCAGCGGAAGCCGGCACGGTCCGGGTCGGTGCGCCCGTGACGGCGAGGATAGAATGGCCTTCGTGCGCATCGTTCTGCTGGCCTCCGGCTCAGGTACCCTCACCCAGGCCGTCATCGACGCCTTCACCGGACCCGGATCCGCCGACGTCGAGATCGTCGCGATCGGCTCCGATTCTCCGACCGCGGGTGTCCTCGCCCGGGCCGAGTCCGCGGACATCCCCACCTTCGTCGTCCGCCCTCGGGACTTCTCCGACCGCGATGCATGGAATGTGCGGCTGCGCGACACGGTCGCCGACCTCGACCCGGACTGGGTCGTCTCCGCCGGCTTCATGCGCATCCTCGGCGCCGACTTCATCGCCGCCTTCGACCAGCGGATCATCAACACCCACCCGGCGCTGCTGCCGGCCTTCCCCGGCGCCCACGGCGTCCGCGACGCGCTCGCCCACGGCGTCAAGGTCACCGGCGGGACGATCCACCTCGTCGACTCCGGGGTCGATACGGGCCCGATCATCACGCAGTTCACGGTCCCGGTGCTCGACGGAGACACCGAGGACAGCGTCCACGAGCGCATCAAGACCCGGGAGCGGGAGGAAGTCGTCCGCTTGCTCCGCTTCCTCACCACCCACGATCTCACCATCGACGGCCGCCACGTCTCGGGATACCCCGCCGCGGCGGACGTCGTCGTCTGAGCCGATCACCCACCAAGCCCTCAAGGAGGACCTGTGACAGGAACCCGCGCGATCAGGAGAGCGCTCATCAGCGTCTACGACAAGACCGGACTGACGGAGCTCGCCCGTGGGCTCGCCGCCGCCGGAGTCGAGATCGTCTCCACGGGATCGACGGCCGCGCGGATCGCCGAAGCCGGAGTCGAGGTCACCGAGGTCGAAGCGCTCACCGGGTTCCCCGAGACCCTCGAAGGCCGTGTCAAGACCCTCCACCCCAAGGTGCATGCCGGGATCCTCGCCGACTCGCGCAAGCCCGAGCACCTCAGCCAACTCGATGACCTCGGGATCGAGCCCTTCGACCTCGTCGTCGTCAACCTCTACCCGTTCGCCGAGACGGTCGCCAGCGGTGCGGGCTTCGACGAGTGCATCGAGCAGATCGACATCGGCGGACCCTCGATGGTCCGTGCCGCGGCGAAGAACCACCCCACCGTCACCGTCATCACCGACCCTGCCGACTATCCGGCCGTCACCGAGGCGGCGGCAGGGGAGGGCTTCGACCTCGCCTCCCGCCGGGCCTTCGCCGCCCGCGCCTTCGCCCACACCGCGGCCTACGACTCCGACGTCGCCTCGTGGTTCGCCGGGGAGCTCGCTCCCGCGGGCGAGCAGCCCGACTTCGCGGGACTGACCGGGAACAAGCTCGCGGATCTGCGCTACGGGGAGAACCCCCACCAGTCGGCCGCCGTCTACTCCGACGGCACGCGCGGCATCGCCGGGGCGAGACTGCTCGGCGGCAAGCCGATGTCGTACAACAACTACACGGACACCGATGCCGCGATCCGGGCCGCCTATGACTTCGACCAGCCGGCAGTCGCGATCATCAAGCACGCCAATCCGTGCGGCATCGCCGTCGCCGAGACCCCCGCCGCCGCCCACCGGGCAGCCCACGCCTCGGATCCGCTCTCGGCCTACGGCGGTGTCATCGCCGTCAACCGCGAGGTCGACGCCGAACTCGCGGAGTCGATCAAGCCGATCTTCACCGAATGCCTCGCGGCCCCGTCGTTCTCGCCCGAGGCGCTCGAGATCCTGGCATCGAAGAAGAACCTGCGCCTCATCGAACTCGGGGACATCGACGCCCCGGCCGAGGAGATCACCCAGATCACCGGCGGTTTCCTCGTCCAGGACCGTGACGTCTTCCAGGCCGAGGGCGACTCGCCGAAGTCCTGGACGCTCGCCGCCGGTCCGGCCGCGGACCCCGCGGTGCTCGCCGATCTCGAGTTCGCATGGAAGGCGTGCCGGTCGGTGAAGTCGAATGCGATCCTCCTGGCCAAGGACGGCGCCTCGGTCGGCGTCGGCATGGGTCAGGTCAACCGGGTCGACTCGGCGAAGCTCGCCGTCGAGCGCGCCGGTGCCGAACGCGCCTCCGGCTCCGTCGCCGCCTCCGATGCGTTCTTCCCGTTCGCCGACGGACTCCAGATCCTCCTCGACGCCGGTGTCACCGCCGTCGTCCAGCCCGGTGGGTCGATCCGCGACGACGAGGTCATCGCCGCGGCCGAGGACGCCGGAGTCTCCCTCTACCTCACAGGGAGCCGCCATTTCTTCCACTGAGCGGACCCGCACCTCCCCCCGCCATGCCCGGCGGGGGAGAGGGGCGCTCGCCAAGCGGTGGATCTACTGGAAGCGGCGCTACTCGCATCCGGTCTCGAAGGACTGGGTGCTGCTCGGCTGCCTCGCGGCGACCGGTGTGGCCGCAGCGTGCGCATTCATCGACTTCCGGCTCGGGGCCTTCGTCCTCGCCGCCGTCCCCGGGGGACTCGCGCTCATGCGGTCGATGCCCTCGCCGTGGGGCGAGTTCTGGGTCAACCGCTCGAAGGGCGTCGACATCCTCACCTGCCTGATCTTCACAGCCCTCCTCGTCGGACTCGCGATCGTCGTCCCGCAGAGCCGCTGACGTCAGCGAGAGTGACGGGCAGGGCTGCCGGCGCCCGGAGTCGCCGAGAAGTTACCGAGGCAGTGGCGATGGTCACATTGGGAGATCTCTGTGAAAGTCGGAGGTTCCGGTTGCCCTCGGTGACGAAAGTGGCATCGTGGTCTGCGTCAGGAGGTCCGTACGGGCCTCTTCCGATGAAAGGAGACAGCATGGGATTTGATGACCTGACCAACAAAGCCAAGGACGCCGTGAATAGCGATAAGGGCGAAGAGATCAGCGACCAGGGTCTCGACAAGGCCTCCGATGCCGCCAACAATCTCTCCGGCGGGAAGTTCGAAGACCAGATCAACCAGGGCCGCGACGGCGCCGATGGAGCCATCGGCAACCAGTGATCCTCAGTCCATTGCCGCGTCCGGCATGGACGAAGCGCCGAGGTGGATGATCACCTCGGCGCTTCTCTGTGCCCTGGGGGCGGTCAGCTGAGTTTCTCGACCGGGGCGTAGCGGAGGAGGAGGCGCTTCGTGCCGGCCGAACCGAAGTCGACGACGGCGACGGTCTTGTCGCCGGTGCCGTTGACCTCGGTGACGGTCCCGAGGCCGAAGGACTCGTGGGAGACCTTCTCGCCCACGGACACCGAGATGACCTCACGGTTGGGGCGGATGCGATTCGGGAAGCCTGCCGAGGGCGCACTCGCGGCGCGAGAGCCGCGGGAGGCTCCCGAGGTGCGTGAGGACCCGCCGACACCGGAAGCGCCGGAGCCTCCGCGCGAGGAGGACCCGCCGCCGTATCCGCGCGCACCGTAGCCGCCGAAGCTGCTCCCGCCGCCGCTGCCGAGGGCCGAGGAGAAGCTGCCGGTGCTCTCCCATTCGATGAGGTTCTCGGGGATCTCGGTGAGGAAGCGGCTGGGCGGGTTGTATTGCGGCTGACCCCACATGCTGCGCGTCTCCGCGCGGGTGACGAGCAGTCGCTGCCTCGCCCGGGTGAGGCCGACGTAGGCGAGGCGCCGCTCCTCGGAGAGTTCGCTGGGATTCTCGAACGAGCGGGCGTGTGGGAAGCCGCCGTCCTCGAGGCCGGTGAGGAAGACGACGGGGAACTCGAGGCCCTTCGCCGTGTGGAGGGTCATGAGAGTGACCTGCCCGAGCTCGGCGTCGGGGATCTGATCGGTGTCCGAGGCGAGCGCCACCTGTTCGAGGAATGCGTCGATCGATGCGTCTGCGGCCGCCTCGGCGGGGGACTGCGCTTCGGCATCCGATGCGGACTGAGCATCCGAGGCGACCTGCGCTTCGGCACCCGACGGTCGGCCCGCCTCGGCGGGGGTGGGGTCCGCGTCAGCAGCCTCGGACTGTCCGGGGTCGGCGTCGGCGGCCTCCGGATCGGCGGCGACAGCACGGGTCGCGGAGAAGTCCTCGGCGACGGCGACGAGCTCGGCGAGGTTGTCGACCCGGGACTCGTCCTGCGGGTCCGTGCTCTTCTGCAGGGATTCGAGGTATCCGCTCTGTTCGAGGATCGCTTCGATGACGCGGGAGACGGGGGCCACCTCGGCGGTGGCGGAGAGATCGCGGAGGAGAGCGTAGAACTTCTCCACCGAGGACTGGGCGCGGGTGGACAGGTGCGGGATCTCGCCGAGGCGACCGAGTGCGGCATAGAAGCTGATGCCCTCCCGGTCCGCGAAGTCGGCGATGATTCCCTCGGTGCGGTCGCCGATCGAGCGCTTGGGCACGTTGAGGATGCGGCGGAGGTTGACGTCGTCGTCGGGATTGGCGATGACGCGGAGGTAGGCGAGGGCGTCCTTGATCTCCTTGCGCTCGTAGAACCGCGTGCCGCCGACGACCTTGTAGGGGATGCCCGAGCGGACGAGCGCGTCCTCGATCGCCCGGGACTGGGCGTTCGTGCGGTAGAAGACGGCGAAGTCGCCGTAGGTGTACTTCTCCTCGTCGATGAGCTCGTCGATGCGGTCGACGACGAAGCGTGCCTCGGCCTGTTCGTTCTCCGCGACCCAGCCGACGATCGGCTTGCCCCCGCCCTCGGAGGTCCACAGGCGCTTGTCCTTGCGGTCCTGATTGTGGGCGATGACGGCGTTCGCAGCATCGAGGATGTTCTGGGTCGAACGGTAGTTCTGCTCGAGGAGGACCACCTCGGCGGCGGGGAAGTCCTGCTCGAACTCGACGATGTTGCGCACAGTCGCTCCGCGGAAGGCGTAGATCGACTGGTCGGCGTCGCCGACGACGGTGAGCTCGGCACCGGTCGACCCGCCCGCGCCGTCACCGGCGAGTGCCCGGATGAGGGCGTACTGGGCGGGGTTCGTGTCCTGATACTCGTCGACGAGGATGTGGCGGAACCGGCGACGGTACGAGTCGGCGACCTCGGGGAAGGCCCCGAAGAGGTGGACGGTCTCAGCGATGAGGTCGTCGAAGTCATAGGCGTTGGCCAGGCGCAGACGCTGGGTGTAGCGACGGAAGACGTCGCCTAAGACCTCGTCGGCGGGATTGTTCGGGCGCGGGACGAAGTCCTCGGCCGTCTGCAGCTCGTTCTTGAGGTTGGAGATCCGGTGGAGGATCGACCGCGGCGCGTACTTCTTCGAGTCGAGGCCGAGCTCCTTGAGGATCTGCGCGACGAGGCGCTGCGCGTCCTGGGCGTCGTAGATCGTGAAGTTCGTGCTTCTGCCCAGCGTCTTCGCCTCCCGGCGGAGGATGCGCACGCACGCGGAGTGGAACGTCGAGACCCACATCGCCCGCGAGGCCGGTCCGACGATCGCGGAGACGCGTTCGGCCATCTCCTTCGCCGCCTTGTTCGTGAAGGTGATCGCGAGCACTTCGCCCGGATGCGCGCGGCCGGTGGCCAGGGCATAGGCGATGCGCCTGGTGAGCACCGTCGTCTTGCCGGATCCGGCACCGGCGACGATGAGCAGGGGAGAGCCCGTGTGGACGACGGCCTCCCGCTGCCGAGGGTTGAGGCCAGAGAGCAGGTCGTCGGCGCGGGAGTCGGCGGTCATCGAAGTGTGGTCAGCTGCAGCAGTCATGTCGGAACCAACGATACCGTCCGCCCCTGACGCAGGCAGACGCCCTCACCCGAGCGCCCGGAAGGTGGCTGAGCCGGGGGAGGAGACGAAGGTCAGCCGACGAAGACCGCGACGAGGACGTTGAGGATCGCGAAGGCGAAGGTGAGGTGTGCCATCGTCGCCGAGGGGTGCCGCACCGCGGTGACGGCTCCGTTCGCCGAGGCGGTCGTGCCCGCCGCCGCTGATTCGACCGCCGTCTCTGCGGCGAAGCGCTTCTCCTGCCGGTTGCCGAGGAATGCGAAGACCGTGACGAGGATCGCGACGACGAGTTTGATGCCGATCTTCATGTGATCGACCTGGCCGCCGCCCATCTCCGCGAGGCCGACGAGGAGGAGTCCGGTGACGAGCTGGAGGTAGGACGCGTGGAGCATTCCCGGCAGCACCCGAGGCGAGCGGATGACCGTGAAATAGCCTCCCACGATGATCGCCATGCCGATAAGATGAAGGGTGAGGAGCACCTCGCGCAGAATTTCCATACCGTTCATCGTAATGGCATGATGGGTACTCGTGAGCGCGGGCCCTATGACTGGCGCACGCTGTTCCGCCCTGGTGTAATGGCAGCACGCCGGCCTTTGGAGCCGTGCAGTATAGGTTCGAATCCTATGGGCGGAGCTGGCCCCATCCGACTTGCGAAGGATACCTTTTCAATGCCGCAGATCCGTCCCACTGCCGTCATCGTCCTGGCCGCCGGCCAGGGCACTCGCATGAAGTCGGCACTGCCGAAGGTGATGCACCCGATCGGCGGGCGCTCCCTTCTCCATCACGCGATCGCCGCGGCCGAGGGCACCTCGCCCGACCACCTCGTCGTCGTCGTCCGCCACGAGCGCGACCAGCTCGTCGCCCACCTCGACCAGCTCACGGTCACCTCGACGCGCACCGTCCTCGTCGCCGACCAGGACGAGGTCCCCGGCACCGGCCGGGCCACCGAGTGCGCGCTCACCCAGCTTCCCGCCGACCTCGCCGGCACCGTCGTCGTCACCTACGGCGACGTCCCGCTGCTGACGACGGAGACGATCAACGGTCTCGTCGAGGTCCACGAGGGCGAGGGCAATGCCGTCACCGTCCTCTCCGCCGAGGTGGACGACCCCACCGGCTACGGCCGTGTCGTCCGCGACGCCGCCGGCAACCTCCTGCGCATCGTCGAGCAGAAGGACGCCACCGAGGCGGAACGGGCCATCCGTGAGATCAACTCCGGCATCTACGCCTTCGACGCGACGGCCCTGCGCACCGGTCTCGCCTCCCTGACCACGGACAACGCCCAGGGCGAGAAGTACCTCACCGACGTCGTCGGGGTCTCCCACGACGCGGGCCTGCCCGTCGCCGCCACCGCGACCGACGACCTCTGGCAGGTCGAGGGCGCCAACGACCGCGTCCAGCTCGCCCAGCTCGGCAAGGAGCTCAACCGCCGCACGTGCGAGAAGTGGATGCGGGCCGGCGTCTCGATCATCGACCCGGACACGACGTGGATCGACGTCGACGTCTCCCTCGGCCAGGATGTCACGATCCTCCCCGGCGTCCAGCTCCTCGGAGCCACGGATATCCACGATGGTGCCGTCGTCGGACCCGACTCGACGCTCAAGGACACCGAGGTCGGCGCCGGAGCCCAGGTCGTGCGCACCCACTCGGAGCTCGCGATCGTCGGACCCGGCGCCTCGGTGGGACCCTTCGCCTACCTGCGCCCGGGCACGAAGCTCGGCGCAGACGGCAAGATCGGCACCTTCGTCGAGACGAAGAACGCCGACATCGGACCGGGTGCGAAGGTGCCGCACCTGAGCTACGTCGGCGACGCGGAGATCGGGGAGGGCACGAACATCGGCGCCGCCTCGGTGTTCGTCAACTACGACGGAGTCGCCAAGCACCGCACGACGATCGGCAGGCACGCACGGATGGGCTCGGACAACATGTACGTCGCCCCGGTCACAGTGGGCGACGGCGCCTACTCGGGTGCGGGCACCGTGGTGCGCAAGGATGTCCCTGCAGGAGCGCTCGCCATCAATGTGGCCCCGCAGCGCAACCTGGAGGGCTGGGTCGAAGCCAACCGCCCCGGCACGCCTGCAGCGCAGGCCGCCGAGGCCGCATCCGATAGGGGAACGGATAAGTGAACGAGATAACGACGGCGGGCGACAAGAAGCTCGTCCTGGTCAGCGGACGGGCGAACCCCGAACTCGCTGAGCAGGTGGCGGAGAACCTGGGCACCGAGCTCCTGCCGACCGACATCTACAACTTCGCCAACGGCGAGATCTACGTCCGGTTCTCCGAATCCGTGCGCGGCTGCGACGTCTTCGTCCTCCAGTCGCACAGCGCTCCCATCAACGAATGGCTGATGGAGCAGCTCATCATGGTCGACGCCCTCAAGCGCGCCTCGGCGAAGCGGATCACCGTCATCGCCCCCTTCTTCCCCTACGCGCGCCAGGACAAGAAGCACCGCGGCCGTGAGCCCATCTCAGCCCGCCTCGTCGCCGACCTCTACAAGACCGCCGGTGCGGACCGCATCATCACCGTCGACCTCCACACCGCCCAGATCCAGGGCTACTTCGACGGACCGGTCGACCATCTCATCGCGATGCCGATCCTCGCCGGCTACGTCAAGGACAAGTACCCCGGCGACCTCGCCGTCGTCTCGCCCGACGCCGGCCGCATCAAGGTCGCCGAGAACTGGTCGAACGCCCTCGGCGGCGTGCCCCTGGCCTTCATCCACAAGACCCGCGACATCACGCGGCCGAACGAGACGAAGGCCAACCGCGTCGTCGGTGAGGTCGAAGGCCGCACGTGCGTCCTCGTCGACGACATGATCGACACCGGAGGCACCATCGTCCAGGCCGCGGACGCGTGCATGGCGGCGGGGGCGAAGAACGTCATCGTCGTCTCCACCCACGCCGTGTTCTCCGGGCCCGCCGTCGAACGCCTGTCGAACTCCGTGGCCGACGAGGTCATCGTCACCAACACCCTGCCGCTGACCGAGGACAAGATCTTCGACAAGCTCACGGTGCTCTCGATCGCCCCGCTCATCGCCCGCGCGGTCCACGAGGTCTTCGAGGACGGGTCGGTCACCAGCCTCTTCGAGGTCTGAGACCCGCCGTCTACCGCACCGTGGACACCGACGAACCCCCGCCCCCGAGCGGGGGTTCGCTCTACACTGGAGGCAGGAGAGGGAAGGGAGCCCGGAGGATGTCGACCCATGACTACAACCGCTACAGGGTGGACGTCGCCGGAGGCGCGCTCTCCGTCGGCGTGTGGGAACCGGTCTCCGCCGAACCCGGACCCGTGCCCACCGTGTGCGTCATCCACGGCATCACCTCGAACCACCTCTTCTTCGCCGGGCTCGTCCCGCTCCTGCCGGGCGTGCGCATCATCGGACCGGACCTGCGCGGACGCGCGGACTCACGCCTCCTGCCCGGTCCCTTCGGCATGCGCGTCCACGCCGAGGACGTCCTCACCGCCATCGAGACGTTCTCCGACTCGGGCACCGTCACCCTCGTCGGGCATTCGATGGGCGGATTCGTCGCGATGACGCTCGCCAGACTGCCTGCGGTCGTCGGTGCCGACGACACCACCACCGACACCGAGGCAACCGTGCGCTTCCGCGGCCCCGTCCTCATCGACGGCGGCCTTCCCCTCCCGCTCGCGCTGCCCGGCGCGGGGGAGGAGCTGTCGCCCGGCGAGGCCGAGAGCGAGGAGCTCAACGCCGCACTCGACACCGACGACCTCATCGCCGCCGTCCTCGGCCCAGCCGCCGAGAGGCTGTCGATGACCTTCACCACCGTCGAGGAGTACCTCGCGTTCTTCGCCGCCCATCCCGCCTTCGTCGACGGACTCGACACCGTGGCGACCGAGAGCTTCGTCTACGACCTCGCCGCCAAGGACGACGACACGTTCCAGCCCTCGACCTCGGTCGAGGCGATGGAGGCCGACTCCGCCGACATGTATCAGGGCGCTGCCTACCCGGCGGCGCTGGCCGCGGTCATGGCCGACGAGGAGCAGCAGTCCGACGTCGCCTTCCTCGCCGCCGAACGCGACCTCGTCGCCGCCGAGCCCGGCCTCTACCCGCCCGAGCTCGTCGCCTCCTACCGGCAGCGATGGCCGCGCATGGAGGTCGTCGAGGTCCTCGGCACCAACCACTACGACATCCTCCTCACCGCGGAGGGACTCGCCGCGTGCGCGGCAGCCGTTCAGGAACGACTTGGAGCACTCACCAAGGGTGCCGTAGAATAGTCGGGTTGCCTCGGCGAGGGAGACGCCTGTCTCCGTGATCGACGCGGTCCTGACCCACCTCGGGTGCGCTGATATGCGGCCCCGGGTGCGGCCTCAGACTGTTTCGCCGTGGTGCATGAGAGATCACCACGAAGGAGAGAAACATGGCTGACTTCAAGCTCATCGCAGAACCCCGCGACGAATTCGGCAAGGGCGCTGCCCGCCGCATCCGCCGCGCCGGTCGCATCCCCGCGGTCGTCTACGGCCACGGCGGCGACCCCGTCCACATCTCGCTCGAGGGACACGCCACGATGATGGCCCTCAAGCACGCCAACGCCCTGCTCGAGATCGAGAGCACCGACGGCGCGAAGAACGTCCTCGCGATCGCCCGCGACGTCCAGATCGAGCCCGTGCGCCGTGAGATCGAGCACGTCGACCTCATCATCGTCAAGCGCGGCGAGAAGATCGAGGTCGACGTCCCCGTCCACGTCGTCGGCGATGCCGCCCCCGGCACGATGGTCTCGCAGGTCGAGTCGACGCTCGCCGTCCTCGCGGACGCGACCAAGCTGCCCGAGCTCTTCGAGGTCTCCGTCGAGGGCCGCCCCGCCGGTGAGCACATCCTCGCCGAGCAGGTCGAGCTGCCGGCCGGCGTCGAGCTCGTCGCCGACCCGGAGCTGCTTGTCGTCAACATCTCCGAAGAGCTCGAGATGGACACCGAGTCCGATGCCGACGAGACCACCGAGGACGAGGCCGCCGACGAGGAGTCGACCGACGAGGCCGCCTCCGAGGACGAGGCCTCCGAGGAGGAGTGAGAACACTGATCCGACCCTGACCGGGGTTGGACCGGCACTCACCCGAGTGTGACCACGACGACCGGCGGGCCGCCACCACGGCGGCCCGCCGATCTGCCTATCCTGGGTCCGGACACGCCTTCGGCGGGCGGCAGGGATGACGAGATGAGGAGAGGGTGACGATGAGCAGCGAAGCCTGGCTGGTCTTCGGACTCGGCAATCCGGGACCGGAGTACGCGGCGACCCGGCACAACATCGGACAGATGGTCGTCGCGGAACTCGCCTCGCGCATGGGCATCAGCCTGACGCGGACGAAGCTGCGTGCGAACGTCGGCACCGGCCGGCTCCCCACCGGGTCCGTTCCCGGGGTGCCGGGACCTCGGGTCGTCCTCGCCACCTCGACGGGATACATGAACAACTCCGGTGGGCCGCTGAGGCAGGTCGCCGACTTCTACGGCATCGACCCGGACCACATCATCGCCGTCCACGACGACGTCGACCTGCCCTTCGACACGATCAAGGCGAAGGTCGGCGGGGGAGAGGGCGGACACAACGGCCTGCGGTCGATGACCTCGGCGCTGGGCACGAAGGACTACGTGCGCATCCGCGCCGGCGTCGCACGGCCCACCGGCCGCCAGGACACCGCCGACTACGTGCTGCGGCCGTTTGCGAAGGACGAGCGCACGACCCTGCCGATCTTCGTCTCCGACGTCGCCGACGCCGTCGAGATGTGCATCATCGAGGGCCTGCTGCCCGTGCAGGCGAAGTTCCACGCCCGCAGCTGAGGACTCCGGGACCGCCTCGGCGAGGGCGGGAACGAACCGGTCGGAAGGACCGCCGGATCAGACGATCACTCAGGCCACGGGACGGGCACCGCTCCGGCGGTGGATGTACCACGCGGCGATGATGCCGCCGATGAAGCCGAAGAGGTGACCCTGCCACGACACGCCGTTGGCCTGCGGGAAGAGCCCGAAGACGAGGGAGGCGCCGTAGGTGACGAAGACGAAGAGCCCGATCGCGAAGTAGATGATCCTGCGCAGGACGTCCTCGGTGAACCACGTGCGCACCGCGAGGTAGCCGAAGTAACCGAAGACGATGCCCGAGGCGCCGACGATGTAGTGGCCGGGGAAGGTCGTCAGCCACGCGCCGAGGCCGGAGACGACCGCGGAGATCACCGTGACGAGCCAGAAGCGGCGGGCGCCCTCGGCGGCGATGAAGAGGCCGAGGATGAGGAACGGGAACGTGTTGGCCAGCAGGTGTCCGAACCCGGCGTGGAGGAGGGGCCCGGTGACGATCCCGTAGAGGGCGATCGGATTCCACGACTGCAGGCCGAAGGCGTCGAGGTCGGCCGGCAGGATCGCGTCGACGATCTCGACGATCCACATGATCGCGAGCAGGATGAAGACGGGGGCGAAGCGGGAGAACCCGCCGGAGTACATCGAGCGCAGGCGCGCACCGGGGGACTGGCGGGTGCCTGGCTGGGGTGAGTGCGGAGAGTCGGTGCCGAAGAGGGCCCGGGACTCCTCGGCGGTGAAACGAGGGGAGTTGTCGGAGCTCATGCCTCGATTATCGGCCACGAACTTTGGAGAACCCCCAGAGACGCGGGCCCGTGACCGTACTGTTAGGGAGTCCGGCGGCGGGTGTCGGCCCCGGTCGACCCTCCCGTTCCCGGTCCCTGTCCTGGTCAGGCGCGCACAGGTCGGATCGGGTCCGAGTCAGGGGCGTGGACTAGAATTGCCAGGTGCTCAACGGACTCGATCTCACATTGCAGAATCCCACCGTGACCGAACTCGTCGAGGCCATGGCCGACCCGACGACGACCGGCGGGACCATCGACGCGACCAAGGGACTGTGGCCCTCGATTCTGCGGCGCACCGTCTCCTCCGGGCCCGCCGCCTCACCGCAGCTCATCGTCACCGCCACGACCCGGGAGGCCGAGGACCTCGCGCGGTCGCTGGCCGACTGGGTGCCTGCCGACTCGATCGCCGTCTTCCCCAGCTGGGAGACCCTGCCGCACGAGAAGCTCTCCCCGCGCTCGGACACTGTCGGTCAGCGCCTCGAGATCCTCCGCCGCCTCGCCCACCCGAAGCCCGGGGGCGCACTCACGTTCATCATCGCCCCCGTCCGCGCGTTCCTCCAGCCCCTGGCCAAGGGACTCGGGGAGATCCCGCCGATCGAGCTCGCCGTCGGCGACGAAGCCGAGATCGAGGCGTTCTCCGCGCGTCTGACCGAACTCGCCTACACCCGTGTCGACATGGTCTCCCGCCGTGGCGAGTACGCCGTGCGCGGCGGCATCGTCGACGTCTTCCCGCCGACGGTCGACCATCCGCTGCGCATCGAGTTCTTCGGCGACGAGGTCGACGAGATCCGTGAGTTCGCCGTCGCCGATCAGCGCTCCATCCCCGCCGAGGCGGACGCCGACCCCCTGCGCCTGTCCGCGCCCCCGGTCCGCGAACTCCTCCTCACCGACTCCGTCCGGGCGCGGGCCGCCGAGCTCGCCCCCACCCTTCCCGCCGCCGCCGACATGCTCGAGAAGATCGCCGCAGGCATCGCCGTCGAGGGCATGGAGTCGCTCACCGCGGTCCTCGCCGACGGGATGGAACCGCTCATCGCGCTCCTGCCCGAGGGCACGAAGATCATCGTCACCGAACCCGAACGTGTGGCCGCGCGCGCCGCCGACCTCGTGGTGACGACGAACGAGTTCCTGGAAGCCGCGTGGTCGGGTGCCGCCGCGGGCGGGGACTCGCCGATCGACCTCTCCGCCGCGACCTTCCGCACGCTCGAGGAGATGCGCGAGGGCGCCGGACTCATCGGACTCGCCTGGTGGGAGATCGGGGGGTTTGCGACCGACGCCGAACTCGTCTCCCCGCACGCGAACCTCTTCTCCATCCCCGCCCGGCCGCCGAAGGGCTACGCCGGTGACGTCGAGGCGATCCTCACCGACGTGCGCGGGCTCGTCCACGACCAGTGGCGGATCCTCGTCCTCACCGAAGGACAAGGGCCGGGCCAGCGCATGGTCGAGGTGTTCTCCGAGGCCGGGGTGCCCGCGACCTTCGTCGAGGACCCGACCGATGCGCCCGAGGCCCTCGTCACCGTGACCACGGCCGCCCCGTTCGGGGGCTTCGTCTTCGACGACCTCAAGCTCGCCGTGCTCACCGAGGCCGACGTCCTCGGGCGGGCGGCTGCGACCTCGACCCGTGACATGCGCAGGCTGCCGACCCGCCGCAAGCGCAACCAGGTCGACCCCCTCAACCTCGCCCCCGGAGACCTCGTCGTCCACGAGCAGCACGGTGTCGGACGGTTCGTCGAGATGACTCAGCGGACGACGGGCAAGGGCGCCGCCAAGCACACGCGCGAATATCTCATCATCGAGTACGCGCCGGCCAAACGCGGCCAGCCCGGTGACCGACTCTACGTGCCCTCCGACGCCCTCGACCAGGTCAGCCGCTACGTCGGCGGTGAGAACCCGAGTCTGAACAAGATGGGCGGCGCCGACTGGCAGTCGACGAAGGCGAAGGCGCGCAAGGCGGTCAAGGAGATCGCCGGGGAGCTCATCCGCCTCTACTCGGCCAGGCAGGCGACCGTCGGCCACGCGTACGGGCCCGACACCCCGTGGCAGCGCGAACTCGAGGACGCCTTCCACTACGTCGAGACCACCGATCAGCTCACGACGATCGACGAGGTCAAGGCCGACATGGAGAAGTCGGTGCCGATGGACCGGCTCATCTGCGGCGACGTCGGCTACGGGAAGACGGAGATCGCGGTGCGTGCGGCGTTCAAGGCGATCCAGGACGGCAAACAGGTCGCCGTCCTCGTCCCGACCACCCTCTTGGTCCAGCAGCACTTCGAGACCTTCGCCGAGAGGTACGCGGGATTCCCCGTCACCGTCGGCGCGCTCTCCCGGTTCCAGACGAAGCAGGAGTCGGAGAAGGTCGTGTCCGACCTCGCCGACGGCAAGCTCGACCTCGTCATCGGCACGCACCGCCTCCTCAGCGGGGAGGTGCGGTTCAAGAACCTCGGGCTCGTCATCATCGACGAGGAGCAGCGCTTCGGCGTCGAGCACAAGGAGACGCTCAAGGCGATGCGCACGAACGTCGACGTGCTGGCGATGTCGGCGACCCCGATTCCGCGCACGCTCGAGATGGCCGTGACCGGGATCCGCGAGATGTCGACGCTCGCGACCCCGCCCGAGGAGCGCCACCCCGTCCTCACCTACGTCGGCAAGTACGAGGACCAGCAGGTCAAGGCCGCGATCCGGCGCGAGCTCATGCGCGAGGGCCAGGTCTTCTACATCCACAACCGGGTGCGCGACATCGAGGCCGTGGCCGCCCGCCTCGCCGAACTCGTGCCCGAGGCCCGGATCGCGATCGCCCACGGCAAGATGAACGAGCACCGTCTCGAGCAGGTCATCGTCGACTTCTGGGAGAAGAAGTACGACGTGCTCGTGTGCACGACGATCGTCGAGACCGGCATCGACATCGCGAATGCCAACACCCTCATCATCGACCACGCCGACCGCTACGGCCTCTCCCAGCTCCACCAGCTGCGCGGCCGCGTGGGTCGAGGCCGCGAACGCGCGTACGCGTACTTCCTCTACCCCGCCGACACCCAGCTCACGGAGACCGCCCTCGACCGGCTGACGACCTTGGCCGCGCACACCGAGCTCGGCGCCGGGATGCAGGTGGCGATGAAGGACCTCGAGATCCGCGGCGCCGGCAACCTCCTCGGCGGCCAGCAGTCGGGACACATCGAAGGGGTCGGCTTCGACCTCTACGTCCGCCTCGTCGGCGAGGCGGTCGCGAACTTCCGCGGCGAGGACACGGAACCCGAGGCGGAGATGCGCATCGAGCTGCCCGTCGACGCCCACCTGCCCGCCGAGTACGTCGATCACGAGCGGCTGCGCCTCGAGGCGTACCGGAAGCTCGCGGCCGCGGCGAACGAGGACGAACTCCAGGAGGTCCTCGACGAACTCGTCGACCGCTACGGTCCCTACCCGGAGGCCGTGGGCGTCCTCGCCGACGTCGCCCGGCTGCGGATCCGGGCGCGCGCCTCGGGCGTCAACGACATCGTCGTCCAGGGCAACTTCGTCCGCTTCGGACCCGTCGAACTCGAGGACTCCCAGGTCGTGCGGCTCAAGCGCCTCTATCCGAAGTCGCTGCTCAAGCCCGCGATCCGCTCGGTCCTCGTGCCCAAGCCGATGGACGGCAACGGGTTCGGAGCCAAGGAGATGACCGACTCCGACATCCTCCGCTGGGCCCACCAGTTCCTCGACGCGATCCTCCCGGTCGTCCCCGCCGAGGTGGTTCCCTCCGAGGTCGTTCAGGCATGACCGGCGACGGCGGCACGTCAGCGGAGGCGGCGCCCCGCGTCGACGGCATCGTCGAGGCGATGGCGGTGCTGCGCTCCCGGTGCCCGTGGTCGTCCGAACAGGACCATGCGAGCCTGGAGAAGTACGCCAGGGAGGAGACGGAAGAGCTCATCGAGGCGCTGGCGGACTTCCGCGCCTCGCCCGGCCCGGCGACGCGGCAGGCCGTCATCGACGAACTCGGCGATGTCCTCTACCAGGTGCTCTTCCACTCCGCGCTGCTCGATGAGAGCGGGGGAGAGGACTACGGCCACAGCCTCGGCGCCGTCATCGACGGACTCGAGGCCAAACTCGTCCGTCGCCACCCCTTCGCCTTCGACGGTCAGGGGCGGGGCGGACCGATGGCCTCGCTCGAGGACGTCGAAGCCGAGTACCGTCGGATCAAGGACGACGAACGCGTCGCCGCGGACGAAAGCGAGGAACAGTGAGCCTGGACAGGATCGACATCGAGGGGACCTTCAACTTCCGCGACCTCGGCGGGGCACCCGTGGGCGGGGGAGAGTCCGTGGCGACGGGGAAGGTGTTCCGCGCCGACGGCCTCGCCCAGCTCACGGACCGCTCGCGCGAGGAGCTGCGCCGCTTGGGGATCACGACCGTCCTCGACCTGCGGGACATCGGCGAGCGGGCGAAGCACCCCGACGCCCTCGCCGGCCTCGACGTCGACCACATCGAACTCCCGATCTTCGAGGACCGGTTCTTCCCGGCAGCGCCGCTGAGCGCCGAGGAGATGAGGGAGCTCGCCGAGACGACGGGACTCGACCTCACCGACCGTTCCCTGCGCCGGATCTACGACTACCTCATCGACCACTTCGGGCCGCGACTCGCACTCGCCGTCGACACGATCGCGAACCGGTGCGGGGACGGCATCGTCTTCCACTGCTCGGCGGGCAAGGACCGCACCGGCCTCGTGGCGGCGTTCGTCCTCGACCTCCTCGGCGTCGACCGGGACGACATCCTCGACGATTACACGGTCACCGAGGACCACCTCGGCGGGGCGTTCCTCGAATCCGTCCTCCGCAACTACTCGGACGCCGGGATCTCGGGCAACCTCGTCGAGACGGCGACGGCCGCACCCCGGGATCTGCTGGCGGGCATCCTCGATTCCCTCACCGAGACCTACGGTGACGACGCCGTGGAGAAGTACCTGCTCGAGCATGGGATGGATCCGCAGACACCGGCACGACTGCGACAGCGGCTGCTCGAGGCAGGCGACGACCGAGCCGCGTGAGGACGGGCGCCCTCGCGTTGTGCACTAAGCTGAACCGCAGGCACATGTTCCCCATGTGATACCGACTGCTAAGGAGTGATCAGTGGCTGAGATCGTCGCCGCAAATGCCCGCGAAATCCTGGATTCCCGGGGAAATCCCACCGTCGAGGTGGAAGTGCTCTTGGCCGACGAGTCCGTCGGTCGCGCCGGAGTCCCCTCCGGTGCCTCGACGGGTGAGTTCGAGGCCGTCGAGCTGCGCGACGGAGATCCCGAGCGCTACCTCGGCAAGGGTGTGACGAACGCCGTCGACGCCGTCATCGACGAGATCAACGAAGCCATCGTCGGCCTCGAGAGCGACGACCAGCGCCTCGTCGACCAGGCGCTCATCGAACTCGACGGCACGGAGAACAAGTCCCGCCTCGGCGCGAACGCGATGCTCGGCACCTCGCTCGCGGTCGCGCGGGCGGCGGCGGTCTCGGCCGACCTCCCGCTCTACCGCTACCTCGGCGGCCCCAACGCCCACGTCATGCCCGTGCCGATGATGAACATCCTCAACGGCGGATCGCATGCCGACTCGAACGTCGACATCCAGGAATTCATGATCGCCCCGATCGGCGCGGCGAGCTTCCATGAGGCGCTGCAGTGGAGCGTCGAGGTCTACCACGCGCTCAAGGGCGTGCTCAAAGAGCGCGGCCTGTCCACCGGACTCGGCGACGAGGGCGGCTTCGCCCCCAACCTCGAATCGAATGCCGCGGCCCTCGACCTCATCCTCGAGGCCATCGAGATCGCCGGCCACCGTCCCGGCCGTGACATCGCGCTCGCCCTCGACGTCGCCTCCTCGGAGTTCTTCAAGGACGGCGCCTACGAGTTCGAAGGCGAGAAGAAGTCGGCTGCGGACATGGCAGCCTACTACGAGGAGCTGCTCGGCAAGTACCCGCTCGTCTCGATTGAGGACCCCCTCGACGAGAACGACTGGGAGGGCTGGGCGAAGCTCACCGAGGCGATCGGTTCGAAGGTCCAGCTCGTCGGCGACGACCTCTTCGTCACCAACCCCGAGCGCCTCGAGCGCGGCATCGACAACGACACCGCGAACTCGCTGCTCGTCAAGGTCAACCAGATCGGCACCCTCACCGAGACCCTCGACGCCGTGGCGCTCGCGCAGACCCACGGGTACACGACGATGATCTCGCATCGCTCCGGCGAGACCGAGGACACGACGATCGCCGACCTTGCGGTGGCCACCAACGCCGGGCAGATCAAGGCCGGTGCGCCCGCCCGCTCCGAGCGCGTCGCGAAGTACAACCAGCTCCTGCGCATCGAGGAGCAGCTCGGCGACGCCGCCCGCTACGCCGGCAAGCGCGCGTTCCCGCGCTTCGACGCCTGAGGCCCTGCATACGGGTTGTCCCGGCTGCACTGCGGCTGACGTCCGTGCGCCGCACCGTGGCTGAGGTCAGTGGGCCTCACGCTGGCTGACGTCAGTCGGTCGCACGGTGGCTGACGTCAGTCGGTCGCACCACTGCGCCGAGGCGGGGGCGGGTGACCATCCACGGTCACCCAGCCCCCGTCTCGGCGATTGCGCGTCGGCTGTGCTCACCCCTGGTCGCCTCACCTACCCTGAGCGCCACGTCGCACCCTTGGCTCCATAACGCCCCGTTCGCTTCGCACGTCCTACCCGGAGCGCCAAATCCTCCCCTTGTGCGGGTTGTTTTTGTCGTTGCACCGGCGGGGAGGATGCAACGTCACCTCGCCGAGGCGGTCGTGGCCCCCATCACCGCCCGCTTGATCTCTTCGAACTTCGCCTCCTGGAACAGTTCCTTCCAGCTGATGCGCACGATGCGCCACCCGCGATCGCGCAGCCACTGCTCGCGTCGACGCTCCCGTTCGAGCTCGTCGCGAGGCACCCCCGAACCGAGGTAGAGCTTGCCGATGCCGTCGACCTCGACGATGAGATTGGCCGCCTGATGACAGAAGTCGACCCGGATGGTGGTGCCGAACGTGTCGGTCGTGAAGCTCACCTGCGGGGTCATGCCGACGATGCCGTGCTGGTAGAACCGCACGGCTGCGACCGACTCCGCGGGTGACTCGCGGCGGGCATCGGCGAGATCGAGCGCGAGTTCCACGCGCTTCGAGTTCCGCTTCTCGAACGACTGGGCGAAGACCGTGCGGATCGTCGCCGGAGTCGTGAGCTTGCGACGCAGGGCGTCATCGAGCATGGCCACGGAGATCTCGAGGCTGTACGTGCGGGCGACATCGACGAGTGTGCGCTCGAGCGTCGTGACCTGCAGGCCGTAAGGGGTCGTCTGGATGTGCTGTTTCGGGATCGTCGCCCCACGCACGTGGAGGTTGGGGAATCGGCGATTGACTCCCGGGCGGACGACCTCGACCTGGTGCGTGACGGGGTAGGCGACCGGCAGCCCGTGTACGAGCGCCGCGGAGATGTGGGTGATGATCTCCGCGTCCTCCGGGGACGCGGCATTGCCGCGTGCATCGTCGGTCTCCGGGACTGCGATGTGCCGCTGCCCCTGCTGGAACCGCACCTCGCAGTGGGCCATGACGGCGGCGTTGAGGGCTTCGATCGTGTCGCGCTGGTCGCCGTGTGCGACGAACTCGTCGTGTGTGCCCTCGTCGATGCTGCTCCAGAGAACGCGGTGGCTGTCGACGCTGCATACGTGACGCACGAGGTAGACGCCTCGGGAGAGGCGGAGCAGACAGCAGTCGCGAGCGAAGCGGAGGTCGGTGTGGGTGAAACCGAGGCGGGTGAGCTCTTGGGTCGTAAAGATCTTGTACATGAAGCTAAAGTGCATCAAATGAAGTCTAAGCACAATAGACAGTTTGATAACTGTGGATAACTCTGTGCATGGGGTGTGGATAAGAGTGTGGACGCCGAGTCGGTTGCGACGGCCGAGCGCGCGCGAGCTGGGCGTCGCGAGCGGCGAGGGCGCCATCCGTCATGGCTGCCGCTGAATCATCCCCGTGCAAACGTAGGACATGCGGCTCCGGGTGCGGGAAGCTGAGCTCCGGGTTGTGTGTACTGCGAAGTGTGTGATTCGCCGCTCTGGGTAGGACGTGCGGCCTGTTGGGAGGGCCTTCCCCGGGCGGAGGACGCGAACACGCCACGACGGCGAAATCCTCGCCGAGGCGAAGTCGACACGGCAGACTTGTCAGTACTGCGACTGCCTTCCCAATCCCCGGTCGCACTAGGAAGAGTCATGGTTCCGAGCAAACCGAGAAGATCTGCCCCGAAGACGGCCCCCGGCAAAGCCTCCCCTCGGCGTCGCCCCAAGCCGGTCGTCGAGGTGCCCGCGCAGCGTGAGGCGCGCGGGCGCCGCATGTCGTGGCAGGCCGGAGTGTTCCTCGCCGTGCTCGCCATCGTCCTCGTCACCTTCCTGCCCTCGATCAACTCCGCTCTCAAGCAGGCGCAGCAGATCGCGGCGCTCAACAACGAGATCGACGCGACCCGCTCCGAGGTCGAGGCGCTGCGGGAGAAGAACGAGGATCTCAAGGACCCGACCCACATCGCGCGCAAGGCCCGGGAAGAGCAGTACTACGTCGAGAAGGGCAAGAACGCCGTCATCGTCACCAATCAGGAGACGAGCGAGGATGACGATTCGGACACAGTGTCCCCACAGCGCAGTCAACCCTGGTACCTTGAGTTGCTGGAGTCGATCGAAGAGGTCGGCAATTCGAGCAACACGACGGGAACCGGTCAATGATCACAGAGTGCACCGAGGCGGACTTCGCGACGCTGAAGGAGCAGCTCGGACGCATTCCCCGCGGTGTCGTCGGCATCGCCGCCCGCAGCACCACGGGAGAGCCGCTCGTCGTCGCCACGGCCCCGAGGCTCGAGGACGGCACCCCGTTCCCCACGACGTTCTACCTCACCCATCCGGCGTTCGTCGCCGAGAGCTCGCGCCTGGAGGCCTCGGGCATCATGGCCGAGTGGACCGCTGAGCTCGGTGAGGACGAGACCCTCGCCGAGGCGTACCGACGTGCCCATGAGGCCTACCTCGCCGTGCGGGCGGAGATCGGCGAGGCCGCCGGCATCGCCGAGGTCGAGGAGATCGCCGACTTCTCCGCCGGCGGCATGCCGACCCGGGTCAAGTGCCTCCATGCACTCGTCGGCCATGCCCTGGCCGCGGGCCCTGGCGTCAACCCGATCGGCGACCGCGCCCTGTCGTTCATGGACGACGTCCCGACCCCGGCCGTCACCCCCGCCGAGACGACCGACTAGGAGGAGACCATGCGCGTAGCCGCATTCGACTGCGGAACGAACTCGCTGCGCCTGCTCGTCGCCGACATCGATGACCACGGTGCGATGACCGAACTCCGCCGCGAGACCCGCATCGTCCGGCTCGGCCAGGGCGTCGACGCCACGGGGGAGTTCGCTCCCGAGGCCCTCGAGCGCACCTTCGCCGTCACCCGCGAGTACGCCGAGCTCGCCGCCGAGTACTCGCCGGAGCGGATCCGCTTCGTCGCCACCTCGGCGAGTCGGGACGTGAGGAACCGGGACGAGTTCTTCGCCGGCATCTTCGCGATCCTCGGCGTCGTCCCCGACGTCATCACCGGTGACGAGGAGGCCCGTCTGTCCTTCCTCGGCGCCACCGCCGGACGCAGCGCCGATGAGGGCCCGTTCCTCGTCATGGACCTCGGCGGGGGATCGACCGAGCTCGTCCTCGGTACCGGAGACGTCGAGGCCGCAGTGAGCATGGACATCGGCTCCGTGCGCCTGACCGAACGCCACATGGCCTCCGACCAGCCCGACGGCGAGCAGATCCGGGCGGCGGTGACCGACATCGACACCCACCTCGATGAGGCCGCCGAGGTGGTCGACCTCGGCGCCGCCCGCACCTTCATCGGCGTGGCCGGGACCGTGACGACGCTGACCGCCGGCATCCTCGGACTCGACAGCTACCAGCGTGAGCGGATCCACGGGGCCCGTCTCACCGTCTCCGAGGTCGAGCGGCAGGCCGACGACCTCGTGCGCATGGATCGGGACGCCCGCGCCGCACTGCCCTACATGCATCCCGGTCGCGTCGACGTCATCGCCGCCGGCGGCCTCATCTTCGCCCGCACGGTCTCCCGAGTCGACGACGCGGTCCGCACCCGCGGAGGCGAGCTGGCGATCACGGTCTCCGAGACCGACATCCTCGACGGCATCGCCCTCGACCTCGCCTCATGACCCACCCGACCGCACGCACCACGGGACGCCGGCTCACCGCCGGTGCGCGCCGGCTCGCGCTCATCGGACTCGTCATGGGTCTCATCGTCGGCACCGCCCAGCCCGCTCTCGCCGCGCCCAAGGCCGGGCCCGGACAGTGGTTCATCGAGGACTACGGCATCGACGAGCTGTGGAAGACCTCGACCGGGGAGGGCATCAACGTCGCCGTCATCGACTCCGGGGTGAACAAGGACCACGCGGACCTCAAGGGCGTGGTGACGAAGGCCAAGGACTTCAGCGGACTCGGCAAGGACGGCACGACCCCGATCGGGGGCAAGGAGACGATCCACCACGGAACCGCGGTCGCCGGCGTCATCGCCGGCCAGGGGGAGGGGCCGGGTCCCGTCGGCGTCGCCCCCGACGCGAAGATCCTCTCCGCCTCGATGTGGCTCGGACCCGACCGCCCGAAGGAGTCCGGTTCGACCCGCGAGCAGGCGGCTGAAGCCGTCCGCTGGGCCGTCGACAACGACGCGAAGGTCATCAACATGTCCCTCGGCTGGGACGATCCTGCATGGCCGGAGAGCTGGGACAAGGCGTTCGCCTACGCGTACGAGAAGGACGTCCTCGTCGTCGCCTGTGTCGGCAACGCCTCCCAGGGTGCGACCCAGGCGTGGTCGCCCTCGACCGTGCCCGGCGTCATCGGCGTCGGCGGTCTCGGCAAGAACGGTCGCGTGCTCGACGCCTCGACCGCACCGGGGACCGCCGTCGACCTCATGGGACCGGCGGCCGACATCCCGATCCCGTACTACTCAGGCGGCTACGCCGAGGGCCAGGGGTGTTCGTTCGCAGCACCCGTCGTCTCCGGAGTCGCCGCCCTCATCCGCGCGGAGAACCCCGACCTCAGTGCCGACGAGGTGGCGGCGAAGCTGCTCACCACCGCCAAGCCGGTGAAGGGCTACAAGGGTCAGAGCACTGCGGACAAGCCGGATCCGATCGTCGGCTGGGGCCGCCTCGACCCCGTGGCGGCGATGAAGGCAGACGTGCCGAATTCGGTGCCGAGTGCCGCCGACGCGCTCTCGAGCTGGGTGACGATGCACCGTCGCGCCGACAAGGATCCGACCGAGACCGAGACCGCTGCCCCGACCGAGGAGGGCGGTCAGAAGGCGGTCGCACCCACCGACGTCGTCTCCTCCCAATCGACGCCGACCCTCGGATACTGGACGCTCGGCGTCGGCGGGGCCGTCGCCCTGAGCCTCATCGTCCTCTCCCTCGTCGTCCACCTGCGTCGCCGCCGCTGATCCCGAGGGCGTGATACGCGTCTCATCTGGGGCGTCGTCGGATGATTAGTGAAAGTTTTCACAAGGGCCTAGGATGGGGCTATGGCTCTCATCAGAAACTCGAAACTGCGTCCACGCATCCTCGTCGTCGGCGGCGGATACCTCGGTCTCGTCACGGCCCAGAATCTGCTGAAGAATCTCGGCCGCGGTGAAGCCACCGTGACCGTCATCGACCCCAACCCGTACATGACGTACCAGCCCTTCCTCCCCGAGGTGGCTGCCGGTTCGATCGAACCCCGTCACGCCGTCGTGCCGCTGCGCCGCAACCTGCCCGGCGCCGAGGTCATCACCGGCAAGGTGACGTCGATCAACCACGCCGACAAGTTCGTCGTCGTCGAACCCGAGAACGACGAGCCCTTCGAGCTCGACTACGACCACATCATCATGGCCGCCGGCTCCGTCGCCCGCACCCTGCCGATCCCCGGTCTCAAGGAGAACGCGATCGGCCTCAAGCGGATCGAGGAAGCCGTGGCCCTGCGCGACCACCTCCTCTCCCGTCTCGCCGACGCCGCCCTCATGGAGGACGACGAGGAACGCCGCAAGGCGCTCACCTTCGTCTTCGTCGGCGGCGGCTTCGCGGGCATCGAGCTCCTCGCCGAACTCGAGGACGTCGTGCGCTCCGCGATCTCCCAGTACGAGACCCTCACCGAGGCGGACGTCCGCTTCGTCCTCGTCGAGGCCCTCGGCCGCGTCATGCCCGAGGTCGGCGAGGCACAGGCCCGCTGGGTCGTCGAGCACCTGCGCGAGCGCGGCATCGACGTCTACCTCGAGACTTTCCTCCAGGACTGCACCGACAAGCACATCAAGCTCTCCAACGGCGAGGAGTTCGACGCCGACACGATCGTGTGGTCGGCCGGCGTCAAGGCCAACCCGGTCCTCGTCGACTCCGACCTGCCGATCGACGAACGTGGCCGCGTGACCGTGCGCGCCGATCTCCGTGTCGAGGGCGAAGACGGCGTCGTCGAGGGCGCCTGGGCAGCCGGTGACAACGCCGCCGTGCCCGACCTCTCCGGTGGCGGCGTCGGCGGATACTGCGTGCCCAACGCCCAGCACGCGGTGCGCCAGGCCCCGGTGCTCGCAGCGAACGTCCTCGCCGCCCTCCGCGGAGAGACCGAGTTCAAGCAGTACTTCCACAAGACGATCGGCTCGGTCGCCGGGCTCGGCCTCTACAAGGGCGTCTCCCAGATGGGCGACTTCGAGGCCCGCGGACTGCTCGCCTGGCTCATGCACCGTGCCTACCACGGCTACGCGATCCCGAGCATCGACCGCAAGGTCAAGGTCTTCGGCAACTGGATCCTCAACTTCGCGCTCGGCCGCGACAACTCGGCGCTCGTCGACCTCGACGTGCCCCGCAAGGCCTTCGTCGAGGCCGCTGAGTCGAAGCCGGTTCCCAAGAAGGAAGCCGTCTCGGCCTGAGGTCCGCCTCTGACTGACGCGCCGACGGCGCCGGAAGTGTTCGCACTTCCGGCGCCGTCGTCGTTCCAGGTCACGATTGGGTCTCCGCCGGGTCCGCGGACTCGCGATGAGGCTACTCTGAGTCCATGAAGCGCACCGTCGGCATCGCAGCCCTGGTGGTCGCCCTGCTGCTCGGCGGCTGCGGAATCGGCGGGGAGGATCAGGCGTCACCCGCGCCCGAGGCGACGACCGCCTCGGCGACGGAGGCGCCACCGGCCGCAGGCACCCCGACGGCCGCTGAGGAGCCGCTGCCCCGCGGGCACTGCGGCACCGCTCCTGCACCCCTGGAGGATCAGAGTGTCTACCAGGGGACGCCGGAGACGGACTGCGGTGAGGCGATGCGGGCGGTCGGGACGTTCGGCCGCGGAGACGACGCGGTCGACGAGTCCGGGCACGGCACTCAGGTCGACGGGTGGCAGTGCGTGTTCCCGATGGACGCCGAGGTCGCCGACTACGGCCTCACGCTCGCCTGCGAGAAGGGCCCGCAGCGGTTCGTCGTCCGTCCCGCCTCCGTCGAGGCGCCCGCCGGCTACCACGTCCGGCCGTGGGACTACGAGGGCACGGCCACGGGTGCCGAGGGCATCTACTTCACCACCGAATCCCGCAAGCACCACTGCAGCTTCGCCGCCGACGGCGTCGGGTGCGACAACCTCAACTTCCCTGACGACCTCCCCGAGGTCGGATACATGGGCCAGCGGCAGCAGCCGACGGCGATCGTCCTCGGGACCAGGGGCGCCGCCCGGTTCGCGGCCTTCGGGGATCCGACGTTCACCCAGTTCTCCGATTCCGGCGGCTGGGGCACGGAGACGCGGGTGCTCGGCTACGGTGAGCTCCTCATCGTCCGCGGCATCGCCTGCACGACGGATGAGGACCGCGGTGTCGTCTGCGTCAACGGCGACCACGGCTTCGCGATCTCCTCCCGGGACTACTCGCTCGACTGACCTCCCCGAGGCGGGACCTCGCCGAGGCGGTGGCCGAGCGGGACCCGGCCGCCGCCTCGGCGAGAGGCGGGTCAGTCGGCGACGGGGAAGCGGGAGGTGATGTGCGCGGGCTTCTCGATCTCATCGACCATCGCGATGGCGAAATCCTCCGCGGAGATCGCATCGCCCACCGGAGAGTCGGTGCCGACGGTGAACTTCCCGGTGCGCTCTCCCGGAGCGATGACCGGGGCAGGGGAGATGAGGGTCCACGGCTCGTAGTCGCCTGAGCGGAGGATCTCGAGGGCACGGGTGCCGGTCTCGGCTTCGGCCTTGTACGGCTCCGGGAAGCCCGGGGTGTCCTTGAGCATGACTCCGTCGACGAGGAGCGACCCGGCGCCGCCGACGACGAAGATCCGCGTGTCGCCGCTGGCGGCAGCGATGGTGCGGAGGGCATCGAGCCATTCTCCGTGGTCGCCGCCGGTGCGGCTGGGGCCGGTGGTCGAGACGATGACGTCGTGATCGGCGACGATCTGCGCATCGAAGGCGGCGTCGCCCATCTCGCCCGTGATGCTGCGTGCGGCGCCGGGAACCTCGGTGCCCGAGCGGGTGATGGCGGTGACTTCGTGGCCCCGATCGGCGGCTTCCTTGGTCACGCGCGAGCCGACCATTCCCGATGCTCCGAAGAGTGCGATCCTCATGGTGAGTCCTTTCGACGGTGTTGCTGAGTTGACATCACAAAGATATGCTTTGGATACCGGGTACCTCAAAGATACTATTGGAGCCATTCCATGGGAATCAGCTGGGAAGGCAACGCCTTCGACCCCGAATGTCCGACGCGGGTGATCCTCGATCGGATCGGCGACAAGTGGACCGTGCTCATCATCGATGTCCTCGAGAACGGGCCGCTGCGGTTCAACGAGATCCGCCTGGCGATCGGGGGCATCACCCCGAAGGTGCTCACGTCGACGCTGCGATCGCTGGCCGCCGACGGGCTCATCACCCGGGAGGCCTACGCCGAGGTGCCTCCGCGCGTCGAGTACCGGCTGACCGACCTCGGGCGCTCGCTGCGCGAACCCGTGGCCACTCTGCGCCGCTGGGCCGAACTCAACGCTGCTGCGATCACCGACAATCGGGAGCGTGAGGAGTCGGCGGCCGGCCGCTGAGCGCGGCCACCACCTCGGCGAGCTCGCGCAGCTCCCCGGCGATCCGATACCGGCGGGGGTGGCCGGAGTGCACCCAGTTGTTCGTGATCATCGACGCACTCGCCCCGTTTGTGATCGCCTTGAACTCCTCGACGTCGAGGCCGGCCGCGCGATCGGCGAGGAGCCGGTCGCTCACCTCGGGGGAGAGGGCGGACCAGTGATCGGCCGCCTCGGAGCCGATGACATGCCACTGCCCGCCGGCCTCGCGGTAGGCGAGCGGTCGCGAGGTCGGTGCAGCGGATCGTCCGGCGGCGGCGTCCTCCTCGGGCGGGGTGACGATGACTGCCGGGCCCGGGGCGTTGACGGCGCGCGGGTCGTCGATGCCGATGACAGGCTGCGGCGGCTGCCCGGGGGAGAGGAGGAGAGAGGTCATAGGGCCATCATGCCCGAGAGTCGCGAACGCGGCGAGCCGATTCCAGGGGTCCCCCCACTGGGACTCGAACCCAGACTGAATCGATTTTAAGTCGACTGCCTCTGCCGATTGGGCTATAGGGGGAGGAGCGCCGTCGCATCGCCAGCACTCACTCTACCGTCCCGTGTTCCCGGGTGCGCGGCCGCGCGTCCTCCGGATCGGCTGCCACCGACGGCAGCGCCCTCGAGGTCATCCCTTGAGACGCATTGCTTCAGATTGTGAACGAGGGCTAACGTCTCACCCATGACCCCGACCCCGCCCAGCCGACAGGCCTGGGTCATCCTCGTCGTCGGAGTGGCCTCGCAGATGGCGGCGACGGTGGCGATCACCGGTCCCGCCTTCCTCATCCCGCACCTCACCCGCGAGCTCGGCTACTCGCTCACCCAGGCAGGCACCGTCGCGGTCGCCCCGAGCTTCGGACTTCTCCTCACGCTCATCGCCTGGGGCGCCTTCGCCGACCGGTTCGGGGAGAGGCTCGCGATGTCACTCGGTCTCGGCCTCACCGCGCTCGCCTCGGCTGCGGCCGTCGCCGTCGCCGGCTCACCGATCCTGCTCACCGTCGCCATCGCCGCCTCGGGTGCCGCAGCCGCCTCGGTGAACTCGGCGAGCGGTCGCGTCGTCATCGGCTGGTTCCCCCGACACCGCCGGGGGCTTGCGATGGGCATCCGGCAGATGTCCCAGCCCCTGGGCACTGCGCTCGCCGCCCTCACCGTCCCACCCATCGCCGCCGCCGGCGGCATCGCCGCCTACCTCTGGTTCGCCGCCGCCGTCACCGCGCTCATGACGATCGTGTGCGTCCTCCTCGTCCGCAATCCTTCCCCCGCCGAGGCGGCCCCGAGTCTCGTGCCCACCGCCGAGGACGACGGGGTCCGGGGGAGTGCGGGAGCCGAGGAGACGGATCGTGTCAGGCAGAGCGGGGGAGCCGCCTCGGCGGGGAATCCCTACCGGTCGGATGCCTTCCTCTGGCGCATCCACGTCGTCTCCGCACTCCTCGTCGTCCCCCAGTTCGCGTTCTCGACGTACGGACTCATCTGGCTCATCGCCGACCAGGGAGTCTCGGCGGCGATGGCCGGAGGCATCGTCGCCGCCGCTCAGCTCACCGGTGCTCTCGGGCGTCTCGTCGTCGGCGGTGCCTCGGACGCGCTCGGAACTCGAGTGGGCCTCATCCGCGTCATCGCCGTCGCGGCCTGCGCGCTCACGACCGGCCTCGCCCTCGTCTCCCTCACCTCTCTCCCCGTCATCGCCGGGATCGTCTTCGTCCTCGCCTCGACGGTGTCGGTCGCCGACAACGGACTCGCGTTCGCCTCGGTGGCCGAAGCGGCCGGCCCCCGCTGGTCGGGGAAGGCGCTGGGAGCCCAGAACACGGGACAGTTCGCGGTCTCCGCCCTCGTCGGGCCCGGCCTCGGCGCGCTCATCACCGTGCTCGGATACCCGCTGTCGTTCGCGATCGTCGCCGTGTTCCCCCTCATCGGGGCAGGGCTGGTTCCGAAAGGCGACATCGATCGCATAACCTGATGTTCACCTCGACCCAATACCGTCCCAGTTGCCGGCACCGCTCCCCACAATCCCCACCCGGTGCAGGCACCGCCTAAGCGAAGGAGAGACCGTGTCCATCCTGCCGAACGAGAACCTGCGCGAGTACATCGACAAGCTGCGCATCGAGGGATACACGGTCACCGACAGTCACACCCCGGACCCGCAGCTCATCGATCCGCTCGGACGCGCCGTCGAGACCTGGCGTGAAGGCTACCCGTACCCGGACCTCATGGACCGGGAGGAGTACGAGATCGAGAAGTACCGCCTCCAGGTCGAGCTGCTGAAGTTCCAGTACTGGGGGCAGGACACGGACGCCAAGCACGTCGTCGTCTTCGAAGGACGCGACGCCGCAGGCAAAGGCGGGACGATCAAACGCTTCACCGAGCACCTCAACCCGCGTGCGGCGAGGGTGGTGGCGCTCAACAAGCCCTCGGACCGGGAGGCCGGTCAGTGGTACTTCCAGCGCTACATCTCGCACCTGCCGACCAGCGGCGAGATCGTCATGTTCGACCGTTCGTGGTACAACCGGGCCAATGTCGAACGGGTCATGGGCTTCTGCACGGAATCCGAGTACCAGACGTTCATGGAGCAGGCTCCCGTGTTCGAGAAGATGCTCATCGACTCCGACGTCCACGTCACGAAGTTCTGGTTCTCCGTCACCCAGCGCGAGCAGCGCACCCGGTTCGCCATCCGGCAGATCGACCCCGTCCGCCGATGGAAGCTCTCGCCGATGGACCTCGAGTCCCTGGGGCGGTGGGACGACTACACACTCGCGAAGGAGGAGACCTTCCGGCGCACCGACACCGACCACGCTCCGTGGATCACGATCAAGAGCAATGACAAGAAGCGCGCGAGGCTCAATGCGATGCGCTACTTCCTCAACCAGTTCGACTACGCGGGCAAGGACACCTCGGTCGTCTACGCCCCGGATCCCCTTCTCGTGCGCCGCGGACGCGACGCCGTCGACGACTGAGCATCGACGACACGAGCCGCCGACGACACCAGCCGCCGACGACACAGACCAGCCGCCGACGACACAGACCAGCCGCCGACGACGGGTGCGTCATCGGCGGCTGGTCGGCAGGGCTGGGTCTCGGGCGCTCAGGCCGGAGGCTCCGGGGGTCCGTCGTCCTGAGATGACGAGTCGTCCGTGAGGACGGCGTCGACATCGACCGGACCTGCGTCCTCGGAGCCGAACTTCTCCGAGTCGACCTCGTGCTCCTCGGTCTTCCCGTCGCTGCTCGATGCACTGCCTCCCACGGAGTGCTCGTCGCGGTCGACAGTGACTTTCGGTGCGGTGGTCTCTGCCACGGCCGGTTTCGAGCTCTTGTCCGGAACGGTCTCCTCGGTGGTGTGCTCATCGTCGGTGCTCATGTCTGCCTCCTCCTTCGTCGTGGTGGTTCGTCGGGCGTGGGTGCCCGGCGTCTGTGGGATGCGAGTGCGCCGGTGCCGGCGGCGGTCACGGCGAGGGCTCGCCGCCGTTGACGTTGAGCGTCTCACCGATGACGTAGCTCGATTCGGGCGAGGTGAGGAAGACGTAGGCGGGGGCCACCTCGGTGGGCTGTCCGGCCCGTCCGATCGGCGTCGACTTCCCGAACTCCGGCAGCGCCTCCTTGGGCTGGCCGTCGGAGACCTGTAGCGGAGTCCAGAACGGGCCCGGGGCGACTGCGTTGACGCGGATGCCCTGCGGGGCCAGCTGCTGGGCGAGGCCCTTGGTGAAGTTGTTGATCGCCGCCTTCGTCGAGGCGTAGTCGATGAGATGGGCCGAGGGGCTGTAGGCCTGGACCGAAGTCGTGTTGACGATCGTCGAACCGGCAGGCAGCAGCGGGATCGCTGCCTTGGAGATGCGGAAGATCGCCGCGATGTTCGTCTGATAGGTCGCATCCCACTGCTCATCGCTGAGGTCGGCGATGTCCTCGACGGAGATCTGGCGTCCGGCATTGTTGACCACGGCGTCGAGCCCGCCGAGGGCGCTGGCTGCGGACTCGACGAGTTCGCGGCAGAACTGGGCGTCGCTGAGGTCGCCGGGGAGGAGGTGGACGCTCTGCCCGGTCGCCTCGATGACCGTCTTCACCGCCTCGGCGTCGGGCTGCTCCTCGGGGAGGTAGTTGAGGGCGACATCGGCGCCCTCCCGGGCGAAGGCGATGGCCACGGCGGCGCCGATTCCCGAGTCGCCGCCGGTGATGAGCGCCTTGCGACCCGTCAGCCTGCCGGTGCCGCGGTAAGAGTCTTCTCCGCGGTCGGTCTGGGGTTCGAGGTCGCGGTCGAGGCCGGGTTCCGGCTGGTCCTGCTCGGGTGGGCTGATGACCGGGTAGCGGGTCACGGGATTCTGGAAGGTCAGCTGGTCCGCCATTGTCGGCTCCTTCGTCGGGTGCTTCCGATACGGCATGGTGCCTTGCCTTCAACGGTAGTCACGATGAGGCATGGGCGCAAGGCCGACCGGACGGTGGCTGCGCCGCCGGCTCCCCTCCGCCGAGGTCGACCGTGGAGCCGGTGATGACAGCGATGCGGCCGGGTGGAAGGGGAAAGACCACCCGGCCGGAACCGTGGGGGCGCTCACGCGCCGAGGGAGACCGTGCGGGCGCACGGTGTGGAATCAGATCGCGTCGGCCGCTTCGCGCTGAGCCTTGCGGGCGGCGCGGCGCTTCTTGTGACCGGCGAAGCTGAAGAGGAAGACGATGATGGCGAGCAGCAGGAAGATCGCTCCGGCGCCGATGCCCGCATCGACCCAGAACTGCGGCGGGAAGAGCCGGATGAGCGAATCGTCGGCGTAGAACTCCCACGTGCCGTCGGCGAAGAAGACGCGGTGGAAGCCGCGGAAGAAGCTCTCCCAGCCCAGCAGTGCGACGACGGCGATGCCGGCCATGGCGATGATGCTGAAGATCGCGCCGAGCCGGAAGCCGAAGCGCATCCCCATGCCGCCCTTGCGCGAGAGGTAGAGCGAGAAGAGCACGGTGCCGATGAAGGCGATGATCGCGATGAGGTAGAGCAGAGAGATGAGCCCTTTGACGTCGGCCATGTGGTTGAGCTCGTCGGAGATGAAGACCGGTTCTCCGGTGGGCAGGATGACATCGGCGAGGTAGCGCCGGGAGTCGAGGTTGTGGAGGTAGTCGATGACGTACGTCGCATAGTGCTCGCGATCGGCCTGGCCGAACCCGAACTGGTCGGCGGGGAAGCCGGGGCGGAAGTACTCGAACTTGAGGAACATCCCCGAGGCGATCGTCCGCACGGCCAGGGCGAGGAGGATGAAGGGCACCGAGAGGGCGATCCAGATCGTGCCGATGATCTCGAGGGGGTTCCTCCGCCGCTCCGGGAACTCGGGTTCATGGGTGTCGCGCGAGGTCGCCGCCTTCGTCACCGCCGCCCAGTCGGCATCGCTCATCACCGAGGACCGGGAGCCGGTCGTCGCGGCCGTGTTCGACGTCGCGGCAGGCGCCGCCGAGGTGTCCGCCTGGTGCGCTGGGACCTCCCGGGTCCGTGCGGTGTCCTGGGGGGCGGTGGAATGGGCGGGGGTGACCCGAACCGGTCCCGTCGAGGGCCGGGGTTCGTCCTTGCGGATCGGGTCCGTGATCGGATCGAACGCCTCGGTGTCGGTCGACGGGTCGTTCGCTGCCGTCAGCGGTGCCTTCGACGGTGTCTCGGCAGCACTGTGCGACCCCGAGCTCATTCGCCTGCTCAGAAGGTCATCGGTCTCGTTCTTCTCGTCTCCAGCCACGTTCCCATTGTCAGCGACGGGTGCCGGAGAGCCCGGGAGGACACGCCCTGAAGCCGGAGATCGCCGAGGCGGCAGGTCCGCCGGTGGGGGAGCCCGGTCCCAGCCTGCTCACCGTCAGGGACGCGTCATCCGAACAGCGCGGCGACGATGACGAGGGTGGGCACCGCGAGGACGGTCGTGATGAAGACGGCGTCGCGCATGAGCGCCTCGGACTGCCGGTACTGCATCGAGTAGATGTAGACGTTCTGCGCCGTCGGCAGACTCGAGGTGACGATGATGGCGAAGAGGTCGATGCCCGAGTAGCCGAGCAGGGGACCGCCGATGACCCATGCGACGAGCGGTTGGAGAACGAGCTTGCCGACGGTGATGTAGCTCAGCTGTGAGCGCGTCCCCCTCACCGGCAGCGCCCAGCCGTCCTTGAGGGAGATCCCGAAGGCGAGCAGGGCACCGGGCACCGCGGTCGCCCCGATCATGTCGATGGGTTCGAAGACGAAGCGGGGGAGTTCGAAGCCGGTCGCCGAGGCTGCCACCCCGGCCGCGGCACCGAGGAGGATCGGATTCTTGAGCACCTGGAGGATCGTCGAGTACCAGTGTGTGTCGTGCTTCTTCTTCCCCGCCGCGTCGAGCACGGCCATGCCGATGGGGGCGAGGATGATGAGCTGGAAGAGCAGGACCGGAGCGACATAGCCGACGTCGTGGAGGACGTAGGCGGCGATGGGGATGCCGAGATTGCCGATGTTGACGTAGCTGACCGCCCATGCGGAGAACATCGCCTCTCCTGTGCTGCGCTTCCTGATCCAGCGGGTGAGGGCGAAGAGGACGAAGCCGGCGATGAGCGAGGACCCGCCCGTGGCGAGGAGGGCCGAGTTGAAGATGAGCCCGAGGTCGGTCTGGGAGACCGTGACGTAGAGGAGCGTCGGGGTGCCCGCATAGAAGACGAGCTTCGCGATGACCTGCTGACCGGTGGGGCCGAGCACCCCGGAGCGTCCCAGCAGGAACCCGACGAGGATGACCCCGGCGATGACGGCGAATCCTTCGAATACGGCCAGCATGGCTTACCGGTGGTCCTCGCTTCCTGGGGCCTCGGCGGACGGGCAGGGGCGGGTCAGGCGGTCTCGCCGCGGGCGTCGACGGCGAGGTGGGCCGCTCCTGCGGAGGCGGCAGTGACCGTGAGCACCGCAGGCCAGGCGCCGATCTTCTTCGCCAGCGGGTGGGAGAGCCCGAAGCCGCCGAGGTAGCCCAGGCCGAGCGCGGTCGCGGTCGGCCACCCGCGCTTGGCGTACCACGTGCGGGCGGCGTAGGCGCCGGCAGCGGCGAGCACGACGCCGCCGAGGGGCCGGATGCCGGTTTCGCGAGCGGTGAGGAACCCGCCGACGAGGCCGAGGGCGACGAGCGGGGCGGTGGAGACTTCGTGTGCGTCCTTCATGCCCTCCAGTCTAGAGACGCCGTCGGCCCCGCGGTCACGCGGTCTCACGACGAGGAACATCGATCCGCCGCTCAGCCTCCGGAACGACTCAGCCGACGGTGAGTCGGATCACCGAGGCGATGCCGAGCCCGGCGATGAGGCACACCGAGGTGGTCAGGCCGAGGATCGGCCACGGACTCGGCCTGCCGCGCTCGTCGCGGATGGATCCTGACCCGGCCCGGTACCGATGGACCTGGAGGGAGATCACCGCGGCCGCGAGTCCGATGCAGACGACGAAGACGGCGACGGAGAGGACGGGGAAGAGGGTGATCCAGCGGATGAAGAGGAGGCTGACGACCGTCATCGTCAGACTCGTGCGCAGCCACGACTGGGTCGTGCGCTCCGGCTGCAGGCCGGGGTCCTCGTGCGGGGCCAGCCTGGGCGCGCTCACAGCACTCCGGCGAAGACGAGGACGAGCAGTCCCGCTCCCAGTGCCGAGGCGAGGCTGACGATGGGGATGATGAGCGGCAGCGGCAGCGACTGCTTGCGGCGCATCGCCGCTTCGATCCGGTACCACCGGAAGGCCGCTCCGGCGGCGAGGACGAAGCCGATGGCCATGAGCACGATCGACAGCGTCGCCCGCAGGCCCGGGGAGAAGATCTCCCCGGTGAAGGCCTCGACGGCGATGCCGCCGCCGATGAAGGCCAGCGCCGTGCGGATCCAGGACAGGAACGTGCGTTCGTTCGCCAGGGTGAAGCGGGGGTCGGGATCCTCCCCGTCGGGAAACATCCGACGGGCGAGTCGGCCGCGTGCATCATCGGATTCCACGTTCCGAGGATACACGCGCAGGCTCGCCGACCGGGGGCGACGTCCGGGATGAGCGCGGTGCGGCGCCGGGACATCGGCGGCGCAGGCTCGGGGCGAAGGCTGTGTCAGGGCCGCCGGATACGGTGGCACCATCATGGACGATCACCAGCTGGACCAGCGGATCAGGCGCATCACCCGGGCGCCGTTCCGATCGCGTTTCCACCTCCGCGGGGCCGAGCTCGACTATGTCCTCGACCGGGCACCGGAGACCGTGCGAGCGCACGCCGAGGACTTCATCGCCACCCGTCTGGCGCCGGCCCACCCGCCGAAGGACGGCAAGCAGACACCGTGGAAGGGACACCCGGTCTTCCTCGCCCAGCATGCGACGGCGACGTGCTGTCGCACGTGCCTGCAGAACAGCCACGGCATCGCCGCCGGACATGCCCTCACCGAGGCGGAGCAGGCCGACGTCGTCGCCATCATCTGCCGGTGGATCGAACTCGAGGCCGCAGCCGCCCCGCCGAGGCGACCGTCCCCGCAGCCGGAGCGGGAGAGGAGGACGCCTCAGCCCACCCTGTTCTGATGTTTCCCGCCCGGCCCGTGCCCTTCGGCCTGTGCCGGTCCCAAGGACCCCGCCGCCCTGCGCTGTCCGCGATCCGGGGTGCCGTGTGGTGGCCGACACACTCTGTCGTAGCATGTCTCCAGACCCGTGTGGGTCGATGTCGACGAAGGAGACGCATGACTGACGGAGCGAGCCAGCCTCCCACCACCGGTGGGGATTCCGGTGCCGATCGCCTCGGCGAGGCCGAGGGCAAGCCGAAATGGAAGATCATCGGTCCCGGACTCGTCGTCGCCGCCACCGGTGTCGGTGCCGCGGACATGGTCGCCACACTCGTCGCCGGCAGCCGTTTCGGGTACGCGCTGCTCTGGGCCGTCATCGTCGGCGTCATCCTCAAGATCGTCCTCGTCGAGGGCGCGGGCCGCTACACCCTGGCGACGGGCAAGACGATCTTCGAGGGCTGGCGGAGCCTCGGTCGGTGGACGACGTGGTACTTCGGGCCCTACATCATCATCTGGGGCTTCGTCTACGGGGCGACCGCGATGAGCTCGGCCGCCCTGCCCTTGGCCGCGCTCTTCCCCATGGTGCCGCTGACGGTGTGGGCGATCGTCATGGGACTCGCCGGCTTCACCATGGTGTGGCTGGGCAGGTACACGGTCTTCGAGCGGATCACCGCGGTGCTCGTGGGCATCATGTTCGTCACCGTCGTCGGACTGGCGATCATCGCCGCCCCGAACATCCCCGAACTCCTCAGAGGACTCATCCCGCTCATCCCCGACGGGGGAGTCGTCTACACGCTCGCGCTCGCCGGCGGCGTCGGCGGCACGATCACTCTGGCCGCCTACGGATACTGGCTGCGGGAGAAGGGATGGATCACGCCGAAGTGGATGCGGGTGATGCGCATCGACAACACGATGGCCTATGTCATGACCGGCATCTTCGTCATCGCGATGCTCATCGTCGGTGCCGAGGTGGTCCGGGCGGCGGGCGTCTCGCTCTCGGCCGGGGACGAAGGGCTCCTCGACCTCACCGATGTCCTCAAGGCCCGCTACGGCGACGTCGTCGGCGTCGGATTCCTCATCGGGTTCTGGGCTGCCTCGTTCTCCTCGATCATCGGTGTGTGGAACGGCGTCTCGCTCATGTTCGCCGACTTCTGGGGGCACATGCGCAAGAAGCCGGCCGGTCACCCCGACACCCTCACCGGGGGCAGGTACTTCAAGTTCTACCTCCTGTGGCTGACGTTCCCGCCGATGCTCCTCTTCCTCCTCGGCAAGCCGATCGGGCTCATCCTCGCCTACGGGGTGCTCGGCGCGCTGTTCATGCCCTTCCTCGCTCTCACCCTCCTCGGGCTGCTCAACGGCAGGCGGGTGCCCAAGGAATGGGCGAACAAGTGGCACACGAACATCGCCCTCGGCATCACGGCCCTGCTCTTCCTCATCCTCGGCATCCAGCAGCTCATCGACGCACTCTCACCCCTGTGGAGCTGAGACACCGCAGTGGAGCTGAGACACCCCTGTGGAGCTGAGACACTGCGGAGGATGTGAGGCACACTGAGACCATGGGCGACGACGACGTTCTCAAGGACCATCTCCGCGCTGCGCTCCATCGGACACAGGAGAACCTCCTGTGGAAGCTCGAGGGACTGAGCGATCGGGAGCTGCGGCTGCCGCGGACTCCGACGGGGTTCAACCTCCTCGGCGCGGTCAAGCACATCGCCCAGACCGAGTACACCTACCTCGGCGAGACCTTCTCCCGTCCCTGGCCGCATCCCGACGAACTCATCACCGCTGCGCAGATCGCCGCCGACCCGCAGGCCGACTGGTATGCGACGGCCGACGAGACCACGGAGGACGTCCTCGGCTTCTACCGGCGGGTGCGCGCCTTCGGCGATGAGACGATCCGGGAGCTTCCTCTCAACGCGGTCGGAACGGTCCCGCATTGGCCGATGGTGACGGCGAGCGTGACGCTGGGCCAGATCGTCGTCCATCTCCTCGTCGACGTCACCCGACACCTCGGGCAGGTCGACATCGTCCGTGAGGGCATTGATGGGAAGGCGGGGTTGGGTGAGGCCAAACCGAACCTGCCGCAGAGCCACGACTGGGCCGCCTACACAGCGAAGCTCACCGCCCTCGCAGACGGCACCCGCTGACGGGTGCGGTCACCGGCCGCGCCGAGGCGTGCCGGGCGGACGATAAACTGGGAGGTGAGATGGCAGACGAGAACTCGGAAGCGCCCAGGCAGCAGATCCCCTCCCGATCCGGTGAGCGCGCGCACGGTGAGCGGACCCCGCCCCGGGGCAGGGGCGGATCCCGCCGCGGCGGGCCGAAGAAGCGCGGCCGCGGACGGGGTCGCACCGGCGCTGAGCACCGTGAGCGCCGCGCGCGCCTGCGCGAGGCCCGCGCGGCCCACCCCGTCACCGTCACCTACCCGCCGGAGCTGCCAGTCAGTGCGGCTAAGGATGAGATCGCCGAGGCGATCCGCGACAACCAGGTCGTCATCATCGCCGGTGAGACCGGTTCGGGCAAGACGACGCAGCTGCCGAAGATCTGCCTCGAGCTCGGTCTCGGCGTCGAGGGGATGATCGGCCACACGCAGCCGCGGCGCATCGCCGCACGCACCGTCGCCGAGCGCATCGCCGACGAACTCGGCGAAGACCTCGGCGGCACGGTCGGCTATCAGGTCCGCTTCACGGCGCAGGTCGCCGACGAGACCCGCGTCAAGGTGATGACCGACGGAATCCTCCTCTCCGAGCTCTCGCGGGACAAGCTCCTGCGCGACTATGAGGTCATCATCATCGACGAGGCGCACGAACGCAGCCTCAACATCGACTTCCTCCTCGGCTACCTCAAGGAGGTGCGGAGGAAGCGGCCCGACCTCAAGATCATCATCACCTCGGCGACGATCGACCCCGAGTCCTTCGCCGCCCACTTCGACGATGCCCCGATCATCGAAGTCGAAGGCCGGACCTACCCCGTCGAGGTCCGCTACCGGCCCCTGACCGACGAGACCGCCGACGACGACGTCGACGGTCCCGGCGAATCCGGGGACTATGAGGCCGGGGCCGAGGACCAGATCGAGGGCATCATCTCAGCCGTCGACGAGCTCAGCGCCGAGGATCCCGGTGACATCCTCGTCTTCCTCTCCGGGGAACGGGAGATCCGCGACACCGCCGACGCGCTCGAGGCGCACCTGCGTAAATCGCAGCGACTGCGCGACTGGGAGGTCATCCCGCTCTTCGCCCGGCTCTCCGCCGGCGAGCAGCAGAAGGTGTTCAAGCCGCACACCAGGCCGCGCATCGTGCTCGCCACGAACGTCGCCGAGACCTCCCTGACCGTGCCCGGCATCAAGTACGTCGTCGACGTCGGCACCGCCCGGATCTCGCGCTATTCGAACCGCACCCGCGTGCAGCGTCTGCCGATCGAGCGGATCTCGCAGGCGAGCGCGAACCAGCGCAAGGGACGGTCGGGCAGAACGAGCGAGGGCATCTGCATCCGCCTCTACTCGGAGGCCGACTTCGCATCCCGGCCCGAGTTCACCGACCCGGAGATCCTGCGCACCAACCTCGCCAGCGTCATCCTCCAGATGGCCGACCTCGGATTCGCCTCGAGCGACGAGGAGATCCTCGGCTTCCCGTTCCTCACTCCGCCCGATGCCAAGGCCGTCCGCGACGGGCGCACACTGCTCACCGAACTCGGTGCCCTCGAGACCGAGAAGTCGGGCACGATTAGGGTCACCCCCACCGGCCGGAAGCTCTCGGTCCTGCCCATCGACCCGAGGCTCGCACGCATGGTCATCGCCGGCGCCGAGGCGGGTGTCGGGGGAGAGGTCCTCGTCATCGTCGCGGCTCTCTCCATCCAGGATCCGCGTGAACGTCCCGCCGAGGTGCGGGCTGCCGCCGATGAGAAGCACGCCCGTTTCGTCCACCGCGGCAGCGACTTCCTCTCCTATCTCAACCTGTGGAACTACCTCGAGGACTCGCAGGCGGCGATGTCGTCGTCGAAGTTCCGCCGTCAGTGCAAGGCCGAGTTCCTCAACTTCGTCCGCATCCGCGAATGGCAGGACCTCGTCGGTCAGCTCCGGTCGCTGCTCGGTTCGGCGGGCATCCGCGTCGAGCGTCCGAGCTGGCGCCAGCACGCAGCCGATGACAGTCGTGCCGGTGGGGGCCGACGTGCCGACGGAGCCGACTCCGACGGGGAGGTCTCAGCAGACTCCCGCCGAGGCGGGGGCCGGGAGACCGAGGATACGCGCGGACACCGGGGAGGGACCGCCTCGGCGAGGCAGGGATCGACCGCCCGGACAGCGCAGGGAAAGATCGGGTTCGCCGAGCTCACGGCGGCGAAGAAGCAGGCGAAGAAGGCCCGCGGCGGGGTCGAGGCCGGACGCGGTGCCGATGCCGCGGCGATGAAGCTCGACCCGACGGCCGTGGCCATTCACCGCGCTCTCCTCACCGGTCTGCTCTCGATGATCGGGTCCCGGTCGGAACGGCTGGGGGACTACCAGGGGGCACGCGGCACGCGGTTCGCGATCTTCCCCGGATCGGGCCTGTTCAAGGTCAACCCGGACTTCGTCATGGCCGCCGAACTCGTCGAGACCTCCCGCCTGTGGGCGCGCACGGTCGCCGCGATCGAACCCGATTGGGTCGTCGAGGCCGCCGGGGACCTCGTGAGCCGGCAGCACTCGGACCCACACTGGTCGACGAGGGCCGGATCGGCGATGGTCTACGAGAAGATCGCGCTCTACGGGGTCACGCTCATCAGCGACCGTCGGGTCGGGTACGGGACGATCGACGCCGCAGCGGCCAGGGACATGGTCATCCGCAAGGGACTCATCGACGGCGACTGGCGCGAGAGGTTCGGGTTCGAAGACCACAACGCTGCCGTCATCGAGGAGGCCGAGGAGCTCGCCTCGCGTACCCGCAACCGTCGTGTGCTCGACCAGGACGATGCCCTCTTCGAGTTCTTCGATGAGCGCATTCCCGCCACGATCACCTCGGCGGCCGACCTCCGCTCGTGGTGGAAGGGTCAGAAGCGCCGCGATGCGCACCTGCTCGACCTCACGACCTCGGTGCTGCTCAGCGACGACAGCGAGTCACTGACCGCTTCGGTGGCCGAGGACTACCCGATGGAATGGGAGCTCGCGGACGGGACGACGGCGAAGCTGCGATACTCGTTCGATCCCGGCTCGAGTGAGGACGGGGTGACCGTCGAGATCCCGGCGAGCGCTGTGCCCGTCGTCGACCCCGACGAGTTCAGCTGGCAGGTTCCGGGGCTGCGCGAAGAGCTCGTCGCCGCCTACATCCGGTCGCTGCCGAAGGCCAAGCGGCGCTACTTCGTGCCCGCGCCCGACGTCGCCCGCGACATCCTGCCCTCGCTCACGCCGTATCAGGGCAGCCTGCCCGAGGTCCTCGCCGCGCATCTGAGCGAACGCGCCGGCGGGGGAGGACTGCAGGACCTCGTTCCGATCACCGTGAGCGCCGATGACTTCGACCGCGACCGGATCCCCGCCCATCTGCGCATCCGCTTCCGCCTCGTCGACGGGACGACGACCGTCGGGCTCGGCGACGACCTCAGCGCCCTGACGACGCAGGCGAAACCGGCTGTGAGGAAGGCCCGAGCCAAGGCGTCGCCGTTCGCGGAGAAGCGGGGCCTGACAGGGTGGAGCGTCGGCGACCTGCCCGATCCTGATGCCGCCGAGGCGGGGGTCGTGCCCGGACTGACCGACCGCGGAGACAGCGTCGACCTTGTCGCCTTCGACACGGTCCTGCAGGCGCGGATCGCGAGCAGGGAAGCGGTCATCACGCTGCTCGCCCGACGCACAGGAGAGACGCTGAAGTACCTGCAGGACGGCCTGACGACGGAGGAGAAGCTCGTCCTCGCCGGGCATCAGAAGCGCTCGGACGAACTGCTCACCGCCCTCATCCGATCAGGGGTGCGCGGAATCGTCGAATCCGAGATCGGGCCCACGGAGTCCTCGTGGGTCGGTGGCGAGGCGGAGTTCGCTCGGCTCGAGACGGCGGTGAATGCGCAGCTCATCGAAGCGACGACGAAGCTCCTGCCCTCCCTCATCACGGCGCTGCGGCGAGCGACGGAGTTGGACAGATTGGTCTCGAACTCTTCGTCGCTGGCGATCCTGTCCAACCTCGCTGACGTCCAGGCCTGGGCGGCTTCGCGGGTGAGTGCGGCGGCGATCGCGGCGATGACCCCGCAGATGGTGGCAGCGCTGCCGAAGTGGGTGGAGGCGGAGAAGGTGCGGATCGGGGCGATGGTCGATTCGCCGATGCGTGACCGTCAGCTCATGGATCGGGTCACCGGGAGCGCCGAGGCGGTGGCGAAGAAGATCGCCAACCGCTTCCCCGGACTGGGGCAGGCGGCGTGGGACCGGTGGCTCGTCTCTGTGCCGAGCCCCTGGCGCGACGTCCTCGTCCAACTCGAAGAGCTGAGAGTCAGCCTCTATGCGAACTCGCTCGGCACCACGCACCCGGTCTCGGAGAAGCGGATCGCGAAGGCGCTCGCGCAGCTGTAGGCCGCTGCGGGGCGGGGGCGAAGCTCCGGGAAGGACGTTCTAGAGTGAGGCGCCGGTGAAGAACCCGCCGAAGAGCCACCAGAGGGGGAGGGCACCGGCGGAGACCAAGGCGCCCGCCGCCCACCAGATGCGCCACCGCCACGTCCGGCGCCGTGAACCGACGAAGAGACAGACGAGGTAAACGATGACGCAGAATGCGCCGGAGAGGCTGAGCAGGACGAGTCCGGCAGCCTCCCATCCCGATGTCCCGAGGTCGAAGACGTACTTCGTGATCTGGGCGATCGACAGGGAGAAGAGGATCGCCATGCCGAGCAGCGGCACTCCGAGGACCCCTGCGATGATGAGCGGCAGGGCTTTGAGCCACCGCTCCTTCGGTTCCGACCGGCCGGCGTAGTCAACGTATTCCTCAGTCATCGACACTCAGCATAGACACCCAGTTCGGCAACTCGCTGGAAGCAGACCGAGCATAGGGGTTTCCGCGGTGAGCTCCGCCGACGCCGCCGCTGCCTCGGCGCCACTGTGACTGATCGGACAGGGACTCGGCGGGCGATCGGCGGTAGGATATTTTGGTGACTTCTGGCCGATATTCCGACAAAGAGATCCGGACGCAGGCGGCACGCCGCCGCACGTTCGCCGTCATCTCCCACCCCGACGCGGGCAAATCGACGACCACCGAGGCGCTCGCCCTCCACGCGCGGGCGATCGGTCAGGCCGGCGCCACCCACGGAAAGGCCGGCCGCCGCGCCACCGTCTCCGACTGGATGCAGATGGAGCAGGACCGCGGGATCTCGATCTCCTCGGCGGCCCTCCAGTTCGAGTACCGCGATGCCGTCTTCAACCTCGTCGACACCCCCGGCCACGCCGACTTCTCCGAGGACACCTACCGTGTGCTCTCCGCCGTCGACTGCGCCGTCATGCTCATCGACGCCGCCAAAGGCCTCGAGTCGCAGACGATGAAGCTCTTCGAAGTCTGCGCCCACCGGAACATCCCGATCATCACCGTCGTCAACAAGTGGGATCGTCCCGGACTCGATGCGCTCGCCCTCATGGACGAGGTCCAGCAGCGCACCGGCCTCCTTCCCACCCCGATCACGTGGCCCGTCGGCCAGTCCGGTGACTTCCGCGGCGTCCTCGACCGGATCACCGGCGAGTACACGAAGTACACCCGCACCGACGGCGGCGCGACGATCGCCGGCGAGGAGACCTTCGCCCCCGAGGCCGCAGCCGAGCTCGAGGGGGAGGCGTGGACGACGGCCGTCGACGAATCCGAGCTCCTCGACATGGAGGATCAGAACCACGACCAGGAGACGTTCCTCGCGGGGAAGTCGACCCCGGTGATGTTCGCCTCGGCGGTGCTCAACTTCGGCATCCACAAGCTGCTCGACACCCTTGTCGACCTCGCCCCCGCCGCCGAGGCGCGCGAGGACAAGGAGAGCGCCCCGCGCGACGTCGCCGCTCCGTTCTCCGGATTCGTCTTCAAGGTCCAAGCCGGCATGGATTCGAACCACCGTGACCGCCTCGCCTACATCCGCGTGTGCTCCGGTGTCTTCGAACGCGGCAGCGTGCTCACCCATTCGGCCACGGGCAAGCCGTTCGCGACGAAGTACGCCCAGCAGGTCTTCGGCCGCGACCGCGACGTCGTCGACGAAGCCTTCCCCGGTGATGTCGTCGGCCTCGTCAACGCGAGCGCCCTGCGCGTCGGCGACTCCCTCTACCTGGACAAGAAGGTCGAGTTCCCCGGGATCCCGACGTTCTCGCCCGAGCACTTCATGGTCATCCGCGCGAAGGACTCCTCGAAGTACAAGCAGTTCCGCCGCGGCATCGAACAGCTCGACCACGAAGGCGTCATCCAGGTTCTGCGCTCGGACCTGCGCGGTGACCAGGCACCCGTGCTCGGCGCGGTCGGACCGATGCAGTTCGAAGTCGCCGAGGACCGGATGACGAACGAGTTCAACGCCCCCTGCTCGCTCGAACGACTCAACTTCTCCCTCGCCCGGCGCACGACACCCGAATGCGTGCCGACGCTCGCCCGCGAACGCAACGTCGAGGTGCTCAGCCGCTCCGACGGCGAACTCCTCGCCCTGTTCTCCGATCGCTGGCGCCTCCAGGGCGTGGAGAAGAACCATCCCGACCTCGTCCTCGAACCGCTCGTCGTCAGCTGATCGAGGACCGCGGACGCCGACTCCGCGGTTTTGACGAAGTCACTAAGATTGACAATCGAGTCCGCGCGCACGCGGACACCGCCGGGCTCACCCGGCACCCGGGGAGACCCGAGAGGACTGAAGGAGAATTCGTGGGAACGAAGAAGATTCGAGTCGCCATTGCCGGTCTCGGCAACTGTGCCTCGTCCCTGATCCAGGGTGTGGAGTACTACCGCGATGCGGCCCCGGGGACGAAGGTGCCCGGGCTCATGCACGTGGAATTCGGGGACTATCACGTCGGTGACATCGAATTCGTCGCGGCCTTCGACGTCGACGGCAAGAAGGTCGGCGCCGACATCGCTGAGGCGATCACGGCCAGTGAGAACAACACCATCACCCTCGCCGAGGTTCCCCCGACCGGTGTGTCCGTCCAGCGTGGTCCCACCCTCGACGGTCTCGGCCAGTACTATCGTGAGACCATCGTCGAATCCGACTCCGAGCCCGTCGACGTGGCGCAGGCGCTGCGTGACGCAGAGGCCGACGTCCTCGTCTGCTACCTGCCCGTCGGTTCGCAGGAGGCCACCGAGTACTACGCGCAGGCCGCGATCGACGCGAAGGTCGCCTTCGTCAACGCTCTCCCCGTCTTCATCGCCGGGACGAAGGAGTGGGACGAGAAGTTCCAGGCCGCGGGCGTGCCCATCGTCGGCGATGACATCAAGTCCCAGATCGGTGCGACGATCACCCACCGGGTGATGGCGAAGCTCTTCGAGGACCGGGGCGTCGTCCTCGACCGCACCTACCAGCTCAACGTCGGCGGCAACATGGACTTCAAGAACATGCTCGAGCGCCAGCGCCTCGAGTCGAAGAAGATCTCGAAGACCCAGGCCGTGACCTCGAACACCGGCGCCGAGCTCTCAGCCCGCGACGTCCACATCGGACCGAGCGACTACGTCGAATGGCTCGACGACCGCAAGTGGGCGTTCGTCCGCCTCGAGGGCCGCAACTTCGGCGATGCCCCCGTCTCGCTCGAGTACAAGCTCGAGGTGTGGGATTCGCCGAACTCGGCAGGCGTCATCATCGACGCAGTGCGTGCGGCGAAGATCGGCCTCGATCGCGGCATCGGCGGAGCGCTCATCTCCGCCTCCTCCTACTTCATGAAGTCCCCGCCCGAGCAGAAGAACGACGATGCCGCCCACGAGGCGGTCGAAGCGTTCATCCGCGGCGACATCGAACGCTGACCGCAGCCCCCGAAGGACGGGGCGCGAGGCCGAAGCCGGTCACACCACGGGTGTGGCCGGCTTCGTCGTCTCAGCCCCGTCCACCCGCCATGCGAGACCCGGTGGGAACAACGGAAGCTGTCGGTGGGCTGGTATCTTTCTCAGTGACCGCGATCACGTGGCCGACCGGCCGCCGATCACGGTGACCGACCGTGCGCACCCGCGCCGAGCACCGCCGACCGACCGAGGAGCACCCCATGTCGACCACCACCGCCGACACCGGAAAGGCAGCCGGCAGCCCTGACCGCCTCAGCTGGCTGATGAAGGTCCTCGTCGTCATCGAGAAGGCCGGCAACAAGCTGCCGCACCCGTTCTGGCTCTTCCTCTCGCTCGCCGTCATCGTCATGATCCTCTCCGCGATCTTCTCCGCGACCGGGCTGAACGCGGTCAACCCGGCCACCGGGGAGACGGTGACCGTGACGAACCTCTTCACCACGGAATCCCTGCGCGAGATCGTCGGGGGAGCGGTGATGAACTTCGTCACCTTCCCACCGCTGGGTCTCGTCATCATCGTCCTCCTCGGCGTCGCCGTCGCCGAGCAGTCCGGGCTCATCCCGGCGATGCTTCGCGGCACCATCGCCGGCGCCTCGCCGAGGTGGATCACCTTCATCGTCGCCCTGGCCGGCACCGCCTCGTCGATCGCCTCCGACGCCTCGTACATGATCATGATCCCGCTCGGCGGGCTCGCCTTCCGCGCCGTGGGCCGCAACCCGATGCTCGGCTGCATCGTCGCGTATGCCGCGACCTCCGGCGGGTACTCCGCGGCCCCGATGGTCAATGCCATGGACACCGTCCTCGGCGGTCTCTCCACCTCGGCGGCGCAGATCATCGACCCCGAGTACGTCGTCAGCCCGGTCGCGAACTTCTACTTCAACTTCATCTCGATGTTCGTCGTCGCCGGGGCGATCACCCTGGTCACCGAGCTCCTCCTGTCCAAGCGCGCCGACGCGATGGAGCTCGACCCCCTCGATGAGGACGATCCGGAGGCCTTCGATGTCAAGATGGCCCTCGACGCGAAGGAGAAGCGCGGTGTGCTCTTCGCCGTCATCACCATCGTCGTCTGCGCCGCGATCCTCTTCTTCCTCGCCCTGCCCGCCGATTCGTTCCTCCGCGACGAGGCAGGCGGCTTCGGACCCGAATCCGGGCTCATGGCAGGCATCGCCGCGATCATCGGCTTCGGCTTCTTCATCGTCGGCATCGTCTACGGCTACGCGACCGGTTCGATCACGAAGATCACCGAGATCCCGGAGATGATGGGCAAGGGCCTGCTGCCCTTCGTCCCCGTCATCGTCCTCTTCTTCGCCGCCAGCCAGTTCCTCGCCCTGTTCAAGATGTCGAGCCTCGGCGAGATCCTCGCGATCCGCGGGGCGGACTTCTTCGGCTCGCTCGACACCTCGACGTTCGTCATCCTCCTCGGCGGCTGGCTTCTCGTCGCCCTCGGCGCCCTCTTCCTCACCTCCGGCTCCGGTCTGTGGACGCTCATGGCTCCCGTCCTCGTGCCGATGTTCATGCTCCTGTCGATCTCCCCGGAGACGACGCAGGCCCTCTACCGGATCGGCGATTCGACGACGAACATCATCTCCCCGATGTCGCCCTACTTCGTCGTCGTCCTCGGCTTCATCCAGCGCTACAAGCGCGACGCCGGCATCGGCACGCTCCTGTCGTTCACGATCCCGCTCTCGTTCACGATGTTCCTCTTCTGGGGCCTGCTCTTCTTCCTCTGGTGGTTCACCGGCCTCCCATGGGGACCCGGTGCGGCCATGCACTACCAGATGAACTGACGTCCCCCGCAGAGGGAGAAAGTGAGGAATACGGCCGAATCGCCCAGCGTTACAATCACACAACGCTCTGTCGCCCGACCCTGCGGTCACAGTTGCCATCCAGGTGTGACGGCTAGACTTGAGCGTGATGTTCGATTCGCGCGACGACCGGTCTGCGCGACCCGCATACTCAGATCGAAAGGATCTCGACCGTGAGTAACCCCATGATGGACCGCACCATCAGAGAAGGCGTCCAGGCGGGACGCAACCAGCAGCCCGTCATGACCGACCAGCAGCTCAACGACCTCTTCAACCAGCCGGCAGCGGAGAACCGCAACACCGGCCGCCCCGTCGACGACCGGGCGATGACCTACGACGACGTCATGATGAAGACGGGCGTCCTCTTCGCCATCCTCCTCGCCGGCGCCGTCCTCGGTTGGTTCGTGCCCGTGCTCGCCTTCCCGGCGATGCTCATCGGCCTCGTCCTCGGCCTCGTCAACGCATTCAAGCGGGAACCCAACAAGGGCCTCATCATCGGCTACGCCGCGTTCCAGGGAGTCTTCCTCGGCGGCATCTCGATGATCTTCGAGACCCAGTTCTCCGGCATCGTCCTCCAGGCGGTGCTCGCGACCCTCTGCGTCTTCGGCGTCATGCTCGCCCTCTTCAAGTTCAAGGGCGTGCGCTACGGCTCGAAGATGATGAAGTTCATGATGATCGCCGTCGGCGGCTACGCGATCTTTTCGCTCATCAACTTCGGTGTCGCGATGTTCACCGGCACCGGCGGCGCCCGCGCCATCGAGATCAACATCATGGGCATGACGATGCCGCTCGGCGTCATCATCGGCATCTTCGCGACGATCCTCGCCGCGATGACCCTCATCGCCGACTTCCAGATGGTCGAAGAGGGCGTCAAGCAGCGCATCCCCGAGAAGTACTCGTGGCTGTGCGCGTTCTCCCTCATGACCACCCTCATCTGGCTCTACATCGAGATCCTGCGTCTCATCTCCTACTTCAGGAACTGACGCAGGGGCGTCGCAGTGCCTGCGGCGCCTATGATTGAGCCATGAACTCGCAGACGGCGGACCTCGACACCGAGGTCCGCCGTCTGCGTGTGCGCATCATCGGGCTCACCTCCGCCCAGCTCGCCGAGGCAGGGGAGGGGTCGACGACGTCGCGTCGGGACTCCATCGCCGAGGCGCTCGCCGAGTTCTCAGCGATCGGCTCGAATGGTCGCGCGGTTCCCGATCTCGGAGACCAGAGTCTCGCCGACCAGGTCGTCGTCCTCATCGAGACCGGCAGACGGCGAGCAGAGATGCTCGATTCCGCATCGCGCGAACAGGTGCTCGGCCGCCTCCTCGACGCCGCAGTGGACCTGCGCCGGAGACTGGCGTAGGCCATGACCGATCGCCGACCCTTCGTCTTCGCGCTGGCCGGAGCGGTCGCCGCGCTGACCTACTTCGGCTCCTCGGAATTCCTCGCCGGGATCCTCTCGCTCACCTCGGCGCCGCTGCTCGTCCTCGGGCAGACGATCATCCCGCTCGTGCCCACAGCCCTCATCAAAGCGGCCATCGCGCTCTTCGGGACGGGTGACAAGCTCGCCCTCGTCATCACCATCGCCGTCGTCGGCGTCCTCATCGGCGGTCTCATCGGGTGGCTCGGCGCGCACCATCGCAGCCTCTCCCTCGTCCTCCTCATCGGGTTCGGAGCCCTGCCGGTCGTCCTCCAGCTCACCACCGGAGGGACGCTGGTCGGCGCGCTGCCTGCGCTCGTCGGGATCGGCCTCGGCTGTGCGACGTATCTCGGGTTGCTCCGCCTCGGCAGGGCGGACCACCGCACCGAACGGGTTTCTGTGCCTCCCGCCATGGTCCCGGCATCCGCGAAGACCGGTGGGTCCGCGGAGACCGTCGAGCGTACGGACACAGCCGAGGTTTCGGGGGCCGTCGAACAGGCGGACACGGCCGACGGTCCCGACCGGCGGCTGTTCCTCGGCATTGCCGCGGGGCTGAGCGCGATCGGGGTCGCGGCGATCGCGGCCGGACAGTCCGCAGCGGTCCTCGCGCGGAACGCGGCAGGTACGGTGGCGAACCTGGTGCTGCCACGACCGGCCGCCTCGGCGCCACCCATCCCCGCGGGAGCGGACCTCGAGATCGACGATCTCGCCCCGATCGTCACACCCAACGCGGACTTCTACCGGATCGACACTGCGCTCGTCCCACCCGCCGTCGACGCGGCGACGTGGTCGCTGCGGATCCACGGAATGGTCGAGCGGGAGGTGACGCTGACGATGGAGGAACTGCTCGCGCTGCCCCTCGAGGAGCACTACGTCACGCTCACCTGTGTGTCGAACGAGGTCGGCGGGGACCTCGTCGGCAACGCGAAATGGCTCGGCTATCCGGTGAGCGAACTCCTCGCCCGGGCCCGGCCGAAGCAGGGGGCGGACATGGTGCTCTCGGGCTCCGACGACGGCTTCACCGCCTCGACGCCGCTCGAAGTCCTCACCGACGACCGCGCCGCCCTGCTCGCCGTGGGGATGAACGGAAAGCCGCTGCCCCGCGACCACGGATATCCCGCGCGCCTCGTCGTCCCCGGCCTCTACGGGTTCGTCTCGGCGACGAAATGGGTGACGAGTCTCGAGGTCACCCGGTTCGCCGACAAACAGGCGTACTGGACGACCCGGGGCTGGTCGACCCACGGACCGGTGCTCGTCGCCTCCCGGGTCGACGTGCCGCGGGCAGGTGCCCGGGTGCCGGCGGGCAATGGGCAGGTCGTCACCGCCGGCATGGCCTGGGCCCAGCACACCGGGATCGGGCAGGTCCAGGTGCGCCTCGACAACGGCGACTGGCAGACGGCCGATCTGAGCGAAGATCTGAGCGTCGACACGTGGCGGCAGTGGCGGCACGTCTTCACCGACGTCGCACCCGGCAGCCACACGGTGACTGTGCGGGCCATCGACAAGGACGGCACCGTGCAGATCTCCGACCGCAGGCCCGCGATCCCCGGCAGCGCGACGGGCCTCCACGACCGAGACTTCATCGTCGAGTGAGAACGGCGGGCGGCGGGCGGGCCTCTCGGCACCGACGCGGTGAACCGACAAAAACGCGGTTAGCAGACCGCGTTTTTGTCGGT
>ENA-OOKA01000021-OOKA01000021.1-human-skin-metagenome-genome-assembly--contig:-NODE-21-length-67271-cov-6.311563_pt1 | contig 67271 bp, 60 predicted proteins | sample MGYA00248825_ERZ500995 | MGnify/ENA primary metagenome ERZ500995 (study PRJEB25958, sample SAMN03398540) | human skin metagenome | study: EMG produced TPA metagenomics assembly of the Human Skin...
GCTCGAGGTCGTACTGCGCGTTGACCTTCGGGTGCTGCTTGAGCGCCTCGACGATCGCCTTGGCGAAGAACGGCAGGTAGGTGAGCTTGACGCCGTGCTTGGACTGGAACGCGTCCTTGCTCGCCTTGCGCAGCTTGGCCACACGGGTCATGTCGACCTCGATGACCTGGGTCAGCTGTGCCGAGACCTCGAGCGACTCGCTCATGCGCTTGGCGATGGTCTGCCGGATGCGCGAGGCCTTCTCCGTGGTGCCGCGCAGCTTCGCAGCCTCCTCGGGGATCTCGAGCGTGAACGGCTTCTTCGACTCACCGGCCGGGGCCGACGCCGAGGATGCGGCCGGACGGTTCGCGGCTGCGGCGAGGACGTCCTGCTTGCGGATGCGTCCGCCGACACCGGTGCCGGTGACCGTCGAGAGGTCGACGCCCTCGTCGCGGGCGAGGCGACGCACGAGCGGGGTCACGTAGGCGGAGTTCTCACCCACGGTGTCCGCGGCAGCCGACTCGCTCTTCGCCGGGGTGGACTCAGCCTTCGAGGCGGCCTGGGCGGCCGGAGCGGACTGTGCCGCCGGCTCCTCAGCCTTCGGCGACTCCTGCTTGGGTGCCTCCTGCTTTGGCTCTTCGGCCTTGGGCTCTTCAGCCTTGGGAGCCTCTTCCTTGGGCTCCTCCTTCTTTGGCTCTTCGGCCTTCGGCGCCTCCTCCTGCTTCGGCTCGGACTCTGCCGGCTTCTCAGCCGACGCGCTCGAGGATGCGGAGGGAGTTCCGGAACCGATCCGCGCGAGCGGAGCGCCGACGTCGACGGTCTCGTCCTCCTCGGCGAGGTGCGCCTGGACGATGCCGGCCACGGGGGAGGGGACCTCGGTGTCGACCTTGTCGGTGGAGACCTCGAGCAGGGGCTCGTCGACCTCGACTTCGTCGCCGACCTCCTTGAGCCAGCGGGTGACGGTCCCCTCGGTGACGGACTCGCCGAGGGCGGGCATCGTCACCTCGGTGCCCTCACCGGAATCGTCGGAGGAGGACTCCGCCTCGGCGGGTTCCGAGGACGTCTCGGAGGACTCGTCCGACGCAGAGCTCTCGTCGGTCGAGGACTCCTCCGTCGAGGACTCCTCGCCTTCGTCCGCACCGGAGGGTTCCTCGGTCGCACCGGCGGCGACGCTTGCGGGCTCCTCCTCGGGGGCGGTCTCCGAGTCCCCGGAGCCGCTGCCGTCGCCGATGTAGGCGAGGTCGCCGCCGACCTCGACGACGTCGTCCTCGTCGGCGAGGATCTTCTCGAGCACACCGGCGAAGGGGCTGGGGATCTCGGTGTCGACCTTATCGGTCGAGACCTCGAGCAACGGCTCGTCGACCTCGACTTCGTCGCCGACGGACTTCAGCCACCGGGTGACTGTACCTTCGGTCACCGACTCTCCGAGAGCCGGCATCTGCACGGAATTCGACATGTCTTTCGTCTCCTCGGATCTTATGAGTGGAAGTGCAGGGGCTTGCCGGCCAGCGCGAGGTGCGCCTCGCCGATGGCCTCGTTCTGCGTCGGATGCGCATGGATGAGCTGCGCGACTTCCTCAGGGAAGGCCTCCCAGTTGACGATGAGCTGAGCCTCACCGACCTGCTCGCTGAGACGGGCGCCGATGCCGAAGATGCCGACGACGGGTCCGTCCTTCTCGCGGATGACCTTGATGAAGCCGGTCGTGTTGAGGATGACCGACTTCCCGTTGCCGCCGAGGTTGTACTCGAGGGTCTCGACGTTGTCCGCCCCGTACTTCTCCTCCGCCTGCTTGGCGGAGAGTCCGACGGAGAAGATCTCCGGCTCACAGTAGGTCACGCGGGGGATTCCCGATTCGATGATCGGCACCGGACCCAGCCCGGCGATCTCCTCGGCGACGAAGATGCCCTGGCCGAACGCACGGTGGGCGAGCTGGAGGCCGGGGACGATGTCGCCGACGGCGTAGATGTTGCCGACACCGGTGTGGAGGCGCTCATTGGCGAGGACGAATCCGCGGTCCATCGGGATGCCCTGCTCTTCGAAGCCGAAGCCCTCGGTGACCGGGCCGCGGCCCACGGCGACGAGGAGGTATTCGGCTTCGAGCTCGGTGCCGTCCTCGAGCGTGACCTTGACGCCGTCGGCGGTCTCCTCGACGCCCTTGAACATGACGCCGAGCTTGTAGTTGATCTTGCGCTTCTTGAAGGCGCGCTCGAGGGCCTTCGAGATCGACTCGTCCTCGTTGGCCACGAGGTGGGGCAGACCCTCGACGATCGTGACATCGGCGCCGTAGGACTTCCAGACGCTGGCGAATTCGACGCCGATGACGCCGCCGCCGAGGACGATGACCGACTTCGGCACGGTGTCGAGCTCGAGCGCCTCGGTGCTCGTGAGCACCCGATCGGTGACGTCGAGGCCGAGCGTCTTCGACGTCGACCCGGTCGAGAGCAGGATGTTCTTGCCGGTCAGGGTGTACGTCTCATCGGCGCCCGTGACCTCGACCTGGTCCTTGCCGACGAGCTTGCCGTCACCGAGATAGGTGTCGATGCCGCGGGCCTTGATGAGTCCCTGGAGGCCCTTGTAGTTGCGGTTGATGACGTTCGTCTTGTACTCGAGCACCTTGTCGATGTCGATGCCCTTGAACTCGGCGTCGACACCGAACGTCTCGGACTCCTTGGCCGAGTCGGCGACCTCAGCAGTGTGGAGGAGTGCCTTCGTCGGCACACATCCGCGGTGCAGACACGTTCCGCCCACCTTGTCGCGTTCGATCAGAGCGACCTTCATGTCGAGCTCTGCCGCGCGCAGAGCCGCGGCATAGCCGCCGGTTCCGCCGCCGAGGACGACTAGGTCGTAGGTCAATGAGTCACTCACGGATTACTCCTCGTAGCTGTGGTCAAGCCTGCCTCAGGCAGCTATCCCTCTTATCTTTCCACTTTTCTTCTCAGGCGCGAAAGCACACACTGTCTGTTCCGCCACAGGTGGGGAGCATCACTCCCGGCGCGACGGGGTGCGGAAGGCCCTGATCAGTCGGCGCTGCGGGCGAGCTGCACGAGAGTGCGCACTGCGGCACCGGTGGCCGCGACCGGGGTGTAGCCGAACGCGGATCCGGTGTTGAAGCTCGGACCGGCGATGTCGATGTGCGCCCACGCGGTGTCGTCTCCGACGAACTCGCGGAGGAACGCCGCGGCGGCGAGCATGCCGCCGGGGCGGGGACCGGAGTTCTTGAGGTCGGCTGCCGTCGAGTCGAAGCCTGCGAGCATCTCCTCGGGGATCGGCATCGGCCAGATGTCCTCTCCGGCGATCTTCGCCTGCTCGCTCACCTTCTCCCGCACCGCTTCGTCGCCCATGACACCGGAGGTCCGGTTGCCCAGCGCGACGATCTGGGCGCCGGTCAGGGTCGCGACGTCGATGAGGAGGTCGGGGTTCTCCGCGTCGGCGTCGGTGAGGGCGTCGGCGAGGACGAGGCGGCCCTCGGCGTCGGTGTTCGTCACCTCGACGGTCTTGCCGCTGCGCATGGTGAGCACATCGGAGGGACGCTGCGCCGAGGATCCGGGCATGTTCTCCGCCAGCGGCAGCCACGCGGTGGCCTTGACGGGCAGGCCGAGGTCGGCGATGGCGAAGACGGCTTCGACGACGGCGGCGGCACCGGCCATGTCGGACTTCATGTCCTCCATGCTCGCGGCGGGCTTGAGGGAGAGTCCGCCGGAGTCGAAGGTGATGCCCTTGCCGACGAAGCTGAGGTGGCGGCGGGCACCCTTCGGGCTGTACTCGACCTTGACCAGGCGCGGTCCCCGCGTCGAGCCCTGTCCGACGCCGATGAGTCCGCCGTAGCCGCCCGCGGCGAGTTCCTTCTCACCGAGGACCGAGACCTTGACCTTCCGGGACTTCGCCTGGTCCTTGACCGTCTGGGCGAACGATTCGGGGTAGAGGTCGAGCGGGGGAGTGTTGACGAGGTCGCGGGCACGGTTGGTCGCCTCGGCGATGACGACGCCGGCGGCGTGGGCGCGGGAGAACGCCTTGCCCTTGGGGCCGAGGACCGTGACGGGACCGGGGACGGTGTCGTCGTCGCCGGTGCGGTAGGTGAGGAAGCGGTAGGCGCCGAGTCCGGCACCGACGGTCACGGCCTCGACATCCTCGGCGGAGGCGACCGGCAGCGCGAGCGCGATCGACGATGCCCCGCTCAGGGCGCGCAGCGCGGAGCCGGCGGCGCGGCGCAGGGTCTCACGGTCGGCGGTGTCGTCATCGGACTTCGCGGGGTCGAAGGATCCGAGGCCGACGAGGAGGACGCTGCCGGCGGCCACGCCCTTGGGGGAGGGGATGCGCACGGTCGCCCCGGCCTTGCCGGTGAACTCGATCGCCTTCGCGGCGTCGTTGAGCGCGGTGGTGGCGGCCTTGGCGGAGTCGAGTCCGCGCACCTTGCCGTCGGCTACGCCGAGGACGAGCACGGCATCGCCGGCCTTGGTCGGATTCGTCGAAGAGTAGCTGGAGGGGGTGGAGGCACCGGGCATGTGTTCCCTTTCTTCGTCTGCGGGCACTGCCTTCGATCCTAGTCCCATATGCCCCGCCGAGGTGGACGTGCCCGCCGATGGGATGTGCGACTGCCCTATTGTTGGGGGCGTGTATCGACTCATCTTCACTCTGATCTTCAAACCCATGGACGCCGAGCGCGCTCACCATCTCTCCTTCACCGCACTGCGCGTCCTCGATCGGATCCCCGGTCTCGGCAGGCTCCTACGGGTCGTCTTCGCCCGGGGGACGCAGCAGCCCGCCGAGGTGCTCGGCCTCCCGTTCCCCAACCGGGTGGGCCTCGCGGCCGGCTTCGACAAGAACGGGGTCGGCGTCCGTGCGCTCTCCGCGCTCGGCTTCGGGCACATCGAGGTCGGTACGATCACCGCGCACGCACAGCCGGGCAACGAGCGCCCGCGCCTGTTCCGGCTGCTGCGCTCCCGCGCGCTGCTCAACCGGATGGGATTCAACAACGACGGGGCCCGGCAGGCCTCGTTCAACATCACCCGGCAGCGGAAGGCGCTCGCTGCGCTGCCGGCGGCGAAGCGACCGATCATCGGGATCAACATCGGCAAGACGAAGGTCGTCCCCGCCGAGGACGCGGTCGCCGACTACGTCGCCTCGACGCGGGAGCTCGCACCTCTGGCCGACTACCTCGTCATCAACGTCAGCTCCCCGAATACCCCGGGCCTGCGCGACCTCCAGTCGGTGTCCGCCCTCGAACCGATCATCACCGCGGTGCGGGAGACGGCCGCCGAAGTCGTCGCCGCCCCGCGCTCAGCACTCGGCCATGTGCCCCTGCTCGTCAAGATCGCCCCCGACCTCAGCGATGAGGACGTCGTCGACATCTGCGATCTCGCCGCACGGGCAGGCGCCGACGGGCTCATCGTCACGAACACGACGATCGACCGGAATGTCCTCACCGGGAATGACGCCGCGTTTGCGCGCAGGGAGGCCGGCGGGATCTCCGGCAGGCCGCTGGCCGCGCGCTCGCTCGAGGTGCTCCGCCTCGTCGCGGCCACCGTCGGCGATGAGCTCACGATCGTCTCGGTCGGGGGCGTCGGCGACGGACGGGACGTCTCCGCACGGCTGGCTGCGGGAGCCGACCTCGTGCAGGTCTACTCGGAGATGATCTACTCGGGTCCCTTCTGGCCCGGACGGATCATCCGCGGTCAGGGGACCCGTCTGCTCACTCGGGGTACTGGCGGCGCTTGACCTGCGGCTTGGGCATGCGCAGCGGCCGGAGCTGGACGCTGCGCATGACCGCGTAGAACGGGATGCCGCGCTCGACGGTGCCGAACTTCGCCCGCAGGCGTCCCTTGAGGATGTAGTTGAGGACGAAGCCGTCGAGGATGACGAGAGCGAGCAGACCCCACACGGCGTAGGTGAAGTACTGCTGGATCGCCACCGGCTGGGTGAAGGCGACGACGAGGATGAGGATCGCCGCCGGGATGAAGAGCTCACCGATCGAGAAGCGGGCGTCGACGTAGTCGCGGACGTACCTGCGCTGGGGCCCACGGTCGCGGCGGGTGAGGTACTTCTCCTCACCGTTCATCATCCCGATGCGGGCACGGTCGCGCTCCTTGCGCTGCTGTTCCTTCGCCCGCTGATTCGCGACCTTGCGGTCCTTCGAGACCAGGGGCTGGCGGCGCACGGCCTCCTGCTGGCTTCGCTTGGGGGTCGGGCGGCCCTTCTTCGCCTCGGCATCACGAGGTGACGCCTCCGCTGCGGTGGAGTCGTCGTCGGTCTTGGGGGAGGAGTCGTTGTCCTCGTGAGTCTTCTTGCTTCCGAACACGGAATGAATACTACCGTTGGAGCATGAGTGATTCGACTTCCGCGCCTGATGCCGCCCACCTCCACGCCCGTGTCGACGAGATCTTCGACGACGTCCTCGACCAGCTGAGCGACCTCGTCGCGATCCCCTCGGTGGCGTGGCCGAGCTTCGACCCGTCCCAGGTCACCGCCAGCGCCGAGGCGGTCGCCGGCCTCGCCCGCGACCTCGGCCTCTCCGTCGAGATCCTCACCGCGGACACCGAGGACGGCGGGCAGGGATATCCCGCGGTCGTCGCCTCGGCCCCGGCTCCCGCCGGTGCGCCCACCGTCCTCCTCTACGCCCACCACGACGTCCAGCCTCCCGGCAGGGCCGAGGCGTGGGAGACCGAGCCCTTCGTCGCGACCCGGAAGGGGGACCGGCTCTACGGCCGCGGTGCCGCCGACGACAAGGCAGGGATCATGGTCCACCTCACGGCTCTGCGGCTGCTCGCCGACCGCCTCGGCGTGGGGGTCCGGCTCTTCATCGAAGGTGAGGAGGAGGCGGGCAGCCCGAGCTTCCGGAACTTCCTCGACCGCTACCGGGACAAGCTCGCCGCCGATGTCATCGTCGTCGCCGACTCGGGGAACTGGGCGGCCGGGGTGCCCGCGCTGACGACGAGCCTGCGCGGGATGTGCGCCGTCGAGTTCGAGGTCGCCACCCTCGATCATGCGGTGCATTCGGGCATGTACGGGGGAGTGGTCCCCGATGCGATGCTCGCGATGACGAAGGTGCTCTCCAGCCTCCACGACGAGAACGGCTCCGTCGCCGTCGCCGGACTCGCCTCCACCTCGGAGACGGACATCGACTACGAGGAGTCCACGGTGCGCGAGGACTCCGGCGTGCTGCCGGGCACCGACCTCATCGGAACGGGAACGCTGGCCTCCCGGCTGTGGGCCCAGCCCTCGATCACCGTCATCGGCCTCGACATCCCCGATGTCGACGTCTCCTCGAACACCCTGCAGCCGAGTCTGCGGGCCAAGCTCTCCATCCGCCTCGCCCCGGGCGACACACCTGAGAACGCGGTGGCGGCGGTGACGAGGCACTTGGAGGAGAACCTCCCGTTCGGGGCGAGTCTGAAGATCGGTGCGACCGAGGGAGGCAGCCCGTGGCAGGCCGACCTCAGCGACCCTGTCGTCCAGGTCGCCCGTGACGCGCTCACCGAGGCGTGGGGGCGGGAATCGGCGACGATGGGCCTGGGCGGTTCGATCCCCTTCATCGCCGACCTCCTCGAGGTGTTCCCCCAGGCCTCGATCCTCGTCACCGGCGTCGAAGACCCGGACGCGCGGGCGCACAGCGCGAACGAATCCCTCTACCTGCCCGACTTCAAGGCCGCGATCGTCGCCGAGGCGCTGCTCCTCGACGCCCTCGGGCGCAGGGACGCGGCAGGCAGCGCAACAGGCGGTGCCGAGCCCGCGGAGGCCTGAGCGGACAAACGTGACACGATGGGAATAGCCCGTGCCCGCCGCACGTTGAACGCGGTGTAGCCTTGGGCCCAAGACCACATGAGGAGTAGCAATGACAGCGACGAACGAAGCCACCGCCACGCACGAGGTCGAGCTCTCGGGCACGGCAGCGGACAAGGTCCGCAGCCTGCTGCAGCAGGAGGGACGCGATGACCTGCGTCTGCGTGTGGCCGTGCAGCCCGGCGGCTGCTCGGGGCTCATCTACCAGCTCTACTTCGATGAGCGCTTCCTCGACGGCGATGCCGTCCGCGACTTCGACGGCGTCGAGGTCATCGTCGACCGGATGAGCGTTCCCTACCTCAACGGATCGACCATCGACTTCTCCGACACCATCGAGAAGCAGGGCTTCACGATCGACAACCCCAACGCCGGCGGATCGTGCGCCTGCGGCGACTCGTTCCACTGAGTCAGCCCACGATCTGACGATCGTCTGAGCACCGCGACATGGACCTGGAGGATCTGCGCGCCGTCACTGCGACGGCGACAGGGCCCCAGGTCCTTTCCGCATATCGGGCCGGTCTCTTCCCCATGGGGATCGGTCGCGGGGGCACAGGTCGCATGGGGTGGTGGGCGCCGCGCCGCCGCGGTGTGCTCCTGCCCGGCGACCTGCGGGTGAGCAAGAGCCTGCGGAAGTCGATGCGCCGCTTCGACTACAGCGTCGACGGCGCCTTCGACGAGGTCATCCGCGCATGCGCCGACCCGTCCCGGACGGGGACGTGGATCACGCGCGAGATCATCGATCTCTACACGGGCCTCCACGAGGACGGCTGGGCCCATTCCGTCGAGGTCTGGGCCGAGGACCGCCTCGTCGGGGGCCTCTACGGGGTCGCGATCGGTTCGCTCTTCGCGGGGGAGTCGATGTTCCACCGCGAGACCGACGCCTCGAAGGCCGCGCTCGTCCACCTCGTCGGACTCCTCGACGAGGGTGCGGATACGGGTGTGACCTCGGCCGATGAGGACGAATGGCTCATCGACACACAGTGGCAGACGCCACATCTGGAAAGCCTCGGCGTGTCGGAGATCAGCGGTCTCGAGTACGCCGCGCGGCTTGATTCCGCGCTCCGGGGCAATCGCGCTCAGCCAATTCTCAACAAATGAACATCTGCATGTGAATTTCTACCGTGTGTAGCGGTAGTCTGGTAGATGACAAAGTACGAGTTCGTCCTTCGGCATGCCGAAAGGCGAAAGATGGTTGTGAAAGGCTGCACGTGGATTCTCCGAATCAGTCAGGGCCGCGACGGTCCTGGGCGAAGCGGCTCGGCATTCTGGGCGCGGTGACTCTGCCGGCGCTCCTCTCCGGATGCACGAAAGAGCAGATTGCCAACGGATTCTTCCCACTCGAATCGAAGGGTGCGACCAACCACACGGAGGCCTACACCGCCCTGTGGAACGGAGCGTGGATCGCTTCGATGATCGTCGGCCTCATCGTGTGGGGCCTCATCCTCTGGGCGATCGTGGCCTACCGCCGCCGCAAGAACGATCGCGGCCTGCCGGTGCAGATGCGCTACAGCATGCCGATCGAGATCCTGTTCACGGTGACGCCGGTCATCCTCGTGCTCGGATTCTTCTTCCAGAACGTCCAGGTGATGGCGAAGACCACCGATGACCGGACTCCCGGCGAGCAGGTCATCGAGGTTGCAGCCAAGCAGTGGGCGTGGGACTTCAACTACGTCAATCAGGACGTCTACTACGCGGGCACGCAGGTCAACCTCGACGGCACCGAGAAGCCGGGCGAGAACGCCCCGACCCTCTACCTGCCCGTCAACACGGATCTCGAGATCAAGCTCCATTCGCGTGACGTCATCCACTCCTTCTGGGTTCCCGCCTTCCTTGAGAAGCGCGACATGATCCCCGGCCACGACCAGAGCCTGTTCCTGCGTGCCGAGAAGGAAGGCGAGTACGTCGGCAAGTGCGCCGAGCTCTGCGGTGAGTACCACTCGGAGATGCTCTTCAACGTCAAGGTCGTCTCCAAGGCCGAGTTCGAGGAGTACACGCAGTCGCTCGCGGATCAGGGCAACACCGGTCAGCTCGGGCCCGAATACGATCGCAACTGGTACCCGAAAGAAGGTGCTCAAGAATGACCGCTACGACAGACAGAGCGGCTCTTGACGCTCCGGTCGTTCCCCGGAGCAAGGGCAAGATCATCGTCGACTGGATCACGTCGACGGACCACAAGACCATCGGGTACATGTACCTGATCGGCTCGTTCTTCTTCTTCTGCGTCGGCGGCGTGATGGCGCTGATCATCCGCCTCGAGCTCTTCGAGCCCGGCATGCAGATCATCGAGACGAAGGAACAGTACAACCAGCTGTTCACGATGCACGGCACGCTCATGCTGCTGATGTTCGCGACTCCGCTCTTCGCCGGCTTCGCCAACGTCATCATGCCGCTGCAGATCGGCGCCCCGGACGTCGCGTTCCCCAGGCTCAACGCCTTCGCATTCTGGCTCTACCTCTTCGGCAGCCTCATCGCGCTCTCGGGCTTCCTCACCCCGCAGGGTGCGGCCGCGTTCGGCTGGACGGCGTATGCGCCGCTGAGCAACACGACGTTCACCCCTGGTGCCGGCGGCAACCTCTGGGTCCTCGGACTCGCGCTGCAGGGCTTCGGCACGATCCTCGGCTCAGTCAACTTCATCACGACGATCATCACGATGCGTGCTCCGGGCATGACGATGTTCCGCATGCCGATCTTCAGCTGGAACGTCCTCATCACGGGCATCCTCGTCCTCATGGCCTTCCAGCCCCTGGCTGCGGCGCTGCTCGTCCTTGCCTCCGACCGCATCCTCGGCTCGCATGTCTTCAGTCCAGGAAACGGCGGACCGATCCTCTGGCAGCACCTGTTCTGGTTCTTCGGACACCCGGAGGTCTACGTCATCGCCCTGCCGTTCTTCGGCATCATCACGGAGATCATCCCGGTCTTCAGCCGCAAGCCGGTGTTCGGTTACAAGGAGCTCGTGTTCGCGACGATCTCGATCGCCGCTCTGTCCGTGACCGTGTGGGCTCACCACATGTACGTCACCGGTGTGGTGGCGCTGCCGTTCTTCGCCTTCATGACGATGCTCATCGCGATTCCGACAGGCGTGAAGTTCTTCAACTGGATCGGCACGATGTGGCGCGGCTCGATCACGTTCGAGACGCCCATGGTGTGGGCCATCGGCTTCCTCGTGACCTTCCTCTTCGGCGGTCTCACGGGAGTCATCCTCGCCAGCCCGGCCCTCGACCAGTCGGTCTCCGACTCGTACTTCGTCGTCGCCCACTTCCACTACGTCGTCTTCGGCACGGTCGTGTTCGGGATGTTCGCCGGATTCTACTTCTGGTGGCCGAAGTGGACGGGTCGGATGCTCAACGAGAAGCTCGGACACATCCACTTCTGGATCCTCTTCATCGGCTTCCACGGCACCTTCCTCGTCCAGCACTGGCTCGGTGTCGACGGCATGCCCCGCCGCTACGCCGACTACCTGCCGCAGGACGGCTTCACGTGGATGAACCAGGTCTCGACCGTCGGTTCGCTCGTCCTCGGCCTGTCGATGGTGCCGTTCTTCTGGAACGTGTGGATCACGTCGCGCAAGGCGCCGAAGGTCACCGTGGACGACCCGTGGGGCTACGGTGGGTCGCTCGAGTGGGCCACCTCGTGCCCGCCCCCGCGTCACAACTTCACCTCGCTGCCGCGGATCCGTTCGGAGCGCCCGGCATTCGACGTCAACCATCCTGAGCTTCTGGAATACGCCGGCCACGGCCACGCCGAACCTCAGCTCGCCGGAGGTACCGCCAAGTGAAAGCATCGATCAACGTCTTCATCTACTGTGGTCTGTTCTTCATGGCCATGGGAGTCGTCTACGGATTCGTGACGCACTTCAACGAGCTCGTCGGCTTCCCGGCGCTGCTGCTCGTCGGAGTCATGTCGATCATGATCGGCGTCTACCTGTGGCTGACCGACCGTCGTGTCGGCCGCCAGCCGCAGGACAACGACGTCGCGGAGATCTCCGACGCCGACGCCGACTACGGTTTCTTCAGCCCGTGGAGCTGGTGGCCGATCGTCTGTGCCGCCGCCGGTGCCGTCTCCTTCTACGGCATCGCGATGGGCTGGTGGATCTTCCCGTTCGGTGCGGTGCTCGGCGTGGTCGCCCTCGTCGGCATCTCGTACGAGCACGATCGTGGCGGGTTCGCCCACTGATCGCAGGTCACTGATCGCGCAGGCGAGGGCCCGGACTCTTCAGGAGTCCGGGCCCTCCCGCATTCACACTTGCGCCGGTGTCGGACGGGTGGCCGCGTTGCGGCGCCTCAACGCCGATCCCGCGCCGCCGCGTCACGACACGGCAACGCCGCAACGCACCCGGAGCGGCATAACCGCGCGGAAGCACCGCACAACGCCCACGCAGCGGCGTCAAGGCAGAGGTGCTCGTGACTGCGCCGGGCTCCATCCCGCACACGTATCGCTAAAACCCACCCGTAGCGCTGTAACGCCACTGAAGCGGTGAACCCTCGTCGTAGCACCGCACGACGCTCACGTAGCGGCAAATCATCCCCGTGCAACGGTAGGACATAGCGCGGAGGGTGCGGGTTGCACGCCGGAGCGCTCGGCGACTCGATAGTGGGGGCACGCAACGGACCTGCTGTCACAGTCTGCCTTTCACAGACGCGGAGAGGCGCACAGCCGAGCCGGGGGAGCGCAGCGGCGCCGGCCCAGAGGTGCTCGTGTCTGCCCGGCACAATCCCGCACACCGAGCGCTGGAAGGCACCTGCAGCGTCCTAACGCCCATGTACCGCGACGACTGTCAACGGCGCACCCGTAGCGCCGCAACGCACTTGGAGTGCCACAACGCCCCTCAAGCGGTAAATCCCCGGCGAAGCACCGCACGACGCCCATGTAGTGGCAAATCATCCCCGTGCAGACGTAGGACGTAGCGCTGAGGGTGCGGCGTGCTCGGAGAGGCGTTTCGAGCACGAGTGCAGGCCGCGCTCGACATCAAGACGAGGCGAGCAGGCCACGCCCAGCGCACACTTGGCGACCAGATCGGCATGCTCGAGGCGACACTCTCCGGCCGTCGACGCACGGTAACGGGGGACAGGCTCGCGCCCGACCGTGGCACACCCCTGCGGATACGAAAAGCAGCCACCGCACGGCGCGCCACAGACACGACAAGGGCCCAGCACATAGCGTGCTGGGCCCTCTCGGTGCCGGTCGACGATCAGCCGACCGGCGGCGCGATCAGTGGCTGAGCGACTTCGGATCCGAGCCTTCGACGGCCTCGTGGTCGTGATGCGAGGCTTCGAGCTCGGTCTTCGTCACCGGCGCGACCCGGTCTTCGAAGAAGAACTTCGACAGGCGGGCGCGGAACTTCTCGAGCGCGGTCACCTTGCCCTCAGCGTTCGGCTGCGGCGGAATGTAGTGCGGCGATTCGAACGCGGTGAGCTTCCACAGCTTGTTCGGCGGGAGCGCCTCATGGCGCTCGAGGAACTCGCCGTGGGGCAGACGGATGATGTTCGCCGTCTCACGTCCGTGCAGCGCGACCTCACGGTCCTTGCGCTGGAGTGCGAGACACATGCGCTTCGTGACGATGTAGCCGATGATCGGTCCGAGGAAGAAGAGTGCACGGAAGATGTAGATCATGTCGTTGAGCGACATCTGGAAGAACACGGCGATGATGTCACCCGACGCCGCCGCCCACAGGTTGCAGTAGAAGATGATGCCTGCCACACCGATGGCGGTGCGTGTGGGGTTGTTGCGCGGACGGTCGAGGATGTGGTGCTCGCGGTTGTCCTTGAGCAGCCAGGCCTCGAAGAACGGGTAGACGAACATCGCCGCGAACACACCGCCGAGGACGATGACCGAGCTGTTGATGTTGAACGAGATCGGCCAGCCGGCGATGTAGAACTCGAACCAGCCCGGAACGATGCGGAGGAAGCCGTCCGCCCAGCCGATGTACCAGTCCGGCTGGGTGCCGGCGGAGACGGGGGAGGGATCGTAGGGCCCGTAGTTCCAGATCGGGTTGATCGTGAACAGTGCCGAGATCACGGAGATGACACCGAAGATGAGGAAGAAGAACCCTCCGCCCTTCGCTGCGAAGGTCGGGAGAACGGGCTCGCCGACGACGTTCTTCTCGGTGTGGCCGGCGCCCGGCCACTGCGTGTGCTTGTGGACGACGACGAACATCAGGTGGATGCCGATAAGGGCGATGAGCAGGGCGGGGACGATCATGATGTGGAGCGTGTAGAGACGCGACACGATGTCGATGCCCGGGAACTCGCCGCCGAAGACGAAGAACGAGATGTACGTTCCGACCAGCGGCAGGGACTTGAGGATGCCGTCGATGATGCGCAGGCCGTTGCCCGAGAGCAGGTCGTCGGGCAGCGAGTAGCCGGTGAAGCCGGCGGCCATGGCAAGGATGACGAGGAAGACGCCGACGACCCAGTTGAGTTCGCGGGGCTTCCGGAACGCACCGGTGAAGAACACGCGCAGCATGTGGAGGCTCAGCGCCGCCACGAAGAGCAGAGCGCCCCAGTGGTGCATCTGCCGGATGAAGAGTCCGCCGCGGATCTCGAACGAGATCTCGAGCGTGGAGTTGTAGGCCTCGGAGATCTCGACTCCGCGCAGCGGAACCCACGGACCTTCGTAATGGAGCTCACCCATCGCAGGGTGGAAGAAGAACGTGAGGAAGGTGCCTGAGAGCACGACGATGACGAAGCTGTAGAGGGCGACCTCGCCGAGCATGAAGGACCAGTGCGAGGGGAAGATCTTGCGTCCGAACTCGCGAACGAGCTTGGAAGCCCCGACGCGGGATTCGGTGAAGTCCGCCAGCTTCCCGACAGGTGTGGTGGGCTGTGAAGTACTCATGGGTGGTTGATCTCCCAGAACGTAGGTCCGACGGGCTCAGGGAAGTCCGACTGCGCGACCAGGTAGCCTTCGCTGTCCACGGTGATGGGCAGCTGGGGCAGCGGGCGCTTCGCCGGGCCGAAGATGACCTTGCAGTGCTCGGTCACGTCGAACGTCGACTGGTGGCACGGGCAGAGCAGGTGATGGGTCTGGTGCTCGTACAGCGCCACGGGGCAGCCGACGTGCGTGCAGATCTTCGAGTACGCGACGATGCCGTCGTACGACCAGTCGGCGCGAGCAGGATCCTCTTTGAGCTCCTTGGGATCGATGCGCATGAGGAGGACAGCGGCCTTCGCCTTCTCGTCGAGCGCATGACCCTCGTTCGTGTCATCGCCGATGCCGGAGGGAAGGACATGGAAGGCCGAACCGATCGTGACGTCCTCAGCCTTGATCGGACGCTCCGAATCAGGGGAGGGGATGCCGCCCGGGTCGCGGATGAGTCGCACACCCTCGCCCCACAGGGTCTTGAACAGCGCATCGCCCGGAAGCGGACCGAGGTCGCGGAAGACGAGGATCGCCGGCAGGGGTGCGATCGCGAGAGCGGCGATGAGCGTGTTGCGCAGAAGCGGACGACGGGCGATGCCCGACTCCTCCTTGGCCTGGTGGAGGATCTCGAGCGCGATCGCCTGATCCTCTTCGCTGCCGTTGATGTCATGGCGCTCATCGATGCCCTCATGATCGCTCATGAGGTTCTTCGCCCAGAGCACCGCGCCGGCACCGAGGCTGAACATCGCCACGGCGGCACCGAGTCCCACCATCATGGTGTGGATGCGGATGCTCTCCATCGACTCTCCCAGCGGGAAGAGGAAGTACGCGACGATGAACCAGATCGTGCCGATCATCGAAGCGATGAACCACAGCGCCACCTGGCGCTCGGCGACCTTCTGGGCACGCGGGTCGGCGTCGGTCAGTCGCGGCTTGTGCTCAGGCAGGCCAGGGTTGGTGAACCCGTTCAGCTCCTCGAGCTGGCTGCCGCCGCCGGAGTGCTCTTTCGAGGTCATGAATTTCCCCGTCTAATCTCGTGATGGTAGGTGAACGACAACTGCGGACTCACTTCGCCCTCGAGGAGAGCCATACGGTGATGCCGATGACTGCGGCGAGTCCGAAGAACCAGATGAAGAGGCCCTCAGCCACTGGTCCCAGGGATCCGAGCTTGAATCCGCCGGGGGAGGGGTTCTCCGACACTTCCCGGATGTACGAGATGATGTCTCGCTTGTCCTCGGGAGTGAGGTTCGCGTCGTTGAAGATGGGCATGTTCTGAGGTCCGGTCTGCATCGCCTCGTAGAGGTGCTTGGGCGAGACCTCGGACAGGTTCGGCGCGTACTTGCCGCGGGTGAGCGCACCGCCGGCGCCGACGACGTTGTGGCACATCGCGCAGTTCGTGCGGAAGAGCCCGCCGCCGGCGGCGGGGTCACCCTTCGCAGGATCGAGGTACTGCTCCTCCGGGATCGCCGGTCCCGGTCCGAGCGAGGCGACGTAGGCCGCGAGCTGCGCGGTCTGCTCGTCGTTGAACTGCGGTTCCTTGACGCGGGCCTGCGGGCCGTTCGCCTGCAGCGGCATACGACCCGTGCCGACCTGGAAGTCGACCGCTGCCGCACCGACGCCGATGAGTCCGGGTCCGGCCTTCGTGCCCTCGGCATTGAGGCCGTGGCATGTCGCGCAGTTCGCGGCGAAGAGCTTCTTGCCCTCTTCGATGTCGGAGGCGCTGGCCGTCGTTGAGGCATTCGCGCTCGAGGTCTGGGTGAAGAGTGCGTACGCTCCGCCGGTCAGCAGCAGGCCCACGAGGAGGAGCACGACGAGTGCCATCGGGTGCCTGCGGCGATCTGCTAATAGCTTCACGTGATGGTCCTTTGCTTGGAGTTTCGAGTGTCCGACCGAATGCTCGGTGCCGGCTACTGGAGGAGGTAGATGACGCCGAAGAGGCCGATCCAGACGACGTCGACGAAGTGCCAGTAGTAGGACACGCAGATCGCGAAGGTCGCCTCATGGTGCCCGAACTTCTTCGCCCCGTACGCACGTCCGATGACGAGCAGGAAGCAGATGAGTCCGATGGTCACGTGGAGACCGTGGAAGCCGGTGGTGAGGTAGAAGACGGAGCCGTACCCGTCGGTGTTGATGGCCACACCCTCGCGAACGAGCTCTGCATACTCCATGACCTGGCCCGACACGAAGACCGCGCCGAGGAGGAACGTCAGATAGAACCATTCGACCATGCCCCATTTGGCGATGTTGAACAGCGAGCCGGTCCGCCGTGGGCGGAACCTCTCGGCAGCGAACACGCCCATCTGGCAGGTGAAGGACGACGACACCAGGATGATGGTGTTGCCGAGTGCGAACGGAACGTTCAGCATCTCGGTGCGCGTCTCCCACAGACCCGGCACGACGGATCGGATGGTGAAGTACATGGCGAAGAGCGCGGCGAAGAACATCAGGTCGCTTGCGAGGAACACGATGAAGCCCACCGTGGTCACATTCGGGCGATTGACTACCGGATGTGCTGGCGCTGTCTGGGATGCAGTGGCAGTTGACACCCCACCATTATTACCCGTCTCGGGGTGAGTTTTCACCTTTTACCCAGGTTTCGGAGGAGAAATTTCTACACGGTGTAGCGAAAACCGCGGATTGGTGCCGCAATCTCGTTCCGGTGTGACGTCCACCCCGCGTGTCGAGAACGCGATAGGATGCCGCAGGTAAGCTCCGCCTCCTGTCCGGAGGCGGTGGATGTCCCCTGTTTGGAGAGCCCCCTGCGATGACGGAACAGCCGCGTACGACAGCTCCGGAGACACCTGTCTCCGGGACCGGATCGACACGGGAAGCCGGCGTCGCGGACTGGCCCGATCTCCTCATGAAGCTCATGCACGGACAGGACCTCGACGAGGCGGAGGCCTCGTGGGCGATGGATCAGATCATGTCCGGCGAGGTCCCCGATGTGACGATGGCCGCATTCCTCGCCGCCCATCACACGAAGGGCGAGACCGTCGCCGAGATCGCCGGACTCGTCTCGGCGATGATGGACCACGCCGTACCGCTGCCGGGCCTCGAGGACTCCGTCGACATCGTCGGCACCGGCGGCGACCGAGCGAAGACTGCGAACATCTCCTCGACCGCAGCGATGATCATCGCCGCGACCGGCCAGCGGGTCGTCAAGCACGGCAACCGCGCGACCTCCTCGGCGTCGGGGTCCGCCGACGTCCTCGAGGCCCTCGGCGTCCGTTTCGACATCACCCCTGAGCAGACCGGCCAGGTCGGCGCCGAGGTGGGTCTGGCCTTCTGCTTCGCCAACGTCTTCCATCCCTCGATGCAGTTCGTCGCCGCGGTGCGCAGGCAGATCAGCGTGCCCACGGCCTTCAACATCCTCGGACCGCTGACCAACCCGGCCCGCGCCCGACACACGGCGATCGGCGTCGCCGATGCGCAGATGGCGCCGCTCGTCGTCGGCACCTTGGCCAAGCGCGGGCATCAGGCCGTCGTCTTCCGCTCCCGCGACGGTCTCGACGAACTGAGCAACACCGACGTCAACGACGTGTGGGAGGTCAGGCACGGTGAGGTCGAGCACACGACGTTCGACGCCCTCGACCTCGGGTTCGAGAGAGTGACGAAGGACGCGCTGCGCGGCGGCGGACCGCAGGAGAACGCCGCGATCATGCGCTCCGTGCTCGCCGGTGAGGCGTCGGCGGTGCGCGACATCGTCCTCATCAACTCGGCTGCGGCCCTCGTCGCCGCCGACGAGGTCGCCGCCGGTTCGTTCACCGAACGGCTCGCGGCGAAGCTGACGATCGCCGAGGCGACCGTCGATGCCGGACTCGGCGCCGCGAAGCTCGATCAGCTCGTCGAGGTCTCAACCCGCATCGCCGAGGCGAACGGCTCCTGAGGCGGTCGCGTGATGGTTCGCGCCGGCGGCCGGCATCGCCCACCCGCCGCTCGAGCGCCACGCGACCGCGGTCTCGAGCCAGTGCGCGAGCATCCGCGTCTCCTCCGGCAGCGCATCGGCGCCGGAGGGGAAGGGTCCCGGCGACGGCACCCACTCCGCGGTCGATGACAACGCCGTGAACGCCTCGGCGAGTCCGGCTGTGCTCGCCCGGTGTGCCGCTGCGGCGAGTTTGCCGTGGCGGACGACGACGAGGTCGATCCCGCCCTCAGGGGCCGGAGACCATGCCTGGATCTCTGCGACAGCAGCAAGCCCGGCCACGGTCTCGGCGCGCGCTGCGGTGAACAGGGCCGCCCGCATGCCGTCGCGGACCTCGGCGGCGGTCTCGTACCGCGACTCGGAGGCGAGCCGGGCCATCCGCGCTCCGCTGTGCTCGCGCAGGGTCGAGAGATCTCCGCCGAGGACGGCACGGAGACCGGAGATGAGCTCGGCGTACTCCGCCGGGTCGCTCACCCCCGCGCACGGACCCCCGCACTGACCGACCTGGGCGCTCACACACGCACGGTGGTCGGCCGCCGTCACAGCCGTCACCTTCGCGGTGCAGCGTTTGACGGGATAGAGGGTCTCGAGGAGCTCCTTGACGGCCTGGGCGGTCCTGCGGGAGCGGAACGGGCCCAACGGCGGAGCGGGCGAGCGTTCGAGGGCGGAGACGGCCCGGGCGACGGAGAGCCGAGGGAAGGTCTCGTCGCTGAGGACGACCCACGCGTTGCGCTCCGGTTTCTTCGACCTCCGGTTGTACGGGGGCGCGAGTTCGCCGATGAGCCTGACCTCCCGGACCTCGGCCTCGAGGACGTGGGCGCACGGCAGGCACGAGACCTCCTGGGCGGCGGTGACCATCTCGGCCATCCGGCCGCGGTTCTCCGAGGCGTTGAAGTACCCGCGCACGCGCCGGGCCATATTGCCCGACTTGCCGATGTAGAGCACTCTGCGGGTGCCGTCGAGGAACATGTACACCCCGGGCTCGGCGGGCACGCCCTTGGCGAGATGGGATTTCGCCTGCCGCTTCGCCCACCCGGACTGGCGGACCGTGGCGAGCTCCTCGAGCGTCGTGATCCCGTACCCGCCGAAGCGCTCGAGGAGACGGTGGAGGACCTCGCCGGTCGCCCGCGCATCGGAGAGCGCACGGTGGTCGGGTTCGACCACCGTGCCGAAGTGCGCGGCCAGGGTCCCGAGCTTGTGGTTGCGGACCTCGTCCCGGCCGAGCACCCGCCGGGAGAGGGTGACGGTGTCGAGGACCTGCGGCTGCGGCCAGTGGTAGTCGAGGCGTTCGCACGCCGAACGGAGGAAGCCGATGTCGAACGGGGCGTTGTGGGCGACGAGGACCGCTCCGACGGCGAATTCGAGGAAGCTCGGCAGCACGGAGCGGATCGAGGGCGCGTCGTCGACCATCGCGTGGGTGATGCCGGTGAGCCGGGAGACGAACGGGGAGATGACCGAATGCTCGGGTTTGACCAGCGACTGGAACTCCCCGATGACCTCGCCGCCGCGCAGCTTGACCGCGCCGATCTCCGTGATCTCCGAGGTGCCCGAATGGGTGCCGGTCGTCTCGAGGTCGACGACGACGAAGGTGACCTCGTAGAGGGGAGTGCCGATGTCGGCGAACGAGAGCTGGGTGCGCTCGAGTCCGTGCGGGGCGCGGTCGAAGGGCGTGGCCGGTGACGACATGCCTAGAAGTGTGCCATCCGGTGCTGACGCGAACTCACACCGACGCCCCGTTGTCGCCGCCCTCGGTGCGCGAGCGGGTGGGCAGGTGGAAGAAGAGTCCGACCGCGCCTCCGATGCCGACGGCGAGTCCGACGAGGAGGAACCACGTCGGCAGGGGACGGAAGAGGACCGCCCCGACGATGAGGAGGACGACCGCGCCGAGGGTCGCTGCGACGGAGAGCATGAACGTCGGCGGCGCTGTGCGCCAGCCGATCGGGGCAGCCGGCTCCGGCTCCCAGCGTTCGGTCTCCTCGAGCCTCTCCCGGATCTCCTCGACCGGCATCTCGCTCATCGGAGCATCGGGTTCGGAGATCCGGGCCACGAGGTCGTCCCAGTGGCTGTCGCTGATGCGCGACGAGTCGCCGATCCGTTCGGATTCGGGCACGTGGTCGCGCCAGTCCTCGCGCTCGTCGTCGCCGTTCATGTCATTCATCAGCAATCCCCGGCGCGGGTCTATTCCCTTCCCCTCCCGCCGAGGCGGCCGAGACCTCTCCCGCCGAGGCGGTCCGCACGGTGGTCCCGCGGGCGGCAGTCGCGACCGCCTCGGCGATGACCTCGGCGTCGAAGTCGAGGGTGGCCACGTGGCGGGATCGGCGCAGGGCGATGATCTCGGGAGCCTCGGGCAGCCGGGAGCGGAGCACGCGGAGGCTGCGCGGACCCACGACGTTGTCCTGACCGGAGACGAGGACCGTCACGGGGGAGGTGATCTCCCAGAGGTCGGTGCGCAGGCCGGTGAGCGCCGAAGCGAGCGAGGCGACCGCCGCGACAGGAGTCCGGTCCCCGGCGTACTCGTCGCGTCCCGGGTGGGCGATGTCGTTGCCGATCGCCGCGACCGTCGGCACGATCCGGGAGAGGACCGGCAGCAGCGGGGCGAGCGGGGAGTCGACGTAGAGCGCCGGGTTGACGACGACGATCGCATCAGGCGGCTTCGGAAGCGTGCCGAGGGCGAGGCTGAGCGCCCCGCCCATCGAGAGCCCGGCGACGACGACGTGCTCATGGTCGGCCTGCAGTGACCGCAGCTCCGCCTCGGCGGCGGCGAACCAGTCCGACCACGACGTGGCGGCGAGATCCCGCCAGGTCGTACCGTGGCCGGGCAGCAGGGGGACGCTCACGCTGAGGTCGTCGGCGGCCAGGGCGCGGGCGATCGGATGCCACGCCGCCGGGGAGCCGGTGATGCCGTGGAGGAAGAGGACGGCGACGTCGGCGCGAGGCGACACGGACGAGTACGCGGCCCGCGGAGCAGGCAGCGGTGCGAAGTCGATCTCCATGCTCCCAGCATCCCACGAACACAGCATTCGGGCATCGTCGGCGGCGGTCCTCGCCGTCGGAAGTTGGATATATGATGACCGGGGACGACAAAGCGTCGTGACATGGAAGGGTGCACGTGTTCTACTGGTTTCTCAAGCGGGTCCTGGCCGGACCCATCCTGCGGATCCTCTTCCGTCCGTGGGTGCGGGGGCTGGACAACCTGCCGCAGGACGGGCCGGCGATCATCGCCGGCAACCACATGCACTTCATGGACTCGATCTTCGTCCCCCTGCTTGCGCCCCGCCCCGTCGTCTACCTCGCGAAGAAGGACTACTTCACCGGTCGCGGCATCAAGGGAGCGGTGACGCGCTGGTTCTTCAAGCTCAACAATCAGCTCCCGATGGACCGCGGCGGCGGCTCCGGCTCGCAGGCCTCGCTCGAGGCCGGACTCAAGGTCCTGCGCGAAGGCAATTCGCTGGGCATCTATCCGGAGGGCACCCGGTCACCCGACGGCAAGCTCTACCGCGGCCGCACCGGCATCGCCCGCCTCGTCCTCGAATCCGGGGCCCCGGTCATCCCGGTGGCGATCATCGGCACCGACAAGATCCAGCCGGCCGGCCGTCTCATTCCGAAGTTCCGACGCGTCGGCGTCGTCTTCGGTTCGCCCATGGACTTCTCCAAATACGAGGGGCTGCCCGTCGACCGGTTCCTCCTCCGGTCGATCACCGACGAGATCATGTACGAGATCATGCGCCTGTCCGGCCAGGAGTACGTCGACACCTACGCCTCGACCGTGAAGACGAAGCTGCTCACCTCCGCGAAGCCGAAGAAGCCCGCCGGGGAGGCCGACGAGGGCCCTGCGCCCGAACCGGCGAACTGAGCCGACGCGCGGCTCGCGGTGTTCGAATACTCCCATAACGGCGACACGCGCAAATCGTTACCTTGGGGTGTTTGTCCCTCCGACTCCGGCACAATAGTTTGGAGTTGTTGAATCCCACTGTAGGTTCGCTGCGAAGAGCGGTAGAATGGCTTCATTCTCTGCCCGACCACGCGACCTCACTTCCCCCAGGGACTATAAGGAGGAGTCGGTGTGAACCGCTCAAGTCACGAAAGCGTCGAGTCGACGCCCTTGCCGTCCGCGGCACAGGGGCTCCTGTTCGACGACGACCTGCCCGTCCTCGATGAGGAGGCCGGCTACCGCGGTCCGACCGTGTGCAAGGTCGTCGGCATCACCTACCGTCGACTCGACTACTGGGCGCGCACCGACCTCGTCACCCCCTCGATCCGCAACGCCACCGGCTCGGGCAGCCAGCGCCTCTACAGCTTCCGCGACATCCTCGTCCTCAAGATCGTCAAGCGCCTCCTCGACACCGGCGTCGGGCTGCAGTCGATCCGCACCGCCGTCGACCACCTCCGCTCCCGCGGCGTCGAGGACCTCTCCCAGATCACCCTGATGTCCGATGGTGCCAGCGTCTTCGAATGCACGTCCCCCGACGAGGTCGTCGACCTCCTCCAGGGCGGGCAGGGTGTCTTCGGCATCGCCGTCGGCCGCGTGTGGAACGAGGTCGAGGGCAGCCTCTCCGAACTGCCGAGCGAACGCCTCCCCGAAGACGACTCGACGCTCTTCGCCATGGACGAGCTCGCGCAGCGCCGCGCACAGAAGCTCGGCTGAGGTCGGCTCAGACCTCTTCGTTCGAACAGTCCCACAGAGTGAGGGCCCCATCCGATCGGATGGGGCCCTCACTGTTGTCTCAGATCCGGTTGTCTCAGGTCCGGCTTGCGCAGCGCCGGCTCACGACGACTGCTTCGCCGCCTTGCGTCCGCGGATGTTCTCCGAGCGCAGGGCGCGCTCGAGCAGCGCATCGAACGAGGAGGCGACCTCCTCGGCGGGCTTGCCCGGCCACGAGTGGATGGGTCGGGCGGATCCCTGGGCCTGCTGCATGACTGCGCGTTCGGCCAGCGGGGGATTGAGGACGAGGGGACCGAACATCTCCCGCATCTCCTGGATCCGGTAGTCATGCTCGGTCGAGCCTGCACGGACGCGGTTGACGACGAGGCCGAGCGGCTGGATCTGCGAGGTGCCCCGCTGCCGCAGCTCGTCGGCGGCGCGCAGGGCGCGATCGGCGGCGGCGACGGAGAAGAGGCTGGGCTCGGTGACGACGGCGACGCGGCTGCTCGCCGTCCACGCGGTCCGGGTGAGCCCGTTGAGGCTCGGCGGGCAGTCGATGAGGATGAGCCGGTAGCCCTTGGCGATCCGACTGAGCGCGTCCTCGAGCCGACGCAGGTAGCGTTCGGACAGTGAGGGACGGTCGAACTCGGCGGCCCGGGGCGAGCCGGAGATGACGTCGAGGTGGCCCTTCGTCTCGCCGACCCAGCCGGAGGGGATGATCGCCTCGGAGAGGATCTTCTGCGACTTCGGGGCCGCGAGGACATCGGCGATGTCGACCTTCGTCGAGGTCGGCACATCGAGGCCCGTCGACGAATCGGCCTGCGGATCCATGTCGACGACGAGCGTCGGGATGCCGCGGTTGTAGGCCGCCGAAGCGAGACCGAGGGTCACCGACGTCTTGCCGACGCCGCCTTTGAGACTGCTGATACTGAGGACAAGCACCCTCCTACGGTAACGTATCCGGTCCTGCGCGGCAGGCCCGACCACGCCGAGGACCGGGCGCCGTGCGAAACCAGGACCCCCTGCATTCAGTGGCACAGGTCACTGAGTAGAGTGGTCTCTCGACAGCCCGTCGACGCATCGCCCTGCGGCGATCGATACAGAAGCGAGAAACACAGATGTTCTCTAAAGTCCTTGTGGCCAATCGCGGAGAGATCGCGGTGCGCGCGTTCCGCGCGGCCTACGAGCTCGGTGCCTCCACCGTCGCTGTGTTCCCCTACGAAGACCGCAACTCCGAGCATCGGATGAAGGCCGACGAGGCCTACATGATCGGCGAGGAGGGCCACCCCGTGCGCGCCTACCTCAGCGTCGAGGAGATCATCCGCGTGGCCAAGGAGTCCGGCGCCGACGCCGTCTACCCCGGATACGGCTTCCTCTCCGAGAACCCCGACCTCGCCCGCGCGTGCGCTGAGAACGGCATCACGTTCATCGGCCCCAAGGCCGATGTCCTCGAACTCGCCGGCAACAAGGTGCAGGCGCTCTCGGCGGCCCGCAGCGCCGGCATCCCCGTGCTCGACTCGACTCGTCCCTCCGCCGACGTCGCCCAGCTGCTCGCCGACGCGGAGTCGATGGAGTACCCGCTCTTCGTCAAGGCCGTCGCCGGCGGCGGCGGACGCGGCATGCGCCGGGTCTCGGAGGCCTCCCAGCTCGAGGACGCGCTCAAGGCCGCGATGCGCGAAGCCGAAGGCGCGTTCGGCGATCCCACGGTCTTCATCGAGCAGGCCGTCCAGCGCCCCCGCCACATCGAGGTGCAGGTGCTCGCGGACAACGACTCGAACGCCATTCACCTCTTCGAACGCGACTGCTCCCTCCAGCGGCGCCACCAGAAGGTCATCGAGATCGCCCCGGCACCCAACCTCGATCCCGAGATCGCCGCCGCCCTCCACTCCGATGCCCTCAAGTTCGCCCGGGCGCTGGGCTACCAGAACGCCGGCACCGTCGAATTCCTCCTCGAGACCGAGGGACCTCGGGCGGGCAAGCACGTCTTCATCGAGATGAACCCGCGCATCCAGGTCGAGCACACGGTGACCGAGGAGATCACCGATGTCGACCTCGTCGCCTCGCAGATGCGCATTGCTGCGGGGGAGAGCCTCGAGGATCTCGGCCTGCGCCAGGAGGACCTGCGGATCAAGGGCGCGGCCCTGCAGTGCCGCATCACCACCGAGGATCCCGCGAACTCGTTCCGGCCCGACACGGGCACGATCACCGCCTACCGCTCTGCCGGCGGCGCGGGCGTTCGCCTCGACGGCGGCACCGTCCATGCCGGAGCCTCGGTGAGTGCGCACTTCGATTCGATGCTCGTCAAGCTCACGTGCCGCGGACGCACCTTCGCCCAGGCCGTGTCCCGCGCCCGGCGCGCGCTCGCTGAGTTCCGCATCCGCGGCGTGTCATCGAACATCGGCTTCCTCCAGGCCGTCCTCGAGGACGATGCCTTCATCCAGGGCGACATCGCGACATCCTTCATCGAGGAGCGTCCGCAGCTTCTCGACGCCCGGGTGAGCGCCGACCGCGGCTCGAAGGTCCTCGACTACCTCGCCGACGTCACCGTCAACCGCCCGCACGGCGAAGCGAAGGTCCATCTCCGTCCCGCGGAGAAGCTGCCGGAGGTCGACCTCGCCCAGGCCCCGCCGGCCGGCAGCCGTGATCGTCTCCTCGAGCTCGGCCCCGAGGGCTTCGCCCGTGCCCTGCGGCAGCAGACGCCGCTGGCCGTGACCGACACGACCTTCCGCGACGCCCACCAGTCGCTGCTCGCCACCCGCGTGCGCACCCGGGATCTCCTCGCCGTGGCCGGGCACGTCGCCCGGATGACGCCCGAGCTGCTGAGCATCGAGGCGTGGGGCGGGGCGACCTACGATGTCGCGCTGCGCTTCCTCGGCGAGGATCCCTGGGAGCGCCTGGCCCAGCTGCGGGAGGCGATCCCGAACATCGCCCTGCAGATGCTCCTGCGCGGACGCAACACGGTCGGCTACACCCCGTACCCGACGAAGGTCACCGATGCCTTCGTCGACGAGGCGGCGCGGACCGGCATCGACGTCTTCCGCATCTTCGACGCCCTCAATGATGTCACACAGATGCGTCCGGCCATCGAAGCCGTCCGTGCCACCGACACGACGATCGCCGAGGTGGCCCTGTGCTACACCTCGGACATCCTCGATCCGCGGGAGGAGCTCTACACCCTCGACTACTACCTCCGGCTGGCCGAGGAGATCGTCGGCGCCGGTGCTCATGTGCTCGCCGTCAAGGACATGGCCGGACTGCTCCGCCCCGCCGCGGCTGCGAAGCTCGTGACCGCCCTGCGGGAGAACTTCGACCTGCCCGTCCACGTCCACACCCACGACACCGCCGGCGGTCAGCTCGCGACCCTCTTCGCCGCCGCGGATGCCGGAGCCGACGCCGTTGACGCGGCCTCGGCGGCCATGGCGGGGACAACGAGCCAGCCGAGCCTCTCCGCCCTCGTCGCCGCGTTCGAGCACACCGAGCGCGACACCGGCATCAGCCTGGCCGCGGTCCAGGACCTCGAACCGTACTGGGAGTCCGTGCGCAAGGTCTACGCGCCCTTCGAGTCCGGCCTGCCCGGGCCGACGGGTCGCGTCTACCGCCATGAGATCCCCGGCGGGCAGCTCTCCAATCTCCGCCAGCAGGCCGTGGCCCTCGGCCTGGGGGAGCGCTTCGAGGAGATCGAGCGGATGTACGAGGCCGCCGACGACATCCTCGGCCACCTCGTCAAGGTCACCCCGTCGTCGAAGGTCGTCGGCGATCTGGCCCTCCACCTCGTCGGTGCCGGCGTCGACCCCGAGGAGTTCGCCGCGCACCCGGAGAAGTTCGACATCCCCGACTCCGTCATCGGCTTCCTCTCCGGCGACCTCGGTGATCCTCCCGGCGGATGGCCGGAGCCGTTCCGTTCGAAGGCGCTCAAGGGCCGCACTCACAAGCCCGTCGTCGAGGACCTCGCCGAGGCGGATGCGGCGGCTCTCGAGACCCCGGGACCGGAGCGTCAGGCCAAGCTCAACGAGCTGCTCTTCCCCGGACCGACGAAGGAGTTCGACCGGATGCGCGCGAGCTACGGCGACCTGTCCGTCGTCGAGACCTCTGAGTACCTCTACGGTCTCACCTCCGGCGATGAGCACACGGTCGAGCTCTCCAAGGGCAAGAACCTCCTCATCGGCCTGCGCGCGATCGGGGAGACCGACGAGCGCGGCATGCGCTCGGTGATGTTCACCCTCAACGGACAGCTGCGTCCCCTCGAGGTCCGCGACCGCTCCGTCGAGACCGACGTCAAGACCGCGGAGAAGGCCGACCCGACCCAGTCCGGTCATGTGGCGAGCCCCTTCGCCGGGGTCGTCACCCTCCAGGTCGACGTCGGCGACACCGTCGAGACCGGTGACGTCATCGCGACGATCGAGGCGATGAAGATGGAGGCCTCGATCACCGCGCCCTCCTCGGGCTCGATCTCCCGGGTCGCCATCGACTCGGTCTCCCAGCTCGAAGGCGGCGATCTCGTGGCGGTCATCGGTGGCTGAGCGCGAGATCCGCCTGTGGGGCGATCCGGTGCTGCGCACCGTCTGCGCCCCCGTCACGGTCTTCGACGACTCCGTGGCTGCACTGGCCGCCGACCTCGTCGACTCCTCGCTGCCCGAGGGCAGGGCGGCGGTCGCGGCACCGCAGATCGGAGTCGGGCTGCGCGCCTTCGGCTACGATGTCGACGGCCGCACCGGATACATCATCAACCCGGAGATCGTCGAGGTCGGAGGTGAGCTGCGCGACATCGAGGAGGGCTGCCTGTCCGTGCCCGGGCTCTTCTTCCCGACACCGAGGTGGGAGTTCGCCCGCGCCCGCGGCGTCGATGCGCAGAACAACCCGGTCGAGATCTCCGGCACCGAGGTGTTCGCGCAGATGATCCAGCACGAGGTCGCCCACCTCGACGGCCAGGTCTACATCCAGACCCTGCCGGGGGAGCGGCGGCGTGAGGCGATGAAGGCGATCCGCTCCGCCTCGTGGTTCCTCGCCTCATGACCGCACCGACGGACACAGACAACGAAGGGAAGACACCTATGGTCATCGCACGCACCGCTGTCGTCGGCAGCGGACTGATGGGAGCCGGCATCGCCGAGGTGCTCGCGAAGTCCGGCTGCGACGTCATCGTCTCCGAGGTCGACACCGCGGCCGTCGACGCCGGACGCGCCCGGATCGAGAAGTCCCTGGCCAAGGCCGTCGAGCGCGGAAAGCTCACCGCCGGCGACTCGGAGGCGGCACTGGCCCGGCTGCGCTTCACCACGGACATCGCCGACCTCGCCGACCGCCAGCTCGTCATCGAAGCGGCGAGTGAGAACGAGGAGGTCAAGCGCTCGATCTTCGCCGGTCTCGATGCCGTCGTCACCGATGAGCACGCGATCCTCGCCTCGAACACCTCGTCGATGCCGATCATCCGCTTCGCCCAGGCGACGTCCCGGCCCGAACGGGTCCTCGGGATCCACTTCTTCAATCCCGCACCGGTCCAGCCCCTCGTCGAGATCGTCTCCTCCGTGCTCACCGCCGAGGAGGTGAGGGAGACGGCGACCGCGTTCGTCTCCGAGGTCCTCGGCAAGGCCCCGGTCCAGGCCTCGGACCGACCCGGGTTCATCGTCAACGCCCTCCTCATTCCGTACCTGTGTTCGGCGATCAGGATGCTCGAGTCCGGCTACGCGACGAAGGAGGACATCGACGCGGGCATGGTCAAGGGCTGCGCCCACCCGATGGGCCCGATCGCCTTGGCCGACCTCGTCGGCCTCGACACGTGCCTCTTCGCCGCCGAGAGCATCTTCTCCGAGACCGGTGATCCGGCGGCCAAGCCGCCCGTCCTCCTCTCCCGGATGGTCGATGCGGGACTGCTCGGGGTGAAGTCGGGACGCGGATTCTACGAATACTGATCCGGGACCCCTGAGGTCTGAGGAATACGCGAAGGGGCACCTGGTCGGACCGGGTGCCCCTTCGCGTGGTCGGACCGCTGCTCAGCCGGCGAGGAGCTTCTCGTAGCTCGCGAGCTTGACGCAGGCGACGAGTCCCTCGGCGGCGAGTTCGACATCGCCCAGGCTCGGCATCGTCGGGGCGATGCGGATGACGTTCCCGCCGGGGTCGATCCCGTACGGGTGGGTCGCACCGGCGGGGGTGAGCTTGACCCCGGCCTCGGCGGCGAGCTTGACGATGCGCTCCGCCGTGCCCTCGAGTGTGGTCAGGGTGATGAAGTACCCGCCGTCGGGCTTCGTCCATGTCGCCAGCTCCGTGCCGCCGAGACCGGTCTCGAGGGCGTCGAGGACGGCGTCGAACTTCGGGGCGATGATCTCGGCGTGCTTGCGCATGTGGTCGACGACTCCCTCGGCGTCGCCGAAGAAGCGGAGGTGGCGCAGCTGGTTGACCTTGTCCGGACCGATCGCGATCTTCCCGAGGTTGGCGATGAACCACCTCATCGTCTCCGGCCCGGCCCCGAAGAACGACACTCCGGATCCGGCGTGCGTGATCTTCGATGTCGACGCGAAGATCCAGGGGCGCTCCGGGTGCCCCGCCTCGGCGCAGAGGGAGAGGATGTCGAGGTTCTCGGGATGGTCCTCCCGGAGGTGGTGGAGACCGTAGGCGTTGTCCCAGAGCAGGGTGAAGTCGGGGGCGGCCGCCGGCATCGCCGCCAGCTGCGCGGCACGCTCCGGGGTGATCGTGATGCCGGTCGGGTTGGAGTACATCGGCACGAGCCACATCCCTTTGACGGTCTCGTCCTCGGCGAGGCGCTGAGCTTCGGCGACGATGGGCCCCTCATCGTCCATCGGGATGGAGAGGAGCTCGAAGCCGAGGGATTCGGCGAGCGTGAAGTGACGGTCGTAGCCGGGGACCGGGCAGATGAGCCTGTGCGGTCCCGCACCCCAGGGGGCGCCGGAGACGGCGGTGCCGTGGAGGAGGGCGAAGGTGAGCGCCTGGCCCATGAGGGTGAGCGAGGCGTTGCCGCCGGCGAGCAGCTGCTCGGTGGGGACCTTGAGCAGCGGAGAGAAGAGCTCCCGGAGTTCGACGATGCCCTCGATCCCCCCGTAGTTGCGCGCATCGACCCCGCTCGGTGTGCGCACGTCGTCGCCGCTGACCGCGGTGAGGAGGCCGTCTGCGAGGTCGAGCTGCTCGCTGCCGGGCTTGCCGCGGGTGATGTCGAGGCTGAGCCCGCGGGAGGCGAACTCCTCGTAGGCGCGCGAGGCTGCCTCGAGTGCGGACTCGAGGTCGGGGGTAGAGGTCATCGATGCTCCTTCTCGCCGAGGTGTCGGCGCTGGTTCTCGCCGGTCCTCCCATCCTAATCACACGGTGCGACGGGGACCGCTAGAGTTGGATGCCGAGACTCGGCGCCCAGCCCGGAGACGGCGCCGGAACCGGGGGAGAGGAGAGAGCGATGGTCAGGCCCCGCGCCCGCGCCGCTCATGGCACCCGCTTCGGTGCCGAGGCGCACCGCTACGACGCGGTGCGACCCGGCTATCCGGCGGACGCCCTCTCCCTCCTCGGACGGGAATGGACGGGCCTCGACGTGTGCGACCTCGGCGCGGGGACGGGGATCCTCAGCCGGCAGCTTCTCGACCGCGGGGCTGCCGTCGTCGCCGTCGACCCCGACGAGGCGGCCCTGCTCCGCAATCCCGCCCCCGGCCGCACAGGCACCGCCGAGGACACGGGTCTGCCGACCGCCTCGTGTGACGTCGTCACCGTCGCCCAGGCCTGGCACTGGTTCGACGAGGCGGCCGCGGCGATCGAGATCGGCCGGATCCTCCGCCCCGGAGGCAGGCTGCTCATCCTCATCAACCAGCTCGACGTCCGCGTCGACTGGGTGCTGCGGCTGAGCCGGATCATGCATGCCGGCGACGTCTACCGCCCCGCCTACGTCCCCGCACCCGACGGCTTCTCCCTCGTCGACCGTGCGGTCATCGACTTCGCCACCCCGCTCGACATCGACGGGATCGTCGACCTCGCCCGCACCCGCTCCTATTGGCTGCGGTCGGATGCGGCGACCCGGGCGCGGGTCGAGTCCAATCTGCGCGGCTACCTCACCGAGGAGCACCCGATCGATGGTGCCGTCGACCTGCCGTACATGTGCCTGGCCTACGTGCTTGAACCGGTGCGGTCCTGACCGGCGGGGCCGCACCTCGTGCGACCCCGCCGGACGGGTGAGGGATTGAGATCCCTCAGAGCCGCTGCTCGTCGTCGGTCTCGATGACCTCAGTGGACTCGACGACCTCGGTCTGCTTCGGCGCCTGGTGCTGGACGCTGATCTTGCGCGGCCGCGCCTCCTCGGCGACGGGGATCGTCAGCGTGAGCACTCCGTCCTCGTAGTCGGCGCGGATGCGGTCGAGGGCGACACGGTTGCCGAGCGTGAGCTGACGGGCGTACGTGCCCGTCGTCCTCTCCCGGGTCAGCCACTTGACGTCCTTGTCGCCCACCGGCGAGGTGCGCTGAGCGCGCACGGTCAGCGTCCGGTCCTCGACGTCGACGTCGATGCTCGACGGTTCGACGCCGGGCATGTCGATCGCGGCGATGAAGACCTCACCGTCACGGTAGAGGTCCATCGGCAGGGTCGTCGCGTTCGGGTTCCGGGTCACCTCGGTGAAGAAGCGGTCGAGGTCGCGGATGGGATCGAATCGGGTGGCCATGGGCATCCTTTCTGCAGGGGTCCTTTACATTGAGTCAATCACACTCAACTTTGAAATCGTCGCGTGCTCATGGAACTCTCAACGAATATGAGCCTGTCTCCGATCCTACTCGCGCTCGTCCCGGTCGTCGTCCTCATCGCCGGCGGCCGGGCGCTGCGTGCCGTGCCGATGTTCGGCGCCGCCGAGTTCTGGTCCGGGGCCGAGAGGCTCGCGTACTACTGCCTCCTCCCCGTCCTCCTCTTCGCCTCCGTCGCCGAGGTGGACGTCTCCCACGTCCCGCTCCTGCCGCTGACGGCGGCGCTCGTCATCCCCACCGTCCTCGTCTCCCTCGCCCTCGTCGTACTCAGGTCCGTGGTCGCGCAGGATCTCCCGTCCTTCACCTCGGTCCTCCAGGGCGGGATCCGGTTCAACACGTACGTCGGCCTGTCGATTTCTGCGAGCCTCTTCGGGTCCGAGGGGGCGGCCCTGGCCGCGATCGTCGCTGCCATCCTCGTGCCCACGGTCAACATCGTCTCGAGCCTCGGGTTCGCTCTGCTGCGGACCGGCCCGCGGACGGCTCTCGGGATGCTGCGCGTCGTCGCGACGAACCCCCTCGTCCTCGGGTGCGCAGCCGGGGGAGTGTGGAACCTCGTCGGGGTGCCGGTGCCCGACCTTGCCTCTGCGGTCCTCGACCCGCTCGCCGCAGCGGCCCTGCCGATCGGGCTGCTGTGCGTCGGCGCGGGGCTGCGCCGATTCTCGCTGCGCGACCACGCAGGAGCGCTCATCACCTCGACCGTGGCCAAGCTCGTCGTCCTTCCGGGCCTCAGCCTCGCCGCCCTCGTCGTCACCGATGCGCCCCCGGTCGCCGCGGCGGTGGGGCTGATCTTCCAGGCGATCGCGACCGCGAGCTCCGGCTATGTCATGTCCCGTCAGCTCGGCGGCAACTCCGAGCTCATGGCCGCGCTCATCGCCGTGCAGACGGTCCTCATGCTCCTCACCCTGCCCCCGGTCCTCCTCCTCGCCCAGGTCGTCCTCGGGGCATGAGAAGACGGCCGGCCCCCGGGAAGGGGACCGGCCGTCGTCTCAGTGGAAGGAGGCGGTGCTCACTCGCTCTCGGCGGTGATGTCGGGGTGACGCGAGCCGAGGGCGTTGTCGATCGAGAGCAGACCCGAGCCGCTGTCGCCGACGATCTCGAGGCGGCCGATGATCTCGCTGATGCTCGCCTCCTCCTCGACCTGCTCGTCGATGAACCAGTTGAGCAGCGGCAGGACGTCGAGGTCGCCTTCGGACTGCGCGGTCCGGTAGATGTTGCGGATCGACTCGGAGACCTTCTCCTCGTGCGCGAGAGCGGCCTTGAAGAAGTCGAGCGGACGCGAACCCGAGACCTTCGGGGCGGCGATGTCGCCGATCTGCGGGGCGAAGCCGCGATCGACGCAGTGCTGGATGAACTTCGCCGCGTGGACCTGCTCCTCCTCCGACTGTGCGCGCATCCACCGGGTCATGCCCGGCAGGTCCTGATCGTCGAGCTGGATCGACATCTGCAGGTAGACCATCGAGGCCTCGAGCTCGAGCGTGACCTGCTCGCCGAGGACCTTCTGCATTGCGGGGCTCATGTGCATGTGCATCTCCTAAAGGCTGTGGCCGGCGGCGGTCTGCCGCCCGCGTCCAGACTATCGTGACACCATTTCTGGAACCGTTCCAGTGTGGAAAGGCTCGGCAAACAGTGCTGAGGCAAGCCGAACCTTCGAGGTCAGGACAGGTCCTGCGGGCCTGCGGCGGGGATCTCCGGGTGGCGGTCGCTCACTCGGGTGGCCTGCTCGAACGCGTGGGCGATGGAGAGGAGGCGGACGTCGTCGCCGGGCCGGGCGACGAACTGGACCCCGACGGGCAGGCCCGAGTCGGAGAAGCCGGCGGGAACCGAGATCGCCGGGCAGCCGGTCGCGGAGATCAGACACAGCGCCCGCATCCAGTCGAGATAGGACTCCATCGCCACGCCGTCGATCTCCGTGGGGTACTCGAGGCCCGTGTCGAAGGGCAGGACCTGGCAGGTCGTGAGGACGAGGACGTCGTGATCGGCGAAGAACCCCTCGACCTCGGCGCTGAGCCGGGCGCGCGCGGTCTCGGCCGAGGCGACCTCGGCGCCGGTGAGGCGCAGACCCTGCTCGATGTTCCACACGACGGAGTCCTTCATCCGGTCCCGGTCCGTCTCGAGGAGGGAGCCCCAGGAGCCGACGAAGTCGAGGGCGCGGCGGACGGTGAAGACCTCGTCGGCGTCGCTGAGGTCGGGGATCGTGTCCGCTACCCGGGCGCCGAGTCCTGAGAGGACCGCAGCGGTGCCGGAGACGATCTCCCGCACCTCAGGATCGAGGGGGAGGAGGCCTCCGAGGTCGGGGCTGAAGCCGATCCGCACGCCGGTGAGCTGCGGTACCGCCTCGGCGCCGAGGCGGAACTCGGGGAGGTCGAAGACGGACCCGGGGTCGGGCAGGGAGGCCGGTGCACCCGGTTCGGGTCCGGAGGCGACGCTCATGAGGAGGGCGACGTCGGAGACGGTGCGGGCCATGAACCCGCTCTGGGCCAGCCACGCGAAGGGATTGCCCGGACGGGTGTGGGGGATCCGTCCGTTCGAGGGGCGGAAGCCGACGACGTTGTTGAAGGAGCCGGGCGAGCGCAGGGATCCGCCCATGTCGGATCCATCCCCGGAGGCCTGGATGCCCGCGGCCAGGGCGGCCCCGACCCCACCCGAGGAGCCCGAGGCCGATTTCGTGAGGTCGTAGGGGTTGCGTGTGGTGCCGAAGACGGGGTTGAAGGTGTGGGAGCCTGCGGCGAACTCGGGCACGTTCGTCTTCCCCGAGGTGATCACCCCGGCCCGGCGGAGGCGGGCGATGATGAGCGAGTCGGCCTCGGGTACCCGATCGGCCATGATCGGCGAACCCCACGTCGTGCGCATGCCCGCCGTGTCGTGGGTGTCCTTATGGGTCATCGGCACCCCGTGGAGGACGCCGACCTCCTCTCCGGCTGCGAGCGCTTCGTCGGCGGCAGTGGCCTCGGCCATGGCGCGGTCGTCGTCGCGGGTGACGACGGCGTTGATCGCCGGGTTGACCTCGTCGATGCGGCGCAGCTGAACGGTCAGGGCCTCCCTGGCTGAAATCTCCTTCGCAGCGATCCTCGCCGCGAGCTCACGGGTGCTCAGCCACCTCAGGTCGTCCATGCCGCTCACTTCCCGACCCGGCTGAGCACGGCGGTCAGGGCCGCCCGCAGGCCGGTCTCGAGCGTCGTCGGCACGTCGTCGGGGGCGAAGTGCGGGGAGTGGTTGCCGGCCGGGGGTTCGTCGCCGTCGAGGTCGGCGGGGGAGTACCCGCCGAAGAACCAGTAGACGAGGGGGACCCCGATCGCGTCGGCGAAGGCCCCGACGTCCTCGCTGCCGGTGACTGCCGGGACGACATGGACGTGGGCGGAACCGAGTTCGGCCTCGGTCGCGGAGACGAAGGCCGCGGTCGCGTCGGGATCGTTGAAGCAGCGGGGGAAGGAGTGCATCTCCTCAATGATCGGTTCCGGTGCCCCCGATGCCTGCGCCTCGGCGGCGATGATCCGGCGCACCCGGTCGAGGACGGTGTCACGGACATCCTCGTCGAAGGTGCGGATGTTCAGGGTGAACTCCGCGGTCTCGGGGATGATGTTCTCCTTGAGCCCGCCGTGGAAGGTTCCGACGGTGACGACGGCTGCGTCCCGGCCCGAGATCTCGCGGGAGACGACGGTCTGCAGGCGGGTGATCATGAAGGCTCCGAGGACGATCGGGTCGATCGCGTTCTCCGGCTGTGAGCCGTGGGCCTGCCGGCCGCGGACGGTGACGCGCAGGGAATCGGACATCGCCATCGCCGTGCCCGAGGAGACGTAGATGTCGCCGGCACGCCCCGGCCACACGTGCTGGCCGTAGACGACCTCGGGGGTGGCGACGGTCTCCCAGAGACCGTCCTCGAGCATCGCCTTCGCACCCGCCGCGGTCTCCTCACCGGGTTGGAAGAGGAGGACGACGGTGCCCGACCAGGCCTCCCGGTGGGCGGTGAGCACACGGGCGAGGTGGAGGCCGACGGTGATGTGCGTGTCATGCCCGCACCCGTGCATGACCGGGGTCCGCGTGCCGTCGGGGAGAACGCCTTCGGCGGTGGAGGAGTAGGGCAGGCCCGTGTCCTCGGCGATGGGCAGCCCGTCGGTGTCGGCACGGTAGGCGACGACGGGTCCCTCGCCGTTCTCGATGACTGCGACGACCCCGGTGCCGCCGAAGGCCTGCGGTACGAGGCCGAGGGCCTCGAGCTCGTCGGCGATCGCCTTCGCGGTCTCGATCTCCTGCATCGAGAGCTCCGGGGAGCGGTGGAAGTCCTCGTAGTCGGCGACCGCCTCGGCGAGGGTGTCGGTGATCGCGGTGGCGATCTCGGTGTTCAGCGACATGGTGTCCTTGTCTCTCGCAGGGTCAGGGTCTCATGGGTCACGGTCTCAGTTGATGCCGGTTGGATCGTCACCCGGGTCGCGGACGTCGGTGACCGCCTTGTTCCTCGTGAACCACGTGATGATGATCGTCACGAGGACCACGATAGCGACGTCCCCGGGGGCGAGGACGGGGACGATCGGAATGAGGACGAGGATGACGAGGGCGGCGACGGTGAGCGCGATGATCGTCGCCTTGACCTGCCGGAGCGAGACGATGAGCTGGATGGTCACCCCGCCGAGGATCGCCGGGAGGATGTAGAGCTGGGCGATGAGCGTGATGCCCTCGGGGATGATCGTCACCAGCCAGGTGCCGAGGACGCCGACGAAGAGGACCATGGAGAAGACGTGGATGAGGGCGGCACCGCAGATCGCCATCGTCGCCGCATACTCGCCTCGTCGGGTCCCCGGCTTCGCCCCGATCGTGTCCTGAGCGACGATCGCCGAGGGGAGGAGCTTGTTGGCGATGTTGCCGATCATGAACGCCTGGTACATCCCGGCCGGGCCGAGGATCGGGTAGTAGGTGAGCGGTTCGACGATGTAGAAGACGCCGTAGACGGCGAAGACGGCGAGGAATGCCGTGAGGATGTCGCCGACGGTGATGTCGGCCTGCGCGACGAAGAGGAGATAGAACGGCACCGAGGTGGCGATGAGGAACCCGGCGAAGAGCGTGATCGAGCCCCACTTCGTCGTCGTCCTCTCGAACGCCTCGTGGGACGGTGTGGTGATGGAAGGCGGCATGGTCGGGCTCCTCTGTGCGGGTCGATCAGCTCGGGGCGACGCCGAGACCGGCGTAGTGGGCGAAGTAGGCGGCGACGAGTCCGGCGAGCACGGCGATCCCCAGCGCCCACTCCTTGAGCCAGGACTGGCGCAGGGTGCGGGCGAGGAGGAGGCAGACGGCCATGACGGCGGCGGACGCGGCGATCGCGATGATGTGGGTCGGCGACTTGGGGATCTCTCGGAAGGTCAGGGCCGCGAAGGCGGCCAGCAGTGCGGCCCCGGGGATGATCGACATGAGCGCGGGATTGACCTTCTCGAGCCTGTGGGAGCTGCGGCGGAAGATCGGGGTGAGGATGAGCGTGGCGAGCATCCACCCCGCCCCCGAGAGGCTCATCGCCATGAGCGCGACGATGAAGACGCCGCGGGTGAACGTCGCATCGCCGAGATTCGCGTCCATCGTGCCCGCCGCGATCGAGGCGGAGGCGACCTCGGTGGCGGCCGAGCCGATGAGGCCGACGCGGACGATGACCGGGGGAGTGCCGAAGAGCGGCAGGAGGGCGATCGCGACGAGGACGACGGCCAGCGACGGCCCGATCGCCGCGACGCCTCCGGCCCGGAAGGCCCGCGTCACCTCGGCCTGGGTCATCCCCGCCGACTCCGCGTTCCTGCGCACTGCGGACATGTAGATGAGCGACTGGACCACGACGACGCCCATGACCGCGAGTGCGAGGATCCAGAGCAGAGGGGCGTTCGCCAGGGGCAGGTAGTCGGCAGTGCCGCTCGCCGTCACCATCGTCGGACTCCTCACGCCGTCGTGAATGCCTTGTCAGAGCAACATAACCCGAATCCGGCAGGTCTCACAGTGTTCTCTCAGGATTTCCCACCTGATGAGAACCCGTGTCACCCGGTCGTGCCCGTGGGAGAATCGGGCTATGCCCGATCCCGTCATCGACGCCCAGCTCGATTGTGCCGAGCGGTGCTGGGTCACGGCCCTCGGTCGTTTCGGCGCCGAGGCGGTCGACCGTCCCAGCGGGTGCGCGGGGTGGACGAACCGGGACCTCGTCAACCACCTCGTCGGCGGGGGACTGCGCTACGCGATGCTCCTGCGGCAGGAGGATCCGGCAGCGGTCGAGGCGACGAGAGCCGAGGACCACCTCGGCGAGGATCCGCTCGCCGCGTTCTGGGAACGCGAACGGGATTTCCGGGCGAGTGCGGGGGAGTGCGACCTCGACCGCGATGTCGCCCACCGGATCGGACCGATCTCCGGCCATCAGCTCGTGCGGATGCGGATCCTCGAACTCACGCTTCACGCCGCCGACCTCTCGACGGGAACGGGTCATGCCTGGCCGGTCGAGGAGTCGCTGGCCGAGTGGATCGAGTCCCAGCTCGGCGACCTCATCGTCTCGCTCGGCGCGACCGGCGGGTACGCTCCGCCTCGGAAGGCAAGCGCGTCCGTCACCGCTGCCGAGCGCGTGCTCCTGCTCTCCGGACGCACCCCCTGATCACGACGACCGGGCATTATCACCGCGGACGAGGACCTTGTCCCGTTCAGGATCGGCGAAGATCAGCGTGAGCAGCGCGCTGAGCGCGGCGGCGACGCCGAGGACCTGGAACGCGGTCGCGTAGCCGTCGCCGGGGCTCGCGGCGGCGTCGACGATGAGTCCGGTGACGTACGGGCCGATGAGACCGCCGATGGCCATGAGCGCGAGGAAGATGCCGAGGGTGCCCGCTGTCTGTTCGGGCGGGCAGATCTCGGAGACCGCGGCGTTGGAGAGCGGGAGGACGACGACCCCGACACCGTAGCCGATCGAGACGATCGCGACGGCCGCGGCCGGGTTCTCGATCGAGGGGAGGAGGAAGAGGATCCCGCCTCCGACGACGACGAGCAGGGACGGTCCGACGATGCGGACGAACCGGGAGGACCACCCGCGGGCGAGGAGGAAGTCGGAGAGGAGGGTGCCGCCGATGAGGCTGATGAGGCCGACGACCGAGGGGATCGCGAGCATCGATCCGGCCTCGAGGCGACTGAAGCCGAGCCCGACCTCGAAGTAGGACGGCAGCCAGGTGAGGACGACCGTGACGAGGGCGTAGATGCTCGCGACGAGCGGCACCCCGGTGAGGAAGGTGCGAGTGAGCAGGATCCGTGCCCACGGCACCCTGGGCTCGTCGGCACCGGTGTCCGGGCGCGCCTTCTTCGTCGGACCGCTCGCCTTCGCGGGGCCGGTCGCCTTCGCGGGGATGTAGGGGCCGACCTCCCAGAGACGCAGCCAGAAGACGCACCAGACGATGCCGATGACCGCCATGGTGATGAGCGCGCTGCGCCACCCGTAGGCCACCGAGAGGTAGGCGAGCAGGGGAGCGAGGACGATCTTCGCGACCGAGGCGGCGCTGGCGAGCAGGGCACCCGGGAAGCCGCGGCGCTCGGTGGGGTGCCACGAATATGCGGCGGTGTGGATGAGCGCAGAGCTCGGTCCTTCGGCGATTCCGAGGAGCATGCGGGAGACGACGAGCACGGCGAAGGTCGCCGAGACGACGAGGGGGAGCATGGCCGCGGCCCAGACGAGGGCGAGGACGAGGAGGACGGTGCGCAGCGACATCCAGCGGTTGAGCGCCCCGGCGAAGAACCCGCCGATCGTGAAGGCGAAGAAGAAGAGGCTGCCGACGAGTCCGATCTGCGCCGCGCTGATGCCGAGTTCGTCCTTGAGGGCCTGGGCGATGATGCCGAAGGCGGCTTTGTCGCCGTAGTTGACGACGTAGAGGACGACGAGCAGGGCGGTGAGCGACCACGCCTTCCGGCGGGACTCGGATCCCGGATGTGTCGTCGTGGCAGGGGGAGTGGGCTGGAGGACCATGAGCTTCCTTGCGTCGTGGAGTCATCCGACCAGCAGTGTGGCCGCGATCACACTCACCTTACTGATCGCACGTTCGAACAGTCAATGGATCCTGTGGGAAGTGAGACCGGAATCGGGGGACTGAGGCAGTCGTCGATCTCAGTACACGCGTAGTCATTCGTGGTCAGGGAGCCGCATCGTACACAGGTGCGCTGATACTCGAGGACGCAGGGGCGAGTGGCATGCAGTGCCATATTCTTGCGGGATGCGCGGACCGAGGGCGTCCATGAACCGCTGATGGCAGATGAATTCTGGACGACGCGTGAACCACAGAGGGCACGTGCACTGCAGACGGCGATGGACGTTCAGCGGCGCAGGTCGGCGACTCATTGCCGAGGCTAGCCGAGGTGGCGACTGACTGGCGCGTCAGCAGCTGATCTGCTGACGCGAGCTGCCGAGCCAGAGAACGAATTGCCGATGCGAGTCTGCCGACTCGAGGGGAGCCGGCCCAATCAGTGTAGTTAACATAATGTATATTATCGGCGCATTGTACAAGGTTGCGCGATACCGCGACAATGCCCGTCACTTCCGCGAGGACGACTGTGGCCGTGGACGGTGCGGCACCGCCCACGGCCACAGGGAGTTCTCTGCAGGTCGAGTTCACCGCAGTTGGCGATCTCGTCAGCGCGAACCGCTCAGTTCGTCACGCTGTATCCGCCGAGTCCGACTTCGCCGGAGTCTCCGCCGTCACCGTCGTCCGCGGCGCCGTTCTCCTTCGTCAGACCGGCCTTCTCACCGCAGGTCGGCCACGCGCCAGGACCCTGTTCGGCCAGCGTCTTCTGTGCGACGCTGATCTGCTCCTGCTTGCTCGCTTCGTGCGGCATTCCCTCACCGCCGAATGCCTTCCACGTCTGCAGGGAGAACTGCAGGCCGCCGTAGTAGCCGTTGCCGGTGTTGATGCTCCAGTCTCCGCCGGATTCGCATTCGGCGACGCGGTCCCAGACTCCTTCGGACTCGGCGGCCTGTGCCGGTGCGCCCATGCCGACGAGTCCGGCTGCGGCGATCACTCCGACGCCGGCCAGCAGTGCCGTTCTGCGCAGGTCAGTCGTGGCGAGTTTCACGATGTCATCTCCCGAGGTCGATTGCATTCGGTCCATCGGTCCGGCCGTTACCGAACCGTTATACAACCTAACGAAGATGTACGTTCATGTCCGCCGAGTGCGCGTGGGAATCGGCTCAGAGCTCGGTCACCGTGCCCTGAATGGTCGTGCTCCCCCGTCGACCGATCACTTGTTGAGATCGATGACGTGCCCGGTGAGACCCGTGTCGTTGGCGTTCGACGAGTTCTCGTCCGCACCGTCGTCGGTGCCGGCACCCTCGCTGCCCGGGGTCTCAGTCAGGGATTCGTCCTCGGTCGTCGAGTCGTCGTCCTTGGGGTCTTCGGGCTTCGAGTCATCGGCCGGCTCATCCGACTTGGGCTCCTCAGCCTTGGACTCGTCCTGCTTCGGCTCGCCGTTCGTCGAGTCCTCGTCCGTCTTCGGTTCGTCCGCCTTCGGCTCTTCGGTGGGCTCGTCGTTCTTGGGTTCCTCAGTCGGCTCGTCGTTCCTCGGTTCCTCAGTCGGCTCGTCCTTGGGTTCGTCCTTGGGTTCGTCCTTCTTGGGTTCGTCGGCCCGGCCGTCGTCGGCGGCGCCGTTCTCCTTCGTCAGACCGGCCTTCTTCCCGCACGTCGGCCACGCTCCGGGGCCCTGGACGGCGAGGGTCTTCTGCGCGATTCGGATCTGCTCCTCGCGGCTGGCCTCGTGCGGCATCCCCTCACCACCGAACGCCTTCCACGTCCGCAGGGAGAACTGCAGGCCGCCGTAGTAGCCGTTGCCGGTGTTGATGCTCCAGTCACCGCTCGATTCGCATGCGGCGACGCGATCCCAGACGCTCTTCGCCTCGTCAGCCTGCGAGGGCGCTCCCACGCCGAGGAGTCCGGCTGCGGCCAGTGCGGCGGCACCGACGAGCGCGGCGGTTCGGTGCAGATGAGTCGTGAGGAGTTTCACAGTGGTCGTCTCCGTTGTGAGGTGGACAGGGAAGAAGCCTCGGATGTCACCGAACCCCTGCTCACGGTAATCGACTCCCCCGACCGTGTCCATATCGGGCGTTCAGACGACGGTGCCCTCCCGCACGTATTCGCCGAGGTGGCGCGCGGTGAGCGTCGACCCGTCCGCGATGAGTTCGGCCGGGGTCCCCGCGAAGACGATGCGTCCGCCGTCGTGACCGGCACCGGGACCGAGGTCGATGAGGTGGTCGGCGTGCGCCATGACCGCCTGATGGTGTTCGATGACGATGACCGTGCGTCCGGAGTCGACGAGTCCGTCGAGGAGGCCGAGGAGGTTCTCGACATCGGCGAGGTGCAGGCCCGTCGTCGGTTCGTCGAGGACGATGACCGAGGCGGCCTCGGCGGCCTTCGCCGACAGGTGGGTGGCGAGTTTGAGCCGCTGCCGCTCACCGCCGGAGAGCGTCGTCAGCGGCTGACCGAGTCTGAGGTAGCCGAGCCCCACATCGACGAGGGTGCGGGCGACCCGCGCCGCCGCGGGCACCTTCGACTCCCCCGCGGAGAAGAAGTCGACCGCCTCGGCCGCGGGCATGTCGAGGACCTCGCGGATGCTGCGGCCCCCGAACGTGTACTCGAGCACGGCGGCCTGGAAGCCCTTGCCCTCGCAGACATCGCACGGTGCGGACATCCCTGCCATGACCCCGAGGTCCGAGTAGATGATCCCCGTGCCGTTGCACACCGGGCACGCGCCTTCGGAGTTCGCGCTGAAGAGCGCGGGCTTGACGCCATTGGCCTTCGCGAAGGCCTTCCGGATCGGGTCGAGCATGCCCGTGTACGTCGCGGGATTCGACCGCCTCGACCCCTTGATCGGGGCCTGGTCGATGACGACGATGCCCTCGCGCCCGACGAGGGAGTCGTGGATGAGCGTGCTCTTGCCGGACCCTGCGACACCGGTGACGACGGTGAGGACGCCGAGTGGGATGTCGACGTCGATGTCGCGGAGGTTGTTGCCGTTCGCTCCCCTGATCTCGAGCGCACCCTCGCCGGTGCGGGTCTCCTCCTTGAGGGAGGCCGTGAACCCGAGGTGCTCACCGGTGCGGGTCCCCGAGGCGCGCAGGCCCTCGACGGTGCCGGTGAAGCAGATCTCGCCCCCGGCGCTGCCCGCACCGGGACCGAGGTCGACGACGTGGTCGGCAATGCCGATCGTCTCCGGTTTGTGCTCGACGACGAGGACCGTGTTGCCCTTGTCCCGGAGCTGGAGGAGCAGCCGGTTCATCGACTCGATGTCGTGCGGGTGGAGGCCGATCGTCGGTTCGTCGAAGACATAGGTGACGTCGGTGAGCGACGAACCGAGGTGGCGCACGAGCTTGATCCGCTGCGCCTCTCCCCCGGACAGCGACCCCGACGACCGCTCGAGGGAGAGGTAGCCCAGCCCGATGTCGACGAAGGCCTGCACCGTCTCGCGCAGGGAGTCGAGGAGCGGGACGACCGTGGGATCGTCGATCTCATCGAGCCAGGTGGAAAGGTCGGAGATCTCCATCGCGCACACCTCGGCGATCGACTTCCCCGCCAGCAGCGACGACCGTGCGGCGGCATTGAGCCGGGTCCCCTGGCATTCCGGGCAGACGGTGAAGACGACGGCCCGGTCGACGAACTCGCGGATGTGCTTCTGCATGCCGTCGCGGTCCTTCGAAAGGAATGAACGGTTGATCCGCGGGATGAGACCGTCATAGGTCATGTTCGTCCCGTTGATGACGATCTTCTCGCCCTCGAGGTGGAGCAGGGCATGGCGTTCGGACTCGGTGAACTCGCCCACCGGTTTGTCGGGGTCGAAGAGCCCCGACTCCGAGTAGAACCGCACCGACCACCCGCCGACCTTGAACCCGGGGATCGTGATCGCCCCGTCGTTGATCGACTTCGACTCGTCGACGATCTCACTGATGTCGATGTCGGTGGCCGTGCCCATGCCCTCGCAGTGCGGGCACATGCCGCCGTTGACGGTGAAGGTGCGCCGCTCGACCTCCTTCGTCTCCCCCTTCTCGATCGTCACCGCTCCCTTGCCGCTGATCGTCGCGACGTTGAACGAATACGCGTTCGGAGACCCGAGGTTCGGTTCGGCGAGGCGGGAGTAGAGGATCCGCAGCTTCGCGTTGATGTCGCTGACAGTGCCGACGGTCGAGCGCGGATTCGATCCGATCCGCTCCTGGTCGACGAGGATCGCCGTCGTCAGGCCCGAGAGGACGTCGACGTCGGGCCGGGCCATCGTCGGCATGAACCCTTGGACGAAGGCGCTGTAGGTCTCGTTGATCATCCGCTGGGACTCGGCGGCGATCGTGCCGAAGACGAGCGAGCTCTTGCCGGAGCCGGAGACCCCGGTGAAGACGGTGAGTCGGCGTTTGGGCACGTCGACGGAGACGTCCTTGAGGTTGTTCTCCCTCGCCCCGCGCACCTGGATGAGGTCGTGGCTGTCCGCTGGCTGAGTCATCGGCGCCTCACGCCCGCTGCTGGATGCGGATCATGTTCCCGGCGGGATCGCGCAGAGCGCAGTCGCGCAGTCCGTAGGGCTGGTCCATCGGCTCCTGCACGATATCGGCGCCCTTGGCCTCCACCTCGGCGAAGGCGGTGTCGACGTCGGGGCTGGCGAGGACGATCGCGGCATAGCTGCCCTTGGCCATGAGCGAGTCGATGGCCGCCCGTTCGGATTCGCTCACGGTGGGGTCGACGACGGCGGGGGTGAGCACGATCGACGTGTCGGGCTGGCCGGAGGGGCCGACGGTGATCCACCGCATCTGTCCCTCCCCCACATCGAGGCGGACGTCGAAGCCGAGGACGTCACGGTAGAAGGTCAGCGACGCCTCGGCGTCGACGTGCGGCAGGAAGCTGGCGTTGATCGAGATGTCCATGCCCTCATCCTAGATGCGGGGGTGCTCACGGGACTTCTCGATTCCTGACCGGTCGCAGCGCGGCCTTGACGACGATGCTCGGCAGCGCATGGGCGCCGTGGGCGGCAGCCGCCCGGTACTCGCGCGGGGAGACTCCGACGAGTTCGCGGAACCGGGTGCTGAAGGTGCCCAGGGAGGAGAAGCCGACGGCGAAGCAGATCTCGGTGATGCTCAGGTCACCGCGGTGGATGAGCGCCATCGCCCGCTCGATCCGCCTGGTCATGAGGTAGGAGTACGGGGGTTCGCCGAAGGCGGCGGCGAACCGGCGGCTGAGATGGCCGGCGGACATGTGGACGCCCGCGGCGAGGCCGGGGACGTCGAGGGGACGGTCGTACTCGCGGTCGATCCGGTCCCGGACCCGGCGCAGGGCCACGAGCTCGGGATCGGCACCGCTCACTCGGCGTGGAGTCCCTGCTTGAGGGTCTCCCCGCGGAAGAACGCCGGATGCCGGATCGCCTGGACGATCATGATGACGACGCCGAGGAGGAGCACCCCGATCCCGAGGACGAAGACGAGGCCGATGCCGAAGACCGACGACCCCGAGCCGTACGCGGGGTCGAGGGAGTCGATCGCGGTGCGGACGAAGATGACGAGCAGGGTGACCCCGCCGATGAGCGGGAAGAGGAAGCGGAAGAAGACCGTGCGCGCTGAGACGAAGAGGGACTTCCGGAAGTACCACGTGCACGCGAGTCCCGTGATCCCGTAGTAGAAGCAGACCATGAGGCCCAGCGCGGTGATCGTGTCCCACAGCGCGTTCTCCGACAGCAGCCGCATGACGACGTAGAAGATGATCGCGGCCGCCGCCGAGGTGATCGTCGCCACCGACGGGGACTTGAACCGCGGGGAGACGTTGCCGTAGCGCTTCGGCAGGGCCCCGTAGTGGCCCATCGCGAGGATCGTCCGCGAGGGTGAGACCATCGTCGACTGCAGTGAGGCGAGTGAGGACGAGAGCACGGCGATCGAGACGATGATGGCGAAGGGTCCCATGATCGGTCCGGCCAGGGCCGCGAAGATCGACTCCTGGTTCTCCGGGTTGCCCGCCCCGAGGCCCTCGGTGCCGACCCCGGCGTAGGAGATCACGGCGATCGTGCAGGCGAGGTAGATGATGACGATCGCGAAGATCGTGAGCATCGCCGCCCGTCCCGGGGTCTTCTCCGGGTCCTTCGCCTCTTCGTTCATCGTGATGACGGTGTCCCAACCCCAGAAGAGGAAGATCGAGAGCGACACGGCAGCCGCGATCGTCGAGAAGTCGCCTGCGGCCACGGGGTTGAACCAGTCGAGTTGAACGGGTGTCGGGTCGTAGGCGGTGCCGGTGGCGACGTGGACGAGCGCGGAGATGACGAACCAGCCGAGGGCGAGGACCTGGAAGGCGACCAGCCACACCTGGACCTTCTCCGTGGCTTCGACGCCGCGGTAGGAGATCCACGCGGCGACTGCGGTGAGCGCCACGGTGATGGGGATGTTGATCCACAGCACCCGTGTGAGGTCGGCGATCGCCGGGTCGGAGAAGATCTGGCTGAGCAGGATGAAGAGGAAGTCGACGCCGACGGCGGCGAGGTTGGACAGCACGAGGACGGTCGCGGCGATGAGGCCCCAGCCGCCCATCCATCCGAGCCACGGTCCGAAGGCCCGTGTGGCCCACGTGAAGGTCGTGCCCGAGTCGGGCATGGCCGTATTCAGCTCGCGGTAGCCGAAGACGACGAGGAGCATGGGGACGAAGCCGATGAGGAGGATCGCCGGGGTGTGGACGCCGACCTCCGAGATCGTCGGGCCGAGCCCGGAGGTCAGGGTGTATGCGGGGGCGATGCAGGCGATGCCGATGATCGCTCCGCCGATCGCGCCGACCTTTCCTGCTGAGAGCCCCTTCGCGCTCAGTCCGGAGTCGGTCTCGATGGGGCGGTCCGGTGCGGGTGTTGCCGAGGTCATTCGCTCATCTAATCAGATCGGTGCCCGGAGGAGAGAATCGTCTCAGCGGTGGTTCTGCCGATGCGCACCGCCCCGTCGACGTGCTGGTAGCCGCGGCCGGCGATGTCGGAGCTGGCGAACCGGATCGGTCCGACCGGGTCGTTCTGATACCGGCCCCACCGGTGGAGCCCGCCGAGGTCGTAGCTCGTCGCGTACGCCCCGCGCGTCCATTCCTCGGCGCCGAAGTCCGAGAGGTGGAAGACGATGGGGTCGAGGGCTTCGGGTCCGAGGAAGTCGGCGATCGCCTCGAGGATGGTGCGCTTGCGGTCCTCCTCGTCCAAGGCCCACATCGCGTCGGCGTTGACGTCGGAGATGAACCCGACGAGGGTGCCCTGCTCCTCCCCGTGGTTCGTGTTGTCGTAGACCTCCTGGACGAGATGCCCGACGCCGAAGCCGGTGCCCGAGAGTCCCGCATCGCGCCAGAAGGGCCGCGGGTAGGTCGCATGGACCTTGATGACCAGCCCCATCGACTGGTGCTGGTGGAAGACCTGCTGGAGGCGCGGCAGGTGGGGGACGTAGGTGATCCGCGAGTAGAGGTTCGGGGGCACGGCGACGATGACGTCGGTGCCCGCGAACTGCGCGTCGTCGGTGCTCACGACGACTGGGTCACCGGACCAGTCGATCGTGCGCACGGGGCTGTTCAGCCGCACCACCGTGTCCCCGAGGTCGGCGGCCATGAGTTCGGAGACCTGCTGCATGCCGCCGATGACGCGGCGGTCGAGGATGAAGTGGTCGTCGACGAGGTTGGAGAACGATCCCGCCGAGGCGGCCATGAGCACGGCCTGGAGCGTCGAGAACGCTGTGTCGGGTTTCGTGAGCATGCCTCCGGCGACGAACATGCCGATGTTCTCGCACGCGAGTTCGTCGGCCGACTGCTCGCGCAGCCAGTGGTGGAAGGAGATCGAGTCGAGCTCCTTCGCGTCCTCGGCATCCCAGGGACGCTCTGCCCCGATGCGCGCGGCGAGGTCGTCGAGGATGCCGATGAGGCGGTCCATCTCCGACTGCCTGCGCTCGGGGACGGGGAACGCGTCACCGGAGTAGACGGTGCGGGTGCCGTCGGGGGCGAGGAAGACCCGATCGCCGTCGCGGTGCCGGGGGAAGGTGCTCAGCCCGAGTTCGTCGACGAGGTCGAGGATCGCGGTCTGGTCGGGTGAGATCCACTGGCCGCCGATCTCGAACATCTGCCCGTCGATGCGGTCCGTCCAGGTCCTCCCTCCCACCGGTCGCGGGCTTCGAGGACGACGACCGAGCGGCCGACTGCGGTGAGCGTCCTCGCGGCGGTCAGCCCTGTCGGTCCCGCTCCGACGATGACGACGTCGACTCTCTCCATGGCACTCCCCCGTGACCTTCGCTGCGGCACGCGCGTCTGCGCGCGTAGCACTCAGGGTAGCCACGGGCCGGTTCCTTGGGAAGGACCGTCTCGCCGACGCGGAACGCGCGCTCACCGGAACGCCAGCGGATCGGCGTCGGGGTCGGCGTCCTTGGCCTTGAGGAAGCCCCAGGCGTCGGGGCGGGAGCCGTCCAGGTCGGTGAGTCCGTAGGTCGTCGCGAGGTCGAAGCTCGACAGGGTCCGCCCGGTGAAGCGGTGCCGGTCAGGGTCGGCGGCCAGCGCGGCGATGCCCCTCCCGAGCATGTGCGGGGTCTCGGAGACGGCGAAGTCGGCAGGCGGTTCGCTCCGGTCCGGGTCGAGGGCGTCGGAAAGCCAGGTCTCCTCGGTCGTCGAGAAGCCCTCGAGCATCATCTCCGAGCGCAGCCATCCGGGGGTGAGCGCCACGGCCGTCGCCTCGGCGCCGGCGAGGTCGTGGGAGAGGCCGAAGGCGAGGCGGCTGATCGCCGTCTTCGTCACATCGAGCCACACCGACTCCCGATAGTGCGTCGCGTTGTACTCGCTCGTCCCGTCGGTGATCTCGACGTGGAGTCCGCCGGGTCGCGCGGTGAGCAGCGGCAGCAGCGCGCGGGCCGTCCTCAGATGGCTGATGAGTCCGGTCTCGACGAGTCGCATGCCCCTGACCGCGTCCGCGCGCCAGAACGGCTCACCCCAGGAGACGTAGGCCTCTCCCCCGATGTCGCCCACGAGGATGTCGAGGTGCTCGCTGCGCGCACCGATCCGCTCGGCCAGTTCCGCGACGTCGTCGGCGACGAGGTGGTCGCAGACGACGGCTTCCCCGTCGCCGCCCTCGGCCCGGACGAGCTCGAGCGTGCCCTCGATCGTCTCGGGGCGCCCGTAGTCCGAGGGTGCATCGGTGCTCGAGCGCCCCGTGCACCACACGAAGGCTCCGGCTGCGCCGAGTTCCCGGGCGATCGCCCGTCCCGCCCCGCGGGTGGCCCCGGCGACGACCGCGGTCCGTCCGCTCAGTGGTCTCGTCTCATCAGTCATGCGACCAGTCTGGACGCCTTTCCCTGACATCTTCTGTCAGCGACTGCGACTATTCTTGCCAAGGTGAAGGCTGCCCGACTCGTCTCCGAGATCGTCCTCCTCTCCGCCCGCTCGACGCCGCTGTCGGCACGCGAGCTCGCGCGCCGCCTCGAGGTCACCGAACGCACGATCTACCGGGACCTTCGGGAGCTCTCGGCGATGGGGGTGCCCGTCGTCGCCGAATCCGGCCCCGGCGGGGGCATCAGCCTGCTCGACGGCTGGACCTCCCCGCTGTCGGGTCTCACCCGCGCCGAACTCGAGTCCGTCCTCCTCGGGTCGCTCGCCGCAACCGACCTCGGCCTCTCCCGTGAGCTGGCGACGGCCCGGGCGAAGATCCTCGCAGCCGAGACCGGCGACGCGGACTTCTCTCGCACCGTCGTCGTCGACGGCCCCGACTGGTTCACCGAGAAGGAGGACCTTCGCGCCCTCGAGCCGCTCGTCACGGCGCTGCGCACCCGGCGTGGCGTGCGCATCGTCTACACCCGCTCCGGTGAGTCCGTCGTCCGGTGCCTCATCCCCCTCGGCCTCGCGGTCAAGGCCGGCCGCTGGTACCTCGTGGCCCAGCCGCCGGGCGGCTCGCCGCGGACGTATCGGGTCGCTCGGATCACCGACGTCGACCCCGTGTGGACGGCGGTGCGCGGGCCTGCGGACTTCGACCTCGGCGCGTTCTGGGAGAAGGCGAAGCGGGGCTTCGACCGGGCCATCCGCACGACTCCGGTCCGTCTCCGCCTCGCCGAGGCGGCCCTGCCCGATCTCCTCCGCGCCGTTCCCGGGCCGCTGACCGCAGAAGCGATCGCCTCGGCGCAACCGGTCGCCGACGGCGACGAGTGCGAGGTCGACATCCTCCTCGAATCCGCTGAGATCGCCGTCTCCCAGCTGCTCACGGTGCCCGGGGTCACGGTCGTCTCCCCGCCGGGGATACGCGACGAGGTCGCGAGCAGGGCTCGCGACCTCGTGCGGCGCAACGGGCGCTGAGGGGGCTCCGGGACGGGCCGGGGTTCAGAGGACGGTCCAGCTCCCCTGGATCTCGCCGGCGCTGATGCCGCCGACGGCCTGCATGGCGGCCTTCGAGAGGTCGATGCAGCGCGAGCCCGAGTAGGGTCCGCGATCGTTGATGCGCACGGTCACGGACTTGCCGTTGGCCGTGTTCGTCACCTTGACCTTCGTCCCCAGCGGAAGGCTCTTGTGGGCGGCGGTGAGCTTGCTCGCGTCGAAGGGTTCCCCGCTGGCGGTGGGGTTGCCGTCGGTGCCGTCGCCCCCGCCGTAGTAGGACATCGGGCACGATCCCGACTGGCCGCCGGACGAGCTGCCCGAGGCCTTGGCGCCGGATCCCCCGGATGCCTCCCCCCCGCTCTTCGCCTTCGATGACGTCGACGACGAGGACTCGGCCTTCGCGGGCGCGGTCTTGGGTGCCTGGGTCTTCACCTCGAGCGAGACCTTGCCCGGCTTCTCCTTCGCCTGTTCCTCGGCCTTCTGCAGGGCCTCATCGGCAGCGGGGGCGGCGGGAGCCTCGACGACGACGGGACTCTGCGCGACGACACGCGAGGAGTCCTGGGCGGCACCGGGAACCATGGCGAACGTCGAACCGACGACGGCGGCGGTCGCCGCTGCGGGGACGACGAACGCCGAGAGGACAGGGCGGGACCGGACCGCTGCCAGCACTCCCCCGGCCGACTCCGGGGTGTGGCGTCCGCTGCGCCGCTTCCGCGGCGCGAGTGCGGAGAGGAATGAGCCCTTCGTCGTCGGCGAGGAGTGTTTGCCCACTGTCCGTCCTTCGGGTGAATGCGGGCACCCAGACAGACGCTGACTGTGCCCGATGGTTATCGGATCGTTACCGAAGGACAGTCTAGTTAACGAACTGTTACATTTTCAACGCGGCGCGCGGCTGACCGCCGAACGATCACCCGCGGTCGCCGCGGCGCTGGGAGGCGCGGACGACGAGGCGGCGGACGCCGTTGGCACCGTTGGTCACGGTCTCCTGCGCCCTGTCGAAGGCGCGTTCGACCTTGCCGCTGCGCACTGCGTCATCGATCGCGTGGGACACGTTGCCGAGTGCCCTGTTCACTCCCGACTCGGTTGCCTCGATGAGGCGGGATCCCTTCGCGGCGTCGCGGACGTTGCGCACCCCGCTGCTCGCTGCGCCGTACGCGCGCTCGGCGACGGAACGGGCCCGCTGGGTCGGGGTGCGCTTGGTCGAATCGATGACGAAGTCGGGTTCGATGGGATCTTCTGCTCGGCTCATGCCTCCATCGTTGTCGACCCCGGGGCGGATTTCAACAGGCGCCTAGGATTGGGGTATGAATTCCCAGCCGGAGGTCATTGCGCATCGGGGCGGGCGCTGGCCGGAGACGAGCGAGAACACGCTGCCCGCCTTCGCGGCCTCGGCTCGGGCCGGTGTGCACTGGATGGAGACCGATGTCCACGCCTCGGCCGACGGCGTCCTCTTCGCCGCCCACGACGCAGACCTCGACCGGATCGCCGGAGTCCCGCATCTCATCCGGGACCTTCCCGCGTCGGAGGTCGACCGCATCGATCTTCTCCACGGGGGCCGACTCCCCCGCCTTAGCGACCTCCTTGACGCACTGCCGGACGTGGAGTGGAACATCGACGTCAAAGCTCCACACTCGATCGGCCCGATGGTCCGCTTCGTCCGGACCCGGCATGCCGAGGACCGGCTGCGCCTCGCCTCGTTCTCCGACGCGACCCTGACCCGGCTGCGGGAGGCGCTGCCGGGAGTGCGCACCTCGGCCGGGACGGGTGAGACCGCCCGCTTCGCCCTCGGGGCGCTGCCCTGTCTGCCCGCGCAGGGACTCCTCGGTCTGCCCCCGGGTCTCGACGCACTCCAGGTGCCGATGCGCTGGAAGGGTCTGCCCGTCGTCACCGAGGACTTCGTCGCCCGCGCCCACCGGGTCGGACTCGTCGTCCATGTCTGGACGATCGACGACCCTGCGGACATGCTCACGCTCGCCCGCCTCGGCGTCGATGGGATCGTCACCGACGAGGTGCTCCTCGCCCAGCGCACACTCGCCTCGGGGGTCGCCGACCCGGCGTCGGAGGGGAATAGCCGGAGACGGTAGACTGTTGCCTTTGTACGGTCGCCTGCAGTCGAGTCGAAGGGAAGAGAGATGAGCGAACGCAGTCTCCGCGGTACGCAGTTGGGCTCGCGCAGCCTCGAGTCGGAGGAGGGTGTCGAGCCCGCGCCCCGGCAGATGGTCGAATTCGAGTGCGAGGACGGCACCCGCTTCAAGGTTCCGTTCTCCATCGAGGCGGAAGTGCCCTCGACGTGGGATTCGGGCATCCACGGCATCGGCGTGCGAGTCGGCGTCAACGAGCCCGACGGCGAACCCGAGAAGCATGTGCGCTCGCACTGGGACATGCTCCTCGAGCGCCGCTCGTTCGACGAACTCCAGGTCCTCCTCGATGAGCGCCTGGCGATCCGCCGCGGCGAGGTTCCCGCCCAGAGCTGAGACAGCACACACCGAGCAGGACGCTCGGATGAGGGGGTGTCGGTCCGTCGACCGACACCTCCTCTGTCATGTCCGCACGGATACGGGTCAGCTGCGGCGGCCCGAGAGCATCTGCCGCAGCTGACGACCGCGCCGGGCCAGACCCCAACCGGCGACCTTGGTGAAGGCCTCGGAGATGATCGAGGAGCTCATCTTCGACTCCCCGAGTTCGCGTTCGACGAAGACGATGGGGACCTCGAGGACGCGGAAGCCGGCGTCGACGGTGCGTCCGGTCATGTCGATCTGGAAGCAGTACCCCTGCGACTGCACCCCGGTGAGGTCGAGGGCCTCGAGCACGGCCCGCCGGTAGGCCCGGAATCCGGCCGTGGCGTCGCGGACGCCGAGCCCCATCGCCGCGTCGACGTAGAGGTTGGCGCCGCGTGAGAGGAGGAAGCGCGAGTACGGCCAGTCGACGATCTCGCCGCCGCGGACCCAGCGGGAGCCGATGACGAGGTCGGCCTCGTCCGCGAGCGCCGGAGCAAGCAGCTGGCCGAGGTCGAGGGGGCGATGGGAGCCGTCGGCGTCGAACTCGCAGATGATCGCGTAGTCACGCTCGAGTGCCCACGCGAAGCCGGCGATGTAGGCCATGCCGAGACCGGCCTTCTCGCTGCGGTGGAGGACGTTGACGCGTGGGTCGACCGCTGCGAGTTCGTCGGCCCACTCCCCCGTTCCGTCGGGGGATCCGTCATCGACGATGAGGACGTCGACCTCGGGCTGGTGCTCGAAGAGCCCGGCGAGGGTGACCGGTAGGGCGAGGCGTTCGTTGTAGGTGGGGATGACCACGAGGATTTCTGAGACCACCCGCCCCACCCTACGCCCGCAGGGGCGAAACAATGAGCCGACACCCCCGCCTTCGGACCACGGTGTGCGTGCAGTCACAGCAGCGCAGTGCACCGAGTTATCTAATGACGGGAGCGTCGGCTCCACTCCACGACCGGTGGAATGTCATCGTCGAATCTAATGGCTCCGACCGCCCCAGCAAAATCCCTCTGACCTGCGGTTTTGATCAACTTCCCAGGTGAGGGCCAGGTTCGGCGGGAAGAAATTCCTCTGCGCCTCGGCGTGTCGGATTGCTCTCGGGCCCGCAGAGCGATCTCAGTCACGCGGCAGGTCCGGTCGCGCTCAGCCGATCCGGGTGGGGAGGGGGACGTCCGCGGCGAGCTCCGGCAGACCCGGGGTGCCCGAGCGCGGGTCGGTGCTCCACGCGGCCACGCGCGGATCGGCGACCTGGACGACGAGCCGCTCGACCCGCCAGCGACCGAAGTCGGCGGCGGCACCGGGACGCAGCACTCCCCCTTCGGGGTTGCCCGCCGCGCGATGGGCGAAGCGGGTGGCGGCGTTGAATGCGGCGCGCGCGCCGATGCCGTGGGTGCCGAGGACGGCCGAGCGGACTCCCGCCCAGGGAGAGTCGTCGGCGAGGACGAGGGAGACCTGGGCGCCGGCGGCGAGCAGCGGGGCGAGCGGCTGGTCGAGGCTGGGGTCGAGGGTGATCGCGATCCCGGAGCGTCCGAGCGCCTCGACGTGGGACTCCGGGACGGCGAAGTCGAGGAGGAGCCGATAGCCGAATCGCTGCGCGTGCGCCGGATGCTCTCCGAGGCGGGCGAGGACGGCGTCGAGCTCGGTGCTCGAGGCGACGGCGAGGTAGAGGGAGGTCTCGGGGAGCGTCTCGAGCTCGGCGAGGGCGGCCGCGGGCAGCCACGCCCGCTCGGTGCCCGCCGCGAGGTCGGGATAGGCGACGATGCGCAGGTCCTCGGGTGCGTCGGCGACGAAGTCCCGGATGGCGGACGAGGGGCCGAGGACGTGGACGTGGGCGATGCCGCGATCACGCAGCGCCGTCGCCGTGGGCGAGTCGGGCCCGAGGATGAGACCGGCATGGACGAACCCCGGGGCGAGGAAGTCCCCGTCGAGGTTCTCCGCCTCCGGGTCGAGGGCAAGGGCCGCCTCGTCCGAGCCGATGAAGTTCACTGTCCCGTCCGCGCTGCCGAGGGCGGTCGCGAAGGGGTCGACGCTGCTGTAGACGTCTCCGCCGTAGTACATATTCACAGCCGCCAGGCTACACCTGCCGTCCACCGCTGCGGGCATCGGCGTCAGGGGCGTCGGGTAGGGTCAGGGCTGTGAAGCCTTTGGTACTCGTCGACACCCCAGCCCTGTACTACCGCGCCTTCTACTCGGTGCCGGATTCGATCGTCAACGACGAGGGGCAGCCGGTCAACGCGATCCGCGGCGTCGTCGACACGGTCGCCCAGATGATCCGCCGCTTCTCCTCCGCCCGGGTCGTCGCGGCGATGGACGCGGACTGGCGTCCGGCCTTCCGCACCGCGATCATGCCCGAGTACAAGGCCGCGAGGATCAAGGACGAGGCTGCGGGGACGGAGATCCCGCCCGAACTCGACGCCCAGCTTCCCATCATGCGCCGTGTCCTCGCCGCCGCCGGCATCCCCATCGCCGAGGTGGACGGGACGGAGGCCGACGACGTCATCGCGACGATCGCCGCACAGTCGGCCACCCCCGTCGTCATCGTCTCCCCCGACCGCGACCTCCTCGCCCTCCTCGACACAGACCGCGACGTCAGCGTGCTCCGGCCCCGCAAGGGAGGGGAATGGGAGGCGATCACCGCCGCCGACCTGCCCGGCCTCTACGGTGTCGACTCGGGCATTCGCTACCGGGAGCTCGCCGCCCTGCGCGGGGATCCCTCCGACGGCCTTCCCGGCGCCGCCGGCATCGGGGAGAAGACAGCCGCGACCCTGCTCACGAGCTTCGGGTCGCTCGCGGGCATCGTCTCCGCCGCGAAGGCGGGGGTGAAGACCGGCGGGCTGAGTGTGAAGCGGGCGACGACGATCGTCGAGTCCGAGGAGATGCTCGCCCGCACCGTCGAGGTGATGACCTGTCTCACCGATGTCGACCACGGCATCGACCTCGATGTCCTCCCCCTGATCTTCGATGCCCAGGCCCTCGAGGCCGCGGCAGCCGGGCAGAACATCGCCCGCTCCGTCGACAACCTCGCCACCGCCCTGCGCGGTCTCGCCGACGCCCCGCCCACCGACGCACAGGCGGGCCCGGGGGTCGCCGCGGCGCAGCCGGTCCGACCCGCACCGAGATCCGAGGCCGGCGTCGCGTGGCCGCACGCCCGGCTCGTCGGCTTCGACCTCGAGACGACCGGGGTCGACCCCGACACCGCGCGCATCGTCACCGCGGCCTTCGTCGAGGACCCCGACCGGGTGGAGATGTGGCTCGCGGACCCCGGCGTCGAGATCCCCGAGGCCGCGCGCGCCGTCCACGGCATCACCACCGAGTACGCACAGGCCAACGGCATGCCCGCGGTCGAGGTCGTCACCGCTCTGTGCACGGAGCTCACGGGCCTCCGGGACGAGGGCGCCGTCGTCGTCGGCCACAACATCGTCTACGACCTCAGCGTCCTCGATGCCGAGGTCCGCAGGCACCGTCCCGACCTCGACCTGCGCTCCCTGCTCCCGGCGATCGTCGACACCTTCGTCCTCGACCGCCGCGTCGACCGCTACCGCCGGGGCAAGCGCACGCTCACGGCCACCGCCGAGGCGTGGGACGTCTCCCTCCTCGACGCCCACGACGCCGCCGCCGATGCCCGAGCGGCCCTGGACATCGCCCGAGCGTTGGCTTCGAAGTCCACGGAAATCGCCGCGTACACCCCACAGGAGATCATGGCGGCGCAGGGCGAGTGGAAGCGCGCTCAGGCCGCTGACCTCCAGGCCTTCCTCCGCCGGAAGGGCAACGCCGACGCAGTCGTCGACGGATCATGGCCCATCGCCGACGAGGCTAGAATCGAGACGCGACCAGACCGATCAGAAGGACGATGACTTGGGACTCTTCTCCCGTTTGCTCAACCGGCCCGGTGCCCAGGCCGACAAGGCCACAGGATGGTTCGAGAAGGCGACCACCGACCTCGATGCGGCAGCCGCCGAATTCGCCGATCTCAGCGATGCCGAGCTGACCGACGCCGCCAGTGAGGTGTTCGCCTCCGGCACCGCCCGCGAGACCCTCGTCCGTTATGCGGCCCTCGCGAGGGAGGCCGCCGAGCGCACCCTGGGCGAACGCGCCTACGACACGCAGCTCGTCGGACTCATCGGACTCCTCCAGGGGCACATCGTCCAGATGGCCACCGGTGAGGGCAAGACGCTCGTCGGTGCGCTCGCCGCGGCCGGATATGCGCTCCAGGGCCGCCGGGTCCACGTCGTCAGCGTCAACGACTACCTCGCCGTCCGCGACCGGACGTGGATGCAGCCGGTCTTCGATCTCCTCGGCGTCTCCTCGGCCGCGATCTCGGCCGCCCTCGACGACGACGACCGGCGCGAAGCCTACCGGTCGGAGGTCCTCTACGCCTCCGTCACCGAGGTCGGCTTCGACGTCCTCCGCGACCGCTTCGTCCTCGACGACGAGGACATCCGGGTCGCCGAACGCGATGTCGTCATCGTCGACGAGGCCGACTCCGTGCTCATCGACGAAGCCCGCGTGCCTCTCGTCCTCGCCGGGTCCTCGTCCATCGAGGACGGTGATGAGCGCATCGCCGCCCTCGTCGAGACCCTCATCCCTGGCACCGACTACGAGATCAGCCCCGACCGCCGCGCCGTCTCCCTCACCGATGCCGGCGTCACCCGGGTCGAGGACGAGCTCGGCGTCGAGCTCTTCGGCGACGGCGCCGCCGACCTCGCCGCCGTCAACCTCGCCCTCTACGCGAAGGCCCTGGTCAAGCGCGACATCGACTATCTCGTCGTCGATGGGCGGATCAAGCTCATCTCCTCCTCCCGCGGCCGCGTCGCCGAACTCCAGCGTTGGCCCGACGGGCTCCAGGCCGCCGTCGAGGCGAAGGAGAAGCTCGAGACGACCGAGAGCGGGGAGATCCTCGACCAGATGACCGTCGAGGAGCTCATCCACGGCTACGAGACCGTCTGCGGGATGACGGGCACGGCGCTTGCGGTCGGCGACGACCTCCGCGAGTTCTACTCCTTGGAGATCGTCCCCGTCGACACCCACCTGCCCGTCGTCCGCGAGGACGAACCCGACCGGCTCTACACGTACCAGGAGTCGAAGGAGCGGGCGATCGTCGAGGAGGTCGTCGAGAACCACGCGAACGACCGTCCGGTCCTCATCGGCACCTCCTCGGTCGCCGAGAGCGAGTCGCTGGCGCAGCGACTGGTCGAGCGCGGCATCGACGTCGCCGTCCTCAACGCGAAGGACGACTCCGCCGAGGCCGAGATCATCGGTGCCGCCGGACGCCCGGGAGCCGTCACCGTCTCGACGCAGATGGCCGGCCGCGGCACCGACATCAGGCTCGCCGACGACTCCGTCGCCGAAGGCGGCGGGCTGCTCGTCATCGGCGCCGGACGCTACCTGTCCTCCCGCCTCGACGATCAGCTGCGCGGACGCGCCGGGCGACAGGGTGATCCCGGCACCTCGGTGTTCTTCACCAGCCTCGAGGACGAGATGCTCACCAGGGTGCCCGAGATCCAACGGTTCGTCTCCGAAGGCGACGAGACCGGTCGGATCGACTCGAAGCGCGCGCTCACCCTCGTCGAGCACGCCCAGCGCATCGCCGAGGGCCAGAACACCGCTCTGCACCGTGACACGTGGCGGTTCAACGAGCTCATGGCCAAGCAGCGCGAACTCGTCCTCGCCCGTCGGCGCGAGCTGCGCACCGAGGATGAGGCGATCGACGAACTCAAGGACCGCCTCGGCGAGAGGGCGACGGAACTCGCAGAGAAGCACTCGGAGGAGGTCGTCGACGAGAGCCTTCGCGCGGTCCTCCTCTTCCACCTCGACGCCCGCTGGGTCGACCACCTCGCGTTCCTCAACGATCTGCGCGAGGGCATCCACCTGCGCACATTCGCGAAGGAGAAGCCCCACGAGGCCTTCAACACGGAGTCGATCCGGGTCTTCTCCTCGTTCTGGTCCGATGTCCTCGACGACTCCGTGAGCACCGTCGAGGAGGCGGAGTTCACCGACGAGGGCATCGACCTCGCCTCGCACGGGCTCAAGCGCCCCTCGTCGACGTGGACCTATCTCACGACGGAGAACGCGTTCGGCTCGGACATCGAGAACATCGTCAAACGGATCCGCCGGTAGCGCCTACGAGTCGGCGACGACTCCCCGGCGGACGGCCTCGATCGTCCGCCGGATGCGCACCGCGGTCTCCGGGGCGCTCACCTCGGCGAGCTGCCCGAGCAGGTCGAGGGTCTGCTTCGCCCAGCGGACGAAGTCACCGGCGGCGATGTCCGTGCCCCGGAGCGACTCGGCGAGGTTCTTCCCCTCCGTCCACCGGAACATCGGGGTGAACAGTCCCCGGTCGGGTTCGGGCGTCGGGGTGAGCGCGTGCTGCTCCTCGAGGCGGAAGAGCTCCCGCCACAGGTCGATCGCCGCATCGCCTGCGACCTTGAGGTCGCGGCTGGGCGCACGCTCGGCGTGGAAGCTCTCGCTGCGACGCGCCTGATAGACGAAGCACGAGGCGAAGGCGGCGAGTTCGGGTTCCGTGAGGCCGTCCCACAGGCCGGCGCGCACGGTGAGCGCCACGAGCAGGTCCCGCTCGCCGTAGATGCGGCGGAGCATGTCCGAGTGCTCGGGGTCGAACCCGAGGGTCGTGAGCACCTCCTGGACGCGTTCGAAGACGAGGGCGATCGACGTCGTCCTCCCCTCGATGCGTTTGATCAGGGACGCGTTCTCCTTCTCGAGCTTCGCCGCGCGGTTGGCCCACCGGGCGTGGATCTCCCGGTCGGGACAGTCATGGCAGGGGTGGGCGCGCATCCTGGCGGTGAGCTCGGCGACCGTCGAGCTCACCCCGCCGGGCGCGCTGTGGGGCACCCAACGCACGTCCCGATCGACGCGGCCATCGGCGATCGCCTCGGCGAGGATGCCCAGCAGCGCCCGACGGTCGGAGGCCTGACGGTGGTTGAACTTCTTCGGCACCCGGATCCGTCCCATCGGGGCCACCGGCTCGGTGACCTCGTGGGGACGCAGATGCCACACCTTGCCCTGCTCGGTGAGCACGGTCGGGAGCCGGGAGACGCCGTCGCGGTTCGTCATCGGGGCGATGATCACCGCAGTGCCCTCGACCCGCCGCGCGGGCAGGGTGATGACGTCGCCGATCTTCAGCGCCGACAGGGACTCGACGATCTCGCGCTGCTTGACCTTCGACTTCGTCCGCGTCTCCTGCTTCTCCGTCTCGGAGATCTCACGGCGCAGGGCCGCGTACTCGCCGAAGTCGCCCCGGTCGCAGTGCATCGACTTCTCGTACGCGGCGATCGTCGCCTCGTTCTTCCGGACCTTGCGGGCGAGGCCGACGACGGCCTTGTCGGCCTGGAACTGCGCGAACGAGGTCTCGAGGACCTTCGCGGCATCGGCCGGGCTCATCCGGGAGAGCAGGTTCGCCGTCATGTTGTAGGTGGGTCCGAACGCGGATCCGAGCGCGTACGACCGGTTGGAGGCGAGGCCGGCGATCTCGCTGATGTCCATCGTGGGGTGCCAGACGACGACGGCGTGGCCGATCCGGTCGATGCCGCGGCGGCCGGCGCGCCCGGTCAGCTGCGTGTACTCCCCCGGGGTGATCGAGACGTGGGCTTCGCCGTTGAACTTGACGAGCTTCTCGAGCACGACCGTGCGGGCGGGCATGTTGATGCCCAGCGCCAGCGTCTCCGTGGCGAAGACGACCTTGATGACCCCGGCGGAGAAGAGCTCCTCGACGAGCTCCTTGAACTGCGGGATCATGCCCGCGTGGTGGGCGGCGACGCCGCGGAGGAGGCCCTCGCGGAACGTGTGGTAGCCGAGGATCCCCAGATCCTCGGCCGGCAGCTCCTCGCGCAGCCGCTCGAGGGCCGCGTTGACGATGACGTTGTCCTCGCGGGAGTTGAGGTCGGCGCCCGTGGCGATGTACTGCTCGACGGCCTCGTCGCAGCCGTTGCGGGAGAAGATGAACATGATCGCCGGGAGCATCCCCGCCTCGGCGAGGGAGGCGACGATCTGGGTCCGGCTGGGGCGGCGGAACCGGGCGCGATTGCCGCGCTCGCGCTTCGACCGGGGTCCGCCGTACGTGCGGGTCGCGTGCGCGAGCGCCGGGTCGATGCGCTCGGAGTCGTGATGGGTGAAGAGGTCGTACATCCGGTGGCCGACGAGGGCGTGGTTGACGAGCGGGACCGGGCGGTGCGAGGTCGAGACGACGGTCGTCGGCCCCCTGACCTCGCGCAGCCACGCTCCGAACTCCTCGACGTTGGACACGGTCGCCGAGAGCGAGACGACCTGGACGCGTTCGGGCAGGTGGATGATCACCTCCTCCCACACGGGACCGCGGAACCGGTCGGCGAGGTAGTGGACCTCGTCGAGGACGACGAAGCCGAGGTCGTCGAGCCCTCCCGGGTCGTTGTAGAGCATGTTGCGCAGGACCTCGGTGGTCATGACGATGATCGGCGCATCCCGGCGGATCGTCGTGTCCCCGGTGAGGAGTCCGACGTTCTCGGCGCCGTGGACGGCGACGAGATCGGCGAACTTCTGGTTGCTCAGCGCCTTGATCGGGGTGGTGTAGAACACCCGGGTGCCGGCGTCCATCGCGAGGTCGACGGCGAACTCGGCGATGATCGTCTTGCCGGCCCCGGTCGGCGCGGTGACGAGGACGTCCTTGCCCGCCTGGAGCTCCTGGCACGCCTCGATCTGGAAGTCGTCGAGCTCGAAGTCGGTGCGGGCGAGGAACCGACCCAGCGGGGTCTGCTCGCGTTCGGCCCGTCCCCGGAACTCCGCGTACGCCTGCGCCGGGCTCTTGGCTTCGGCGTCTGCGGTGGCCTCGGCACCCGCCGAAGCGGTGTCATGGTCGTTGCGGTCTCCGCGCCTGCTCATGCTGTGCCCTTCCCACTGTCCTCGTCGAGCTCGTCCGGGTCGACCCAGATGCCCTGGGCGACGAGCTTGCGCTTGCGGCGCCGGTCGTTGAGAATGCACACCACCCACGCCAGGCAGAACAGCGTGATCATGGGGATGACGAGGAAGAACATCGACATCGCATCGGGTGTCGGGGTGGCGATCGCGGCGAAGATGAAGACGATCATGACGATGATGCGCCACGACTTGCGGATCCGCGTCGCCGAGAGGATCCCGAGCATGTTGAGTCCGACCATGAGCACAGGCAGGACGAACGCGATGCCGAAGACGACGATGATGATCATGACGAACGTCAGGTAGTCCTGGGCGGGGATGATGTTCGTCGCCCCCTCAGGGGTGAACGACGTCAGCGCCTTGACCGCGTTGGGCAGGGCGAAGAACGCCATCGCCGAACCGGCGAGGAAGAGCGGAACGGCCGCGCCGAGGAACCCGAACGAGTAGCGCTTCTCCTTGCTCGTGAGCCCCGGGACGATGTACGCCCAGACCTGGTAGAGCCACACCGGACACGAGATGAAGAGGCCGATGAACAGGGAGAGCTTGATCTTCATGTCGAAGGCCGAGGCGACCCCCGCGAAGTTGATCTGCGCCACCCGGCCCGACGTGTCGTTGATCGTCCGGATGGGCTCCTGGAGGATGTCGAGGACCGGGTCGTAGAGGAACCATCCGCCGACCGCGCCGAGGACGATGGCGATGGCGGCGATGACGAACCGATTGCGCAGTTCGACGAGGTGCCCCATGACGGGCATCCTCTTCTCAGGGTTCTTCCTCCGTGAGGTCCGGCCTCTGCGCTGACTGCTGTCTTTCACTTCTCGCGTGGCTGCGGATCCTGATTCCTGTGCGCCGCCGGCTGCGCGGCGTCGGGGGCGGACGGGGGCGTCGACTGGGTGGACTGGCCCGCATCACGGCCGAGCTCTCCGGGTTCGGTCGTCTTCTCATCCTTGTCGTCGCGCAGATCCTTGACCTCGGACTTGAAGATCTTCAGCGACTGACCGAGGCTCCTGGCGAGCATCGGCAGCTTGGGCGCACCGAAGATGAGGATGATGACGATGACCACCACGGCGATATGCATGGGGCTTAAGTTCATGAGAGCTCCTTGGCTTGTGTTTGCTCGAGGTGATTCTACTCTGTGCGGCTGAGCCTTTCATCCGACTCACCAGTGCGCTCAGCCGAGTCGGCGCCTCGCCGCGGCGACCGCATCGGCGGCATCGATGTCCGCGATGACGTCGGCGTGGCCCAGCAGGAAGCGGCTGAGCCAGTCGAGCGAGTGGACGGTGAAGCGCACCGCGACGCTGCCGTCGCCGCCTGCGTCGTAGACCCGTTCGTTCACGTCGATTTCATCGGCGAGCCACGCTCCCTCGGCGCGCAGCGTCATCGTCACCTCCTGCGGGGCCGGTGCGGGGGCGCCGGTGCCGATCGGCGGGTGGCTCGTCTCGGCGAAGCGGCGGATCCGTGAGAGCGCGAAGCGCCTGGGCGCCTGGGCCGAATAGCACCACGCATCGAGGTACCAGTCGGCGCCGGGAACGAGCCGGGTCGGGGCGATCGTCCGCGTCGTGAGTTCGTCGCGGGAGGCGACGTAGTAGTCGATCTCGACGGCCGCGCTGGCGTCGATGAAGCCCTTGAGCGCGCTCATCAGCTCCGCATCGGCGGGCACCGGGCTGACGTCGACGGGGGTGTGGAGGTTCTCCCCCGCGGCGAGACGCAGCTTCGCCGCCGCCGTGCGCACCGCCTCGGCGTCGAGGCCGGGCAGGGCGTCGAGGAGTTCGAGGGCGAGGACGAGGAGGCCCGCCTCCTCCGCGCTCAGACGCACGGGGACGGAGACCTCCTCGGCGTTGGAGATGAAGATCTTCCCGCCGTCCCACGTCGCATCGATGAGGTCGTCGGGCATGTGCCCGGGTCGGCCGGTGACGAAGAGGAGCTCGAGGTCGTCGATGAGGGTCGCCGAGTCGATGCCGAAGTAGGCGGCCGTCTCCTCGAGGTCGGCGCCGGGATGGGCGTCGAGGTAGGGCACGAGGCTGAGCAGCCGGGTGAGGCGTTCACGCGCTGAGGACACTGCGACCTCCCAGCCGATCGAGGGCCTCGGCGATGACCTCGCGTCGTCGGTCGACGGCGCGCGCGAGTTCGTCGGGCCGAACGACACGCACGGCGTCACCGTAGCCGACGATCTCCGCGGCCAGGGTCTGGGCATCGGAGTACTCGACGACCTGGTGCTCCCCATCGGTGCGCACGGACCGCCGCCGCAGCGGATCGGCGCGGTGGGCGGCGATGTCGAGGACCGCCTCGGTGACGACGGCCATCTCCGTGCTCGCATTGAGCGAGACCTGGGGCACGAAGTCGGCGGGGATTGAGTAGTCGCCGGGTTCACGGCCGCCGAGTTTGGCAAGCTTCCCCTCGATCCGGGTCAGCCGGAATGTCCGCTCGGCCCCGCGGTCGAGGTCGTTGCCGACGAGGTAGACCCGGTCGCCGCGGCTGAGCAGGGCGTAGGGTTCGAGCCGCACCTTCCGCGCGCTCTGCCCGGGCTTGTGGTACTTGAACCCGATCGCTTCGCGGGCGTTGATGTGGTGGAGCGCGGTGGCGAAGTTCGCATTCCCCAGCTTGCTCGCCGCCCCGGGGCCGAAGCCGAGCCCGGGCACGTCGTCGCTGAGCTCGAGGCCGAGTGCCCGCAGCTTCGTCAGCGCCTGCGCACTCGAGGCACCGAGTTCGGTGTCGGACCAGAAGCGGGCGGCCACCGCCACCGCCGCCGCCTCGGACGGGGTGAGGTCGACGTCGCCCATCGCGTAGTCGTCGGTCGAGATGCGGTACCCGGTCTCCCCGACATCGGAGTACGCATCGTGCTCGGCGCGGGTGGCGATCGTGATGCCCATGTGCCGCAGCAGCTCCTTGTCACGGGAGAACTTGCGATCGAAGGCGACGTCGTCGAGCCCGGCGTAGCCGTCGATCGCGGTCATGAGCGTCTTCCGGGACACCCAGCCGCGGGCGGCGCGCAGGGCGATGAGCAGGTTCATCAGCCGCTCGGTCTGCTGTCGCTGCCGGTTGGGTCGTTGAGTGTTCACAGACTCCACCGTAACGCAGAACCACGGCCGGGAAGCACCGCGCGGGATAGGGTTGGGGCATGATCCATTGGCGCACAGGCATCGTCACAGCCATCCGTTCCACCCGTCCCGGCCTCACCGAGTTCACCGCCGAACTCGAGACGCCCCTGCCGGGCACCGACATCGCCGAGATCAAGGCGATCGCGTACACCGACGCCGTCGGTGAGCCCGAGGTCGGCGACACCGTCCTCCTCAACGTCTCTGCGCTCGCCAAGCGCCTGGGCACCGGCGGCTTCGGGCTCGTCGTCGCCCTCCCCGACCGTCTGCCGGCCGATCCCCCGCCGGGGCCCGGCCACCTCGTCAAGGACCGCTATTCGCCGCTCCAGACGATGGTCCTCGGCGTCGACGATCAGGAGTCCGAGCACCACGGGGTCCTCGCCGCGGCGGAATCGCTGGCAGGCATGCCCGTCCTCGTCGCCGACCTCCATTCGGCACTGCCGGCGATCGTCGCGGGCATCCGGGCGGTCGATGACGATCTCAGGGTCGCCTACGTCCTCAGCGACGGCGCCGCCCTGCCTGCGGCGTTCTCGCAGGCCGTCGCCGGGCTCAAGGAGGCAGGATGGATCGCCGGCAGCGTGAGCACGGGACAGTCGTGGGGAGCCGACCTCGAGGCAGTGACGGTCCACACCGGCCTGCTCGCGGCCAAGCACGTCCTCGGCGCCGACATCGCCGTCGTCGCCCAGGGACCGGGCAACCTCGGCACCGGGACGAAGTACGGGTTCTCCGGGCTCGTCGCCGGTGAGCACCTCAACGCCGCGGCCCTCCTCGGCGGGGTGCCGGTCGGGGTGCTGCGGATGTCGAACGCCGACGCCCGCGGCCGGCACTTCGGGATCTCCCACCACACGCTGACCTCGCTCGCCGAGGTGGCTCGGCCCGGCGTCCGCGTGCCTGTACCCGACTTCACGACGCTGACCGAGGCCGAACGCGCCGAGATGGACCCTGAGCCCGGGGTCATCGCCGAGACGGTCGCCGCGCAGCTGCCGCAGCTTCACGACCACGAGCGCATCGACGTCGACCTCACCGGTCTGTGGCCCGCGCTCCAGGCCTCTCCGGTGGGCCTGTCGACGATGGGACGCAGACTGCCCGCCGATGCGGCAGCGTTCCTCGCTGCCGCCGCGGCGGGCAGGTATGCGGCCGGGCTGGTCGAGCCCGCGCCGGTCGGCTGAGCTGAGCGCTCAGCGCAGCGTCGGTCTCAGCGCACGCCTTCGAGGTCGCACACGAAGATGAGGCTCTCACCGGGCTTGATGACGCCGCCGGCGCCCTGGTCGCCGTAGGCGAGGTGCGGCGGGATCTGCAGGGTGCGGCGACCGCCGACCTTCATCCCCTGGATGCCCTGGTCCCAGCCGGCGATGACCATGCCGGAGCCGAGCCGGAACTCGAGCGGGGTGCCGCGGTTGTACGAGGCGTCGAACTCCTCGCCGGTCGAATGGGCGACGCCGACGTAGTTGACGCTCACGGTGTCTCCGGCCTTCGCCTCGGGGCCGTCGCCGATGATGTCATCGACGATGACGAGCTCGGTCGGGGCGTCGCCGCCGGGGAAGTCGACGACGGGCTTCTGCTTGCTCATGGGTGTCTCCTTCTGGGTGGTCCTGTCAGCGATCCGGGATCGGATCGCCGGCCTCTCAGCCCTGTGCCGAGAGGATGTCGATGACGAAGACGAGGGTCGCGTTGCCGGGGATCTTCGGCGGGCTGCCCTGCTCTCCGTAGCCCTTGTCCGGCGGGATGACGAGCACGATCTGGCTGCCGACCTTGGCCCCGACGAGGCCTTCGTTCCAGCCTTGGATGACGTTGGCCTCGCCGACGGGATCGACGGCGAACGGCTGTCCGCCCCCGCCCCAGTTCGAGTCGAAGGGCTGGGAGGCGTCGTCCCACAGCCAGCCGGAGTACTTCACGGCGACCTTCTGCCCCTTCTTCACCTCGGGGCCGGTGCCCTCGATGGTCGTGAAGGACTGCAGCTCGGCGGGCGGTTCGCCCTCGGGCTGGGTGATCTTCGGCGTGCCGTCGTCCTCCCAGCTCACGGTGAGCGGGTTGCCCGCCTGGTCGGCCTTCTTCCCTTCCGCGCGGGTGAGCGGCTTCGTCGTGTCCTCGACGTCGATGACGTAGACGAGCGTCTGGCTCGGCTGTCCCTGCTGGGGACTGCCGTTGAGCGTCATGAGCACGCGGGAACCGACAGGGACGCCTTCGAGGGCGTTGAACAGCTCCTCGGAGATCTGGGCCGTGTCCATCGGGAAGCCCGCCGGGGACTTCGAGTCGTAGCTCGACTCGACGACGTCTCCGGTGGTCCCGGACACGAGCGTCATCTGCGCGGTGACCTGCTCGCCGTCGGCGACGGGTTTGCCGTCGCCCTCGCTGAGCACCTTGGACTCGGTCTTCTCGACGACGAGTGGTGCCTCGAAGCTCACCGTCGGCTTCTTCCCGGGCTTGCCCTCGACGGTGATGTCGTCGAGGCTCGTCGACTTCGCGTCCTGCGCGGGCACCGATGCGGGGGCGCTGGCACCGCCGTCCTCGGGTTCGCTCTGCCCGCAGGCCGAGAGCAGCAGCACGGCTGCGGCGATGGCACTGAGCACTCTGGTGCGCACGTGGTTCCTTTCG
>ENA-OOKA01000022-OOKA01000022.1-human-skin-metagenome-genome-assembly--contig:-NODE-22-length-66618-cov-6.570437_pt1 | contig 66618 bp, 55 predicted proteins | sample MGYA00248825_ERZ500995 | MGnify/ENA primary metagenome ERZ500995 (study PRJEB25958, sample SAMN03398540) | human skin metagenome | study: EMG produced TPA metagenomics assembly of the Human Skin...
GTTCGCCCCCTGGCGCAGCGGGTACGTCCGCCCGTCGATCGTCACACTCGCCTCGATGGTCCGCGACCGGGCCGGAGCGGCCGGGCGGATCGGCGTCGAGGAGCGTGCCGGCTCGGGAGTGCGGTGCCGCTGGGCGACGGGGCGCGGGCCGGAGCTCGGTGCGGGTTCGACGATGCTGTGCGAGCGCGAGGCCGGGTCGTAGCCGCCGCGGTTGGCCGGCTGCGCGGCCGGGGAGCCGTCGGGGCGCTGCGTCGAGGAGACGACGCGGTACATTCCGGTGTCGAGGTCGTCGGCCTCGACGAAGTCGACGGAGACGGGTCCGACGAAGCTGTAGGCCTGCTCGATCGCGTGATCGCCGATGACCTGGCGCAGGTCGGCGCGCAGCTCGGTCTCGATGCCGGAGAGGCGCTCGAAGTCGGCGGGCGAGAGCTCGATCGTGTAGTGGTTGGCCGTGAGTGTGCGGCCGCGGGAGACGACGGCGGCCTTGTTGTCGGCCTCGCGGCGCAGTGCTCCGCCGAGTTCGACGGGTTCGACCTGCGAGCGGAAGGCCTTCGCGAAGGCGCCGTTGACGACGTTCTCCAGTCCCCTCTCGAAGCGATCGAGAATCCCCATGGCACCTCCTCAAGTCCAAGTCCGTCGTTGTCGTGGTCGGGTTCGCGGTCGAACCCGGGCACATGGTCTGTCCTGCGCTTCTGTACGGGCGTGCCCTGCTCCGACGGCGGGCGCCGTTTCGGGTACACCAACACCCAATCCTAACGCGGAGGCGGCCTCAACTCACGTTCGAAGCGCGAGAGGGACCCACCTCGGCGAGGATTCACCGTGTGCGTTCAGCCTGGCAGGACGGGCGGGACGGCACCTGAGAGCACCGAGGTGACTGATCGGTCGATGAGGAAGGATGCGACGCCCGCCGAGGAGGTCACAGGGACCCGCGCTCACCCGCCGGTGCGCGGAATGCAGGGGTCGGGCCGGGCTCCTGTGGGGTCTCACGGAGGGAGTGAAATGTGAAGGTCGCCACGTTCGGCCCGTTCCGAGCCTTCGCGGGTTTCCGGATCGGTCGCCTGCGATGATAGAGTCTTCTCTTGTTCGCGCGAGTGGCGGAATTGGTAGACGCGCTGGCTTCAGGTGCCAGTGATCGCAAGGTCGTGGGGGTTCAAGTCCCCCCTCGCGCACCAGCGGACGAGAGCCCCTCATCGGGATTCCGGTGAGGGGCTCTTCGCGTGTCCGGATCACCCGGGCCAGGGGCACACGGTCCGGGCCGCCGGGATCAGTGCCGGCCGAATCAGGGCCAGAACCACCCGCGGGTGAGAACGAGGTTGACGGCGACGAGGACCGCGAGGAGGACGAACCCGCCGAGGTGGGGCCACCGGAACTGCGGGGCGGTCTCCGCACCGGCCCCGGGACGGAACATCATCGACACCGGCGCGAACACGCCGATCGCCGCGGCCCCGGCGAGGACCGCGGTGACGGCGCCGGAGTCGTCGATGGGGCTGAGGACGACGTAGAGCGCCATGAGGGCGAGCAGCACGCCGGTGCCGAGCAGCCACGCCCACACGGCCATCGCCGTGCGATCACGGTCGCTGGCGGCGAGCTCGCGGATCGGGGCGGCGAACGCCCACGCCGTGAGCGGCAGGCCCAGCCAGCCGATGACCGTGGCGGCGATGAAGGCGCCGGGAGGCAGACCGAGCAGGGTGAAGGCCTGCGCGGTGTCGCCGGCGGGCATGAGGGCGGTGACCTGGAGGTAGCCGAGACCCTCCTGGATGCTCGTGAAGATCGTCCACAGCCACACGAGACGCCAGAACGGACGGTTCCGGAACGGTGTCAGTGCGCGATCGACGATGACCCCGATGACACCGGTGACGAAGCTGAAGACGGGGCCGGCGAGGAGGGTGAGGACGTGGGGCTCCGGCGGCGGCGCCGGGGTGTAGTCGACTCCGAACGGCAGCTGCTGCGGGTGGTAGCCGAGCAGGGCACCCATGACCGCGTGACCGGTCTCGTGGAGGAGGATCATGATCGTCGCGCCGATGACGAAGGCGAGGCTCGCGCCGAGGATCAGTCGGCTGCGGTGACTCGCAGTGGGTCGTTGCTGCGAAGTGTCCATGCCTGCATCTTCGCACCGCTCCGGCCTGCGCAAATGCTACGATTCGGTGAATTCGCAGCGGTTCGGGTCATTCGGCTGCGGTTCTGCGGCTCAGGTCACCGGGCGCTCGGCTCAGGTCACCGGGGCCTCGCGTTCTGCTCAGCGCTCCGCCTGTGCGCAGCGCTCTCCCTCCGCACGGAACCGGGGGTGCGGCCGTTCGCGCGGGTGAAGGCGCGGCTGAACGCGGCCTCCGAACGGTAGCCGAGCTCTCCGGCGAGGCGGGCCGCGGTGACGTCGGTCTCGCGCAGGCGGGACTCGGCGATGCTCATCCGCCAGCGGGTGAGGTAGGCGATCGGGGCCTCGCCGACGAGCTCGGCGAACCGCGCTGACAGCGACGACCGGGACATCCCGGCGACCCTGGCGAGCCGCTCGAGCGTCCACTCGTGGCCCGGGCATGCATGGATGGCCTCGATGACCCGGCCGATGCGCTCGTCCTGGAGGGAGCGCAGCCACCCGGCGCTCGCCTCGGCGTCGGAGTTCATCCACGAGCGGATCGCCTGGACGACGAGGACGTCGGCGAGCCGGGTCGCCACGGTCTCCGCGCCCGGCTGCGGGTGGGCGAGTTCGGCAGCGATGAGTCGCAGGGTCTCGCGCACCGAGGAGGCGACGGCGGCCGAGTCCCCGCCGACGTGGAGGACGGGCGGAAGGGCCCGCATGAGTTCGCGTGCGGCCGGATCGTCGAAGGCGACGATCGCGCAGATGAGCGTCGTGGTCCTCCCCGGTCCGCCGTAGCGCAGCCTGGAGCAGCTCTCACTGAGGTAGTCCTGGGGCAGCAGGTCGACGCGGGGTCCGCGCGGGGAATCGGGGTCGCTGAGGAGGTCATGGCCGGCCCCGTGCGGGACAAGGGCGAGATCACCGGCGGCGAGTTCGACGAGGGTGGATCCGTTGGAGCCTGCCCCCGGCAGACGGAGCCAGCATGTGCCGGCGATGAGGACGTGGAAGCTCAGCGAATCGGGGATCGCGGGCATCTCGAGCGACCACGGGTCCCCGAACTCGGCATGGCAGTAGAACGTCGACCGCATCCGCAGGTTCGCGAGCACGCGCGCGAGCCGGTCGTCCGCACCTCCCGGCGTGGGCACGGTGCCGGTGCTCCGGGGGACTGTGTCCATTCTGCTGGGGCCTGTCGCCATGACCGCATCGTCGCACACGATCCCACCGATCGTCTGCGGTTCTCGGACGATCGAGCAAGAAGTGCGGTCGTTCGGGCATGGATCGACCGAGAGGTGCTCAGTAGCGTCAGAGGTGCAGGCTGAACGGTTCGCAGAGCGGACGAGCAGCCACGGAGCAGCCACAGAGCAGAAGGGGAGAGACCATGTACGTCATCGCAGGAGCAACGGGACGCGTCGGATCGGCCACCGCGAGGGCCCTGCTCGCGGCAGGGGCCGAGGTCCGCGTCATCGTCCGCCAGGACACCGACGCGGCCGTGTGGGAGGAGGCCGGCGCCGAGGCGGTCGTCACCGCCCTCGACGACGAGGAGGGTCTGGCTGCTGCGCTGAACGGAGCCGCGGGGTTCTTCGCCCTGCTCCCGTTCGACCTCGGTGCCGACGACCTCGACGCCCACGCCGACCGGCTCATCGCCTCCATCGCCGCAGCCGTGGCCCGGGCAGCCGTGCCCCATGTCGTCATGCTCTCCTCAGGAGGCGCTGACCTGACGACGGGCACGGGCCCGATCACGGGACTCCACCGCCTCGAGGAGGCGCTGCGGGCGACCGGAACGAGGCTCACCGCACTGCGCTCGGGGCACTTCCAGGAGAAGGTCGCCGACGTCATCGACCTCGCCCGGGCCACCGGGCTCTACCCCGTCTTCGCCTCCTCCGCCGAGGTGCCCGTGCCCATGGTCGCGACCCGCGACCTCGGTGCGGCCGCCGCCCGGGCGCTGCTCGAGCCGCCGGAGACGAGCGAGACCGTCGACGTCATCGGGCCCACCCGGTCCGAACAGGAGGTCGCCGAGGTGCTCGGGCGCGGTCTCGGCCGTGAGCTCACCGTCGACCTCGTTCCCGCCCCCGCGTGGGCGGGTGCCCTGACCGAGGCAGGCTTCCGTCCGCACGTCGCCGAGAGCCTCGCTGAGCTCTACCGCGCCGACGAGGCGGGACTCCTCGCCCCGCGCGGGGACCGGTCGGTCACGGTGACCACGACGATCGAGGAGACGATCGCGGGACTCCTCGGCGCGGGCGGGACGGATCCCGGGGCAGGGGAACGGTCATGACCACGGCACTGCTCGCCGCCTCGGCGGTCGTCCTCAACGGACTCCTCGCGGGACTCCTCTTCGCGTTCGTCTGCGCGGTCTCCCCGGCCTACCGCCGGCTGAGCGACGAGGAGTTCGTCCGCGGATTCCGCGCCGTCAACGAGGCGATCCTCGGGCCCTCGTTCCTCGTCGTCTTCTTCGGGGCCCCGCTCACGGCGCTCGCCGCCGCGGTGGTCGGCTCGGTCGAAACGGGCACCGTGCCGCTCCTCTGGGTCGGGGCTGCCGGGTCGCTGGGCTCCCTCATCATCACGATGACGGTCAACGTCCCGCTCAACACCCGACTCGTCCGAGCGAGGATCGAGACCGCCGCTGACTGCGCGGCTGCGCGCACGGGCTTCGAGGCGAGGTGGAACCGCTGGAACCTCATCCGGTGCTGGGCCAGCGTCGTCGCCGCACTCGGGTTCGCGCTCGCCCTCGCACTCGGGTGAGGCTGCGCCGGAAGCAGCGCTGTTCCGGACCAGGATTTGTGCCGGAATCGACTCTGTGCCGGAATCGGAACAGCGCCGGAAGCTCTGAGAGCGGATTCGGGGATAGATTCGCTTCCATGTCCTCGAGTCGTCCCACTGTCTGCACGATCACCGCGCTTGCCGTCGCACTCCTCGTGCTCTCCGCCTGCACTCCCGATCCGAATGATCCGGACCTGCCGCCCGAGGCGGATCTGCAGCTGACCCCGCACGGCGATGCGGGCACGTGGCTCGACGATGCGTACGCGGCCGGGTTCGTTGACCAGTACGCGACTCCGAACGAGGTCTGCGCCGTGACCGACGATGTGGTCGTCGAAGTCGAACGAGGCATCGGCGGTGGCGCGACGGTGATGGGCAGACAGCTGCGCGGCGGGGGGATCCTCTGGGAGATCGACGATGCGACCTGCGGGCGGGGAGCTCTGCTGCCGGAGAATCCGGAGTCGACGGTCCCGGCCGCCGCCTCGGCGAGTGTCGTCGTCGGGACGCAGTGGCTGAGCGCGAAGCGAGCCTGGAGCCTCTACGACCCGGCGACGGGAACCGAACGGCAGGCACTCGGATTGGGGGCCGCGGTCTCGAGCGTCCGCCCGCTGGCCTGGGCGGGTTCCGGCGTCGTCGTCCAGACGGACAGCAACGACGTCGTCGGCCTCGAGCTGGGAACCAGCGGGGAGCGCGGCGAAGAGGCGTGGCGCCAGCCCATCGCCTCGGGTGCCGAGGTGACCGTGCTCGGCGACGATCACCTCGGCGTCCCCCAGGTGTCGGTGAACCGGGTGTCGGTCATCGACATGGCGGCCGGGGAGAACGTCCTCTCGAAGCCGGTGCCCGACGCCTCAGAGATCACGTGGGCAAGCGACGGATATGTGGAGATCGTCCAGGAGACCGACCCCGAGTACGCGTACTTCGACCTGCGCGGCAACGAGATCGACCGGACGAAGGGCGTCTCGCAGTACCCGTTCGTCCCGTCTCCCCGCGACGGGGTGACCCTCCCCATCGCCGACCATCGGAAGGCAGGCACCGTCGTCGGCGTGAGCGCCGCCGGGACGCCCGCCCTCTTCCAGGACGAACGGCAGCGCGACTTCACGCAGACCGGTGAGATCGAGGACCTTCCGGGCAGCATCATCGGACTCCTGGGAGTGAGCGCCGACGGCTCGCTGCTCCTCTTCGACCGGGGACCCGACGGCCTCGTCCTCCTCGACGAGACGGGTGCCGAGGTCGGTGAGTGGCCGCTGGGGTACTCGGAGCTGCGGATCGAGTTCGGCCTCATCATCGTCTCTGGCACCTCGGGGACCGCGGTGCTCCTCCCGCCAGCCTGAGACGGTCTCGCCGCGTCAGGGCCGCCCAGTAGGGTGGGTCTATGCCCTCCGAGACCGCGCCGACTCCCGCGTGGATGGTGCTCGGGCGCGCGGAATCGGAGGCGGACGCGCCCATGATGCGCGACCACCGGGTCACGGTCGTCGACCTCGGACCGGACGGTGAGGAGATCGGGAGGACGACCCTCGCCGAGGCGGCCCTGCCCGACCTCGTCCGCGACCGTGAGGGCGGTGCTGGGTCGGGAGCCCCTGAGGGGGCGGCCTCCTTGTCAGACGGACGGTCGACGCCACCGCCGAGGTGGGTCGTCAGCGACACCCCGAAGTGGTATCCGGCGCTCCTCGCGGCAGGGGTGCGCATCGACCGCGCCCATGACCTCCGGCTCGCCCATGCGATCCTCGCCCGATCCTCCCTCGTCACCGACCGCTCGGCACTCACCGCGGCAGACGAATGGGACGCGGGGCCCGTCACGGCACCCGCCGTCGGGCAGGCCGAGACCCTCTTCGACGTCGCGGGAGGACGCGGACGTCCGAAGGAGGTCCCGCACGGCATCGACGCCGCGCTCACCGAATTCGCCCGCCAGCAGGCGGCGCTCGAGACGGCGACCGACCCAGGGCGGCTGCGGCTCCTCCTCGCCGCGGAATCCGCCGGCGGCCTCGTCGCCGCGGAGATGCACGCGGCAGGCGTCCCGTGGGACGTGGCCGAACATGAGCGGATCCTCGCAGACCTCCTCGGCCCGAGACCCGCTGCGGGAGCGAAGCCTGCGAAGATGCTCGCCGCCGCCGAGGAGGTCCGCACCGCCCTCGACGACTCGCGGGTGAGTCTTGACTCCCCGACCCGACTGCTCACTGCCCTGCGCAACGCCGGGATCAACGTGTCCTCGACGGCGAAGTGGGAGCTCGCCGAATCCGACCACCCGGCGATCGAACCGCTGCTCCGCTACAAGCGGATGGCACGGCTGCTCTCGGCCAACGGCTGGCACTGGCTCGCCGAGTGGGTGGCCGAGGGCCGCTACCGTCCCGTCTACGTCCCCGGCGGCGTCGTCACCGGCCGGTGGGCGGCGAGCGGCGGCGGGGCACTGCAGATCCCGCGCCAGCTGCGCCCTGCCCTGCGCGCCGATCCCGGGTGGCGGCTCATCTCCGCCGACGTCGCCCAGCTCGAACCCCGGGCGCTCGCCGCGATGTCCGGCGACCGGGCGATGGCCGAGGCCGGGTCCGGCCGCGACCTCTACTCCGGTCTCGTCGACGAGGGCATCGTCGCCACGCGGCAGGAGGCGAAGATCGCCGTCCTCGGCGCAATGTACGGGTCGACGACCGGGGAAGCCGGGCGCCTCGTGCCCCGACTGCGCCAGTCCTTCCCCGCGGCGATGCATCTCGTCGACTCCGCCGCCGAGGCGGGACGGACCGGGGGAGTGGTGACGACGTGGCTCGGGCGGACCTCCCCGGAGCCCGGTGAAGGCTGGCGCCGGGTCCAGTCCCGGGCTGACCAGGTCGATGCGACCACCGCCGATGAGAACCGCGCGCGCCGGGCCGCCGGCGACCAGGGGCGCTTCACCCGCAACTTCGTCGTCCAGGGCACCGCGGCTGAATGGGCGCTCGCGTGGCTGGCCGACCTCCGGCAGCGCCTGGCCGCACTGCCGGAGATCGACGATTCGCCCGCGACCGCCTCGGGTCCGGCCTTCTCGCGGCGCGCCCACCTCGTCTTCTTCCTCCACGACGAGGTCATCGTCCATGCCCCGGAGGCGCACGCGGACGCCACAGCGGACGCGATCCGGGAGGCGGCCGCCTCGGCGGGCAGGCTCCTCTTCTCCGGTGCCCCCGTCGATTTCCCCCTCGACCTCACGATCGGGGAACGGGCGGCGGCGAAGTAGGGACACGGGCCTTGACGCAGGGGGGACATGTCAGCGGCAGGATGTAGTGTGTGCGGAGTCCGCACTCATCCCTGTCTCGAGCACTGGAGGAACCCATGTCGATCACCGTCAAGGCACTGCAGAAGACCGGACCTGATCAGCCGTTCCGCGTCGCCGAGATCGACCGCCGCGACCCGCGCCCCGACGATGTCGTCATCGACATCAAGGCCGCGGGCATCTGCCACAGCGACATCCACACGATCCGCAACGAGTGGGGCGAGGCGCACTTCCCGCTCACCGTCGGCCACGAGATCGCCGGCGTCGTCTCCGCTGTCGGATCCGAGGTCACCGAGTGGAAGGTCGGCGACCGCGTCGGCGTGGGTTGCCTCGTCAACTCGTGCGGCGAATGCGCCGAATGCCTCGCCGATCAGGAACAGAACTGCCTGCGCGGCAATGTCGGCACGTACAACTCGACCGACGTCGACGGCACGATCACGCAGGGCGGCTACGCGGAGAAGGTCGTCGTCAACGAGCGCTTCGTCCTCCGCATCCCCGACGGCCTCGACTTCGACGTCGCCGCCCCGCTGCTGTGCGCGGGCATCACGACCTACTCGCCGCTTCACCGCTGGGGTGCCGGCGAGCTCAAGGACGGGGCGCCGAGGAAGGTCGCGGTCCTCGGGCTCGGCGGACTCGGGCACATGGGTGTGCAGATCGCCGCGGCGATGGGCGCCGAGGTCACCGTGCTCTCCCGCAGCCTCAAGAAGGAGCAGCTCGCGATCGACCTCGGGGCCACGCGGATGCTCTCGACAGCGGAGGAGGACTTCTTTTCCGACCACCGCGGCGAGTTCGACCTCATCCTCAACACGATCAGCGCGGACATCCCCGTCGATAAGTACCTGCGGCTCCTCGCTCCGCGCGGGGTCATGGCCGTCGTCGGCCTCCCGCCGGAGAAGCAGGAGCTCTCGTTCGGTTCGCTCATCGGCGGCGGCAAGGTGCTCGCCGGGTCGAACATCGGCGGCATCGCTGAGACCCAGGAGATGCTCGACTTCTGTGCCGAGCACGGCATCGCCGCCCAGATCGAGACGATCGGCATCACCGAGGCGGATTCGACCTACGACCGGGTCGTCGCCGGTGAGGTCTACTTCCGCGCCGTCATCGACATTGCGACGCTGAACGACGCCGAGGTGGAACCCGCACTCTGAGGCGCGGGCGCTTCGGCGCCGGAGTGCCGGTCAGAGCCTTCAGCGCCGATCAGAGCAGGGTCGCCGCCGACGCGAGGAGGGCGAAGGCGGCGACGATGACGGCGACGCGGACGATGTGGAGCCGGTCCCACCGCCCGATCTGCTCCCGCCAGTCCGCGGGATGGGACTCGGCGCTCCACGTCCGGGTGCGGTTGTTGATCGGGACGAGCAGGGCCACAGACATGATGACGCTGCCGGCGAGGAGGACGGCGGCGAGAGCGGCCGTCCACGCCGATGCCGAGCCCCAGGTCAGCGCCGCGAACGCGCCCGTGAGCACGAGGGAGACGAGGTACCACACGGGCATCGCCGCCCCGAGCATGCGTGCGCCGTCGGCTCGGGCCGTCAGCGACGGGCCGGCGGGCAGGCGCAGGGTTATCGGATTGACGACGACGGCGACGGCGAGCTCGACGCCGACCATGATGCCGACGATCGTCGTCGCGAGGATTCCGAGAATGACGTCCACGGTGCGGTCCTTCCAGTGACATGTGCTGGTGCTGGTGTGATCGCGTGTGCTGGTTCGGGTTCGCGCTCGTGTGCTGCCTCGAGTGTTCTTCGGCACCTTCGATCGAGCCATGCTCACAATCTAGCAATGCTAGGAAATCTATCATTGCTAGAGTAGGACGCGACGGACAGTTGCGCAAGGGAATCGAGGGAGGCTGGCGGTGACGGACAGACAGACACGACTCGACGAGCGGCGTGCCGCGATCCTCGCGGCCGCCCGCACCAGCGCGGATTCCGCAGGCTGGTCGGCGGTGACGACCCGGCGCCTCGCCGAGGCGATCGGCTACTCTCAGCCGGTCCTCTACGGTCACTTCCCGGGAGGCAAGGCCGAGATCATGCGCACCGTCGCCCTCGACGGGTTCACCGACCTGCGGCAGCGGTGTCAGGCGGCGATCGAGACGGCGGGCGCTGAAGCTAGACCCGATTCGCGTGGGGTCGTCGAGGCGCTCGCCCACGCCTACCTCGATTTCGCCGACGCGCACCCTGCCGTCTACGAGGCGATGTTCGCCGAGCCGATCGGCGCGCGCTTCGCCGAAGCGGACAACGAACCCGAGCTCAGGGACGCCTTCACGGTGCTCGCCGACGTCATCGGCGAGGACACCGCGACCGAGGTCTTCTGGGGTGCCCTGCATGGGATGAGCCTGCTCGAGCGCGCCGGACGGATGAAGACCGCGGACCGGGCTCGGCGGGTCGCCGACCTCAGCGCGCGCTTCGCGTGAGGTCACCGGTCGGTCTCAGGATCGGCCGGTACTCTGGCGGGGATGAGAGGCTACAGGCAGCGCGTGCGCACGGTTCCTATGGGCCTGCTCATCCTCTACACCGCGTTCATCGCCCTCATCACCCTCACCCCGCAGCAGCTCGACACGTCGCCGGGGTCGCCGATCGCCCGCCTGCTCGCCTTCTTCGCCTCTCACGAGGCGACGGAGTGGCTGAGCTACGAGCGGGTGGAGATGCTTGCGAATGTCGGACTGTTCGTGCCCTTCGGGTTTCTGCTCGCATTCCAGCTCGGCGTGCGCCGCTGGTGGATCGGCTGGGTGGCCGGTGCCGCGTTCACCTGCCTCATCGAGGCCACGCAGCTCACCCTGCTCTCCCCGACGCGCTTCGGAACGATCAGCGACCTCGTGACGAACACGCTCGGCGCCGGGCTCGGAGCCGCGCTCGCGCTCCTCGTCATGCTCCTCCTGCCCAAGCGCGTCGAAAGGGAGCCCGCCGAATTCGCGGTGCGGTGAGCCGAGCTGACTCATGTCGCAGAGGTCAGCCCTTGGCGCCCTCGAACGAATCGATGCACCGATCGAGAGCCTCGCCGAGGCGTCGCCTGGCCTGCGGATCGAGTCCGCTGACCATGAGCGCTTCGACCTCCTCGACGCGCACGACCGCCTGAGCGAGGAGGTCCTCGCCCGCGGGGGTCAGCGTCGTCGGACGCGACCGTCCCGTGTCGACCGTCTCCGGACGGGTGACGAGCCCGCGGTCCTGGAGCCCGCGCAGGAGCGTATTCATCGCCTGCCGGGTGACGAACGCGCCGCGGGCGAGATCCGAGTTCGACGCCCCCGGAGTCCGCTGGAGCAGTTCGAGACACGCGTACTGGGGAATGGAGAGCTCAAGCGGACGCAGGACGTCGTCCATGTGCGCGCGCAGCAGAGACTGCAGGTGCTTGAGCTGATACCCGATCTTCGATTCGAGGCGCGGAGACTCTTGACTCATGTCAATATTCTGACATACATTCGCAGTGTCAGAAACCTGACATAGGAATCGAGTCGGTGCGAGAACGGAGCCGTTCGAGACACGAGAGAGGACAGAGACCATGGATGTCACAGGAGTGGATTTCGTCGCCCTGCAGGTCCGCGACGTCGAGGCGTCGGCAGAGTTCTACACCGGCCGGCTCGGCCTCGAGCGCGCCGACGCCAGCCCGCCCGGGGCCGTCGTCTTCCAGACGACGCCGACCCCCTTCGCCGTGCGCGAGCCCCTGCCGGGGGTCGATCTCGACGCGGTCGAGCGGCCAGGAGTCGGGGTGGCGCTGTGGCTGGCCTGCGAGGACGCTGCAGGGTTGCATGACTCCCTCGCCGAGGCGGGGGTGCCGATCCTCCGGGAACCGGCCCCGAGCCCGTTCGGGCTCACCTTCACCTTCGCCGACCCTGACGGCTACGCGGTCACCGTCCACGAGGCGTCACCTCGGTGAGGGGAGGTAGGACTCAGTCGGACTCGCTGCGCGCGGTCGATCGGGGCTTCGGGACCCAGCAGGCCACCTCGGCGGAGTAGTCGTCGAAGTCGGCACCGAAGCGGTCGCGGAGGTCGGCCTCCTCGAGGGGGCGGACCATCCAGTTCCACAGCAGGGACCCGGCCAGGGCGTAGGCGATGACGAGCCATGAGTCGATGAACATGCCGATCGCCACGCCCTGGGCGACCCCGGCGACGGCCATCGGGTTGCGGAGGAAGCGGTAGGGGCCGTCGTCGACGAGACGGTTGGGCATCTCCGCGGGCAGGGGCGTGCCGCCGCCGTAGCGCGCCATCGTCACCGCCGCCCAGATGCCGAGTGCGCTCGCGAGGACGAGGAGGGCGAAGCCGGCGAGGACGACGAGGACGGGGAACTTCACCTCGAGGCCCCAGCGCTCCCCGAGCGCGGAGATGATCCACGGGATGATGACGAGGAAGACGCCCCAGAAGCACACGAGCTGGATGCCGGTGCGCATGAGCAGGGAGCGCTCGTCCTCGGTCCGGGAGCTCGAGAACGCGAACGGACCGAAGAGGAGCCGCTCGGTCGGGACGCGGCCGGCGAGCATGAGGGCACCGGCGATCGTGCTCGCGACAGCGGCGGCGATCATCGCCACGGCACCGAGTCCCGCCTCGGTGGTCACCGTCGCGTAGACGGTCATGCCGAGGGCGACGAGGATCGTCCAGGGGACGACGACCCACACGGCCAGGCGGACGCCGAGGGCCACGGCCGCGGAGGCGAGAACGAAGAGTGGGATGTCGAAGACGGCGACGACGACCGGCTCGAGGGACCCGAGCGTCGCGGTGCGGATGCCGGGGACGGTGAAGACGCCGAACCACCATGCGGCTCCGGCGAGGGCCTGGAGGGCGAACCAGATCCGGGCGTGGGTGCGGGTGAGCGGCAGGTCCGTGGAGGGGCGGGTGTGCGGCATCGTCAGCTCCTCACGCCTCGATCGTGCCGGTGATGCGCACCGTCGTCGGGCCGCCGACCCAGATCGACGGGGCGGGGGTGGGGGCTGTTTCGGTGGGGGCTGCCTCGTCGGGGTTCGGGTCTGAGTCGCCCGGGGTCGGGCGCTCGGACCTGATGCTGATGACCCCGGCGCGGCCGATCGCGGTGCCCTGGGTGGCGGTGTAGGAATCGGGGACGAGGCCCTGCCCGATGAGCCACTGCGCGACCGAGGCATTGAGGCTGCCCGTGACGGGATCCTCGGCAACGCCGACGCCGGGGACGAAGGCGCGGACCTCGTAGGCGTGTTCGGAGCCTGCCGGGTGGGCGCCGACGACGCCGAGCTTCGTGTCCGGGATCGCCGAGAAGTCGGGGGTGAGGGAAAGGACCCTCTCCGCGGAGTCGAGGCGCACCGCCGCCCAGCCGGGACCGTTGTCGACCCACGCGTGGTCGAGGATCTCGGTCCGGTCGATGCCGAGCGCCGAGGCGATGGCTGCGACGTCGTCGTCGGCGAGCGGTCCGGAGCGGAGGAGCTCGGGAGCGGCGAAGGAGAGGTCGGCGGTGGTGGTCGTGCTGCTGTCGGGGCCGCTGCGGCGGAGGTCGACGAGGCCGACGCCGCACTCCTGGACGACCGTCGTCTCGCTGTGCGGGGTGCCGCCGGCGGCCAGCCATGCCGCGGCCGAGCCGAGCGTGGGGTGTCCGGCGAAGGGCAGTTCGCGGGAGGGGGTGAAGATCCGCAGGCGGTAGTCGGCCCGCTCATCGGTGGGCGGGAGGACGAACGTCGTCTCCGAGAGGTTCGTCCAGTTCGCGATCTGTGCCATCTCGTCGTCGGTGAGTCCCTCGGCGTCGAGGATCACGGCGACAGGATTGCCTCGGAAGGGCTCGCGGGAGAAGACATCGACCTGGGCGAACGCGCGACTGCGGGGCATGGGGGACTCCTCATCGTCATGGCTGACCTGTTCCCATCGTAGTGGGGCAAGCTCCGCGTTCTCACACAACCCCCGAGGCTCCGACGCAGAAAGGGGACTTGTCGGTCAGATCTGCTCGTTTCGGCCTCGCCGACAGAGCTGCCCGCCCGACCTGTGGACAGCCTCCCACCGAGCTGAGCGCGCCACTCAGACTCCGTTCCTAGACTTGGGCGCTCAGGACTGGGCCCGGACTCGGCGCTCAGGACTGGGCCGGGACGGGGCGAGCGAGGATCGACGAGGTGACGATGGATCTCAGGCAGGGCGTGGAGACGTGGTGGGAGGCCATCACGTCCGGATTCGGGCGCGGGGACGGACTCGAGCTCGGGCCGACGCAGCTGCTCATCATCCTCGGCGTGCCTCTGATCATCACGATGACGCCGGCGATCTGGCGGTTCTTCGGGCTCTTCGTCACCTTCGTCCACGAGCTCGGTCACGCCTTCGCGGCGCTGACGACCGGACGGGTCGTGCGCGGGATCTCGCTCAACTTCGACCACTCGGGGCAGATGAATTCGTTCGGTCGGGTCGGATTCTCCGCAACGTGGGCGGGATTCTGGGGATATCCGGCACCGGCGGTGCTCGGGCTCGTCCTCATCACCTCGGCGATCTACGGCTGGGCACCGCTCGCGCTCTCGCTCGGTGCGCTCGTCCTCCTCATCGCGCTCATCTTCATCCGCAACGTCGCCGGCGTCGTCATCGCCGTGTGCACGGCCGTGGCCGCGCAGTTCCTCGTCGTCTTCCTGCCGCCCGAGTGGATCGCGGTCTTCGTCGCCGGGCTCGGCGTCGCGCTCGCCCTCGGCTCGCTCAAGGACCTCGTCAAGGTCATCCGCGTCCACACCCGCCGTCGGAACGTCCAGCAGTCCGACGCGTTCATCCTCAGCCGCGGCTCCGCGATCCCCGCGGGCGGCTGGCTCACCCTGTTCGCCCTCGTCATCGTCGGGTGCGCGATCGGGTCTGGACTCCTCCTCTACTCGGCGTTCGTCGTCTGATCCCCTCGCCGAGGCGGGGCTTGCCCCCGAATCCCGACCGTCGTCGGGATCCCTGGTCAACCGGGGTTCCACCGGACTGGATCTTCCCGGTGATCCGAGTTTCCTCAGGCGCCGGAGTTCCCAAGGAGCCCTCGTTCCCTAGGACCGGGGTTCCGCGGGTGGCCGGAGGTCCCAGGGCCGCCGAAGATTACAGGGCGACCGGGCGACCGCAGTCACTGGGGACCGGGCCACCCCAACGGCGGTGCACGATTCGTGCGGGCGGGCACAGCCGCCTCGGCGAGGGGATGCTCCACCTCCCCGCCTGGACGGTCGGCAGGGACCGGTGCACGGAACCCCCGCGTACGGCGCCCACGGTGGGATGACAGAATCGGACTATGGATCTGAGCCCGAAGTTCGCTGCCGTGCTGTTCGACTGTGACGGCGTCCTCGTCGATTCCGAGAGCATCACGAACGAGGTGCTGCGCGGGATGCTCGCGGACATGGGATGGGACCTGACCCAGGAGGAGGCCGTCGCCCGGTTCGTCGGCAAGATGCTCCGCGACGAGGCCGACGTCATCGAGGAGCACACGGGCGTGCGGATCGACGCCGACTGGCTCGCCGACTTCCGACAGCGACGCAACGTCGAGCTCGAGGCCCGCCTCGAGGCGATCCCCGGCGTCGTCGACGCCGTGCACATCATCGAGAAGGCCTACCCCGGCAGGCTCGCGTGCGCCTCGAGCGCCGACCGGCCCAAGATCGAACTGCAGCTGAAGAAGATCGGCCTCTACGACGTCTTCAAAGGACGGATCTTCTCCGGCATGGAGCTGCCGCGGTCGAAGCCCGCCCCCGACGTCTACCTCGCCGCCGCGCATGCGCTCGGAGTCGACCCCGCCGAGGCGGCCGTCATCGAAGACTCCCCGACCGGCGTCATCGCGGGGCGGGCCGCCGGATCCTACGTCTTCGGCTTCTGCCCGCCGTCGCCCGTGCACCAGACGCCCGAGACCCTGCTCGCCGCCGGCGCCGACGCGACCTTCGACTCGATGGCGGAGCTGCCGGGGCTGGTCACGCGCGAGGGGTGAGGGCTGGGACTGGGTTTCCCACCTGTCCGCCTCTGATTCCAGAACGGCGAATTGCACTCTGGGCTGCCGATTCAGCCTGCTCGGCCGTGCAGTCGGCCCGTCCTTTCAGCCTGCCGATAGGTTGCCCCAGCCTGCCGATTGGCAGCCGAAAATCACTGAGCTTCCGAAATTCAATGAATTCGACGTTCGAAGAGATTTCGAAAAAAGGATTGACACGATTTGTGACGTGACCTACACTGGAATCAACGATCCACACTGAAGTGGAAAGGCAGGTGACCGGCAGTGGAGGACCCTTCGAACCCTGATGGGGCCGCTTGCGATGCCGCTGGTGGTGACCAGCCGAATCAGCCGCGCACTCCTCGTTTCGATGTCGACCCCGATTCCCCGTTCGCCGACGCCCTTTCTGTCTACACCGCCTGTGACCGCGCGCATTTCGACGCGATGCGGACCACTGCCGGGCTGTTCCTCGACGAAGTCATCGAGCACCTCCGCCTCCTCAATCCCCGGCCCGATGAGCCCTATGCACATGCGTCGTTCATCGACACCGCCCACAGGTATGAGGTTCCCGAGAGCGACGAGCTCGAAGGCCCTTCGAACAGTGGTGCGTCTGCGGAGGCTGTGACCGACGAGGGTGAGTCCGCGAACTCCGATGTCCGTACCGACGAAGCGGAGTCCTCGAACGCGGACAGACCCACCGATGCCTCCCCCGACGAAGCAGCTGTCGGCGCTGCCGGCGAAGCAGCAGTCTCTGCAGCAGGACTCGGTGGAGCAGGACTCGGCGCAGATTCCCCGGAACCCGAGCATCTGCCGGGGTTCCCGCGGTTTCGGCCGGACTCGACGTTCTACAACTGGGTGCACATGTACTCCCACACCGAGGACCTTGCCGAATTCGCCACCGTCCTCGGCGCGACGACCTCGCGCACCTACAGCCACGTGACCGCGTCGATGATCCTTGTTCACGGGCTGCCGCAGTTCTATCAGCGCTGCCTCGACGGCGAGTTCACCATCGAACACGTCAACGTCGCGACGCGGCTGTGCCAGGACGTGCGCTTCGCACTGCTGCCGAACATCGACGACTACCTTGCCGGGAGGCGTGCCGACATCACCCCGGAGACGTTCGCGAAGTCCCTGGGCACACGGATCAATGCGATCCAGCCCGAACCCGATCGCACGAAGACGGCGCACGAGAAACGACGGGTGTCCATTACGACGTATCCCGACGGGACTGCCAGCGTCTCCCTCGTCGGACCCTCGGCCGACCTGCAGGCCTACTATCTGCGGATCGAGGCATTCGCGAAGGCGATCCGCAACGGCAACACGGCCTGTTTCGCCGACCAGCTGCCCGAGGGTGCCGTCATCGACGACGATCGTGCGATCGACGCGCTGATGTTCGACATCGCCACATGCACCCGTCCCCAGGTCCGCATCGAAGTCCTCGCGGAAGACACCGAAACTGGGGCGACGACGACTCGGCAGATCCCGCTCGACCTCGAGCACGTCCGCAGCGTCGACGACATCGATGATTCCATCGCCGAGGCGGTCGACACCGCCACGAGCATCCCGGCCGGCAAGAGCACCGCTTCGGTCGGCGGCGGAACCGGGGACGGGGCCGAGGACGACGCCCGGGCCGGCGCTGACGGACTCCGCGCTGACGGACTTCCCCATGACGGTTCCGGCAGACTTGCCGAGTCCGATGGCATCGTCGCCGAGGATTACGAGCTGGACTCCGGTTCGGTCGTCGATCGCGACGAACAGGGTCGCAGTCGCATCAAAGTGCTCGTGTCGATGCCGACGGGTCCGTACTGGTTCGGCCTGCAGGCGAAGATGATCACCACCGTGCCCTGTATGACTCTTCTCGGACAGTCCGACCTGCCCGGCGCCTTCTCCGATGGGTCGCCGATCCCGGCGGAGACGGCGAGGGCGATCGCTGGCCAGTGCTCGACCTGGACCAGGATCCTCACCGATCCTGCCACCGGTACTCCCATCGACGCCAAGGCCAAGAGCTACTACATCCCGCAGTCGGTGCGACAGACGCTGGTGACGAAATGGCAGAGATGCACGATGCCCGGCTGTCGACGGCGAGCGGAGTCCTCCGAAGTCGATCACATCATCCCCTACAACCACGACGATCCGGCCACGGGCGGACTCACCGTGTTCGGCAACCTCCACCCGCTGTGCAAGAAGGACCACCAGGCGAAGACCGACGGGAAGTACTCGGTGAGCATGGACGAGAACGGCGTGCTGGAGTACCGATTCCCGCACGGAATCAGGGCGACGGTGGCTGCAGGGGACAACCCTGTCAACATCGAGAACGCTCGGCTGATGGGTGACGCGGCTCGGTTGATGGGCGACGGGGCTCAGAGCGTGAGCGGGAACGTGGGAGACGCTCCAGCGACAGACGATGGCGCGGGCACTTTTTCGGAACGAGGCAGCAATACGGGCGGCGACGGTGGCTCGGAGCGCGACAGTGGCTCGCATAGCGATGCAGTCACTCCTGTGCCGGAACCGGGTGACATCATGTTCGCTGAGGAGTGCCCTGGGCCCGAAGGAAGCGTCGGCTCTCCAGGCTGGGTGAGCGCGCCGGAAATCTCCCCGTGGCTGCTCCGGTGCCGTGAGGGTGAGGACTCAGACGATCCGACCATGGCGCACACGAACTCCCAGGAGCGAAACTCCCGGAATCCTGGCCCCAAGAATCCGGGCGCTCGAAAGTCGAACCCACAGAACTCGAAGGTACGGCGCTGGGTCTGGGACAACGGCGAACCCCCGCCGTTCTGACCGGCCTGTTCCTCAGTCTTTCGACCAGGTCCGCTTGGCCACCCACTCCCACGACTACTCGATAACCGGGTCAGATAACCGCATGACCGCACGACCCCCAAGACCACTCAACAGAGGATGGCCCAGTCAGACTGACTGGGCCGTCCTTCTCTGCACCGCTCTCCACCTTCGACAGGCTCACCGACCCGGTCTGTCAGCGGTCGGGCGTCTCCGTTCCCGTCTCCTCGATCACCCGGCGGACATCGTCACGGGTCTTGACCTCGCCGTTGCGGACCGCCTCGGCGATCTTCTCGTGCTGGTCGTCGGTGACGACCGGGACCTCCTCACCGTTGCAGTCGACGATGCGGCCGTCCTTGATGGTGTCGCCCTCGGCGAGGATGGCCTCGTGATCGAGCAGGCGCTGCAGGTCCTCCCTGCGGACCACGCGACCGGTGCCGGCGACGAACACCGAGCGATCGGAGCGGTCCTTCGACTTCGCGCCGATGTGGTTGAAGATGAGGTTGAGGAGGACGGCCATGATCGTCGCGGACGAGATGCCCGAGTGGAGGATGATGCCGACCCACGACGGGAAGGCGTTGTAGAACTCCGGCGCAACGACCGGGATGATGCCGAACGCGAGCGAGACCGCGACGATGATCATGTTGAGGTTGCCCTCGTACTCGACCTTCGACAGGGTGCGGATACCCGACGCAGCCACGGTTCCGAAGAGGACGATGCCGGCGCCGCCGAGGACAGGGGAGGGGATCGCCGCGACGACCCCGCCCATGACGGGCAGCAGACCGAGGACGACGAGGATGACGCCGCCGGCCGTGACGACGAACCGCGACTTCACGCCCGTGATCGCCACGAGACCGACGTTCTGTGCGAACGCCGACTGGGTGAACGAGTTGAAGACCGGGGACACGGCGGAGGAGAGCATGTCGGCGCGCAGGCCGTTGGCGATGCGCTTCGAGTCGACCTTCGTCTTCACGATCTCGCCGACGGCGATGATGTCGGCGGTGGTCTCAGCGAAGGTGACGATGATGACGATGAACATCGAGATGATCGCCGCCGCGGAGAATGTGGGCATGCCGAACGCGAAGGGCTCGGGGAAGGCGAAGACGCCGCGATCGAGCACGTTCGAGAAGTCCGCCCAGCCGAAGATCAGGCAGACGATCGTGCCGACGACGATCGCGAGGAGGATCGACAGCCGCGAGATCATGGCGACCGGGATCCTGCTGAGCAGGAGGACGACGGCGAGGGTGCCGACGGCGATGAGGATGTTGCGCATGCTCCCGTAGTCGGGGGCCTCGGCGTTGCCTCCCATCGCCCAACCCGCGGCCACCGGCATGAGCGAGAGACCGATCGTCGTGATCACCGTTCCCGTGACCACCGGTGGGAAGAACTTGACGATGAGCGCGAATCCCGGGGCGACGATGAGGCCGATCGCCGAGGCGACGATGACCGCTCCGAAGACCTCCGGCAGACCGTCGCCTCCCGCGAGGATCGCCGTCATCGTCGCGACGCCGGCGAACGACACGCCCTGGACGAGCGGCAGCTGCGACCCGAAGAACGGCACGCCCCACGACTGGAGGATCGTCGCGAGGCCGCCCATGAACAGACACGAGGCGATGAGCACGCTGATGCCGCTGTCGTCGAGTCCGGCGGCCTTGCCGATGATGAGCGGCACGGCGATGATCCCGCCGTACATCGTGAGGACGTGTTGGAACCCGTAGGCGAACGACGTCCCGACGGGAAGTCGCTCGTCCTCGGGGCGACGCTGCTTCTGCTGTGACTGCTTGGACACCGACATCTGCTTCTCCATTGAATTCCTGCCCGCTGATCCGGGCCCCCGGACGCGAGCCTGAGTATCCGGACTCGAACCGGAGCGGTCGGATGTCAGTCCGACCTCCATGAGCTCGCCAGCGGCTTCCACGGAGCCGAGACCTCACCTGCGAGGGGTCGGCACCTCTGCTCATCATCATTCGATTCTCGGGAACAACTTCCAAGATGTGAAAGAAAGTTTCCTTATCGCAGAACACTAGGCGAAGTGAACGGCGATGGCAACTCGAATTCGTGATCCGGAACACATGCTAGAGTGCAGTCTTGTCGGTGTGCCCCGCGGGCACAAATCGCACGCGGTTCGGACTCCCGTTCGGACTCGGATCGAGGCCTGCGAAGAGGGACTGCGCACCGACCGGCGGAGCAGCAGACGCCGTGAAACCTGAGCTGGCGGCGATCGCCCCAGCGCAGTCGCCGCGACAGCGGGCGGGCCGTGGCCCACCTGAGAGCACACGCACGAGAGGCGACGCAGATGTCCAGAATCTGGCTGCGCAATCCCAAAGCCGTCCACCTCGGCCGCAATACTGACGCGACCGCCGACGGTGGGATCGTCATCGACACTGAGACCGGGACGATCGTCGAGCTCGTGCCGGCCGGCCGCGAGCCTGTGGGCGGTAGGCCCGTGGACGATGGGGCATCGAGCAGCGGCCCCGCCGGAGCCTTCGACGAGATCATCGACGTCAGCGATCACGTCATCACCCCGGGGCTCATCAACACCCATCACCACTTCTATCAGACGCTCACCCGCGCGTGGGCTCCCGTCGCCGACTTCCCGCTCTTCGGCTGGCTGACGAACCTCTACCCCGTGTGGGCGCGTCTGACTCCGCAGGCCCTCGAGCTCGCGACCACCGTCGCCCTGGCCGAACTCCTCGAATCCGGCTGCACGACTGCCGCCGACCACCACTACCTCTTCCCTACGGGCATGGACGACGCGATCGACATCGAGGTCGAGGCCGTCCGCCGCCTCGGCATGCGCGCGATGCTCACCCGCGGATCGATGTCCCTCGGCGAGGAGGACGGAGGCCTTCCGCCGCAGCGGACCGTCCAGGACCCCGAGGTCATCCTCGCCGACTCCCGCCGCCTCGTCGAGACCTACCACGAGCGCGGTGCCGGCGCGCAGGTGCAGATCGGCCTCGCCCCGTGTTCCCCGTTCTCGGTGACCACCGAGCTCATGCGCGAGTCCGCGGCGCTCGCCGCCGACCTCGACGTCCGCCTCCACACCCACCTCGCCGAGACCCTCGACGAGGAGGACTTCTGCCGCGAGCGCTTCGGTCTGCGCACCGTCGACTACCTCGACTCGGTCGGCTGGCTCGGCGATCGCACGTGGCTCGCCCACGGAATCCACTTCGACGACGAGGAGATCGCCCGCCTCGGCGCGGCCGGCGTCTCCGTCGCCCACTGTCCGACCTCGAACATGCGCCTGGCCTCGGGCATCGCCCGCGCCGTCGAACTCGAGGACGCGGGCGTCCACGTCGGCCTCGGCGTCGACGGCTCTGCCTCGAACGACGCCTCGAACCTCATCCGGGAGGTCCGGCAGGCCCTCTACCTCCAGCGTCTGCGCTACGGCGCCGAGGCGGTCACGTGCGAGCGCGTCCTCGACTGGGCGACCGCGGGTTCGGCGGCAGCGCTGGGCCGCGACGACATCGGCACCATCGCGGTCGGCAGGCAGGCCGACCTCGCGCTGTTCCGCCTCGACGGCCTCGCGTTCTCCGGCTCCCATGACCCGATCCCCGCCCTCGTCCTCTGCGGCGCGGAGAAGGCCGACCGCGTCATGGTCGGCGGGCAGTGGCGCGTGATCGACGGTCACGCGATCGGCGCGGACGGGCAGGCGCTCGACAAGGAGGCCCTCATCGCCGCCCACCGGGAGGAGGCACGCCGGCTCGTCAGCGGGTGAGTCCTGCTCACCGCTCCTTTGTCGAGCCGTTCCCCTCGAGGAATCCGCGCAGGAGCTGCTCGGTGCCCTCGGCGTGCTGGGCCGCCAGCGTCGCCGCCGCCTCGGCGTCATGGTCGAGGATCGCTGCGACGAGCTGCTGATGCTGCGTGCACGAATGCTCGACGTTCGTGTGGATGAACGGAATCCGATCGAGCAGCGCATTGATCCGGTCCCGCGTCGTCGCCGCGGCATGCGCGAGCGACGGGATGCCCGTGAGCTCGGCGATCGTCAGATGGAAGCGGGCATCGAGGGCGCGGAACTGCTCGATGTCCTCGGCCGAGGACCCCAACGGCATCCAGCAGCTCCGCTCCGCGGAGATGAGCCTCTCCCGCTCCTCGGCGCCGAGTTCGCGCTCGGCCACGATCCGTGCCGCCGAGGTCTCGAGGATGTGCCGGAACCGCACCGCATCATCGAGCTCGCCGAGGTCGACCCCGGCTCCCGTGTCCGCGCTCGGCAGCCGGGTGACGAAGGCACCTCCGTACCGGCCCCGGCGGACGTCGACGACGCCGGCCGTCTGCAGTTCGCTCAGCGCCTGGCGCAGGGTGGCCCGTGAGACGTCGATCCGCGCGGCGAGCTCCCGCTCGGGCGGCAGCTTGTCCCCGACGAGGTACTGGCCGAGGCGGATCGCGCGCAGCAGCTCGGCGATCGTGTGTTCGAAGACGTTGCCCCCGCGCATCCGGGCAGGGCGAGTGGGGGAGTCAGCGGCGCTGGGCTCCTCGTCCCCGTCATCGGCAGTCCGTTCCACGCTCAAACCTCCTCTCACCTCGACTTCCCTCTGCGGCCTCGACGGAGCTCGTCTCGACCTTCGGCAGATCCTTGACACCGTGATCTGGGTCATACTACATTCGACCCCAGCCAATGGTCTGATTGTGATCCATTGAACGTGATGGGGCGGATATGAGCAAGAACATCGAGTACGGCAACGTCGACGAGAACTACCTCGAGAAGCGGCAGCTGAAGAAGGGCGCGGCCGGGTGGATCCTGCTCGCCGGCCTCGGCGTCGCCTACGTCATCTCCGGTGACTTCTCCGGCTGGAACCTCGGCCTCGCCGAAGGCGGCTGGGGCGGTCTCCTCATCGCCTTCCTCCTCATGGGGCTCATGTACGTGTGCATGGTCTTCGGCCTCGCCGAGCTCTCCTCGACCCTGCCGACCGCGGGCGCCGGCTACGGATTCGCCCGCCGCGCGCTCGGCCCGCTCGGCGGCTTCGCCACAGGCATGGCGATCCTCATCGAGTACACGATGGCTCCGGCGGCGATCTCGACGTTCATCGCCGGCTACGTCCAAGCCCTCGGCATCCTCCCCGAATCCGTCCCCACGTGGACGATCTACCTCGCCGCGTACGCGATCTTCGTCGGCGTCCACCTCTGGGGCGTCGGCGAGGCGCTGCGGCTGATGTTCGTCATCACCGCGATCGCCGTCATCGCCCTCATCGTCTTCGTCGTCGCCGCGGTCGGCCACTTCGATGCCGCGAACCTCTTCGACATCGAACCGACGACCGCTCTCGGCTCGAGCGCGTTCCTGCCGATGGGCTTCAGCGGTCTGCTCGCCTCGCTCGTCTTCGGCATCTGGTTCTTCCTCGCGATCGAGGGCGTGCCCCTGGCCGCCGAGGAATCCGCCGACCCGAAGCGCGACATGCCCCGCGGCATCATCACCGCGATGGCGATCCTCGTCGTCTTCGGCGCCCTCATGCTCCTTCTCGTACCCGGCATCGCGGGCTCGGCGGCCATGGGCGAATCCGACAACCCGCTGCCCGAAGCGCTGCGCTTCGTCTACGGCGAGAACTCGTGGCTGGCGACCTTCGTCAACTGGGCGGGCCTCGCGGGTCTCATCGCGAGTTTCTTCTCGATCATCTTCGCCTACTCCCGCCAGCTCTTCGCCCTCTCCCGCGCCGGTTACCTGCCCAAATGGCTCTCCCTGACCGGCAAGCGCAAGACCCCGGTCCTCGCGCTCATCGTCCCCGGCACGATCGGCTTCCTCATCGCCGTCCTCTCCGGCGGCAACGGCGGAGTCCTCCTCAACGTCGCCGTCTTCGGCGCCACCGTCTCCTACGTCCTGCTCAACCTCTCCCACATCCGGCTGCGCTTCAAGGAGCCGGACCTGCCTCGCGGCTACCGCACCCCCGGCGGTGTGGTGACGACGGGCATCGCACTCGTGCTTGCCTCGGTGGCCGTCGTCGCGACCTTCTTCGTCGACATCCTCGCCGCCGCGATCGCCGCCGGCGTCTTCCTCATCGCGCTCGCCTACTTCTGGTTCTACTCCCGCCACCACCTCGTCGCGAGCGCACCCGAAGAGGAGTTCGCCCAAATCGAGGCCGCCGAGAGCGAACTCAAATAGACAGCGGACTCGGACAGACAGCGGACTCAGACAGATCCTGACCACCTCAACGACCGACGAGACAGCACGCACAGAGAACTGAGGTACCACCGATGACCCATCTGACCACGCCCTCCGAGGCCACCTCCGCCGAGGCGGCAGCCCCTGCCGATGTCGCCCCGGCAGCCGCCTCGGCGCCCACGACGGCACACGCCCCGCAGCGGACCACCCGCGGATCCCTCCAGGCGAAGCCGCTCACCCTCGACGAACTGCGCCGACTCACCGAGGCCGGAGAGATCGACACCGTCGTCGTCGCCGTCACCGACGCCCAGGGACGCCTCCAGGGCAAACGGCTGGGCGCACAGTTCTTCCTCGACGACGTCGCCGGGCACGGCTCCGAGGCCTGCAACTACCTGCTCGCCGTCGACGTCGACATGAACACCGTCGACGGCTACGAGATGTCCTCGTGGGAGACCGGGTACGGCGACATGGTCATGCAGCCCGACCTCGCGACCCTGCGCCTCATCCCATGGCAGCCGGGCACGGCCATGGTCAACTGCGATCTCTTCTGGACCACCGGCGCCGAGGTGACCGCCTCCCCCCGGCAGATACTCAAGAAGCAGCTCGACCGCCTCGCCGAGGCGGGGATGAGCGCTCACGTCGGCACCGAACTCGAGTTCATCACCTTCGATACGAGCTACGAGGACGCGTTCGCCTCGAAGTACCAGGGGATGACCCCGGCGAACCAGTACAACGTCGACTACTCCCTCCTCGGCACCGCTAGGATCGAACCGCTGCTGCGCGACATCCGCAACTCGATGGCCGGTGCCGGCCTCTACGTCGAGGGAGCGAAGGGCGAGTGCAACTTCGGTCAGCACGAGATCACCTTCCGCTATCAGCAGGCGCTCAAGGCCTGCGACGACCATGCGGTCTACAAGAACGGGGCGAAGGAGATCGCCGCCCAGCACGGCAAGTCGATCACCTTCATGGCGAAGTACGACCAGAAGGAGGGATCGTCGTGCCACATCCACTTAAGCTTCCGATCCGCTGACGGCGACATGGTCATGGCCGGCGACGGTGAGCACGGCTTCTCCCCACTCATGGAGCACTTCATCGCCGGCCAGCTCGCCTGCATCGAGGACTTCACGTACTTCTTCGCCCCGAACATCAACTCCTACAAGCGCTTCGTCGAGGGCTCGTTCGCCCCCACCGCCGTGGCCTGGGGCTTCGACAACCGCACGTGCGCGTTCCGCGTCGTCGGCTCGGGGCCGTCCCTGCGCGTCGAATGCCGGGTCGGCGGCGCCGACCTCAACCCCTACCTCGCCGCGGCCGCCCTCATCGCCGCCGGCCTCCACGGGATCGAGAACGAACTCGAACTCCCGCCGATCACTGAAGGCAACGCGTACACGACCGATGCGAAGCGCCTGCCGACGACGCTCACCGGTGCCCGCGACCTGCTCGAAACCTCCGAGATCGCCAAGGCGGCCTTCGGAGATGACGTCGTGCGCCACTACGTCCATGCCGCCGATGTCGAACTCGACGCCTACAATGCGACCGTGACCGACTGGGAGAGGATCCGTGGCTTCGAACGACTCTGAGAGGGCGGACGCCGCCCCGGTCATCGCGATCACCTCGTACATGCAGCAGGCCCAGTGGGGAGTCTGGGACGCCGAGGCGGCCCTCATCCCCGCCGACTACGTCCGGATGGTCGCGGGGTGCGGGGCGATCCCCGTCCTCCTGCCCCCGCACGGGCAGACGCCCGAGGTCCTCGACCGCGTCGACGGCCTCCTCATCGCAGGCGGTGCCGATGTCGCCGCCGAGGCGTACGGGCAGACCCCGCACGAGCGCACCGGCTCCCAGCCCTTCCGCGACGAGTCCGAGTTCCTCCTCTTCCGCGGGGCGCGGGAGCGCGGGCTGCCCGTCCTCGGCATCTGCCGGGGCCTCCAGGTCATCACCGTGGCCACCGGGGGCACCCTCATCCAGCACCTGCCCGAGGTCGTCGGGCACTCCGACTACCAGCCGAGCCCCGGCGTCTACGGCGAGGTCGCAGTGACGACGGAGCCGGGCAGCCTCGCCCGGGCCATCCTCGGGGAGGCGGCTACGGCACCCTGCTATCACCATCAGGCGGTCGACCGCCTCGGCGAGGGATTCGTCGTCACCGCCCGCAGCGGTGACGGACTCATCGAAGCCATCGAACCCGACCCTGCCGACTCTGCGGAGACCGGCGAGGACGGGTGGCTGTTCGCGGTGCAGTGGCACCCCGAGCACAACCCGGACGACGCCCGCGTCGTCTCAGCCCTCGTCGACGCGGCCAGGCAGCGGATGAGCGGGACCGGGGTCCGCCTCGGCGAGAGGATCACAACGTGAAGGAGAGCAGTGACGTGAGTACGTTCACCGTCGTCAACCCGGCCAATGAGGAGGCGATCGCCGAGGTGGAGCTCGCCGATGTCGACGCCACCGACGCCGCGATCGCGAAGGCGCAGACGGCCTTCGACGAGTGGCGGAAGGTCGCCCCCGGCGACCGGGCGCGGCTGCTGCGGCGCTTCGCCGACGCTGTCGACGGGGCGATCGACGAACTCGCCGCCCTCGAGGTCGCCAACGCCGGGCACACGATCTCGAACGCGACGTGGGAGGCGGGCAACGTCCGTGACGTCATCGAGTACTTCGCGGCGATGCCCGAACGCCTCTTCGGCCGGCAGATCCCCGTCGACGGGGGAGTGAACATCACCTTCGCCGAACCGCTCGGGGTCGTCGGGGTCATCGTGCCGTGGAACTTCCCGATGCCGATCGCCTCGTGGGGGTTCGCCCCCGCGCTCGCCGCCGGCAACACCGTCGTCCTCAAACCCGCGGAGATCACCCCGCTCACGGCGATCCGCATCGGCGAACTCGCCCGCGAAGCCGGGATCCCCGAGGGCGTGCTGACGATCATCCCCGGCAAGGGATCTGTCGTCGGCGAACGCTTCGTCACCCACCCTGCCGTACGGAAGATCGTCTTCACCGGCTCCACCGAGGTGGGCAAGCGGATCATGGCCGGCTGTGCGGCGCAGGTGAAGAACCTCACCCTCGAACTCGGCGGCAAGAACTCGAACATCGTCTTCGACGACGCCGACATCGCCGCCGCTGCGGCCGCGGCCCCCGGGGGCGTCTTCGACAACTCGGGACAGGACTGCTGCTCTCGCTCGCGGCTGCTCGTCCAAAGGGGGATCTATGACGAGTTCATGGCCGCCCTCGAGGAGTCCGTCGGAGACTTCGCCGCCGCCGATCCGACGCTTCCGGACACGGCGATGGGACCGCTGGTGACCGCAGCGCACCGGGACAAGGTCGCCTCCTACGTCGCCGCCGGCGAGGTCGCGTTCCGGGGAACGGCACCGGAGGGACCGGGGTTCTGGTTCCCGCCGACCGTGCTCACCCCGGCCTCGACCTCCACCGCTGACTTCACGGAGGAGATCTTCGGTCCCGTCCTCTCGGTCGTGCCCTTCGACACCGAGGCCGACGCCCTGCGGATCGCCAACGACACCGAGTACGGGCTCTCGGGCTCGATCTGGACGAACAGCCTCGACCGGGCGATGCGGGTCTCCCGCGGGGTCGAGGCCGGGAACCTCTCGGTGAACTCGCACGCCTCGGTCCGGTACTGGACGCCGTTCGGCGGGTTCAAGCAGTCCGGGCTCGGCCGCGAGCTCGGCCCCGACGCGGTCGCGTCATTCACGGAAGTCAAGAACGTCTTCTTCGCGACCCGGCCGGGGGAGTGAGCCGGGCTCGGCGAGCTCCAGACCCACCACCTCAGCCACACCAACTCAGACACACCAACTCAGACACATCACCAAGGAGAACCATGACCACAGCGGCAACCCGACTCAAGGACAAGGTCTGCGTCATCACCGGCGGTGCCTCGGGCATCGGGCTGGCGAGCGCGAAGCGGCTCGCCGAAGAGGGCGCGAAGGTCGTCATCGCCGACCTCGACGAGGCTCGCGGCCAGGAGGTCGCCGAGGAACTCGGCGGGCTCTTCGTCCGCGTCAACGTCGCCGACGAGGAGGATGTGAAGAACCTCTTCGACACCACCGTCGAGCACTACGGCCGGGTCGACGTCGCGTTCAACAACGCCGGCATCAACCCCACCGAGGACAATTCGATCCTCACGACCGACCTCGCCGCGTGGCAGAAGGTCCAGACGGTCAACCTCACCTCGGTCTTCCTCTGCTGCAAGTACGCGCTCACCCACATGGTCAGGCAGGGGTCGGGATCGGTCATCAACACCGCGTCGTTCGTCGCCCTCATGGGGGCCGCCACCTCGCAGATCTCCTACTCGGCCTCGAAGGGCGGGGTGCTCTCGATGAGCCGCGAACTCGGGGTCCAGTTCGCCAAGGACGGCATCCGCGTCAACGCCCTGTGCCCCGGACCGGTGAACACGCCGCTGCTCCAGGAGCTCTTCGCCGCCGACCCCGTGCAGGCTCAGCGCCGCCTCGTCCACGTGCCCAGCGGCCGCTTCGGTGAGCCCGAGGAGATCGCCGCGGCCGTGGCGTTTCTCGCCAGCGACGATTCGACGTTCGTCAACGCCTCCACGTTCACCGTCGACGGCGGCATCACCTCGGCGTACGTCACTGCGGAGTGAGGGCGGCGGCTGAGTTGGGGCGTGCGGGGCTCTCGGTCAAGCCGGAGCGCACTTTTCGGGCGTTCCTCGCATCGCAAAGTGCTCGCCGGCTTGACCGAGGAGAATGAGGCCATGGCAGACGTGAGGATTCTCGTCATCGAACACGAGAAAGGCACCGGTCCTGAACGCTTCGGGCAGTGGCTCGAGGAGGCCGGCGCCGAGGTGGTCGTCGTCCGTCCGTACCTCGGCGAGGCGATCCCGGCCCCCGGCGACTACGCTGCGCTCCTCGTCCTCGGCGGCGCCGCAGGTCCCCTCGAGGACACGGCGAATCCGTGGTTTCCGCAGGTGAGGGAGCTGCTGCAGCGCTCTGCCGGCGGTGAGTTCCCGAGCTTCAACGTCTGCCTCGGCGGGGAGCTGCTCGCCGCGGCCACGGACGCGCGGATCTCCCGGCGGGAGCGCCCGCAGATCGGGATCTACGATCTCCGCACCACCTCGGCGGGGGAGTCGGACCCGGTCTTCGCCGCACTCGCCGGACGGACGCTGCCCTCGGTGCTCTTCCATCAGGAGGAGATGAGCCTGCCGAAGAACGCGGAACTTCTCGTCACCGGCTCGGACGCGCCTGTGCAGGGGTTCCGGGTCGGCGAGTTCGCGTGGGGGACGCAGTTCCACCCGGAGACCGACGCCGTGCAGATCGCCCGCTGGCTGTCCTCGGACTCGGTCCCGCTGCCCGAGGGGAAGACGGCCGAGTCGATCGTCGAGGAGGTCCGCGCCGCCGACGCGGAGCTCATCGCGTGGGGCCGCGAGCTCGCGCAGAGATTCGTCGAGTATCTGCGCAGGCGAGAGGGCCGAAACGGCGCTGGGGCGGATGACGTCAACCTGACAACGAGCTGAGCGCTTGTTAGGTTGATGCTGGGTGCCGGTCCCGGACCGATCCTCCGGACGAATCCCTCACTCGCACCCGTGCGCATGAATTCCATAACTGAACACCTGTCCCAGCTCTCGGCCGTCGAGGCCCCGACCGGCACACTCCAGGCCGCCGACACAGTGCAGGCCGCCGGAATCGACCAGGCGATCGAGTCCTTCCTCGGGCCGATCGCGCAGACCTTCAGCAGCATCGTCTTCTTCGAGCTGCGCATCGGCGACCTCGGCATCCCGCTCATCGTCGTCTGGCTCATGGCCGCCGCGGTCTTCCTCACGATCTACCTCCGCTTCCAGCCGGTCACAGGTCTGAAGTACTCGCTCGGCATCATCCGCGGACGCTTCACCCGCAAAACCGACCCCGGTCAGGTCTCGAGCTTCCAGGCGCTCGCCACCGAGCTCTCGGGCACCGTGGGCCTGGGCAACATCGCCGGTGTGGCCGTGGCGATCACGGTCGGCGGACCGGGCGCTGCGCTGTGGATCATCATCTTCGGCTTCTTCGCGATGACGGTGAAGATGGCCGAGGCGACGCTGGGTGTGAAGTACCGGCGCATCAACGACGACGGCACGGTCGCCGGCGGGCCGATGTACTACCTCCGCGACGGTCTCGCCGAGATCGGACGCCCGAAGCTCGGGAAGTTCTTAGCCGCGTTCTACGCCCTCACCGCGGTCATCGGCGTCATCGGTGCCGGCAACCTGTTCCAGGCGAACCAGGCGGCGTCGATCCTCGTCGGCGCCACCGGGGGCGAGGACAGCTTCCTCGCCGACAAGCTCTGGCTCATCGGCGTCGTCATCGCCGCCCTCACCGCGCTCGTCATCCTCGGCGGGATCCGGAAGATCGGGCAGTGGACGTCGAAGCTCACGCCGATGATGGCGATCCTCTACTTCCTCTCCGTCATCGTCATCCTCATCGTCAACGCGGGCGCCATCCCCGGCGCGTTCGTCCTCATGGTCGAGGGCGCGTTCAGCCCCGACGGCATCGCCGGGGGCATCGTCGGCGTCGCGATCGTCGGCATTCAGCGGGCGCTGTTCTCCAACGCCGCGGGCATCGGCTCGGCCGCGATGGCCCATGCCGCGTCGAAGACGACGAAGCCGGCGACCGAGGGCTTCGTCGCGATGTGGGAGCCGCTCATCGACTCCGTCATCGTCTGCACGCTCACCGCGCTCGCGATCATCACCACCGGGCTCTACACGACGAGCACCGAGGACGGCATCGGGCTGACCGCCGAGGCATTCGGCACTGTGAGCAGCTGGTTCCCGATCCTGCTCACCGTCGCCGTCGTCCTCTTCGCGTTCTCGACGATCCTCGCCTACGGATACTACGGGCAGCAGGCCCTGGGCTACCTGACGGGGAACTCGAAGAAGGCGGACAAGGCGTACCAGATCTTCTGGATCCTCGCCGTCATCGTCGGCGCCTCGATGTCGCTCGAGTCGGTCATCGCCTTCTCGGATGCGATCTTCTTCCTCATGGCCCTTCCCAACCTGCTCGGCATCTACTTCCTCTGCCGCATCCTCCGCCTCGAGATCCTCCGGCTGCGGAAGAAGATCGACGTCGGGGTGGTCACCGAGATCAGCCCGCCGGAGCTCCAGGTGGGCATGGGCGACCATGAGCCCACGTCGGAGCAGGTCGCCGCCGCCGAGGCGGGACGCCGGCGCAAACGCGACCGGCTCCGCGAGGTGCGCAGCACGCTCAGGGAGAAGAAGCTCGCCCGCGCGAAGAAGGGCGAGTGAAGCGGCCGACCGGCTGTCCGGTCGGCCACCTCACTCCGCGGCTCAGGGCTTGACGATCTTCTGATCGGTGTTCGAGTAGCTGATCGAATCGGCCATCGAGCCGACGAGGCCCATCGTCACCCGCACCAGTCCCGGTTCGACGTCGTCGAGCGGGGGCGGGGTGTCGGTGCCGATGGTCAGCGACTTCCCGTCCTTCGTCGTCGCGGTGATCGACCCGATGTAGACGCTTACATCCCCCTTGAGCGTCATCTCGTCCGCCTTGGTCACGAGGCCCGGCTCACCGGGCGGGCGGACCGTGAGCGAGAAGCCGGTGATCGTGATCGAATCAGCGGTGATCTTCAGCGCCCGGATCGACCCGCCGTCCGCGGTGGGCACCGAGACGATCGAGACGCCGCTCAGCCCCGTGAACGAGAGCTTCTCCGAGCCCAGCGACGCCGGGGTCTTCGCGAAGATCGGCGCATCGTCGTCCTCCGTCGCCTCGACGGGTTCCGGCGACTCCGTCGGTGACGGGGACTCCGTGGGCTCCGGGGACTCTGTCGGCGACTCGGTCGGACCGGGTGACGGAGACTCGGTGGGCGACTCCGTCGGGGTGGGACCCACGCTCGGTCCCGGCTCGGCCGGATCCCCGCACGGGGACTGCGGACTGCACAGCGCCCCGGAACCGGGCCCCACCTCGGCGGCGGAGGCCCCCATCGACGTGAGCACCGTCGCGGGAACGGTGAGGGCGAGTGCCGAGAGAGCCAGCGCGGCGCTGCGGACGGGCGCCCTCATACGATGCCTTCCCGGCTCGCGGTCTCCGCGACGTCCCTCCGTTCGTCCCCCGATCCGACGGACTCTGCGCTCGATTCATCGCTCGGTTCGCGGGGGCCCATCCACGCGACGACGAGCACGGCGCCGATGCTCGCGAGCAGCATCCCGAGGATGAAGCCGCCGAGATTGACCCCGACGAGCGAGTAGACCGCGATGATGAGCGCGAGGATCCCGTAGAACACGTGGTGGACGGGCATCGCCATCGCGAGGGCGCCGAGGACGACGAGGGTGATCGGGATGATCGTCGCCTGGAGCCCCTCGATGCCGAGCTGGATGTGGAGATTGCCCGTGTCGAGCTGACCGGAGAAGAAGAGCTCGATCCCGCCGAGGATGACGAGGAGTCCGCCGATGAACGGCCGCTGTCGACGCCAGCGCCGGAAGCCTCCGGTCCGCTCCGTCCGGTGGCGACCGCGGCGTTACTGTGTGTTCGCTCGTCGTGTCTGTGCGCTCGCCATCAGAAGCACGTCTTCGATCCGTCGGTGAGCTCGAGCTTCATCCCCTTGAGGGTGAAGACTGACGCCTGAGTGCTCCACGCCGTCTGCTCGAGTCCCGAGATCGAGATGGTGTCCGAATCCTGGGCGAAGTCGCCCGCAGTGCCCTTGGCCTTGGTGTTGACGCCGGAGGCGTCGACGCCGATGCGGATGTTCGAGAACTCGGCGTCGCCCTTGAGTCCGGTCATCCCGATCTGCAGATCGCTCGCCGTCGCTGGTTCGTCGCCGCCGCCGGCGGTGATGAGCACTCCGGCCTTGCCGAGCGGCGTGTCGGTGACCGCGGATTGGCAGAGATCGCTGAGCTCGGCGCTCTTGATGTTCGCGATCGCGACCGTGTGCTTGCCGCCCTCGCTGTCCTCGGCGGTGCCGCCGTACTGGGAGAACCCCGTGCCCTCGAGCTGGGAGGCGCTGATCTGGAACTGGCTTCCCGACACCGAGAACGAGACCGGCACGGCACCCTGCGCGACACCTCCCATGAGACCGGCGGAGACGACGCCGGCGGGAATCGCGACGAGGGCGATCCGTCCGGCGTATGACGAGGTGAGCTTGCTGATGTGGCGGAACTTCGGGAACTTCATCGATCCTCTTCCCGACGCCGACGACTGCGTCGGCGCCTCAATATGTGACGTAAGTTACTACGGGGTGTTACTGGCGAGTATATCGATCGTCCTTTCAGACGCAACACCCTCTGAGGTCGCCGATGGGGGAGGGCTCCTTGTGTGCGGGGTGTTGAGGAGGGGGCGCGGCAGGACGGACGCCGCGAGAGTTCACCCCTCGAGGACGGACCAGTTCTCCCTGGTCAGGGTGACGGCGAGGTCGTGGTCGCCGGCGCGGATCGCGGCGAGGATCTCGATGTGCTGCTCCGGCGAAGCCGACCCCTTCTCCGAATCGAAGTGGAGGTATTCCGCACGGCGCAGCGTCGCGGTGACGACCTCGAGATGGTCGAGGATGAGCGGGTTGCCGCTGCGCGTGAGCGCCACCGCGTGGAAGTCGTCGTCGGCGGCGATCGCGGCCTCGCTGTCCGCGGCCTCGAGCGCGGCCTGGAGGCGTGCGTTCGCCTCATCCATCTCGGCGACGTCGTCGGCGTCGAGGTGCGGCAGTGCGAGCTTCATCCCCAGCGCATGGAGTTCGGCGGCGACCTGGCGGGCGTTGATGATCGCCGCAGGGTTCTCCGGGGCAACGCGGGTCATCTTCCCCGGCTCCGCGACGACGAGGCCGGCCTGGGCGAGGCGTTGCAGGGCCTCGCGCACCGGGGTGCGGGAGACCCGCAGCCACGACCCGAGCTCCTGATCGCGCAGCTGCTCTCCCGGTGCGAGCTGACCGCGGATGATGGCATCCCGTATCGACCGGTAGACGTCGTCGCGCAGCAGCGTGCGGTGCGGGATCGGTGACGCCTCGGGTATCGGCACGGCTGCTCTCCCTGTCTATGCGGTGACGGCTGGTCTGTACGGTGACAGCTGATCTGTGCGGTGACGGCTGGGTGGCCAGCCCCTGTGAATCCTGACATGTGGGATGGTCGGTCGCTCCTCATTGTAGCGACGCTCGGAATGCAATATATTGCATATCGTGAGGTGGGTCTCAACGACGAGGCCCATCCACCACTGCTCGTGACCCGACTGCCCGTGACCCGACCGACAGCGACACAGTCCCATCACCGCCCCCAGAGACGAGGACGCCATGGCCATCACCGACTTCGAGCGCTACCCCCTGACCTTCGGCCCGAGCCCCGTGCACGAGCTGCGCCGACTGAGCGACCACCTCGGCGGGGCGACGATCTGGGCGAAGCGCGAAGACGTCAACTCGGGTCTCGCATTCGGCGGGAACAAGACCCGCAAACTCGAGTACATCGTCCCCGACATCCTCGCCTCGGGCGCGGACACCCTCGTCTCGATCGGCGGCTACCAGTCCAACCACACCCGCCAGGTCGCCGCCGTCGCCGCGCACCTCGGACTGAAGTCCCGCCTCGTCCAGGAGCGCTGGGTCGACTGGGACGACCCGGTCAACGACCGGGTCGGCAACATCGAGATCTCACGGATCATCGGCGCCGACGTCCGCCTCGACGACTCCGGTTTCGACATCGGCATCCGCTCGAGCTGGGAGGACGCGATCGCCGAGGTGGAGGCCGCCGGCGGCACCCCGTACCCGATCCCGGCCGGAGCCTCGGAGCATCCCCTCGGCGGACTCGGGTTCGCGAACTGGGCGTACGAGGTCGCCGGACAGGAGGCCGAGCTCGGGGTCTTCTTCGACACCATCGTCGTCTGCACGGTCACCGGATCGACGCACGCCGGCATGATCGCCGGCTTCGCCGCCCTCGAAGCCGCCGGCGGCCGGCCCCGGACGATCATCGGCATCGACGCCTCGGCGACGCTGGACAAGACCCGCGAGCAGGTCACGCGGATCGCGAACCGCACCGCCGACCTCATCAGGCTCGGCCGCGAGATCACACCGGCCGAGGTCGACATCCGCTCCGGCTGGCAGGGACCCGCCTACGGCATCCCCGACGAGACGACGGTCGCCGCGATCCGCACGACCGCCGAACTCGAAGGCGTCATCCTCGACCCCGTCTACGAGGGCAAGTCGATGGCCGGACTCATCGACCTCGTCGGGGACGGGACGATCGGCGCGGATTCGACGGTCCTCTACGCCCACCTCGGCGGACAGCTCGCCCTCAACGCGTACAGCTCGATCTTCTCCGAGGCTCCGACCCCCGCCACGACCCGCTGATCCCCCTTTCTCGAAAGGCACACGACCATGGCCGCGAACGACCAGCAGAGCACCGTGAACACGCCGAGCACCGACCAGCGCGACGCCGACGAACTCCACCAGTTCGAGACGTCGATGCAGGTCAGCCCGCCCGGCACGAACGACAGGCCGCTGACCGCCTCGGCGTCGGGAGAGGACGAGGTCCTCGACGAGATCGCCCAGCGCGTGCTCTGGCTCGCCACCTCGATCATCGACCGCGCCAACCGCGGGCGGGCCAACAGCGACGGCGTCAAGGTCGGCGGACATCAGGCGTCCTCGGCGTCGATGGCCGGCATCATGACCGCACTCTGGTTCACGACGCTGCGCTCTGTCGACCGCGTCTCCGTCAAACCGCACGCCTCCCCGGTCCTCCACGCGATCAACTACCTCCTCGGCGACCTCGACGTCTCCTACCTCGACACCCTGCGCTCGCGCGGCGGCCTCCAGCCGTACCCCTCGCGGACGAAGGACCCCGACACCGTCGACTTCTCGACGGGATCCGTCGGCATCGGCGCGACCGCCCCGATCTGGGCGGCCCTGGCCCACCGGTACGTCTCCGACCGCTTCCCCGACACCCCCTCAGCCGGTCGTTTCTACTCCCTCCTCGGCGACGCGGAGATGGACGAAGGCGCGGTGTGGGAGGCGATCATCGACCCCGAAGTCCGCGCGCTCGGCGAAGTCACGTGGATCGTCGATCTCAACCGCCAGTCCCTCGACCGGGTCATCCCCGACGTCCAGATCCAGCGCCTCCAGGGCATGTTCGCCGCTGCCGGCTGGCAGGTGCTCACGTGTCAGTGGGGGCGCAGGCTCGAGACCGTCTTCGCCGGTGAGGGAGGTGAGGCGCTGCGGCAGCGGCTCGTCTCGATGCCCAACCCCGAGTACCAGCGTCTCCTGCGTGCCCATCCCACCGAAGTCCACGACCGTCTGCTCGCCGGCTTCGCCGAGGCGGACGCCGCCTCCCTGCGCACCGTCACCGACCGCTTCGCCCCCGACGACCTCGCCTCCCTCATCCGCGACCTCGGCGGCCACGACCTCGGCCAGCTCGTCGACACGTTCGACCAGATCGACGACACGCGTCCGACCGTCGTCTTCGCCTACACGATCAAGGGCCGTGGCCTTGCCACCGAAGGCCACCCCGGCAACCACGCCGCGCAGCTCACCGAGGACCAGATGCGCGACCTCGCCGCCGCCTCGGGGATGGACCTCGAGAACCCGTGGCAGACCTTCGACGCGGACACCCCGGCCGGGCGGCTCTGCGTCGAGACTGCCGAGCGCCTGTGCCGGGAGCCGATCACCACCCATGCCGTCGCCGAGGTGCCCGCCGAGCTCGGGTTCACCCCGAAGGCCGTCGTCTCGACGCAGGCCGCGCTCGGACGGTTCCTCGCCGACCTCAAGAACGTCGCCCCCGAGGTCGCCCGCCGCGTCGTGACCGTCTCACCCGACGTCGCGACGTCGACCAACCTCGGCGGATGGATCAACAAGACCGGTGTGTGGTCACCGGCCGGACGCGAGGACTGGTTCTCCGACGACCGGGAGCGGGTGCTCAAGTGGCACGAGGACTCGAGCGGGCAGCACATCGAGATGGGCATCGCCGAGATCAACCTCGTCTCCCTCGCCGGTGAGCTCGGCACCACCGGGCAGCGGTGGGGTCAGCCGCTGCTGCCGATCGCGACGATCTACGATCCGTTCATCAACCGCGCCCTCGAACCGTGGACGTTCGGGCTCTACGCGGGCGGACGCTCGATCATGGTCGGCACTCCCTCCGGTGTGACCCTCGCCCCCGAAGGCGGGGCGCACCAGTCCTTCAACACCCCCTCGGTCACCCTCGAGATCCCGAAGCTCACCAGCTGGGAACCGGCGTTCGCGCAGGACCTCGAATGGACGCTGCTCGAAGCGCTGCGCGACCTCGCCGATCCCGACGGCGACTCCGCGTACTTCCGGCTGACGACCCGGCCCGTCGCCCAGGAGCGTGCCGCCGTCCCCACCGATCCGCTCCTGCGCGAGCGCCGCAGGCAGCAGGTGATCGCCGGCGGCTACCGGCTGAGCGACCATCCGGCGAGCGAGGACGCGGTCACCCTCGTGGGCGTCGGGGCGATGATGACCGAGGTCCTCGACGCCGCAGAAAGGCTCGAGAGTCTTGGCATCCGCGCCGGTGTCGTGTGCCTGACCTCGCCGTCGAAGATCTTCCGGGCCGTCCAGGAGCGGACCCGGGTGAGTCCGAGCCCCCGCTCGGCCATCGCCGATGAGCTCTTCCCCGCCGCGCACCCGGCACCGCTCGTCACCGTCCTCGACGGTCACCCGCACACGCTGTCGTTCCTCGCCGGCATCCGCGGAGACCGGACGCGCAACCTCGGCGTCAGCGACTTCGGGCAGGCCTCCTCGGTCTCCGAGGCCCACGAGATCCACGGCATCGACACGGTCTCGATCGTCTCGAACGCCCTCGACCTGCTCGGGAGGTGAGCGTCACCGGCGCCGAGGTGGGTCCCCCGCCTCGGCGGGTGCGGACCCCTGATTCGGCAGATGCGGGGGTCCTCGAACCGGCCTGCCGAAACCGTGACAGCCGTAGTCCTCACCTACGGAATCCGTCGCTTGATGCGCGGAATCCGCACAACCTCGGCGGGGGCATCGGGAGGCTCGGAGTGCTGATGATACCCCCAGGTTCCGGCACTTGTTGCTCAGGTCACGTGTTGATAGCGTGAGAGTCAGGCATACGCGATCCGTCGATTCGGGCGGCGTCGCAGTAGGCAACCGCTTCCCTGGAATCACCCAGGGTGCCATGAGTCAAAGGAGTCTGGAATGAGCAGTTCAGTCAGCGCCGCGACCGGCTACCGGGTCGAGAACCCGGCCACGGGCGAGATCGTCGAGCGGTTCGACACCGCCACCGACGAGCAGATCGGTCAGGTCATCGACGAAGCTCAGGCTGCTTACCTGAAGTGGCGTGAGAAGAGCATCGAGGATCGTGCCGCGATCGTCAACAAGGTCGCCGCCCTCTTCGGTGAGCGCAAGGAAGAGCTCGCGAAGATCATCGCCGAGGAGATGGGCAAGCCCATCCCCGAGGGCATCGAGGAAGCCGAGTTCTGCGAGGCGATCTTCAACTACTACGCCGACAACGGGCCCGAGTTCTCCAAGGACGAGGAGATCAAGTCCTTCTCCGGCGGCAAGGCCTACATCCAGCGCCGTCCCGTCGGCGTGATCCTCGGCATCATGCCGTGGAACTTCCCGTACTACCAGGTGGCCCGCTTCGCCGCGCCGAACCTCGTGCTCGGCAACACGATCATCCTCAAGCACGCTGAGATCTGCCCGCGTTCGGCGGCCGCGATCCAGCAGATCATGGATGACGCCGGCGTGCCCAAGGGCGTGTACAACAACGTCTACGCCTCGCACGACCAGATCGAGACGATCATCGCCGATCGCCGCGTCCAGGGCGTCTCGCTCACCGGCTCCGAGCGTGCCGGGTCGATCGTCGGCGCACTCGCCGGCAAGTACCTCAAGAAGGCCGTGCTCGAGCTCGGCGGATCCGATCCGTACATCATCCTCGACACCGACAACCTCGACGAGGCCGTCGACACCGCATGGGGCACCCGCCTGTACAACACCGGCCAGGTCTGCAACGCGAACAAGCGCATGATCGTCATGGACGACATCTACGACGACTTCGTCGCCGGGATCACCGAGCGCGCGAAGTCCTCGGAGAAGTCGAACCCGTCCGAGCCCGTCGAAGGCGGATACTCGCCCCTGTCCTCGCGGTCTGCCGCGGAGAACCTCCGCAAGCAGCTCGAGCGCGCGGTCGAGCAGGGCGCCACCCTCGTCGGCGGCGAACTCGCCGACGACGGTTCGGCCTACATCACCCCGGCCGTGCTCACCGGCGTGACCTCGGACATGGATGCGTTCCGCGAGGAGCTCTTCGGTCCCGTGGCCACGGTCTACAAGGTCTCGAGCGACGACGAGGCCCTCGAGCTCGCCAACGACACGGACTTCGGCCTCGGCGGTGCCGTGTTCTCGAAGGACGAGGAGCGCGCGGCGAAGATCGCCCAGCAGCTCGACGTCGGCATGTCGAACGTCAACACCCCTGCCGGTGAGGGCGCGGAGATCCCGTTCGGCGGCACGAAGCGCTCGGGCTTCGGCCGCGAGCTCGGCCCCTACGGCATGGACGAGTTCGTCAACAAGCGCATGTACTACGTCGCCGAGTGACACCCTGACCGGGGTGCGCCGCTGATCAGTGCTAGTCGCTGACTCAGGCGGCGGGGCACGGTCGGTCGGTTGCACATTCGGTTGCACGTGAGCGGGCGTCGCGTCCGGTGCGGGAGAGTCCTCCCGGGCTGGGTGCGGCGCCCGCTTCGCGTGCCCGGGCTCGTCTTTCGGGTGCCCGGTGGCGCCGCGCACGCCACTGCGCCCCTTGCCGCGTCCCCTGCCGCGCCCCCTGCCGCGCCCCCGAGGAGGATCCGGTTCGAATCTGGCACCAAAATCGAACCGGATCCTCCTCGGGAAGCGCGACGCCGGCGTCCGACGGCTGCGGTGACGACCACCTCGGCGGGGATCATGTTCAGCCACTGCGCAACCTTCGCCGTCTAGACTGCGGAGTATGACGGAAGAGTGGACATCGCGGTGGCACATCACCGGGAAGAACGAGGTCATCCGGCAGTGGTCGCACGAGGACGGTCAGCAGGCGTATCGCCGCTACCAGACGACCAGCCGACCCTCACTGCAGAACCTCATCACCCTCGATGAGCACATCGGACGCTTCGACAGCCTGTGGAGCCGGATGTCGATCGTCTTCGTCGCACTCGGTGTGCTCGCGACCCTCGGGGTCGTCCTCGGCCTCTTCGGCCTCCCGATGTACGGAGTCGCGAACTCGGTGTCCCTGACCGTCGGGATCACCTCGGTGGCGATCATCGTCCTCATCCCCATCGTCGCGATCTTCATCATGCGCCACCTGCGCACCGAGGTCACCCGCCTCTACGCCGAGGCCGGCATCCCCGACGCGACGGGCACCGTCATCCCCGTCGCCGAGGGCGAAGTCCTCGTCGCCCGCTCCGGCATCGAGACGAGCGAACCGGTCGCCGCCAAGGCTCCCTGATGCCCATCACCGAGGCGGTCCTCGAGACCGCCCGGACCCACCCCGACCGACCCGCGATCGTCGGTGAGGATGCCCACCTCAGCTACGCCGGGCTCGTCGCCGACTCCCGCAGCCTCGCCGCCGCCGTCGATGCCCTCCACCGCGCTCAGTGGCACCCGCCGCGCCCGGCCCCGGAGACTGCGGGCATCCCGATCACCGCGGTGAGCCTCACCTCGGCGTTCACGACCGCCCGCATCGTCGCCGGGCTCGCCGGCTTCCGCGCCGTCTCGGCGACGATCGACCCTCGATGGCCGCTGAACCACCAGGTAGGCGTCATCACCGCGACCGGCATCGGGCTCGTCATCAGCGATTCCCCGTCCCTCGCCGAGGCGCTCGCCGGCTCCGGCTGGACCGGCACCGTCGTCACCGTCGCCGAACTCGCCGCCGAGCAGGAGCGCCGCTGCGACCGTGCTCATGCCCTGGGTCCCGATCTCCCGTCGCCGTCCGTCCGCGGCCCCGACGAGGCGTTCCTCATGCTCTTCTCCTCCGGCACGACGAGCGACCCCAAGGCGTTCCTCAAGACCCGCGAGCAGTACCGCGCCAACGTCGCCGTCTCCTCGGCGCACCTCGAACCCCTGCCCGGCGTCGTCACGCTCGCCCCCGGCCCCGTCTCCTACAGCCTCACCCTCTATGCCGTCATCGAGAGCCTCGCGACCGGCGGGACGATCCACGTCGCCGACGAGTTCGCACCGCTTCCTCTTGGACGTCGCATCGCCGAGGAGTCCGTCACCCGGATCGTCGCCGTTCCCGCCGTCGTCGCGGCCCTCGCCGAGGCGGCCGACCGTGATCCCGAGCGCTTCGTAGGTCTCGACCTCGTCGTCACCGGGGGAGCGAACCTCCCCGCAGCCATCCGCGACCGCCTCGCCGAGGTGCTCCCGGACACCCGGCTCATCAGCTACTACGGTGCCGCGGAGATCGGATTCATCGGCGACAGCCGGGACGGCGACGGGACGTGGATCGAGATCTACCCGACGATCGCCGCAGAGATCCGCGACGAGAACGGCGACCCCGTGCCCGAGGGCGAGCTCGGCACCCTGTGGATCCTCGCCGCCGCATGCTCCGACGGCTACCTCGCAGGCACGACCGACGCCGTCCTGCGCGGACCCGACGGCTGGGCGAGCGTCGACGACCAGGGTCGCATGGTCGACGGTCGCCTCCAGCTCGCCGGACGCGCCGGCGACATCGCCGTCACCGGCGGACACAAGGTCGCCCTCCCCGAGGTCGAACGGGCCTTCGCGACCCTGCCGCGCCTCGGCGAGGTCGTCGCGATTGCCCTGCCCGACGCCACGCTCGGCAGCCTCATCGCGCTCGTCATCGAAGAGGCGGGGGTCGTCGACGACGGCGATCCCGGCGCCGACAAGCTCGGCGCCGGGGACCACGGACCCGAGCACCCCGACAAGTCGGCCCTGCTCGCCCACGCCCGGTCACATCTCGCACCGCAGTTCGTCCCGCGCCGGTTCTACGCACTGCCCCGGCTGCCGCGGACCGTCGGCGGGAAGATCCGACGCACCGAGACCGTTGACCTCATCGTGAGCGGAGAGGGAACGAGACTGTGAACCGCGTCGTCATCACCGGCATGGGTGCGATCACCCCGAGCGGGCTCGACGCCGGCGCACTGTGGGAATCGGTGCGCGAAGGCCGCAGCGCCATCGACGTCCTCGACGGGGAGCAGTTCGCCGACCTCGCCGTGCGCATCGGCGGCCGGATCAGGGACTTCGACGCCGAGGCGGTCCTACCCCGAGCGCTCGCCCGCAGGCTCAGCCCCGTCCAGCACTGGGCGATCGCCGCCGCCGACGAAGCCCTCACCCAGGCGGGCATCCCCACCCCGTCCGAGGACCTGCCGTGGGAACGCCACCGAGTCGCCGTCATCGCCGCTACGGGATCGGGTCCTGTCGACGCGATGCAGGAGGCCACCCGCGCCCTCGAGACATCGGGGCCGCGCGGGGTCCCGATCACCCTCGCCATCCACGGCGCCCCCGACTCCGCGGCCGCGCTCATCAGCCAGCGACACGACCTCCGGGGACCCGCACAGGGAGTCTCGGCCACATGTGCGTCCGGGGCGATCGGCCTCGGCGAGGGGCTGCGCCGCGTCCGCCACGGCTACGCCGATGCTGTGCTCGTCGTCGGCATGGAGGACTGCCTCGGGCCGGTCAACCTCGCCTCGAACGCGAATATGCGGGCACTCGCCGCAGGGTTCGAGGACGACCCCACCGCCGCGAGCCGACCCTTCGACACCGCCCGGAACGGCTTCGTCATGAGCCAGGGCGCCGGGGCGATCCTCCTCGAATCCGCCGAGTCCGCCGCCGCGCGAGGCGCCGAGGTGATGGCCGAACTCGCCGGGTTCGGTGCCGCGAGCGACGCCCACCACCCGACGAACCCGCACCCCGAGGGCAGGGGTGCCGCCGCTGCCGTGCGCGAGGCCCTCGCCGACGCCGGCCTCGACCCCGCCGACATCGACCACATCAACGCCCACGCCACCGGCACCCCGGCCGGCGACAGGGCGGAACTCGCCGCCTTCGAGTCGGCCCTCGGGCAGGCGGCCCACCGGATCCCGATGAGTGCGACGAAGTCGGTCACCGGCCACCTCCTCGGCGCCTCCGGGATCGTCGAGGCGATCATCGCGGTGATGACCCTGCGCGACCAGACCCTGCCGCCGACGCTCAACCTCGAGACCCCCGAGTTCCCCGACTGGGACATCGTCGCAGGCCAGGCCCGTAGGATCGCCGACGGCAGAATCGACACCGTCCTCTCGACGTCGTTCGGCTTCGGCGGGCACAACGGCGCGATCATCCTGCGGAACCCCGAGCGGCCGGCTCGGCAGCGCCCCGAGAGCACAGAGCACCCCACAGAGGAGAATCGATGAGCGACCGTGAGACCCGCATCGCCGAACTCGGCGATCGGTACCTTCCCGACGATGCGCTCGAGCGCTTCCGCGAGCGCGCGGCCGTCTACGACCGGGAGAACACGTTCTTCGACGAGGACCTCGAGGAGCTGCGCGCCCTCGGCTACCTCACGCTCTTCGTCCCCGAGTCCCACGGCGGACCCGGGCTCAGTCTTTTCGAGGTCGCCCGCCTCCAGCAGCGCCTCGCCGCGGCGGCCCCGGCGACGGCACTGGCGGTCAATATGCACCTCATGACCACGGGTGTGGCCAAAGCGCTCGCCGACCGCGGGGATGACTCCCTGACCTGGGTCTTCGACGAGACCATGGCCGGGGAGATCTTCGCCTTCGGCATCTCGGAGCCCGGCAACGACTGGGTCCTCCAAGGCTCGACCACCGAGGCGGTGCCGACACCCGACGGCGGATACGAGCTCACCGGCGTGAAGATCTTCACCTCGCTCTCCCCGGTGTGGACCCGGCTCATCGTCCACGGTGCGATCACCCCGGACGACGACGGCATCGCCGGCCCCGACGCGGACGCCCCCGCCGAAGGGGAGCTCGTCTACGGCTTCATCGACCGCAGGGCCCCGGGGATCACGGTCTCCGACCAGTGGGACGTCCTCGGGATGCGGGCCTCACAATCGCGGGCGACGATCCTCGACCACGTGCCGATGCGCCCCGACCGCGTCTCCCGCATCATCCCGGCCGGCCGTCACCCGGACCTCCTCACCTTCGCGATCACGAGCAACTTCCAGCTCCTCATCGCCGCCGTCTACGCCGGGGTCGCCGCCCGCGCCCTCGAGATCGGGGCGACGGCGCTGAAGAAGCGGAGGTCGGCGAAGGCGGGAACGTCCTTCGCCGAGGTGCCCGAGACCCGTGCCCGGCTCGCCGACGCCCACCTCGACTACCAGGCCGTGCCCGCGATGATCGACGCGTACGCCCGCGACTTCGACGACCTCGTCGACCACGGCGCCGGGTGGCCGCTGCGTCTCGTGGCCGCCCGGATCACGGCCGCCGAGGTGGCCCGCTCGGCGGCGGAGATCGCCCTGATGAGCACCGGCGGCAGCGGCTTCGACAACGCGCATGAGGCCTCCCGCCTCTACCGGGACGCGACCGCGGGTCTCTTCCACCCGCCGAGCGCCGACGCCGCGCGCCCGATGTACGCAGCCGCTCTCCTCGACGACTGAGGCATCCTCGACCACTGAGGCCTTCTCGATCACTGGGTCGGCCGCCGACGTCGATCCTCTCTGGCAGCCCTCTGTGCACTTCCGATGTGTCCGTGGAAACATATTGACGTATAAACATACGTGCATACGATGGAACTATGGACACGGCAGCACGCAAGGACGGGACACCGACGACCACTCGACCGAAGGATGACGGACACGGTCACGGTCGCCTCGGCGGGCCCGCCTGGGAACTCGGGTTCGCGATCACCTCCGGTGTCACGTACATCGCCGGGGCGATCTTCGAGTACTTCGTCCCCGGCGCACCTCTGACGCAGATCGCCATCCCCCTCTTCCTCGCCACGTACTTCTTCGGCGGGTTCTTCACCTTCGCGACCGCGATCAACTCCGTGCGACACGGCCGGTTCGAGGTCGACTTCCTCATGCTCGTCGCCGCGATCGGTGCCGCAAGCGTCGGCCGCTTCGCCGAGGGCGCCGTCCTCCTCTTCCTCTTCTCGCTCGGGCACGCGCTCGAGGAGTATGCGATGGGCCGAGCGAAGAAGTCGATCGAAGCGCTCGCCGAACTGGCCCCGGCCACAGCGCTGGTCCGCGTCGGCGACGACGTCGTCGAACGCCCGACCGAGGAATTGGAGATCGGCGACACCGTCGTCGTCCGACCTCATGCCCGGATCCCCGCGGACGGCTTCGTCGCCGTCGGCAATTCGGCCGTCGACCAGGCGGCGATCACCGGTGAGAGCATTCCCGCCGAGAAGTCCCCGGTCGCCGACCCCGGCGACGCCCTCGACAACCCGGGTCGCATCGACACGGCCTCGCGGGTCTTCGCCGGCACCGTCAACGGCTCGGGCTCCCTCGACATCGTCGTCCTCGCTGTGGCCGCCGATTCGACGCTCTCCCGCGTCGTCACGATGGTCCGCGAGGCCGACGACACGAAGAGCGCGACCCAGCGATTCATCGACCGGTTCCAGCGCTGGTACGTGCCCGCGGTCATCGCGCTCGTCGTCGCCGTCCTCGCCTTCGGGTGGCTCTTCCTCGACGAGTCGTTCGCCGACAGCTTCTACCGGGCGATGCTCGTCCTCGTCGCCGCGAGCCCCTGTGCGCTCGCGATCGCCACTCCCGCCGCCGTACTCTCGGGTGTCGCCCGGGCGGCCCGCGCGGGCCTGCTCATCAAGGGCGGCGGACCGCTGGAGACGCTCGGCAAGGTGCGCTCGATCGCCTTCGACAAGACCGGCACACTGACGTGGGGTCTGCCCAGGCTCACCGACATCCGACCCGCCGAGGGCGTCGATGCCGCCGAACTCTCCCGCGTCGCGCTCGCCCTCGAATCCTCCGTCGACCACCCCCTGGCCACGGCGATCGTCGCCGGCCTCGAACCTCAGATTCCGGCCGCGGATCGCCTCGAGGCCGGCGACGTCGAATCGGTCACGGGACAGGGCGTGACCGCAACGATCGCGGGCAAACCGGCGGAACTCGGCAGCCTGCGCATGTTCGCCGGCGACCTCACCCCGGAGATCGACGGTCTCGTCACTCAGCTGCAGGACGAGGGACGGACGATCATGGTCGTGCGGTGGGGCGGACGGTTCCTCGGCGCCCTCGGCGTCATGGACGCCCCCCGCTCCGAGGCGAAGGCCGTCATCAGCTCACTGCGGACCTCCGGCGTCGACGAGCTCGTGATGATCTCCGGGGACAACCAGCGCGTCGCGGATGCGATCGGCTCCGAGGTCGGTGTCGACACCGCCGCCGGCGACCTCATGCCCGAGGACAAGGTGTCGACGATCCGCCGCCTCGCCTCGCAGGGCGACACCGCGATGGTCGGCGACGGCGTCAACGACGCACCGGCGATGGCCAACGCCTCGGTGGGCGTGGCCATGGGCGCGGCGAGCTCCGCGGTGGCGCTCGAGACCGCCGACGTGGCGCTGATGAGCGACGACATCGGCAAGGTCCCGTTCCTCATCCGGCTCAGCCGAGCCTCCTCGGCGATCATCCGGCAGAACCTCATCGCCTCCCTCGTCATCGTCGCCTTCCTCGTTCCCGCAAGCCTGCTCGGCCTGCAGATGGGTCCGGTCGTCTTCATCCATGAGGGTTCGACCTTCCTCGTCGTGCTCAATGCACTGCGGCTGCTGCGCTTCGGCAACGGCGACGAGCACTCGGGCATCGCTCACGAAGCCAGGCCCGAGTAGACCGGCTCTCCCCTCGAAGCCGGCCGATCCCCGGTTCGGTCCGCGCACAGCCCGACAGCTGCGCGCGGGCCGAACGCTGTGCGGGGAAGGACGGTCGGCGCGAATCGAGGACGCGCAGTGTCGATTTCTCGTTCGGGAATCGACACTGCGCGTCCTCAACGCGCGTCCGGGGTGGGTGCTCAGACCTCCGGGAGGAGGGAGATCGGGTTCTCGATGCAGTCGGCGACGAAGGTGAGGAACTCGCTCGGCTCCGCACCGTCGCATGCGCGATGGTCGAAGACGAAGCTCAGGTACATCACCTTGCGGACGGTGAGCTCGCCGTCGACGACCCACGGCCGGTCCTTGATCCGACCGAGGCCGAGCATGGCGACCTCGGGCAGGTTGATGATCGGTGCCGATCCGTCGACGCCGAACACCCCGTAGTTGTTGAGCGTGAACGTGCCGCCGGAGAGCTCCGAGGCCGCGAACTTGCCGGTCGACGCCTTGCCGACGGTGTCGACGATCGAGTCGCGCAGCTGCCGCAGATTCATCTCGCCGGCTCCGTGGACGACGGGAACCATGAGCCCGCGCGGGGTCTGCGCGGCGAGCCCGAGGTTGATGTCGCCGTGGGTGACGATCTCGTTCGCCGCCGTGTCGATCGACGAGTTGAGGATCGGGTACTGCTTGAGCCCGGCGATGACGAACCGCGCGACGAGTGCGAGCAGCGAGTACTTCTCACCCGTGCGCGCCTCGAGGGCCTTCTTCGTCCGCAGCAGCTCGGTCGCGTCGACGTCGAGCCAGATCGTCGCCTCAGGAATCTCATTCCGCGACTGCGTGAGCCTCTCCGACACGACCTTCCGCAGACCCGTGATCGGAGTCCGGGTGTCAGGGTCGGTGCTTTCGACCGTCGAAGCCGTCGCCGAGGCGGCCGGCTGTCCGGCGGTGCTGCTGGTGAGGTCGGTGGTCGTGCCGGTCTCGATCGCCGCGAGGACATCGGCCCTCGTCACGACTCCGCCGGGACCCGTGCCCGTGAGGTGCTTCGCGCTCAGCCCATGCTCCTGGGCGAGCCGGCGCACGATCGGCGAGGTGACCGGCGAGGTTGTGGGCGACGACGGTGCTGCCGGTGCAGCGGGCTGGGTGGTTGCGGATGCGGACTGTGCCGGGGCGGGCGTCGTAGCCGTTTCCGGGGCAGTCGCCGCAGCGCTGCTGTTTCCAGCATTGCTGGTCTCAGCACTGCTGCCGCTCCCGGCACTGCGCTTGCCGCCGAACGTCCGCTTCTTGCCCGAGCGGGCCTTGGGCTCCGAAGCGCCGTAGCCGATGAGGTTCGCACCGCCGCCTTCGACGCCGACGGGATCCTCAGCATCATCGGCGGCCGGCGGCTCGGTCGGATCCTCCTCGGCGCCGGTGCCCGCCGCAGCAGACGAGCCGCCCGCAGCGGCAGCCGAACCACCCGCGCCGGCGGGCGAACCTCCGGCCTCAGCCCCCGCCTCGGCGACGGAGAGCAGAGCCTGCCCGGCCTCGACCGTGTCTCCGGCCTCGGCATGGAGGGCGACGACCGTGCCCGCGAAGGGGCAGGGGAGTTCGACGACGCTCTTGGCCGACTCGACCTCGACGACCATCTGGTCGACGTGGACGGTGTCGCCGACGGCGACCTTCCAGCTGATGAGCTCCGCCTCGGTGAGGCCCTCTCCCAGGTCAGGGAGGATGAAGTCGCGGGCACCCGCGCTCGTCACGGCACTCATCACAGATCCCAATCCCACGATTCGAGGGCGTCGAGAACGCGTTCGGCGGTCGGCAAGTAGTACTCCTCGAGCTTGGGGGACGGGTAGGGGACGTCGAAGCCGGTGACCCGGAGGATCGGGGCGGCGAGGTAGGTGAAGTTGCGTTCGGTGACCCGAGCGGCCACCTCGGCGCCGTATCCGCCGAATTGGGCGGCCTCGTGGATGACGGCGGCGCGGCCGGTCTTGCGGACCGAGGTGGACACGGTCTCATCGTCGAACGGGGAGAGTGTGCGCAGGTCGATGACCTCGATGGACAGGCCGTGCTCGGCTCCCGCCTCGGCGGCCTCGAGGGCCGTGCGCACGGTCGGACCGTACGCGAGGAGGGTGGCGTCGGTGCCCTCGCGGATCACCTCGGCGCGGTTCATCGGGGCCGTGGTCACCGGGAGGCTGAGCTTGTCCTTCATCCAGTACCGGGACTTCGGCTCCATGAAGATCACGGGATCGTCGGAGGCGATCGACTCGCGCAGCAGCGAGTACGCATCGGCCGGGTTCGACGGGGTGACGACGGTCAGCCCCGGCGTCGACGTCCAGTACGCCTCGGAGGAGTCCGAATGGTGTTCGACGCCGCCGATGTCGCCGGCGTAGGGGATGCGGATGGTGATGGGCAGGCTGATGCGGCCCTTCGTCCGGTTCCGCATCTTCGCGATGTGGGAGACGATCTGCTCGAACGCGGGGTAGGCGTACGCGTCGAACTGCATCTCGATGACCGGGCGCATGCCCGCCATCGCCATGCCGATCGCGGTTCCGGCGATGCCGGACTCGGCGAGCGGGGAGTCCCAGACGCGCTCGGGTCCGAACTCCTTCCGCAGGCCTTCGGTGACGCGGAAGACCCCGCCGAGGCGGCCGACGTCCTCGCCGTAGACGACGACGTTCTCGTCCTCGGCCAGGGAATCGCGCAGGGCCTGGTTGAGCGCCTTCGTCATCGTCACCGAGGTCGGTGCCGGAGTCGTGTCCTCGGTCGTCGGTGCGTCCGTCGTCGCGGTCATGCGTGGGCACCTGCGAGTTCGGCTTCACACTGGGCCTGCTGCTCGCGCAGGGCGGGGCGCGGGTTCGCGTAGACGTAGGCGAAGAGCTCGGTCGGGTCGATCTCGGCCTCGGTGTTCATCGCGTCGCGCACCGATGCGGCGAGGGTCTCAGCCTCGTCGGCGACTGTCGCCACGGCCTCGTCGTCAAGGACTCCGCGGGCGCGGAGGAACGCCTCGAGGCGGGTGATCGGGTCGAACTGCTTCCAATGCTCGACCTCCTCGGAGTCGCGGTACTTCGTCGGATCGTCGGAGTTCGTGTGCGACTCCATCCGGTAGGTGAGGCACTCGATGAGGGTCGGGCCGTCGCCTTCGCGTCCGCGCTCGAGGGCCGCAGAGACGGCGGCGAAGACCGCGGCGACGTCGTTGCCGTCGACGCGGATGCCCGGCATCCCGTAGCCGGCCGCGCGGTCGGCGAGCATCGTCGCATTCGACTGCTCGCGCAGCGGGGTCGAGATCGCGTACTGGTTGTTCTGGAGGACGAAGACGGTCGGGGTCTGCCACACCGAGGCGAAGTTGAAGGCCTCGTGGGTGTCGCCCTCGCTGCTCGCGCCGTCGCCGAGGAAGGTGAGCGTGCACGCGTCCCGGCCCTTGAGCTTCGACGCCATCGCGAAACCGGCGGCGTGGAGGGTCTGGGTGGCCAGCGGTGTCGCCGCTGGTGAGGTGTGGTACTCCTGCGGGTCGAAGCCACAGTGCCAGTCGCCGCGGAAGGCCGCGAGGATCTCTCCGACGGGCACACCGCGGGTGAGCAGCGCGGCCGAGTCGCGGTAGGTGGGGAAGAGCCAGTCGCCCGGTGCGAGCGCGGTCGTCGCCCCCACCTCGCACGCCTCCTGTCCGGCGGCGGACGGGTACGTGGCCAGGCGTCCCTGCCTGGTCAGGTGGGTCACCTGGGCTTCGAAGCGGCGCACGAGGACCATCTGCCGATAGAGGCCGGCCAGGGTCCGGTCGCTCGGGATCTCGAGCCCGTCGGTGTCGGTGTCGGTGGGCTGTCCGTCTGGGCCGATGAAGCTGATGGGCTGCAGCTGCGGCAGCGAGCGGCCGGTGGTGGGAACGTCGATGGTCATACCCTCATGATGACGTGAGCCGCATCACCGATCCAGGCTCTGAGATCGGTCACGGACGGGGGTGCCGATCGTGTCGGCAAAGGTGGACGTTGTGAGTGATCGGAGGCGGTCTCGGTGGACGTTTGGCACCGGGGTTTCGAGGGTGCGGGAGGGGCTCTCGGGCGCCGCTCAGATCTCGCCCCAGCGGTAACCTCGAGCGGTGAACGCCGCGGCGACCCGGTCCTTCTTCCCTTCGACACTGCCATGGAACGCCTGATGTCCGCCGGCGGTGAGGATCGTCAGCTTGCCGCCGTCGAAGTAGGCGGTCGAGAACGACTCCCGCGAGATCCGCACCGGATGGCCGTTGCGTGTGTCCACCGTGATCGCGTCGTCGTCGATGCGCAGCCGCGGCACCGAGGCGGAGATGACGAGGGCGGCGACGGCCCCGAGCACGGCGCCGACGAACGGCCGGGCGATGACCACCCACTGCTCGTCGAATCCGCTGAGCTTCTCGATGGCATCGCCGAAGGGGATGGGGAAGCGTGCCGCAACGGAGCCGAGCGCGGGAAGGAAGAAGCCGAGCGCGATGCCCGCCGCCACGCAGACGAGACCGATGATGACGGCGTCCGATCGTTTGAGCTCGAAGACCTCCGATTCGCCGCGGACGTGTCCGGAGTCGGCGTCTGGCGTGGTGGGCATCGTTCCTCCCTGGTCTGGATGTGCGTTCTGGGCGCGGTCCGAGCGCGTCAGCTCGCGTACTGGAACATAAGTGTACCAAAGTGGAACAATGATGTTCCACTAGGGGAGGGTGGAGGAATGGCCGGTTGATGGTTCAGGCGGAGGGTCGACGCTGGACGGAGTCGATCCGCGTGCGGTGATCGGCGAGGATGGGAAGGCACGCATGAGTGCGAACGACGACGGAAGGTGCATATGGCCAAGGGAATGGGGCGGCTGGGCAGGACGGCCCTCATCGACGGGGCGCTGCCGCTGCTCGCGGCCGATTCGACCGCGTCGATGACCGACCTCGCCGATGGTCTCGGCGTCGGACGGACTACCCTGTATCGGCACTTCGGGGATCGCGAGGCGATGATCGCCGAGGTGGCCCGCCTCGGTGCGCGGATGTTCGGGGATGCGTTCCTCAGCGCCCGTCCCGAGGTCGGAACCGGGCTCGAGGCCGTCGAGCGGATCTGTACCCAGCTCTTCACCGTCCCCGACGTGCTCACCCTCCTCTTCGCGGACAACCCGATCATCACCGACGACACCTTCGCCGAGGTGGCACGCGAACGGGCCGTGGCGGAGCGCGAACGGGCCGTGGCGGAGCGCGAACGTGCCGTGGCGGAGCGCGAACGTGCCGTGGCGGAGCGCGAGCGCAGTGACCGCGCCGAGGCGTCGCGAGGCCCCTCGGGTGCGGAGAGCGAGGGCGACGCGGACGACCTCGGTCCCGGGGGTGCGACGACCGAGTCCGACGACCAGCTTGAGGCGGTCATCGCGCGCGGCCAGGCCGACGGGTCGATCACGGCTGACGTGCCCGTCGGGTGGGCGGCGATGTACGTCTTCCTCACCATCGGCTCCGGGCACCTGTACTCCGTCAGCGCCGGGATCGCCGATCGCGATGTCCGCGCTCAGGCGCTCGCCCTGACGATTCGTGCGGTCCGGCGCACACTCGAGGCGCCGGGCACCTGAGTCGCCCTGACGTCATGCGCCGCCTCGAGAGCGCCCCTCGGGAGCGCCCCTCGCCGCCGGCGTCGCCCGCCACCAGCAGCTTCACTGCGACCGCTGATAGCCGGCGACCGGGACGCGGATTTCGGCGGGGCCTCCCCGCGAGTCTCAGCGGGATTGTGCTCGCCGAATCCTTAGGTTAGGCTGACCTATGAGATAGAGGGCACGTTCCTGTTGCCTCAGGCAGTTGACACACCTGCTTGGAGTTGCGGGCCCGATGTCTCACTGTTTCATTCGCCAGGAACCCTCGGAGCCGACGATATGCGCCGCGTTTCCCGACCGATGCAGATGTTGCCGATTCACTGCACCAGGCGGAGGCGACGGTGGTCGCTCCGAGGGTTTCAGCGCGCTTCAGCCCTGTGCTCCGGGTCTGTGCCCGTCGGCCTCGTCGAGGATGAGCAGCGACCGCGACGATGTGACGCCGGGGACCTCGTGGATCCTGCGGAGGATGACCTGGGAGAGCGCCGTGTTGTCAGGCGCATTGACGGTGACGAGAGCGTCGATGTCACCGCTGACGGCTTGGACCTTCTCGACGAACGGCAGCGCGGCGAGATCGTCGCGCACTTCGGGCCACGGCCGATCGCCGATCCTCACGACGACCACCGCGGTCACGGTCATGCCGAGCGCACTGCGGTCCACCTCGGCGGTGAAGCCTTTGATCGCCCCGGACTCGATGAGCGCGGTGAAGCGCTTATGGGCGGCTGACCGGGAGATATGGACGCGTTCGGCGAGCTGGCGAACGCTCAGACGCGAGTTCTCGACGAGGGCGGCGACGATGCTGCGGTCGATGTCGTCGAGGTCGAAGGACACGGGGATCTCCTTGGTGCGGGTCGGTGCCCCCATTCTAGGTCGGACGGGGTGCGATCACGGTCGGCCGCCTCGGCGGGGATGCGAGCACCGGGGATTCGACCTACACTTAAGTAAACGTTCGTTAAGTATCATGGCCGCTGTGACCGATCGGACGCCCCGGTGACGCCGATGTGTCCTCCACCACGTAGCATGGGGCGGAGGAACGGTGGGGTCGAGCCGCGACCCCACTGACGGACGGCTGTTTCCCGACTGTAGATTATGGTCGGAGACGACTCGCAGCAGGCCTGACTGCTCGACGGCGGACCTGCGTCATTGATAAGGAGCCACGTTGAAGATCGCTGTGTTGGTCAAAGAGGTCCCGGACACGTACGGGGATCGCAAGCTCGATCTCGAGACCGGTCTGGCGGATCGTGCCGCCTCCGAGGCCGTGCTCGACGAGATCGGCGAACGCGCACTCGAAGTCGCCCTGTCCTATGCCGACAGCCACGACGGCACCGAGATCACCGTCGTCTCGATGGCGCCCTCGGGTGCCACGGCGACGATCCGCAAGGGCCTGGCGATGGGAGCCGGCGACGCCGTGCACATTGCGGATGAGGAACTCCTCGGCGCCGACCTCGGCCTCACCGCCGAAGTCCTCGCCGCAGCCGTGCGCCGAGGCGGCTACGACCTCGTCATCACCGGCAACATCTCCACCGACGGCAATGCCGGCATGCTGCCGGCGATGCTCGCCGAGCATCTCGATCTGCCGCATCTGACGAACCTCTCGGCCGTCGAGATCGCCGACGGCTCCGTCTCCGGCACCCGCGCCGTCGACGGCGGCCAGCAGCAGGTGACCGCCGAGCTGCCCGCCGTCATCTCGATCACCGAGGCGCTGCCCGAGGCCCGGTTCCCCAACTTCAAGGGCATCATGGCGGCGAAGAAGAAGCCCTTCGAGGTCATCGGCCTCGCCGACCTCGACGTCGATGCCGCCGATCAGTCGACGGCGCGCTCGATCATGGTCTCCGTCGCCGAGAAGCCCCCGCGCGAAGCCGGTGAGAAGGTCGTCGACGAAGGCAACGGCGGCGTCGAACTCGCCGAATTCCTCATCAAGAACCGTCTGGCCTAAGGAGAACGCCCATGTCTGAATTCCCCCAGGACACCATCCTCGTCGCCCTGACGGTCGACCCCGAAGGCGCACTCGAGAAGCCGGCCGCCGAACTCCTCGGCGGAGCCGGTGTCATCGGCAGCCCCGTCGCCCTCGTCATCGCGCCCTCCGGCAGCGGTGACGCCGCCGCGGAGACGGCCTCGTCTCTCGGCGCCGTGCAGACCCTCGTCGCCGAGGTGCCCGAAGGCAACACCGCGCTCGGGTCCTTCGCCGTCGACGCTCTCACCGCAGCCGCTGAGCTCACGGCCCCCGATGCCGTCCTCATCCCGAACTCGATCGACGGCCGTGACCTCGCCGGTCGCTTCGCCGTGCGCTCGGGATCGGCGCTGTCGGTCGACGCGATCGGCGTCGACCGCGACTCCGAGGGCATCGTCGCCGACCACTCGGTCTACGGCGGCGGCTACACCGCTCAGTCCGCCCCGACCTTCGGTGCCCCGGTCATCACGATCCGCCTCGGTTCGATCGAGAACCGCGGTGAGGCCCAGCCCGCGAACTCGCAGGTCCTCGAGGTCGCCGACTCCGGCAAGCGCGCAGCTCAGGTGACGGCGTTCGAGCCGATCGTCGAGACCTCGTCGCGTCCCGAGCTGCGTGGGGCCCAGAAGGTCGTCTCCGGTGGCCGCGGTGTCGGCTCCGAGGAGTCCTTCGAGCTCGTCGGCGAGTTCGCCGACGTCCTCGGTGCCGCCGTCGGCGCCTCCCGCGCCGCTGTCGACGCCGGCTTCATCGCCCAGTCGCACCAGGTCGGTCAGACCGGTGTGTCCGTGTCCCCGCAGCTCTACGTCGCGCTCGGCATCTCGGGTGCGATCCAGCACAAGGCGGGTATGCAGACCTCGAAGACGATCGTCGCGGTGAACAAGGACGGCGAGGCGCCGATCTTCGACATCGCCGACTACGGCGTCGTCGGTGACCTGTTCAAGGTCGTGCCCCAGGCCGTCGAGACCTTGAAAGCGAAACAGTCCTGATATGTCCACCTTCTCCACCACGCTGCGTGCCGGCCTGCCCCGGGTCTCCGGCGGCGATCCGTGGCCCCCGGAGGGGACCGTCGGTCAGGCCGTCGAATGGGAGTCCCGCGAATGGGTGAGCGCCGAGGCTGGTGCCGCTGAGCCCGGTTTGACCGAGTCCGGTGCGACTGAGTCCGGTGCCGCTGAGGCAGTTTCGACTGAGCCCGCCGAGGCGGATGTCATCGAATCCGGTGCCGCCGAGGTGGGTGCCCCGGTGACCTCGGACGATGCCGGTTCGTCGGTCCCTGAGGCCGGCCCCGGCGACGTGTCGGCCGTCGGTGCCGACGATCACGGTGCCGCTGAACCCGGTGCTGAGGATCTCGGTGATTCGGGCCTCGGGATCGAGGATCGCGGAGCCGATGAGTTCGGCGCCGAAGATTCCGGTGCGGCAGTTGGAGGAGGGGTGGCGGCAGCCGTTGCCACCGAAGTCATCGACGTTCCGCTGCGACGCGGTCTGCCGCGCGTGAGCGGAGGAGATTCGTGGCCGCCCGAGGGCGTTGCCTCCGTCCGCGCGAGGTCCTCGGCCGGCAGTCCCGCCGCTGGCTCGGCACAGCCTGCGGCCGATGGTGCGCCCACGGCCGCGCCTGAGCCGGGCGTGTCCGCAGCCGAAGCGTCGGAGCAGGTCTCGTCAGAGCCAGATTCGTCGGAGCAGGTCGCTGTCTCCGAATCCGAGGTCGTGTCGAGTGCGAGCGATGTCGATAGCGCGCAGGCCGATGGGGTTGCACAGGATGAAGAGGCGCCGACCGACGTTGTCGCGGCCGACGCGACACAGCCGACTGCCGGTGCTGCTGCGGGAGTGGCCGCCGGTGCCGGCGTCGCCGGAGCGGGGATCGCTGCCGCCTCGAGTGGGGGAACTGCGGGCGAGGACGCCTCGGTGCCGCTGCGCCGCGGACTTCCCCGGCAGTCGGGCGGCGACCCGTGGCCGCCGGAAGGATTCGCTCCGGCCGGTGTGAAGAGCGCCGGCGCACAGGCACCGTCCACTTCGGCAGACGGTGCGTCGGCCGAGACCGGTGCTCCCGCAGAGTCGGGCGCCCCGGCGGCAGCCGCTGGCGCGTCTACGACGGCTGCTGACTCGGCAGCGGAGCCCGAGACGACTCCCGCCGCTGAGACGAGCGCGGCACCTGCTGCGGGCAGTGCTGTCACAGCGGGCGCTGGCGCGGCCGCAACGGCAAGCCGGCCCGCCGGCGCCTCTGAACTCAGCGACGTTCCCCTGCGCCGCGGACTGCCGCGCACCTCCGGCGGCGACCCCTGGCCGCCCGAAGGCTTCGCCCCGGTCACCGCCGCTGCCTCGACGGCTGCAGCACCGACCGCCCCTGTTGCAGAGCCTGCCGCCGAGCAGGCGCCCGCTGCCTCGAGCGAAGCTGCGACAGCCGACACCTCCGCAACCGACACCGCTGCGGCGGGAACCGCCGCCGGGTCTGCCGCCGCCTCGGCGACGGCCGACGATGCCGCAGGCACGGAAGCAGCAGCGGACAAGGACGCGGCCGCCGCTGACACGGCCGCGAAGCCGGCGGCACGCTCGGGTCTGCCGAAGACCCGGACGGGGCTGCCGAAGTCGACCGGACCGGACACGGGCAAGCCCGGTGCCAAGCCCGCAGCCCGTACCGGTCTGCCGAAGACTGCAGGCCCGGCTTCGAAGCCGGCCGAGAAGCCCGCTGCGCAGAAGCCTGCGGCGGCGACCTCGGCCGGGACCGCCTCGGCGAAGCAGACCGACGCGAAGCCGACGGAACCCGCGAAGGCATCGGCCGCCTCGGCGGGATCGACGGCGAAGACCACTGCTCCGACGAAGACGGCGGAGAAGCCGAAGACAGCCGAGAAGGCGAAGGCCCAGCCGGCACGCGAACCGATCATGATCGGGTCGAAGTCGCTCGGCCAGTGGGGCAAGCTCGTGAGCCTCGGCCTCGGCGGACTCATCGTCGTCGGCGGAATCCTCATCCTCGCCGCGCGCGGCGTCACGACCCTGCCCGGTGTGCCCGAGTTCCTCGAGCGCTACCCGGGCGAGTACCACCTGCCCGACTTCGTCGAGCCGGGATTCCCGGCGTGGGCGCGGTGGACGCACTTCCTCAACCTCTTCTTCATGGTCCTCATCATCCGCACGGGTCTGCAGGTGCGGCACCAGCAGAAGCCGCCGGCGTTCTACACGCCGAAGAAGGGCGGGAAGAAGATCAGCATCAACCTGTGGCTGCACACCAGCCTCGATGTGCTGTGGCTGATCAACGGCGTCGTCTTCGTCGTCCTCCTCTTCGCCTCCGGGCACTGGGCGAGGATCGTGCCCACGAGCTGGGAGGTCTTCCCGAACGCGCTGTCGGCGATGCTTCAGTACGCGACGCTCGAGTGGCCGATGGAGGACGCGTGGGTCAACTACAACGCGCTCCAGCAGCTCATGTACTTCATCGTCGTCTTCATCGCCGCCCCCCTGGCTGCGATCACCGGCGTGCGGATGAGCGAGTGGTGGCCGAAGGACGCGGCGACGCTGAACAAGATCTACCCGGCGCCGCTGGCGCGGGCGATCCACTTCCCGACGATGCTCTTCTTCGTGTTCTTCATCGCCGTCCACGTGTTCCTCGTCTTCGCGACCGGACTGCGGCAGAACCTCGGCTACATGTTCGCCGGGACGAACGTGCTCGGCTGGGCGGGAGTCATCTGGTTCATCGTGGCGATGGCCGTCGTCGTGGCGGGCTGGTTCGCGGCGAGGCCGCTGCTGCTCGCTCCGATCGCCAACCTCTTCGGGCGCGTCTCGAGCAGGTAGACCCGGCTCCGTCAGCAGCGGACAGCACACGGCCCGATCGCAGCCCTCTCAGGCTGCGGTCGGGCCGTTGCGATTCACGCAGGTCGCCCGGTCTCGAGTCGCGCAGGCCGGGGCCGTCTGCGATCGGATGGCTCGGGAGGCTGCAGCTGCGGCCGTGCGTTGCGTGCCCTCGCGCTCAGCGACGATGCCCGGCGCTCACCGCGCGGGCGTCCTGGTCCAGTTCGTCACCCGGTCGACGAACTCGGCGACGGCGAGCTCGAGCTGACGCAGGCCCGGGTCCTCGAGCGGGAGGTGGCCTGCTCCCTGCAGGCTCACCTCCTCGAACAGTGCGGGGTCGAGGCGGGAGACGACCGGGTCGGAGAGCTCGCGCGGCGACCACCGGTCTGCAGCCGGCTGGGTGAGCAGGACCGGGCAGGCGCGGAAGCGCGCCGGTTCGATCGCAGGGGCGTAGGCGAGATAGTCCGCGAGGAATCTCAGCGGCATCGCATTCCCCGCCGAGGTGGGGTCGCCGAGGAGGACCTCCATCGCCCCGCGGTCGTTGGCAAGTGCCGACATCTTCGAGGCCAGGCGCATCGGATAGCGCAGACGCCCGAGCGGGGTCCTCGCGAGCGCCGCCATGATCGGTGCGCCGACGCGTGCGGTGGCACGGCTGCGCGCCGTGCGCTCGAGGACCTCCGGGCAGCGCTGGTCGAGGAAGGTCATGCCGACGATTCCATGGAGGACGCCCGCGGGGGCTGTCGCCGCGACGTGAAAGGCGAGCATGCCCCCGGCGGAGAGTCCGTAGAGGACGGTCGGCTTCGGATCCCTCGCCTGCTCGGCGCTGAGGAAGTCGACGACGAGTTCGACCCAGTCGGAGTACGACGGCGTGAACCCGGACCTCATCTCGGTCATTCCGAAGCCGAGATTGTCGAGGGAGACGACGTCATACCCGCGGCGGGCGAGAGGAGCGCCGAGGATGAGCGACATCTGGCGCCCGTTCGTCCCGACCCCGTGATGGAGGACGACACGTGCCGAAGCCTCCGGCTGCGTATAGCGGTCGAGATGGATGCGGTGGCCGCGCCAGCGCCAGATCTCCTCCTGCGGAGCCGTCGATTCGTCGAGCCGCAGTCGTTCCGGCAGAAACTCCTGGAGATCCTGCCAGGCCTGCTGGTCGCGGTAGAGCGGTGCTGTCATGGATCCTCCTCGCGCAGTCACAGGAACACTATAAGTCAAGAATGACACTCAGTGCCATCGTTGTCCTTCGCCTACAATGCTCAGATGAGCACCCCGAACCTCCGTGAGCGCAAGCGCCGCCTCATGCAGGCCGAGATCACCGCGATCGCCCTGAGGCTGTTCCGCGAGAGGGGCTATTCCGAGACCACCGTCGACGATCTCGCCGCGGCGTCGGGGATGTCGCGGCGGACGTTCTTCCGCTACTTCCCGTCCAAGGAGGACGTCATCTCGGGCAAGTGGGTGGGGATGGGGGAGGACATGATCGCCCGGCTCCTCGCCCGCCCCGGTGACGAGGATCCGTGGACGTCCGTGCGCGCGTCGATGTCGGGGATCGTCGACCACTACGCCGACCCCGACCGGCGGGCCGACAGCTTCGCCCTCGACGAGGTCATCGACTCCACCCCGTCACTGCGGGCGGCGTTCATCGCGAAGGTCGACATCCTCGCCGAGGCGGTCGCCGCCGTCCTCGGCAAGCGCGGCGTCGAGCCCTTCCGTGCCCAGGTCATCGGCAGGGCGTGCGGGGCGGCGCTGACGATCGCGATGCGCGAGTCACGCGCACGGGGAGCCGAGGGCATCGGCGAGGATCTCGACCGTGCGATGAGGGAGTTCGCCTCGGGGCTGTGATCCGCGCGAGCAGGGGGCAGGCGCCCCCCGGTCGAGGTGGCGCGGCGGTGTCGGTGACGCGGTGCGGCTACGCCAGTGCCATGCGGACGGTCGCCTCGAACTCGCGGACATGCTCACCGGCCACCCGGCCCACCGCATCCTCGCCACCGGCGAGGATGCCCTCGAGCAGAGCGATGTGTTCGCGGATGTGGCCGAGGAGGTCGGGGATCTTCGGGAGCACGAGGCACCAGATCCGCGTCGCGAGGTCGTCGAGGCGCACGAGCGTCTCCTGCAGGTGGAGGTTGTCGACCGCGCCGTAGATGAGCCGGTGGACCTCGAGGTCGCGTTCGATGAGCAGGCGGGCGTCCATCCCCGCCTCGAGAGAGCTGAGCTCGGCGATCGTCGCCGTGAACTCCTCCCGCAGCTCGGGGCCGATGTTCCGCGCCGCGCGCCGGGCCGCGATCGGCTCGAGCGCCTCACGCATCTCCGTGATCGCCGCGAGGTCGGTGATGTCGACGTTGGAGGCGAACGTCCCGCGCCTGGGGAACGAGACGACGAGGTGCGCACCCTCGAGCCGTTTGAGGGCCTCCCGGATCGGCGTCCTCCCGACCCCGAGCTCCGCGCTCAGCGCCGCCTCGTTGATGACGTCGCCGGGGGCGATGTCGAGCATGATGAGCCGGTGCCGCAGCGCCTCGTACGCGCGGTCGGCCAGCGAGGTGCTGCTCGCCGAGGTGTCCGTCACCGATGTCATCTCGCCCTCCGTCCTCGTCATGCGTCCCAGCGGAATTCCGGGGCGTTCCTGCCCGCTCGGAAATCGCTTCGCGCGAACCATTGCCAGCGCCGGGAATCTGGGCCTAGACTACAGGAACACAGCTGATATATTAGTTGACGATTAACGATCGAGGGAGATCGCATGGCTGAGCAGCTTCCCGAACATCCAGACTTCCTCTGGCGCAACCCGGAGCCGAAGAAGTCCTACGAAGCCGTCATCATCGGCGGCGGCGGACACGGACTCGCGACCGCCTACTACCTGGCGAAGAACCATGGGATGACGGACATCGCGATCCTCGAACGCGGGTGGCTGGCCGGTGGCAACATGGCCCGGAACACGACGATCATCCGCTCGAACTACCTCTGGGACGAGTCGGCGGCGATCTACGAGCATTCGCTGAAGCTCTGGGAGCAGCTGCCCGAGGAGCTCGACTACGACTTCCTCTTCTCCCAGCGCGGCGTGCTCAACCTCGCCCACACCCTCGGCGACGTCCGGGAATCGCGCAGGCGGGTCAACGCCAATGTCCTCAACGGCGTCGACGCCGAATGGCTCGATCCGCAGCAGGTCAAGGAGGTCTGCCCGATCATCAACATCGGCGACGACCTCCGCTACCCCGTCATGGGCGCGACCTTCCAGCCGCGGGCCGGCATCGCCAAGCACGACCACGTCGCATGGGCGTTCGCCCGGAAGGCCGACGAGATGGGCGTCGACATCATCCAGAACTGCGAGGTCACCGACATCCACCGCGACGGCGACCAGGTCACCGGAGTCGAGACGACCCTCGGACGGATCGCCACGGAGAAGGTCGCGGTCGCCGTCGCCGGGCACACCTCGGTGGTGGCGGACATGGCGGGCATCCGCGTGCCCATCCAGTCCCACCCGCTCCAGGCGCTCGTCTCCGAGCTCTTCGAACCCGTCCACCCGACCGTCGTCATGTCCAACCACGTCCACGTCTACGTCTCCCAGGCGCACAAGGGCGAACTCGTCATGGGCGCCGGCGTCGACTCGTACAACGGCTACGGGCAGCGCGGGGGCTTCCACATCATCGAGGAGCAGCTCGCCGCCGCGGTCGAGCTCTTCCCGATCTTCGCCCGCGCCCACGTCCTGCGGACCTGGGGCGGCATCGTCGACGTCACCCTCGACGCCTCCCCGATCGTGTCGAAGACGGAAGTCCAGGGACTCTACGTCAACTGCGGGTGGGGCACCGGCGGCTTCAAGGGAACCCCCGGTGCGGGATTCACCTACGCGCACACGATCGCCACCGACGAACCGCACCCGCTCAACGCGCCCTTCGCGCTCGAACGCTTCGAGACCGGCCACCTCATCGACGAGCACGGCGCGGCCGCCGTCGCCCACTGACCGACCAGAGAGGACCGCCATGCTGCTCATCATCTGCCCGAACTGCGGATCCCGCGACGAATCCGAATTCACCTACGGAGGCCAGGCGCATGTGCCCTACCCCGAGGATCCGTACGCGCTCACCGACCGCGAATGGGCCGAGTACCTCTTCTATCGCGACAACGACCGCGGGCTCTTCGCCGAACGCTGGTGCCACAGCCTCGGCTGCCGGAAGTGGTTCAACGCCGTGCGCGACACCGTGACCTACGACTTCGCCGGGGTCTACCCGATGGGCCAGCCCCGGCCCGCGACCTTCGAAGGAGCGACAGGACGATGACGACGACCGACTCGCACCGGACCGATGCGACCCTGGGCCCTCTGGCAGATCGGCTCGAGACCGCGACCGGCATCGACCGCAGCCGACCGATCGGCTTCACCGTCGACGGCGTCGCCTACTCGGGGTTCGCCGGGGACACGATCGCGAGCGCCCTCATCGCCGCCGGACGCCTCGACTGCGGACCGTCGACCTACCTCGACCGGCCACGGGGGATTCTGGCCGCCGGAGTCGAGGAGCCCAACGCCCTCGTCCGCGTCCATGCCCCTGATGCCGCCGAGGTGACCGAGTCGATGCTCCAGGCCACCCGGGTCCTCATCCGCGAGGGCCTGACCGCCGAGTACCTCTCGGGCCTCGGCATCCTCGACCCCGGCCGCGACGACGCCACCTACGAGCACCGGCACACCCACACCGACGTCCTCGTCGTCGGCGCCGGTCCCGCCGGGCTCGCCGCCGCCCGTGAGGCCGCACAGTCCGGGGCCCGCGTCCTCCTCCTCGACGACGGCGTCATCCCCGGCGGGTCCCTGCTCTCCGATCCGCATGCCGTCATCGACGGGATCCTGGCCCCGGAGTGGATCGAGACGACGCTCGCCGAGGCGGCCGCCGCCGAGGAGTTCACGTACGCCCCGCGCACGACCGTCTTCGGCAGCTACGACTCGAACTACTTCGTCGCCGTAGAGGACCGGACCGGCGCCGAGGCGGGACCGAGGCAGCGGGTGTGGCACATCCGGGCCGGGCAGGTCGTCCTCGCCACCGGTGCGCATGAGCGTCCCATCGTCTTCGCCGACAACGACCGTCCCGGCATCATGCTCGCCTCCGCCGTGCGGACCTACCTCGGCCGGTACGGCGTTCTCGCCGGTGAGCGGGTCGCGATCGCGACGACGAATGACTCCGCCTATGCGCTCGTCGCTGATCTCGTCGCTGCCGGCATCGACGTCGCCGCGGTCGTCGACTCCCGCCCGACCGCCTCGGCGAGGGCGTCTCAAGTCGCCTCCGATACCGGGGTGCGGCTCATCCTCGGCTCCGCCGTCACCGGCACGGCCGGGGAGGGCCCGGGGGGACGGGTCTCCGGGATCACGGTCGCCTCCCTCGATGAGGACGGGGTGGCCGCCTCGGCGGGGGAGGACATCGCCGTCGACCTCCTCGCCGTCTCCGGCGGGTTCTCGCCCGTCATCCACCTCCACGGGCAGCGCCGCGGACCCATCGAGTGGGATGCGGACATCGCCGCATTCGTGCCTGCCGGACCGGTCCGCGACCAGTTCACGGTCGGCGCGATGACCGGGGAGTATGCGCTGGCCGCGGCGCTGCGGCAGGGAGCGGAAGCCGGGAGTGAGGCAGCCGAGCGGGCCGGATTCGACGCCGAGCTCACGGTGCCGACGACGCCCGAGGAGATCACGGACGCAGCCCAGCGCCCGCTCTGGGTCGTCACCTCGGACGACGACCCCGAGGCCCTGACCTCGCATTTCGTCGACTTCCAGCGCGATCAGACCGTCGCCGACATCCTCCGGGCGATGAACGCAGGCATGCGCTCGGTCGAGCACATCAAGCGCTACACGTCGATCTCGACGGCCGCCGACCAGGGCAAGACGAGCGCGGTCAACACGATCGGGACGATCGCCGCCGTCCTCGGGGAGGACGACCTCGGCGAGGTCGGGCACACGACCTTCCGGGCGCCGTTCACCCCGATCGCCTTCGCCGCACTCGCCGGGCGGCGGAAAGGGGAGCTCTTCGACCCCGCCCGGGTGACGTCGATCCATCCGTGGCACGTCGCCCACGGCGCCGAGTTCGAGGACGTCGGGCAGTGGAAGCGGCCGTGGTACTACCCGCAGCCCGGGGAGGACATGGATGCGGCGGTGCTGCGCGAATGCCGAGCCGTGCGGGAGTCCGTCGGCTTCCAGGACGCGTCGACGCTCGGCAAGATCGAGATCCGCGGTGCCGATGCCGGGAAGTTCCTCGGACGGATCTACACGAACGGGTTCTCCAAGCTCGGCGTCGGCAAGGCCCGCTACGGTCTCATGTGCACCCCGGACGGGATGATCTTCGACGACGGCGTGACCCTGCGGGTCGCCGAGGATCGCTACTACATGACGACGACGACCGGCGGAGCCGCGAAGGTCCTCGAATGGCTCGAGGAATGGCACCAGACGGAATGGCCCGACCTCGACGTCGTCTTCACCTCGGTGACGGAGGAATGGGCGACGGTCGCCGTCGCCGGCCCGAAGTCGCGGGAGGTCATCGCGAAGGTCGCCCCCGACCTTGATGTGTCCGCCGAGGCATTCGGCTTCATGGAGTTCCGACACACGACGCTCGCGAACGGAATCCCCGCGCGGATCTGCCGGATCTCGTTCTCCGGGGAGCTCGCGTTCGAGATCAACGTCGAAGCCTTCTACGGGCTGGCTGTGTGGGAGATGGTCGCCGAGGCGGGGGCCGAGTTCGACATCACCCCGTACGGGACGGAGACGATGCACGTGCTCCGCGCGGAGAAGGGGTTCATCATCGTCGGACAGGACACCGACGGCACCGTCACTCCCGCCGACGCGGGCATGGAATGGATCATCTCGAAGGTCAAGGACTTCATCGGTAAGCGCTCGTTCTCCCGCCTCGACACGGCCCGGGAGGACCGCAAGCACCTCGTCGGGGTCCTCCCCGTCGACGGGCAGACCCGGCTCATCGAGGGGGCGCAGCTCGTCGCGGCCGGCACCCCGATCACCCCGGAGGACGGGCCGGTGCCGATGATCGGGCACGTCCCCTCGTCCTATCTCTCCCCGACACTGAACCGGCCGTTCGGGCTCGCGCTCGTCGAGAACGGCCGCAACCGCCTCGGCGAGGTCGTCAAGTCACCGTTCGGTGACCAGGTGATCGACGTCGAGATCACCTCACCCGTGTTCTACGATCCCGAAGGGAAGCGCCGTGATGGCTGAGACTGACGCGATGGCTGAGACGGAAGAGTCCACGACCGTGCTCGAGGAGCTGCGGGTGTCCCCGGCGGCCCACCTCGCCGAGGCGATGGCTGAGGCCAGCGCGGGAGGCGGGGGTGCCGTGGGACTGCGGGAGCGCCCCTTCGCCGTGCAGATCGGGGTGCGCGCGGAGCCGGGGACCGCCTCGGCGAGGGCGATCGAAGCGGCCTTGGGGATCACCCTGCCTGAGGTCGTCGGCGAGGTGACCGGGGAGGCCGACGGCCGGCACACGGTGTGGCTGAGTCCGGACGAGTTCCTCGTCATCGACGTCTCCCGGCCGCAGCGGCCGGGGGAGACCGACGAGGCGGAGGCCGCGCTCGAGGGGCTGCCCGGGCAGGTCGTCGAACTCTCGGCGAACCGGACGATTATCGAACTCACCGGGTCGAAGGCCCGGGAGGTGCTCGAGAAGAGCTGCCGGGCCGACCTCCACCCGCGAGCGTTTCCGGTGGGGACGGCGATCGTCACGCAGCTCGGGCCCGTCCCCGTCATCCTCCACCGCTCCGGCGGCGAGGAGTTCCGGATCCTGCCGCGGTCGAGCTTCGCGGACTTCATGGTCCGCTGGCTCATCGACGGGATGGCCGAGTTCACCGGGGAGGGCATCGACGCGTTCGACGACGTCGTCGGGCACGCGCACGATGCCGGGTCGGCGGGGCACGGCGGCGCGGCGCGCGACGGCGGCTCGCACACAGCAGACAACGACCGGAAGGGCTGACAATGCCGGAATACGTCCTCTCCCTCGAATGCGATGAGCGTCGGGGAATCGTCCACT
>ENA-OOKA01000023-OOKA01000023.1-human-skin-metagenome-genome-assembly--contig:-NODE-23-length-66181-cov-18.567341_pt1 | contig 66181 bp, 70 predicted proteins | sample MGYA00248825_ERZ500995 | MGnify/ENA primary metagenome ERZ500995 (study PRJEB25958, sample SAMN03398540) | human skin metagenome | study: EMG produced TPA metagenomics assembly of the Human Skin...
ACGTGCTCGGCATGGTGGCCGAGTTTGAGGCGGACCTCATCCGCCTGCGCACCCGTGAAGGCATGGCCATCGCCAGATCCAAGGGCAAGCTCAAAGGCAAGAAGCCCAAGCTCTCGCCCTCTCAGCGCAAGCACCTGCTGACGTTGCACACGGCCGGCGAGCACACCCAAGCCGAGCTGGCCGAGCTGTTCAACGTATCCCGCACCACCATCTACCGCGAGCTGCGCCGCACCACGGCCGACACCTGACCGCGCCTGCACCGCCACATAGCGATCACAGAAACCCGCCACCAAGCCATGACACCCACAATTTTGAGCCTTAATGGGAATCGTAAACGACCAACGAGTAACTGTTCTACTGGGGTGCCCCAGTTTGGCGCAGGCCGCGCGATACGCGGAGGGGCGCCTCTTCAGGCCCCAGCCCGATGCACGCGGGACGTCAGGATGAGGTGCCTAGCTGCTGCAACGATCAGCTCGAAAGCGATGAGGGGACCGGAGAGGATTGCGCCGATGTGGCGGGTCTTCATGTAGAGCCCTACGGAGAGGCCGGGGTGGGATTATCTGCTGTTACAGGTTCAGTCCGACTCCACCGACGCCGGCGACACCAGGCGTTCAGCACCTGGAAGTCGATGGAGAGTACGCCGTGCCGTCTCCAGGGGGCGAAGGCTGCTTGGCAGGAACGCCCTGGATCGATTGCTTGCCTGCTCACGGAGCCGCGGCGAGGCGCGTCTTTACGCGCAGCGCCGCTTCACCGCTCTCCTAGAAGAAGCCGTCACCCTCGGCCCCTTGCTTGTACCGGGACAGGAACGCTGCCATCGCATCGCGCAGGATCGGCTCGTTCGGCCGGTACTCGAATCGCGGCCACTTGCCCCACCCGCGCGAGATGCCGTTCTCGCCCATGAAGACGATCTCGCGAGAGAAGCCAGCCTTCGCCGGGACATCCACGAAGTCCCCCCCCGCCAGGCTTCTTCGGGTTCGGTGAGCCCGCGAGCCGGTGCACGCGAGCTTGCATCTAACTTTATGGATGCTAAAGTGCGTCCATGTCTCAAAACCGTATCTCTGTAGAGGACGCACGGGCTCTCATCACCTCGGACGTGAAGATTTCGGCCGAGGCGCGACGTGCCGTGCGCTGGTTCCGCTGGTTCGTGGTCGCGCAGACCTTCTTCGCTCTGTCGTTCACTATCTCGCTCGACCTGCTCCACGTGCCCTATTGGAACGCCTTCGTTCCGATGGCGCTGGGAACCGCATCGATCTGGATGGTTGCCTACCTGCAGCGCCGGTCTGCCCCGCGGTATGGGCTGAGGAACATGGGGATCGCCGTGGCGACGTGGTTCGCGCTCTACACCTTGATGCTCGACCCGGCGCTGCAGCTCGTCGGGGCCACCTCTTCATGGTGGTGGGCCCTCGTCGGGATCGTCGCAGCGAGCCCGATTCTTGCCTGCCTTTTCGCGAGCTCACGCGGATGAGTCATCCTCGCAAGAACCTCGATTCCCTCATACACTCCCCGGTCAGATTCTCCCTCCTCGCAGCCCTGCGAAACCTCGAGGACGTGGACTTCCGCTTCCTCGCCGACCTGCTCGAGGTCAGCGACTCGACACTGTCCCAGACCCTGACAGCACTGCTAGACGCCGGGCTGGTCAACGTGCGCAAAGAACCCTCTGGCAGACGTACCCGCACCTGGATCAGCATCACCGACGCCGGCCGCGCCGCCTTCCTGCAGCACCTGTCCACGCTGCAAGCGATCGTCGAGTCAGGTGACGTAGCCGCCCCGGAATCTCAATCCCCGAGCCCCGAACCGAAAGCGAACACCTGACGCTGTGAGTACCTCCGTCCGCCTGTGCACACCCGCAGACCTCAACCTCGCAGCACGAACACTGACGGCCGCCTTCACTGACTACCCATGGACGCGCCACGTCATCCCTGACGACGACTACCTAAGGCGCCTGCACGCACTCCAGCGCCTATATCTCGCTCACGCCCTCCAGAACGGGATCACAGCAGTCGTCGACGATGGATCCGGCGTGATCGCACTGCTGCCCCCCGGCGCTCCCGACCCCGACCACCACATTCTCGAGCAGATCATGACCCTGCACGGTGACCGGCTCGACCGACTCCCGCAAGAGACCTCCTCTCACGGGGACTGGACACTCGAGACGCTCCGCGTGCATCCGCAGGCCCAGGGGAGAGGTGCCGGCGGTGCGCTGCTCGAGTTCGGCCTCGCCCTGGCCGCGCGGCGCGGAGCGCGAGCAATCCGACTAGAGACCTCCAGCCAGGACAACGTCCGGCTCTACGAACGCCACGGATTCCAGGTCACCGGGCGACGCGACCTTCCGGACGGGCCCTCCGTGTGGACGATGCGAGCAGAGGTGTAAAACCAACGAAGTATGCCCATTTGGGTGTATCCCACGCCGCAGATGTGGAACCAAGGGCCGATCCGGACCCTATGGAACGGGTGGGGCTACAGCCCCGTAGCTGTCACGCAGGGTGACGCTCGACGTGACAAATGTTTCCGGTTGAGGTGACACCAACTCGTGCAGCAGCCCCCGTCGTCGAATAGCGCGACGAGGTCTAGCCACTTGTTTTGCGGGCGGCTCTCCAGCTGCCCCTTGTAGAGATTGAACCCGTCGACGTAGACGATCGCTGGTGGTTTCGGCACCGCACCAGCATGCACCAGCCGGGAGCCCGCCGCAGACGGTCGAGAGTGCCTCAGTCCCGAGTGCCGAGGCGTCGTGCTGCGCTTTCCGCATGGCGACGCTCGTTGGTGGCACGCGCAAACGGACGGGACGACTCTCCTCGTGTGGGGAGTCGTCCCGTCCGTGGTGCTGCTGTCGCCCGAGGTCAGCGAGGTGAGGTCACTTGGGGCGGTCGGTGAGGTTGTTCAGGGCGCCCTTGATGGTGTCCTTCGCGTCGGTGAGCTTGTCCTTGAGGTCGGCGGTGGATTGCTGGGTCTTGCCCTCGGTCTCCAGGCTCTTGTCGCCGGTGAGCTTGCCGAAGCCTTCCTTGGCCTGGCCCTCCAGCTTGTCGGTCTTGTGGTTGAACTTCTCATCGGCACTCATCGGTGGCTCCTTCTTCTCGCTTCTCGGTGGAACTTTCCGGGGTTCTACGCCGTGGGCGTAGGGTGGGATTCCTACTTGGCTGACTGCTGGGTTGGTTGTCCCGGGTCGTGACGGGGGGATCTGGTCGTGGTGAGCGACTGGACGCGTACGAGCACTGTCCATTGTCGCGCCGTCGCGGGGGTGTCCTCTGTGGGGGCCGCGTGGTCGGTGGAGTCCAGGGCTCGCTGGAGGGTGCGTTGGATGTCTTCGACGATGCCTCGGACGGGGAAGGTCAGCTCGAGGGCGACTTCGATGGTGGCGGTGCGGGAGGTGTGGTCGATGATGATTCCGTAGTGGGCATCAGAGCTTTTCCGGCGGCGCAGGCGTGCATCCAGGGTGCGGAGGGTCGAGGTGATGCCGGGCTCGAGTCCGCGGACGCCGGGGATCGAGGTGATCGCGGTGGAGAGGGCCAGGGCGGTGGCGTCAGTGTTCATGGAGGTCCTCGATGTGGATGTCGATGGCGTCGACGGTGAGATCAAGGTGTTCGCGGCAGGTACTGGCGATGCTGTCGCGGACGGTGTGGGCCAGCTGCGGGAGGTCGCGAGCGTCCAGGGGGGCGGAGATCCGGCAGTGGATGTGGGTGGGTCGTCCGCGGGTGCGGAAGTCATATGCCGGTGCGTAGTCGATGGTGGTGCGCAGTGCGATCACGCCTGGCACGGAGTCGATCGCGTGGCGGACGAGGCTTCGCAGGGATAGTTCGCTGAGAGTGTAGGTCCCGGCGCTGGTGGGTGGCATCTCGATGTGCGCTCCGTGGCGGGCGTCAGCGCGCACGGAATCTTTGATGCTCGACAGGGCAGCCGGCGAGAGCTGAACCGAGGGGTCGCCCTGCTGTTCGAGTGTCTCCCATTCCTGGTGGACGGAGCGGATCAGGTCGAGGTAGCGCTCGGTCTCGACGTGGTCCCTGTCGGGGGTCGGAGCGTGGGAGGTCGTTTCTCGGGCGGAGTTCTCTAGCGGCTGCTCGTTGTTGTCGTGGGAGTTCAAGTCGCTCACCTGTATTCCTGCATGCGATCGAGGATCTGGGTGCGGGCGCGAGCGATCCGGCCACGCACGGCGGTTTCGGTGGCGTCGACGATGCGGGCGATGTCGGCGTAGCTCATGCCGTCGATTTCTCGCAGGACCCAGCTGGTGCGCTGGTCCTCGGGGATGGTCTGGAGGATGGTGGCGAGAGCTTCCATCTGAGCGGCGGCCATGGCGGCGCGCTCGGGCTGGTGAGCGTTGCGCCCGCTGGTTCCGCCCAGCGCCGATTCCGTGGCGGCGGTGTCGAGGTCCTGCTGTTGCGCTGCGTCGGTCTGTCGTCGAGCCTTCTGTCGGACGATGTCGGTAGCGGCGCGGCTGGTGATCTGGGAAATCCAGGCTCGGAACGAGTTTGGGTCGCGCAGCAGGTGCAGTCGCTTCCAGGAGGAGACGAGAGCTTCTTGGACGACGTCTTCTGCGTCCATGCGGTCGTGCAGGACCATGAACGCGATCCGGAACAGGCGTGCTTGGTGCCGGTCCACCAGCTGCTCGAAGGCGTCCACGTCCCCGTCCTGCGCGCGCAGGACGAGGACGTGGTCCTCGAGGAGCGCGGTCACCGGGATGCTCCGCCGGTGGAAGCGGCCTCGAGCTCAGCCGACTGATGTGACGCCTTCCCCGTCCGAGGGCGCAGGAGCAGATCCACGCGCGTGGGATGGATCCCGAGGACTGTTGCGATGTTGCCAGCGAGATCTTCACGGACGAGCTGGCTGACCCACGCCATTTCGGCGTCGGCGGCGATCGCCACACTCGCCTGAAGGTAGGGATCTCGTGTCGTGCCGCTGACGTGCACGCTCGCATCCAACACGCCCGTGATGTCCTCGATGGACGCGCTGAGGGCCCGCTCGAGCACGGCCGGTTCCACGGATCCAAGGAGCTGGTCATCCTCTCCTGTGATGCGCAGCGTGGACTGGGGGACATGCGAGGGCACCTGCATCAGAGCAAGGGCTAACCCCACCAGCGCAGCAACCACGCAGGCCGCCAGTCCGGCGGGCAGCAGCCACGCCTGGTGCTGCGCGGCGATGTCCCCCGCCAGAGAATCCCCGCGGGGCAAGAGCGAATCGCCTTCAGGCCACCTGTCGGCGAGCCCTATCGAGGCAGAGCCGATCCAGGCGCCGGCGAGGACCATCAGCATACCCGCGAGCACGAGTACCGTGCGATTACGACCACCAGAAACGGTGCGCATCATGACATCCTTTCGACTCAACGGGTCCGGGTCACACGGACTCGGGGACGGACAGCTCGCACCAGCCGCAGATCCTGCAACGACTCCTGGACGGCGGCCTGCGCGTCACGCTTCACGGTGGAGGTGTCATCGACGGGAGAGCGGACCTCCACGGTCAGACGGGATCGCCGCAGAGAGCTGCGGACGCCCTGCACGCCATCGATACGCTGGACGCGGGACTTGACCTGACGGGCCAGGTCGTGACGGGCGATCGCGGTCTGACCAGGTACGTCGTCAGCCATTGCCGCACGATGGGCTGCGTCTCCAGGAACGAGCGCGACTAACACGGCCACCAGACCCACCGCGATCAGAATGATCGCGATAGCCACCGGCACGGCAGCATCCATGCGCGTCTCAGCTGCGGCCTGCATGAACCCGGAGACCTGGTCAGGCCATTCCTGAGTCACAAGGCGTGATCCCAGCACCCATGCTCCGAGACCGCCCACTCCGAGCCCGACGACGGCCAGGATCGTGGCAGGGACGGACCGAGCAGGACGGTGAACAAATCCTCGAGGTGTCGTCCTCACAGCAGTTCCCTCCTTGCACTGGTCGAGGCGGGCCGGAGCCAGGACACCGTCACATCGATCCGCCCGACAGACAGGCCGGTCAGCTCCTCCACCCGGGCAGAGACATGGCGCCGCAACTCGGTCAGAACCGATGCCAGGTGCGCCGGAAACGTCACTCCGACATCGAGTCGCAGAACCACCGTGCCGCCGTACACCTCGGCATCCACCGATGGCCGGGAGTCGAAGTCGCGACGCGCGCCGACTCCCAGAACTCCACCGGCAGCGGAACCGACGCCGCGAACCTCGAAAGCGGCCTGTTCAGCGATGCGAGCAACGACTTTCGCCGGGACTGTCGTCGCCCCTCGCTCAGTAGCGGGGGTGGACGATCCAGCGGCGCCGGAAGCGGTCTTCACCGCAGTGGCGGCCATGATCAGTTCCCCCGGCGGTCAGTGATGCCCCGGATCTCGATGCGGCCCTCGATGAGCATGCCGACGGCCAAGCCGAGAGCGCCGAAGATCAGGACCAGGAAGAACTGGCTGAAGGTGCCGAACGCGAGAGCTGCACCCAGCAGCAGTCCGACCAGCACGGCGAGATGAGACGTTTTCATGAGCACTCCTCAGAGAGAGGAGCGGGGACGGGATGAATAACCCCGTCCCCGCCCGGCGGGTCACTGCAGGTCGGTGTCGCGCTTCGCGGCGGAGTCGTCATCGTCCTGCGGAAGGTGGACGTCGACGACATTGATGTTCACCTCGAGGACCTCGAGGCCGGTGGTGGACTCGACCTGGTCGATGATGTTCCGGCGAATGCCGTTACCGACCTGAACGATCGAGGTCCCGTAGTCCACGACGACGGTCACGTCGATCGCGGTCTGGGTCTCGCCCTTCTCCACGGCGATTCCGCCGGCGACGTTGGTCTGCGAGTTGGGGATGCGATCGGTGACGGCGGAGAAGGCGCGGCGCGCGGCATTGCCCATGTCGTAAACGCCGGGGACCTCACGAGCCGCCATGCCGGCGATCTTCGCGACCACGGTGTCCTCGAGGGTCGTGATGCCCTGCTCGGTCTGCAGCGGGCCGCGCAACGTGCGCTCCGGCTTCTCGGCCGCCTGCTGCTTCTGGCGGCGCTCAACCTCGCGCTCCTGCTGCGAGCCGGTCTGGGGAATCGAATCGTTGGACATGCCTACTCCTCTTCGTCTCGCCGACACCACGCCGGCACTCGTTGGTAAGGACACTGGGTAGACGTCGCGACCCCGCCAAACCTCACGACCAAATCTATGTGACGTGGGACACGCTAATCCTGAGGTGCGCACTGCCCTCAAGGGCCATCAGTGGCCCGCCGGTTGCCGGCACTCTTGAGACTGCCGGGCGGAGCGGTGGCTGTAGAAGCGGAATCCCTTTGGGGTATACCCAAACGCTACACATCTCGCTCAGCCATCTTCCCTGTTCCAAAAGGTCCAACTGTGTGGATGTGCACGGTTGATGGCCGCGTTCTTACGGCGCTACTTGGCTCGGTGCGCCCCTTGTCAATCTGCGTCTCCCCGTTGGGGTCGAATGCCATGAGGGTCAGGGGGGGGCGATGCGGCCCCGTTGATACCTCACGACCGTTCCCGAACAGCATTCTCGAGGCGGTAGCCCATGCCGGGCTCGGTGAGGAGGTGCCGCGGGCGGGAGGGATCGTCCTCGAGTTTCTTACGCAGCTGTGAGATGTACAGGCGGAGATATCCCGTGTCCTCGACGTGCTCGGTGCCCCAGATGCGGGTGAGGAGCGTGCGGCGGGAGACGAGCTTGCCGCGGTGGCGGACCAGGGTGTCGATAACCTGCCACTCGGTGGGCGTGAGCCGGATCTGGCGGCGGCCGGAGGGCAGGTTGCGCACCACGCTGCGGGCGGCGAGGTCGATCGTGACCTGACCGAGGCGGACCACCAGCACCTCCTCGTCCTGCGGGACCCGCCGGGTGAGGGCGCGGATGCGGGCCAGCAGCTCCTCGACGGAGAACGGCTTGGTCACGTAGTCGTCGGCGCCCGCGTCGAGCGCCTCGACCTTGTCCGAGGCGCCGGCCCGCCCCGAGACCACCAGGATCGGAGCCTGCGACCACCCCCGCACAGCCTGGATCACCTCGACCCCGTCGAAGCGGGGCATGCCCAGGTCCAGGAGGTAGAGGTCGGGGTGCTCGTCGATCGCCGTGTTCACCGCGTCGGCGCCGTCGGTCGCGGTCACCACGGTGTGTCCCTTCGCCGAGAGCGTGATCCTCAGAGCGCGTAGGATCTGCGGGTCGTCGTCCGCGATGAGGATCTTCATGGGGTCTCCTGTGTCGGGAGCGGAGCGAGGGGGAGCGAGACCACCATCGTCAGGCCGCCGCCGGGGGTGTCCTCCGGGGTGAGCGAGCCGTGCATCGCTTCGACGAAGCCGCGGGACAGGGCAAGGCCGAGGCCGAGGCCGCTGGTGTTGTCGGTGTCGCCGAGGCGCTGGAAGGGGACGAAGACGTCGTCGTGGCGGTCCGGGGGAATGCCCGGCCCGTGGTCGATGATCCGGATCTCCAATCGGGAGTCGAAGGTGCTGGTCGTGAGGGTCACGGGTCGGTCTGGTGGGGAGTGGCGGGCCGCATTGGCCAGCAGGTTCACCAGCACCCGCTGCAGCAGCACCGGGTCCGCCCCAACGGTGTGCTCGTCATGGGCGAGGGCGAGATGCACCTCGGTGGGGCCGAGACCGAGCTCGTCGAGCGCCGGGGCGATCGCCGAGGAGGGATCCGTGGGGAGGGTCGTGATGGTGAGGACCCCGGCCTGCAGCCGACTGACGTCGAGCAGGTCGCCCACCAGGGCGGCGAGGGATTCCAGGCTCTCCTCGGCCGTGAGCAGGAGCTCCCGGGCGTCCTCGGCGGAGAGGTCGCCGTCGGCGGTGCGGAGCCCGCCCACGGCCGTCGCCGCGGCGGCGAGAGGGCGGCGCAGGTCGTGGCTGAGCGCCGAAAGCAGCGCACCGCGCACCTTGTCGGAGGCCGCGATCGGAGCGATCTCTTCCGCGGTCGCAGCGAGCCGGCGGTGCTCGATCGCGGCATCGATCTGCGAGGCGACCACGCTGAGGAGGCGCCGTTCGGAGGCGCGGAGGTCCCCGCCGTGCAGCACGAGACGGGCGTCCTGGGCGAGCGGGACGGTCGTGGACCCCGCCTCGGCCCGGGGATCGCCCGAGGTGGAGTGCACGGTGCCGTCCTCCCCGAGGACCTCAACCGCGTCCAGTCGGAAGGCCTCGCGGGTGCGGTCCACGAGGGCCTGGATCGCGTCGTCACCGCGCAGCACGCTGCCGGCGACGGTCTGCAGCAGCTCGGACTCCGCTTCGGCCCGTCGGGCGGCCCGGGTGCGCCGTGCCGCACGGTCCACGACGACGCTCACCAGCACCGCGATCGTCACGTACAGCAGCAGCGCCAGGAGGTGATGCGGCTCGGCGATCGAGATCGTGTGCAGCGGGTCGATGAAGAAGAAGTCGAGGGTGAGACCGGAGAGCAGCGCGGCGAAGAGCGCGGGCCAGATCCCGCCTGTCAGGGCGACCACCACCACGAGCAGCTGGTAGCTGAGCACATCGGAGGTGATCGACTCCTCGGAGCGGAGGGCCAGCAGCGCGGCAGTCAGCAGCGGACCGCCCAGCAGCGCGAGGACGAACCCCGCCAGACGCCGGGCGGGGGTGAGGGCGCCTCCGATCCTGGGCAGGGCGAGGCGCCTGCCCGCGGCGGAGTGGGTCACGATGTGCACGTCGATGTCCCCGGACTCGCGCACCACGGTCGCCCCGATGCCGGGGCCCGTGAGGGCGGCGGCCAGGCGGCCGCGCCGGCTCACCCCGATCACCAGTTGGGTCGCGTCGACGGAGCGGGCGAAGCCGACCAGGGACGCGGGGACGTCCTCACCGACCACCTGGTGATATGTGCCGCCGAGCTCCTCCACCAGGGCACGCTGCCGGGTGAGCGCCCCGGGGCTGCTGCGCAGCAGCCCGTCCTGGCTGGTGACGTGCACGGCGATCAGGTCGCCGCCGGCGGAGCGCGCCGCGACACGGGCGCCGCGGCGCAGCATAGCCTCCCCCTCGGGCCCGCCGGTCAGCGCCACGACCACCCGTTCGCGGGCCTCCCAGCGGTTGTCGATCGAGTGCTCGGAGCGGTAGTCCTTCAGCGCCTGGTCGACCTCGTCGGCGAGCCACAGCAGGGCCAGCTCGCGCAACGCGGTGAGGTTCCCGAGGCGAAAGTAGTTCGACAGCGCCGCGTCCACCCGCTCGGCAGGGTAGACCAGGCCGCTGCGGAGCCGGTCGCGCAGCGCCTGCGGCGCGAGGTCGATGACCTCGATTTGATCGGCGCGGCGCAGGAATCCGTCCGGGACGGTCTCGCGCTGCGGCACCCCCGTGATCTGCTCGACCACGTCGTGGAGGGACTCGATGTGCTGGATGTTCACCGTGGAGATCACGTCGATCCCGGCGGCGAGCAGTTCGTCCACGTCCTGCCAGCGCTTGGCGTGGGCGGCGCCGGGGGCGTTGGTGTGGGCGAGCTCGTCGACCAGCGCGATGTCGGGTGCGCGCTCGAGCACGGCCTCGAGATCCATCTCCTCGAGGGGCACCCCTCGGTGCTGGTGCCGACGCAGCGGCAGCTTGGCCAGTCCCTCAACCCGTCGTGCGGTGTCCGCGCGGCGGTGGGTCTCGACGATGCCGATGACGACGTCCTGGCCCTCAGCGGCGAGGCGATGGCCCTCCTCGAGCATGGTGCAGGTCTTGCCGACGCCGGGAGCGGCTCCCAGCAGCACCCGGAGCCGCCCCCGTGCCGTCATCGTCAGTCCTCCAGTTCGTCCAGGGCCAGGTTGAGCGCGGCGACGTTCACCGTCGGATCACCGAGGTAGCCGAGATCGCGACCCTCGGTGTATTCAGCCACGAGGTCCTCCACCCGGTCCAGCGGCAGGCCTCGCGCCTCGGCGACCCGAGCGGTCTGGAGGGCGGCGTACTCAGGACTGATGTGGGGGTCGAGGCCCGAGCTCGATGCCGTCAGGGCGTCGGCGGGGACCTCCTTCGGGGCCACGTCGTTGAACTCGGCGATCTCGGCGCGACGCTCGGTGATCGCGGCGATCAGCTCGGGGTTCTCCGGTCCGTGGTTGGTGCCGGAGGAGGAGCGGCCGTCGTAGCCGTCGCCGGCCGCGGAGGGACGCGGCTGGAAGTACTCCGGCAGTGGCTCCCCGTCCTGGTCGAGGAAGGACTGGCCGATCAGGGTCGAGCCCACGATCTGTCCGTCGCCGTCGTGCAGGGGCGACCCGTCGGCACGGGCGGGCAGCAGCAGCTGTCCGATGCCGGTGATGAGCAGGGTATAGCCCAGGCCCAGCACGAGCGTGCACAGGAGCAGGGTCCGCACAGCGACGGCGGTGGTCCGCAGGGTGTTGCGGAGGGTGGTGTTCACGGGAGGGTCCTCTCGGAGGTCAGAAGCCGGGGATCAGCCGGACGAGCAGGTCGATGAGCCAGATGCCCGCGAAGGGCGTCACGATCCCGCCGAGGCCGTAGATCGCGAGGTTGCGGCCGAGGATCTTCGAGGCGATCATCGGGCGGTAGGTGACGCCCCGCAGGGCCAGCGGCACCAGGGCGATGATCACGATCGCGTTGAAGATCACCGCGGACAGGACCGCCGAGGCGGGTGAGCTGAGCCCCATGATGTTCAACGCGGACAGGCCGGGGAAGACGCCCATGAAGATCGCGGGAATGATCGCGAAGTACTTCGCGATGTCGTTGGCGATCGAGAAGGTGGTCAGTGCGCCGCGTGTGATGAGCAGCTGCTTCCCGATCGCGACGATGTCGATGAGCTTGGTCGGGTCTGAGTCGAGGTCGACCATGTTCCCGGCCTCTTTCGCGGCGGAGGTGCCGGTGTTCATCGCGACGCCGACGTCGGCCTGGGCGAGCGCCGGGGCGTCGTTCGTCCCGTCGCCGGTCATCGCGACGAGCCGCCCGCCCTCCTGCTCCGCGCGGATGTATTCGAGCTTCTGCTCGGGGGTGGCCTCGGCGAGGAAGTCGTCGACCCCTGCCTCCTTCGCGATCGCCGCGGCGGTCAGCGGGTTGTCGCCGGTGACCATCACGGTGCGGATGCCCATGGCGCGCAACTCGGCGAACCGCGCGGTGAGACCGTCCTTGACGACGTCCTTGAGGTGGATGACGCCGAGGACGTCCCCGTCCCCGGTCCCGGCGACCCGGGCGACGACCAGGGGGGTGCCGCCGGAGGACGAGATGCGCTCGACGTGCTCCTCGAGGGTCGCCCGGTCGGAGGCCGAGGGCACGACGCCCTCGGTCTCGAGCCAGGCGAGGATCGCGGAGCCCGCGCCCTTGCGGAGGCGGACGCCGGCGGGCAGGTCCAGGCCCGACATGCGGGACTGGGCGGTGAACGGCACGACCTCGCCCCGCGGCGCGGTGCCGACGTCGACGCCGCGCTCCCGTGCGAGCTCGAGGACGGAGCTGCCCTCCGGGGTCGGGTCGGCGAGAGAGGACAGCGCGGCCGCCTCCGCGAGCTCCTGCATCCCGGCGTCGCCGACGCGGACGAAGTCCGTCGCCCGTCGGTTGCCGTAGGTGATGGTGCCGGTCTTGTCCAGCAGCAGGGTGGTCACGTCGCCTGCCGCCTCCACCGCGCGCCCGGACATCGCCAGCACGTTGCGCTGGACGAGCCGGTCCATCCCTGCGATCCCGATCGCGGAGAGCAGGGCGCCGATGGTGGTGGGGATGAGGCAGACCAGCAGCGCCACGAGCACCGTGATCGAGGCCGGGCTCGCCGGGTAGGAGGCGATGGGGTTCAGCGTGATCGCGACCGCGAGGAACACGATGGACAGCGACGCCAGCAGGATGTTCAGCGCGATCTCGTTGGGGGTGCGCTGCCGGGCGGCCCCCTCGACCAGCGCGATCATCCGGTCCACGAAGGTCTGGCCTGGCGTCGAGGTGATGCGAACGACGATCCGGTCGGAAAGAACCCGAGTGCCGCCGGTGACGGCGGACCGGTCGCCGCCGGACTCGCGGATCACCGGCGCGGACTCACCGGTGATCGCGGACTCGTCGATGCTCGCGATGCCCTGCACGATGTCGCCGTCGCCGGGGACGAGATCGCCCGCCGTCACGACGACCACGTCGCCGCGCGCGAGATCCGCGGAGGAGATCTCCTCGGTCGGCGCGGACTCCGCGCCGGGGTCGTCCACGACGTCGTACCCGTTCACGCGGCGCGCCAGGGTGCTGGTGCGTGTGCGGCGCAGGGTCGCGGCCTGGGCCTTGCCGCGCCCCTCGGCGACGGACTCGGCGAGGTTCGCGAAGAGCACGGTGAGCCACAGCCAGCCGGCGATCGCCGCGGAGAACGTCGCCGGCACCGCGGTGCCGCCGGACGGGGCCGGCCCGTCGCCGAGCAGCTCGACGACGGTCATCACACTAGTCAGCGCGGCGCCGACCCACACGATCAGCATGACGGGGCTGCGCCATTGGGCGCGGGGGCTCATCTTGCGCAGCGCGCCCGGCAGGGCGGCGCGGAGCTGCGCGACGGTGAGGGTGCGGCGCGGCGTCGGGGACGTCGGCGTGGAGGACGGGGTGGGATGGTCGGAGCGGATGGTCTGGTCGATGGTCGACATGGTCACAGCAGCCCTTCAGCGAGAGGACCCAGGGTGAGGATGGGGAAGAAGACGAGTGCGGTCACGAGCAGCGCCGTGCCGACGGTGAGGCCCACGAACAGCGGGCGGTGGGTGGGCAGGGTGCCGGAGGTCGCCGGGATCCGGTCCTGCGCGGCGAACGAGCCGGCCAGGGCAAGGACCAGGGCGATCGGGAGAAACCTGCCCAGCAGCATCGCCACGCCGATCGCGGTGGTCAGCCACGGCGTGCTGGCGGTCAGCCCCGCGAAGGCGGAGCCGTTGTTGTTCGCGCCCGAGGCGAAGGCATAGAGCACCTCGGACAGGCCGTGCGAGCCGGTGTTGGTCAGCGAGACCTCCTCGAGGCTGCTGCGCAGCGGCGGGACACCGAAGCTCAGCGCGACCCCGCCGAGCACCAGCAGCGGCATGACCAGGATGTACAGGCTCGCGAGCTTCATCTCCCTGGGGCCGATCTTCTTCCCGAGGTACTCGGGGGTGCGACCGACGAGGAGGCCCGCCACGAACACGGCGATGATCGCGATGACGAGCATGCCGTACAGCCCGGCGCCCACGCCGCCGGGGGCGATCTCGCCCAGGAGCATGTTCACCACCGGGACCATTCCGCCCAGCGCCGTGTACGAGTCGTGCATCGAGTTCACGGAGCCGGTCGAGGTGAGGGTGGTGGTCGCCGCGTAGAGCACGGACTGGGGCAGGCCGAAGCGGGTCTCCTTGCCCTCCATCGCGGCGCCGGCGAGTTCAGGGGCGGTGCCCTGCCCGGCGAACTCGAAGGCGGCCAGTGCGGTCACCGAGGCGAGGTAGAGGGTCGCCATTGTCGCGGCGATCGCGTAGCCCTGACGGTGATCGCCGACCATCGTCCCGAAGGTCCGCGGAAGGGAGAAGGGGATCAGCAGGATGAGGAAGACCTGGAACAGGCTGGTCCAGCCGGTCGGGTTCTCGAAGGGGTGGGAGGCGTTGGCGTTGTAGAAGCCGCCGCCGTTGGTGCCGATCTCCTTGATCGCCTCCTGCGACGCGACCGGACCGCCCGGGAGTGTCTGGGTGCCGCCCGCGACGGTCGTGACGTCCACGTAGCCCTGGAAGTTCTGCACCACGCCGCCCGCGATCAGCAAGACGGCGCTGAGGATCGATACCGGCAGCAACACCAGGAAGGTGCCACGCAGCAGATCGACCCAGAAGTTCCCGATCGTTCCCGTGCGGCGCCGGGCCAGGCCTCGCACCAGCGCGACCGCGACGGCGATGCCGGTGGCGGCCGAGACGAAGTTCTGGACCGCGAGACCGGCGAACTGGACCGTGTAGGAGAGGTCCTCGCCGGAGTACGCCTGCCAGTTGGTGTTCGTCACGAAGGAGATCGCGGTGTTGAACGCGACCCCCGAATCGATCGACTCATTACCCAGGGAGTAGGGCAACAGCTCCTGGAGCCGCAGGAGACCGAACAGCGCGAGGACGCCCACCAGGGAGAACAGCAGCACGGACCGCAGGTAGGCGGGCCAGGACTGCTCGCGGGAAGAGTCGACGCCGAGGACGGCGAACACGCGCGTCTCCCAGCGCGAGGAGACCGGGGCGGTGAAGACCCAGGCCATGTAGTCGCCCATCGGGCGGTACACGACCGCGAGAGCGGCGACGAGTGTGAGGACGCTCGCGACGAGGTAGAGCCAGTCCATCAGAAACGCTCCGGTGCAAGCAGGGCGATGAACAGGTACACGATCGCGGCGAGACCGAGGAGGAGGGCGAGGATCTCGAGCACAATCACAGCTTCTCCACCGCCCGCGCGATGAGGGCGACGATCGCGAATAGGGCGATCACGCCGACCACGGAGAGGACGTCGAGCACAGCAGGACTCCGTTCTGAGTAGGGGCGGCCGCCGTCCGGCGGTCGCACGCCGAGGTGCGGCGCGATACCGAGCACACACCGTTCACGGCGGCGGGAAAGGCGTCCTCACGGAATCCATACGGCCCTCGAGCCGATCCTCATGGACTGCTTACGCCAGTCGTCCCCCGGCTGGGGCTCAGGTCACCGACAGCACTCGGTGCGACACCACACTGGGCTCCCACACACCGGAATCTGCAAAACCGTCACCATTCGCTGTGGGGACGCTAGATAGGGCCTCCAACACAACTCGCAGCGTTCCACGCCACACACTGCCGACGGCCTACCTAATCGCGTTGCGGAAACCTACAGCTTTACGAGACGCTTGGTCACGCCTCGGTCGGCTCGTCTCGAGCTGGGCCGATAGTGACGCGGAGTGTCTCGTGAAGTCGTCGCACCACGTTCCGTCTCAGATCTTCCGGAACGGGTAGTTTGTGAGGCATCATGTGGTGATGAGGCTTCTGGGGTACACGCGGGTGTCGACAGCGGGGCAGGATCCGGCGCTGCAGCTCGACGCTCTCCTTGCCGCCGGGGTGCAGAAGCGGGATGTGTTCTCGGATGTGACGTCCGGGGCGAAGAGTGCAGCGGAGCGTCCGGGCATGAAGAAGCTCCTGGCCTACGCCGAGCCTGAGGACACAGTGGTGGTCTGGCGGATCGACCGACTGGGGCGGTCGCTGATTGATGTGCTCAACACCGTGAACCTGCTCCGGGACCGCGGGGTGAAGATCCGGTCGGTCTCCGACGGGATCGATCCCGAGACTTCGTCGGGCCGGCTCATGCTCGGGATGCTGGCAACGCTGGCGGAATACGAACGAGAGCTGATCACCGAGCGCGTCAACGCGGGAATCGCCGCGGCCCGCGCGCAGGGCACCAAGTTCGGACGGCCGCCCGTGAATCCCGAGGTCGTGGATCGCAAGCTCGCGATCGCCGCCGAAGAGAGAGCGAAGGGCCGCACTGCCGAGGAGGCGGCGCGCCTGGTGGGGTGGTCACGGGCGACGCTCTACCGCCACCAGCGAAACGCCGCCGCTCGCGAGAGCATCGCGCAGGCGTGACATGGACGGGTCGCAGAAGTGGAAGATCCTGCGGCTCCACGTCGAAGACGGCATCCCCCTGGCGAGCCTTGCCCGTGAGACCGGGGTGGGAGAGCGAACGCTCTCGCGCTGGCACAGCCGCTACCGAGCCGGTGGCGTCTCGTTTCTCGAACGATCGCAGCGCGCCGACGCCGGAACTCGGCGCACAGCGCCAGAGCTGGTGGCCTTCGTGGAGCACCTGGCCCTGACCAAGCCCCGCCCGAGCATCGCGACATTGCATCGCCTGACCGCAGTCGAGGCCGCACGAAGAGGCGTGAGTATGCCGAGCTACGCGACGGTGCGGTCGATCGTGCAAGCACTAGACCCCGGGATGGTGACGCTCGCGCTCGAGGGGCCAGCGTCTTACCGGGACCGCCACGAGCTCGTCTTTCGTCACCGCGCAGAGCGTCCCAATGCCCTGTGGCAGGTCGACCACACCGAGCTGGACATCCTCATCAAGGATCCCAGCGAGAGACCGTCCAGGCCCTGGCTGACCACGGTCATGGACGACTACTCGCGGGCGATCTGCGGGTACATGGTCTTCGAGGGAGCGCCCTCGGCGATGAACACCGCGCTGGCGCTGCGCCAAGCGATCTGGCCCAAGAGCGATCCCGCCTGGCCGATGTGCGGCATCCCGGACGTCCTCTACGTCGACCACGGCAGCGACTTCACCAGCCATCACCTCGAGTACACCGCGATCGCCTTGAAGATCCGCATCATCCACTCCACCGTTGCCCGCCCCCAGGGCAGGGGAAAGATCGAGCGGTTCTTCCACACCGTCAACACCGAACTGCTCGCGACCCTGCCCGGGCACCTCACCCCGGGACACCGGCGCCCCGTGCCGGTGCTGGACCTTCCTGGTCTCGACCGGGCCGTTAGGGAGTTGGTCGGCCAGTACAACCAGCGCACGCACACCGCGATCCGCACGAGCCCGAAAGCGGCCTGGATCGCCGAGGGGTGGCTGCCACGACTACCCGAGAGTCTCGAGGAGCTCGACGGCCTGCTTCTGCGGGTCTCCAAGCACCGCACCGTCCAGCGCGACGGAATCCACTTCCAAGGTCAGCGCTACCTCTCGCCCACGCTCGCCTCGTTCGTCGGACGCACAGTCACCATCCGCTACGACCCCCGCGACCTGTCCGAGATCCGCATCTACGACCACGACACCTTCGTCTGCACCGCGATCGACGAGGCCCACCCGAACCAGCGCTACAGCCTCCACGACATCGAAACCGCCCGACGAGCCCGCCGCCGGCAGCTGCGCAAGGACATCAACGACCGCATCCCCACGACTCCACGACCTCACACCGATCCGCCCACACCGCCCACTCCCGCGGGTCGGCCCAGGAAGCGCCTGAAGACCTACGAAGAGGACGAGTAGATGAACCGCGACTTCATCGTCACCAAGGAACACCGCCGCTTCACCGAGTTCGCCGGCGCGATCCGCAAGGACGTCACCATCGGCATCTGCCACGGCGAGGCCGGCGTCGGCAAGACGCAGTCCGCCCGCCGGTACGCCCACTGGGACACCCTCGAACCCTTCATCCACGCCTGGGGACCACGCAGCGAGGCCGACCTGAAGCACTACGCCGCCGCCCACCGCTCCCGCACCGTCTTCTACACCCCCGAAGTCCTCGCCAAGCACCGCGATCTCATGCGCGATATCGAGTTCTACCGCGGCAAAGTCGGAGTGCTGATCTACGAGCACCTCTGCGCGATCGGGAAGATCACGACCACCGACGTGCCCCGCACAATCGACTTCACCGAACTGATCATCATCGACGAGGCCGAACGACTCACGCCAACCTCGCTCGAGCTCCTCCGAGACCTCCACGACCGTCACCACGTCGCCCTCATGTTCATCGGCATGCCCGGAATCGACCAACGCTTCCGCCACTACCCCCAGCTCTACAGCCGCCTCGGATTCTCCCACCGCTACCGCTCCCTCGCCCGCGAAGAGCTGCTGTTCGTCCTGACCCGCCACTGGAAGCGCCTCGGCCGCACTCTCGACCCAGAAGACTTCACCGACGCCCAGGCCATCGCCTCGATCGAACGCATCACCCGAGGTAACTTCCGCCTCCTCGAACGCCTCTTCCCGCAGATCGGACGCGTCCTGAAGATCAACCAACTCGACACCATCACCGACGACGTCATCGAAGCAGCCGCCAGCACCCTCATCACCGGCTAACGCCACAAACCCCCCTCAGAAGCACGCCGCCTACCGGAAAACTCCACACATCTCCGCTGTTCCACGACGTCCCCTCCCGTGTTTTGGCACATGTCTCGGCTAGGGTTAAAGACATGAATGGAACACATCGGTCCTCGGGGCAGCGTGTTGCGTACCTCCGGGTGTCATCGGCCGGCCAGAACCTCGCGCGGCAGCTCGAGGCTGTGGGGGAGTGCGACCAAACCTTCACCGAGAAGCAGTCCGGCAAGAGCGCGACGGACCGTCCGCAGCTTCAGGCGCTCATCCGACACGTCCGCCGCGGCGACCACGTCGTCGTCGCATCCATGGACCGGCTCGCCCGTTCGGTCATCGACCTCAACGACATCGTCCAGCAGATCACCGGGGATCCCGCCGAGCACACCGAGCAGCGCCCCCGGAAGGGCGCGAGCGTCGAGTTCCTCAAGGAGCGGCTCGCCTTCGAGCCCGGGCACGTGGACCCGATGGCCGCGTTCCAGCTGAACATGATGGGTGCCTTCGCGCAGTTCGAGCGCGAGCTCATCCGCCAGCGCCAGACTGAAGGCATAGCCGCCGCGAAGAAGCGCGGCGCCTACAAGGGCCGGCCCCGCAGCCTCGAGAACGACCAGATCCGCTCCGTCCGCACCGCCGTCCAGGCCGGTACTCCCAAAGCCCAGGTCGCGCGTGAGCATGGGATCAGCCGATCCACGCTGTACCGCTACCTTCAGGGCTCCGCTCCTTCACTCGGCGAATGAGGGAGGCAAAAGGCCTGCGTGTCGGCACACCGACCCAAGTCAAGTGAACTTGTGCGTTGGGCTGTCGTGGTCCGGTGCGACTATGAGCCATGCCTCTACGCAACCCGCGCTACCTGAACCGCGCCGACTTCTACGATCACGCCGATTATCACGACATCGAGATCCCCCGCCGAGTCGAGCTCGTGGCCAGAACCAGCACGAACCGGAGCGGAGGAGTCAAGCTTGGCCTCCAGTCGATCGGGGTTCCCTTTGGGCTTGAGGGGCAGCTCGGCGACAGTGTCGAGCTACAGAGTGCCTACGTGCTTGAGGTAGGGGAGAAGTCGTCCTTCAGCAAAGTTCTCGACGCTATGGAGAACGAGGACCAAGCCGCGCTGACCGCGCTCCCCCTTCAGGGCGGAGGAGGCCAGCGGTGGGTGGCCAGTCGCGACCAGCTCGTTGAGATGACGGGGACCATGAAGCTAAGTCCCGTCAGCTCCATCGGGAAGATCATGAACGTGATGCTCCAACTCGTGGGACACAAGGACGTTGACATCGATGACCTCTTCTCGAGGTCGTCGATGGACGCCGCGGGGAGGCCTTCGTCTGATGGGGCCGACGAGGAGGGCGTGGACGCCGACGAGCCTAGGGCCGCCGCTGCCCCTGAAGACATCCCGGTGCAGGCGCAGGAGATCCTCAAGGCGGTGTACCTGCGCAACGAGATCCCCGAGATTCCGACCCTGTTCAAGTTCGAACTCGACGAGGAAGACGCTCCGTGGAGTGTGTTCATCAACTGCGAGCCCAGCCACTTCGTCGGTGATGGCCCGGCAGCCACTGACTCTATTGAGGGGGAGGTCACCGTGGTGGGTGTCGTTAGGGAGCTTGTTGGTGACGACCCCTCCGACGGGTTCATCTCAACCGAACGGTGGACTCTCCACGGTTGGGAGCGGACGATGCGGGCAATGCTCCGTGTCCGGATGGACGACCTGGTGGACTCTCTCATCCCGCAACTCCATTCGGAATGGGGGGCCGCGGATGCGAGCTACTACATCAAGGGTCCCGCCGTCGTCATCGATGCCGTCGCGATCTTCTGAGATCTCGCCGGGTATCGCTAGGCTTCGGTGTAGCTGTCAAGGCCCGCAGGTCAGCCCTCTCAGGAGACCGTCGCATCGATAGCTTCCTCCCGACCGCACTGAAGAGCTCCACGTGTGTCGGGCCTAGGATCTAACATCAACATATGACCACTCCTGACATCGATCGAGACGAGCATCGTCTAGAGCAGTTCCTCATCGGCCGGGATCTCAGACAGGTTTGGACCCGTACACGAGACGACGGCGCTTCCTTCTATCTGGAGAACGGTCGAAAGGCGGACTACGATGCGTCGTCCCTGGCTTGCATTGTCCGGGGATGCGATGGCCCCATCATTTTGGTCGAGGGAGAGCGCCGTACGCATTACCGCCACCAGTCGGGCACACAGCACCGCCGACCCTTGTCCGAGCTCCACGCTTCCGCAGCTGCTGTAAGGGCCTGGGCCGTGGCGGCCGGCGGGAGTGTCCTCCCGGCCGAGGAGCACCGGGACGCTGAGATCATCACGGTGCTTGATCCCGATAGAGGATCCTCGACGGTGTCGTACCTAGTCATCAGCGAGAATCTTTCGCCAGAGGCTCTGCGGGATCTACGCGGCGACGCCGCCCGCGGCGCCTCGACTGTGCAGTGGTTTCTCTGGGCGGGGCTGATCGGCTCGACCGACGGCGACGACAGTCGAGCCAGAATCCCCAAGGTGGTCCGGCACCTTCTTGAGAATGGTGAATCGGTCCTCATTATCAACCCTGAGAAGCGCCTAGTAGGAACGCTGATCAGCGCGGGGAACCTGCACAGGCAGCCGTCCGGCAAGAGCGATCAATGCCTTGTGTCCGTGTGCTCACTCGAGGACTGTACGTTGGATGCTCGCGGCCAGATGGTAACCCCGGCACTGTCTGGACAGCGACGCTGGGCCGAGGACCAGGAGCGGAAAAAGAAAGCGCGCGAAGGTTCCGCCACAGCCCTGGCGCCGCCCCGCCCGGCACCGGTTAGACGCGTTGCCGCACACTATCCTCCAGCGGAACCGGTTCGATCGTCGGGCTTTCCCGCACCCGCCATCAAGTCGCTCGAGCCAGCGGTTTGGAACGCAGGCGAGGCATGGGAAAACTCAGAGATCCGCAGGCAGGCGTTGGAGCGCTTCGGCGATCCACTCCCTGCACTGCTAACTCGCACCGAGTCGGTGGACAACGAGGTTGACGCCTTGCCTGTGCATTGGCACTGCGTGTTGTACCTGCAGGTCATCGAACAGGCGCGGCGGGCACTCGTTGCTAAGACGATCGGCGAGCGACTGGCCAGTCACGGGTGGCCCGCGCCGGTCGCACTCGCTCTGCGTGAGAGCCGGGCGCTGCCGAACTATCTCGGGTACCTCGCTGAGCACGGAGTTTTGCTTCGTGTGGACGGGAATCGCTACGAATGTGTGCGTCATATCCAGGGTGCACCACGGTTGCCACGGCAATGACTGACTTCGGCGCCGATGTCCGAACCGGGTATCAGCGCCTCCGGGGCGACCCATGTAGTGCACATAATAGAAGTTATGCGCACTAAGGCGCTGTAGTGAGCGGAGATCGATCCCCACGCAGCTTCGAGACTCGGGCCTGCCCGAGCGAGCATCCCCGTAGCGGGGCATCGCACGAGGGCTCGACTGTGGCTCGAAGTAGCTGCAGGTGAGCCAGCGTTGACGGGGCCTCTCGTGCCGCCGAGCGTGACCCCGCGGCCACCGACTGATAGGCTTTCGTTTATTGCGATTGAAGGGATCGGTGGCGGCGATGAGTACAGCGATGCACGATGCAGGGTCCGAGACCTACGTCGCACCGAACGACGAGGACTCGCGCGGGAAGATCCTCGACCTCGTCGCCGCGCTGCACGACCGTGGCGTGGAGCCGGCGAGCTCAACAGCTCTACTGACCCCCGACGGTAAGCGGCACGAGCTACCCCCGGAGCTAGCACGCGTCCTCCACGACGTTGCGCGGGCGCTTCTGGACGGGCGCGGAGTCACGATTACTCCACGCCACCAGCTGCTCACCACGCAGGAGGCTGCCGACATGCTCAACATCTCGCGACCCACGCTCGTCAAGTTGCTTGAGCGTGGCGACCTGCCCTTCGAAATGCGTGGAGCCCACCGGCGCGTACGTCTCGATGACCTGCTCACATACGAGCAGAGCCTTCGGCATGCACGCTCCGGAGAGCTCCATCGGATGCAGGAAGTGAGCCAGGAAGCGGGCCTGTATGACCTCGACGGCGAGCCCCCGGTCCGGCGCTGAGCGCTCGTGTTCACCGTGGTCCTGGACGCCTGCGTCCTCATCCCCCCGACCCTCAGCGACCTAGTGCTCCGTATCGCTGAAACCGGCGTGTACGACGTGCGCTGGTCTGCAGAGATCCTCGATGAAGTCCAGCGCCACCTGGGAGAGCGTGGGATACCGGCCGGCAGCGTCCGCTCTCGCGTCGAGGCGATGCGCCACGCCTTCCCCTTCGCCGAGGTCGAAGCGTACGAGCACCTCATACCTGTCCTACGAAACGACCCCAAAGACCGTCACGTGCTGGCGGTGGCGATTCAATCGCGCACCGAGACCATCGTGACCTTCAACGAGCGAGATTTTCCCGCTGACGCGCTTGCCCCCTGGGACGTTAGCGTGCTGGGAGTCGACGACTTCCTCAGCAGTCAACTCGACCTTGCGCCGGGGCCCGTCTTAGCCGCTCTCCACCAGCTGCAGATGAGCTACCGGCGGCCGCCGGTTCCCATGCAAGACATCCTTGGCCGCCTCGAGCGATCCGGCGTCCCACAGTTCACGCTGGACCTACGCCGACGCCTCAACACTCACTAGCAGCCGCTGCTGCCTCGTGCGTAACGACGAGGGAGGTTAAACCGCCCCTGATGCCCATAATCAAGGTTATGCGCACTAGGCGGGGTGTCGTCGCTGTGGAGCGTCGGCCACGGCCTAGCGTTATGGGATGAGCGAACTCTTCGTCGATGCGGCACGGGACTGGATCGCGGAACGCCGCGCCGTCGGGCGCACCATCAGTGCCGAGACGGCTAAGGCCTACCGCGCCGACCTCGCCTCCTGGCAGCGCTATCTCGGTGCCCAGACGGGCACTCCCGTGACGGTGCAGGACCTGTCGGGGCCGGTCATCAAGGCGGCGCTGGCGGAGATGAACAACGCAGGGCTCGCGCCGGCTACCCGTCGGCGGTTGCTTACCACGCTGCGTGGGCTATGCCGCTACCTGGTCCTCGAGTCACGCCTGCCCGGTGACCCCACGGCAGCGATCCAAGCCCCTCGTGCCCCCGGGCGTCTGCCGGTGGCCTTCACTGATGGTCAGATCTCCGACCTTCTGGAGACTGCTCGCGCGGAAGATCCGCAGGCGCGGCCCGCGGCGCCGCTGCTGGACGTGGCGATCGTGGTGATCCTGGCGGCCGGCGGATTGCGGGCCAGCGAAGCCGCCGATCTGCGACTCCTCGACTACCGGCCTGGCGAGGAGCCCTCACTGCGCGTGATCGGGAAGGGACGCAAGGCCCGTACGGTGCCGCTAGACCAAGGTGTCGCTGAGCAAATCGACACGTACCTGCCTTGGCGCGCAATGCACGCCGTAGACGAGGGCGACTCAAGTCCCCTGCTCGTGCGTCCGGATGGGCGCGCGTTGACACGTGACACGATCTCGTATCGCGTGAACCGGCTCTACGCGCGAGCTGGCATCGTCAAGCCAGAGGGCGAAGCAGCACACGCCCTGCGCCACACCTACGCTGTCTCGATGGTCGACGTTGGCGTCCCCGTCTCGGAGATCCAGCAGCTGCTGGGCCACGAGAGCATTGGCACCACCGGCATCTACCTCAAGGCCTCCGCCTCGCACCTCCGGGCCGCCTCCTCGGCGCCGTCCGCCGCCCGCCTGCTTGCCAGCAAGCCAGGACAGCAGCACGCCACGGAGGTCTAATGAGCGGATGCTCCGCGCTGATCGCCGTCCGCAGTTGGTCCCCTGTCGGCGCCCGGACGGCCCATCGTGGCGTCGTCAGCGCGCGGCGTTATACGCGTCGATCACGTTCTGAGCGATGCGTCCGCGATCACTGACCTCGTGCCCGTTCTCGCGCGCCCACTTACGGATCCGTGCGGTCCGCTCGCGATCGCCAGCTGAAGTGCGGCGTGTGCCAGTGGTGCGGCGTCCACCGACGCGGCGGCCGCTGGAAGTCCAGGTCTTGAGCTGCTCACGCAGCTGCGCGGCGTGGGAGTCGTTCAGATCGATCTCGTAGGCCACCCCATCGATCGCGAAGGACACCGTCTGGGTGGCATCGCTTCCGTCGATATCGTCGGTGAGAATTACCTGAGTTTTGCGCGCCATGATCGACCCTCCGGGTTCGTGTTCGTGAACTTGCTGGACAGTACAGCAGGAGTTCCTGATTACGTGGCTGCGATCCCGGGTGGCGAGTACGCTCAGCGCCACCAATGACGGAAGAGGCACCTCATGTGCGGAAGATTCGTTCTTCAACTCGATCTGAGTGCGAGTGGTCAGACGCGCCGTTGCGGCAGACCTGCGGACAGGTTCAGGTCTGCCGCAGCACGGTCTGCGCTGGGTGCTTGCCCCGGGTCGTAGCGATCCGGGGCAAGCACGGTAGCGCTTCGCGCCCGACAGGTGAGTCTGCGTGTCTAGAAGTCCCAGTCGTCGTCGTTGGTGTGCTCGGCCTTTCCGATGATGTACGACGATCCGCTTCCGCTGAAGAAGTCGTGGTTCTCGTCGGCGCTGGGGGCGAGGGCGGCGAGGATCTCTGGGCTGACTGACGTCTCGTCGGCGGTGAACCGTGCCGGGTAGCCGAGGTTCATGAGGGATTTGTTCGCGTTGTAGCGCACGAAGGCGGCGACGTCGCCCATCAGGCCGAGGGGTTCGTAGAGCTCGCCGGAGTAGTCGAGCTCGAGGTCGTAGAGCTCTTCGAGCAGGGTGTACGTAAACTCCTTCATCTCGTCGCGGCGGTTGGGGTAAGCCTCGAGGCCGCGCTGGTACTTGTACCCCGAGTAGTAGCCGTGCACGGCCTTGTCGCGCAGGATGAGTCGGATCATGTCGGCGGTGTTGGTCAGGGTGGCGTGCACGGAGAAGTGCAGCGGCAGGTAGAAGCCGGCGTAGAGCAGCAGGCTGGAGAGCAGGGTGGAGGACACCTTCCGCTTCAGGGGGTCGGGCCCGTAGTAGTGCTGGAGCACCTTTTTGCATCGCTCCTGCAGCAGGTCGTTGCCGATCGCCCAGCGGTAGGCCTCGTCGATCTCGCGGGTACTGGTCAGGGTCGAGAACACCGAGGAGTACGAGCGGGCGTGGACGGACTGCATGAAGGCGATGTTGGTGTAGACGGCTTCCTCGTGCTCGGTGCGGGCGTCCTGGATCTGGCAGATCTCCCCGACGGTGGCCTGCACGGTGTCGAGCATGGTGAGGCCGGTGAAGACTCGCATGGTGAGGGTTCGTTCATGGGGCGCGAGTGCTTGCCAGGCCTGGTGGTCGTTGGACAGGGGCACCTTTTCGGGCAGCCAGAAGTTCGCGGTCAGGCGGTTCCAGATCTCGAGGTCCTTCTCGTCGCTCACGCGGTTCCAGTTGATCGGACGCAGCGGTGCGCTGGGGTCGTGTCGGTATGCCGGAGGGGTGATGGAGCCTTCTGCGGCTGTTGTGGCGGTCATGCTGTTCTCCTCTGTTCGTTGTTCTTGTCGTTCGTCGTCGCGGTTCGTGCCCAGAAGCGGTCGAGTCCTTCGTTCACGCGCTCGATGTCGCGCTGGGTGCCCAGGAGTTCGAAGCGATAGAGCTCCGGGACGCCGCACTTTCGGGAGATGACGGGGCCGGCGAGGCAGTAGTGCTCGCCGAAGTTGGTGTTGCCTGCGGTGATGACCCCGCGCAGCAGAGCACGGTTGGCGGGATCGTTGAGGAAGGCGATGACCTGCTTCGGCACGGCCCCGGCCTGCTCGCCGCCGCCGTAGGTGGGGACCACCAGGACGAAGGGGCGGCATACGCGGATCATCCCCTCGATACGGGGGCGGAGCGGGATCCGCACCGCAGTCCGCCCGAGCCTCTCCACGAAGCGCAGCGTGTTCTCGGAGACGCTGGAGAAGAACACGAGATCTGCTGACTCCTGTGGCGTCAGGTCACGTGTCCCGAGTCCCCGTGCTGCGCGCTCGATGCCTACCGTCATCGATCCCTCCTTCGTCGTCGTCACACTCGACCCGACTTCGAACTACTAGATGTTGGGCCCGCCCCTCACTGAGGTGCCACATGTAGTGGTATCAAGTCCAGCGACCGTCAAGCGTACGCCACGCCGGGTTTGTAACTTCGACATGACGAACCTTAGGATCTGAGGGTCCGGAAGTGGCCACGCCTGTGGTCGTGAACGAAGAGAGGTCACCGATGCACGTGCGAGGGCGATGGAAGGCTGCGCTCGGCGCAGTCGTTGCGAGTGCGGCACTGGTGCTCACCGGCTGCTCCGGTGGAGCCAGCCCGGATGCTGCCGACGATGAGAGGCCGGTGGTGTTGACGACGTTCACCGTGTTGGAGGACATCGCCCAGAACGTCGGTGGCGACCATCTCGTGGTCGAGTCGATCACGAAGCCGGGCGCGGAGATCCACGGGTACGAACCGACGCCGGGAGACATCCGGAAGGCGTCGGATGCCGACCTGATCCTGGACAACGGCTTGAACTTGGAGGTGTGGTTCGGCCAGTTCGTCGAGGACGTCGATGTGCCCCATGTCGTGGTCTCGGAGGGGATCGATCCCATCGACATCGCAGGGGATGCTTACGCGGGCAAGCCCAACCCGCACGCCTGGATGAGCCCGAAGAACGTGCAGGTGTACGTCGACAACATGGTCGGAGCGTTCAGCGATCTCGACCCGGAACACGCTGAGGACTACGAGAGGAACGGGGAGACCTACAAGCAGCAGCTCCAGCAGGTGCAGGATGACCTGACGGGCGAGCTCGAAGGTCTCCCGACCAGCCAGAGAGCGCTGGTGACCTGCGAGGGCGCGTTCTCCTACCTCGCCCGGGATGCTGGGCTGACCGAGAAGTACATCTGGCCCGTCAACGCCGAGCAGCAGGCCACTCCGCAGCAGATCACGTCCGCGATCGAGTTCGTCGAGGAGAACGAGGTCCCGGCCGTGTTCTGCGAGTCGACGGTCTCCGACGACCCCATGCAGCAGGTCGTGGGCGCTACGGATGCACGCTTCGGGGGAACGCTGTATGTGGACTCGCTCTCCGAGGAAGGCGGCCCGGTGCCCACATACCTGGATCTGATCCGCCACGATGCGGACACCATCACTGCGGGACTCACCGGAGAGGACTCATGACGACAGCGGCAATCGATGTCGAAGGGGTCACCGTGCGCTACGGCGATGTGCTCGCCCTCGACGACGTGTCCGTCACGGTGCGGGCGGGCGCGGTGACGGGGCTGATCGGCATGAACGGGTCCGGGAAGTCCACCTTGTTCAAGGCGATCACCGGCATGGTTCGTCCCGACTCAGGCAGCGTCCTGCTGAATGGGACGCGGCCGGCGCAGGCCAGGCAACGAGGGCTCGTCGGCTACGTTCCGCAGAGCGAGGACGTCGACTGGGCTTTCCCCGTCTCCGTCCGAGACGTCGTGATGATGGGAAGGTACGGCCACCAGGGCCCCACGCGCCGTGTTCGGCCTGCTGACCGCATCGCTGTAGACGAAGCCTTGGAGAGGGTGGAGCTCACGGAGTACGCCGATCGGCAGATCGGCCAGCTCTCCGGCGGGCAGAAGAAGCGCGCCTTCGTCGCCCGCGGGATCGCCCAGGACGCGTGGATCATGCTGCTGGATGAGCCCTTCGCCGGCGTGGACAAGCGCAGTGAGGCCACCATCGTCGACCTTCTTCGCGCGCTCGCGGACGACGGCCGCACCGTCCTGGTGTCCACTCACGATCTCCATGCTCTGCCGCGGCTGGCCGACGACGCCGTACTGCTGCTGCGAAGCATCCTCTTCCACGGCCCGGTGGACGAGGCCCTCACGCCCGAGAGGCTCGCTCTCGCCTTCGGTCTGGACGTTCTGCGGCAGGAGGGTGCCGCATGACGCCGCTCGACTGGATCCTCGAGCCGCTCTCCTACGACTTCATGACCCGTGCGCTCGTCACGACCGTGATCGCTGCCGTGGTGTGCGCGCTGCTGTCGTGCTGGCTGGTGCTCATCGGGTGGTCGCTCATGGGGGATGCCGTCTCTCACGCCGTTCTCCCCGGAGTCGTCATCGCTTACATCCTCGGGGTCCCGTTTGCCATCGGTGCGGTCGTGTTCGGGTTCCTGGCGGTCGGAATGATCGGTCTCGTCCGTGGGACGAGCCGCGTGAAGGAGGATGCCGCCATCGGCATCGTTTTCACCACTCTCTTCGCCCTGGGGCTGGTCCTGATCTCGGTCACACCCAGCCAGACCGACCTCAACCACATCATCTTCGGCAACATCCTCGGCGTCTCCCGCGCAGACCTCGCCCAGATCGCGATCCTGGCAACCGTGGCTCTTATCGCCCTGGTGTTCAAACGTCGCGACCTCACGCTCTATGCCTTCGACCCGACACACGCCCACGCCATCGGCCTGTCTCCCCGCTTCCTCGGCGCGCTGTTGCTGGGTCTTCTGGCGCTGACCGCAGTTGCCGCTCTCCAGGTCGTGGGAGTGGTGCTCGTCGTCGCGATGCTCATCATTCCCGGAGCGACGGCCTACCTACTCACCGACCGCTTTGGGCGGATGCTCGTGATCGCGCCGGTCCTCTCGTCGCTCTGTTCCGTGGTCGGGATCTACATCAGCTACTGGGTCGACGCCTCACCGGGCGGCCTCGTCGTCCTCACCCAGGGATGCGCCTTCGCGCTCGTCTACCTGATCAGCCCGAAGCACGGTCTGCTCAGCAAGAGGGCCGGAGCGCGCCGGTATCGGCGCGAGATGGCGCACGGGCGTGAGGATCAGGTGGGATCCGCCGAGACGTAGAGGGCATCTGTCGCGGACTGTCCCAGCAGCGTTGGCGAGCCTGATTCTCCAGCACAGACTTCCAGCGCATCGGAGAACGGGGCTCCCGCCGCGACCACAAGCGTGGCCCCGACTCCGATGCCCTGGGACTCGAAGAACTGCAGCATCGCCGGGTCCGTGTCCGAGATCCGCTCGACCACAAACCTGCCCTCCGCTCCGACGTCGGTGAGACGCCGCGCATCAGGCACGGTCACTGTTCCGTCCGCTGCAGGGATCGGATCGCCGTGCGGGTCACGCTGAGGGCGACCCAGCACGTCATCGATCCTCTCCACCATCAAGTCCGAGACGGCGTGCTCGAGCTGCTCGGCCTCCTCGTGGACCTCGTCCCACCGGTACCCGAGCGTCTCCACCAGGAACGTCTCGATCAAGCGATGCCTTCGAACCATCACCAGCGCGTACGCACGACCGACCTCCGTCAACTCGACCGAGCCATACCTCGCGTGGGACAGCAGACCCTGCTCAGTCAGCTTCCGCACCGCATCCGAAGCGGACGACAGAGCAACGCCAGCTCGCTGCGCGATGAGCTTCAACGTGACCGGCTCGTCACTCCACTCGGACAACCCCCATATCGCCTTTAGATAGTTCTGGGCGCTCGCAGACAGCTCATCGACGGACATGGCACGACGATAGCCTCGAAGCTTCAACTTCGCTATCTACAACTCAAAGCTTCGGAGCCCCAGGGACTCACGTAGTAGGCATCGACCATGAGGTGCGCCCCGGGCCCGCGCCTCATCCGGCACTGGCGCAGAACCCTGAGAACAATGCTCAGCCGAATGAATCTCTCCCCCGGCAATGGAGATGGGCTGCTGCACCGCTATGCGGCCACAGGCCAGGACCCGTGCGGCGCAGTGGGAGGCCGTCTACAGCATCGCCCCACGCACCGAAGCGCCGGTGGTGCGCGAATACCTCGACGACGACGGTGAGGTGCAGCGCAGCCTCGAGCTCGCGCGTTGGGGGCTGCACCCCGCGTGGGCGAAGGACAAGGGTCCCCGCCCGATCAACGCGCGCCTGGAGACGGTCGCGACTAACGGCATGTTCCGCGGACCGTTCTCGAGTGGCCGCGCCGTCGTGCCGATGACCGGCTACTTCGAGTGGGTCGAGGCTGATGACGGCGGCAAGGACCCGTTCTTCATCCACCACCCCGACGGTGAGCTGCTGCACGCCGCCGGTCTCACCGCCGCTCGCAAGGCTGAGGAAGGTGACGGCTGGGACGTCACCTTCACCGTCGTCACGCGCGAGGCGCGGGACGCCGGCGGCGAGGTCCATGACCGCATGCCGGTTTTCCTCTCCGAGGATGCCGTCGCCGACTGGCTCGCCCCGGGGAAGCTCGAGCCCGAGCAGAAGGACCCTCTGCTGGCGCAGCTCGACCAGGTCTCTACCGCCATGGCCGCCGAGCTGGTGACCGTGCCGGTGGACCGCCAGGTCAACAACGTCCGCACCCTCGACCGCACGGATCCCTCACCGCTCGACGCCGACTGAGCCCGCCGGCGCCGGGCTGTCCGGGCCAGAGCGCACACTGAGCCCATGCGCGCCCAGCCCTTCACGCCCTATCCCCCTCGGCCCTCCGGCCGGTCGGACGAGATGCGCGCGAGGTACCCGCGGTACTACGCGCAGAGGGACCTGCTCGGCGCGGCCGAGTCGGTCATCGCCGGCTACCACCGCGCTGTCGTCGGCGGCACCCCGGTGTCCATGACCCACAGCTGGCGGGACCCCGATCTTCCCGACGAGTCCGTCCAGGTCAGCATCGGTGACGAGCGGCTGCTCCTCACCGTCGAGGAGTGGCTGGACCGCATCGAGGTCGCCGAGTCCTACGTGATGTCCTGGGTCTCCGCCCGGGTCCACCTCGAGGGCGCCAAGCACGGCACCGACCGCAGCAGCGGGGAGCCGTACTGGCACGAGGCGGTACGCCGCGCGAACCCTGGGCGCCGCTGAGGCGACACCGGGGTCGCCTGGCGCGCGTGGCACCTCCGGTGCCGAGCGCCGCGGGGTCGCGCGACGGCAGAACGCCGCCTGGCGCTGCAGTCGAGTGCTGGTGCTGCGGGTCGGGGTGCGTGGCTGGCTCGGGTCCTGGACGCTTCGACGAGAGCGGTGGGCGGGTCGCCGTTGATCACCGTGACCCCATCTCGGCTCCGCTGGGGGTGCTGGACCGGGGGATCTTGACGCACTGGTGGGGGCGGGGCAAGCCCGGCTCGCTGCGCTCGGCCGACGGTCCCCGACAAGTTCCCGACGCGGTCGCAAGCTCCCTTGTTTCGCCGGGAACTTCTCGGGTCCTCGCCGGCTGCCCGGGCTCTCGCCTCCGGCTCGCCCTCCGGGTGCACCACCCCCACCAGCGCATCCCCCGCTCCTTGTCAGCACCCCCCGAACAGCGGAACAGAGGAGCACACCATGAGCATCACCGTCTACACCAAGCCCCGCTGCGTCCAGTGCGACGCCACCAAGCGAGCTCTCAACAAGCTCGGCTTCGACTACGACCTCGTCGACCTCACCGAGGACGAGCTCGCCCTTGAGCAGGTCAAGGCTCTCGGGTACGCGCAGGCGCCGGTGGTCGTCACCAGCGAGGACCACTGGTCCGGCTACCGGCCCGACAAGATCAAGGCCCTCTAACTCCAAGGGCGGGAGGCAACCCCTCCCGCCCACACTCTTCCCACTGTCTGCACTACGTGCATTATATGCACTAGTCCGATAGGCTCACATCACCACCGACCAGGGAGGACAGCATGGACCGCTTCACCGCCTTCGAGGGGAACCTCACCGCAGATCCCGAGCTCAAGGAGTTCGAGGACGGGAACGCCTCCGTGCGCTTCCGCCTGATCAACAACCCCACCCGCACCGACCGCCGCACCGGCGAGGTCATCAAGGAGACGCCCGTCGGCCAGTCCTGCGTCGCCCGTGACCCGTTCGCACGCAGCATCGCCGCGAACGCCAAGAAGGGCACACGCCTCCTCGTCTGGGGGACGCTCAAGACCCGCGAGTACACCGACAAGGACGGCAACCGCCGCACCGCCGAGTACCTCGCGGTCGCGGCCGTCGGCGAGTCCTGGCGATTCCGCAAGTCCTCCCCCCAGGCCTCCGAGGCCCCCGCTCCCTCCGAGGAGAGCGCCCCGCCGTGGCCCGAGGCCACGCAGCCCGGCTCCGGCTACGCAGGCTGACCCCAGACCCAGAACGCCCCCGACCCGTGCTCCGGTCGGGGGCGTTCTGCTGTCACCACAGCGGGAGTTGATCTCGGTCGATCGGCCTAACACCATCCGCCACCACCCCCTCGATGTCGGCACCCTCGCGCGCTGCGTCTCGCAGCTCCCGCGCGCGGCCGCGGGCGCCGCGCACGTCGCGCAGCGGGCTCCCGAGCCGGTGTCGCCGGGCCGCCCACTCGCGGCGGTTCTCGCCGCTGGTGCTCGCTGAGAGGTGGGCCGGGTTCTGGCACAGCGGGTTGTCGCAGTCCCCGTGGGCGACGACGGGCGGCAGCTCGGCTCCCGGATGGGCGATCGTCCAAGCGAAGCGGTGGGCGATCACCACCAGGCCGTCGCGGATCCAGAACCGACCGTGGCCCCTTCCTGAGATCGCCCCGGTCCACAGCCAGCATCCACCCTCGATCCGGCGGACCTTCTCGAAGTACCGGTCCCGGATGGCTGGATCGGCCGCAGCCGCGACGACATCGAGCATGAGAGGGCCTCTCACCGACTCCACTCGGCGGTGGCGAGGTCGACAGTGGTCTCACCCTGCTCCTCTCCGCCCTGGTACAGCATGCCGTGCAGCTCGGTGCCGTCGGCGGAAGCCGGGGACAGCTGTCGGTGGACGTCCCCGTCCAGCTGGATCATCACACCCTCGCGGACGATCGCCGCTGCCTCGGCCTCGACCTCTTCGCCACTCAGCTTCTTCGCCGGCTTCTTCCCTTCCGTCCGCACCACGCTTCGCGTCTGGATCCCCAGCCTCTCCCCGACCTCCCGGCGGTTGATCCCGAGAGCGAGCATCTCTCGCTGCAGCTTCTCGGCGCGCCTGTGTGCCTCGGCCGCGTCTTGCTTCGCCTGTTCGCGAGCCTCGGCGATTCTCACCTCGGCTTGCTCGCGGATCTTGGCGACCTTCGCCTCGGTCGCGGCGTCGACGCCCTCGATCTCGAGCTGTGCCTCTTCGAACCGTTCCGCGATACGCAGCAGCTCCTGCTCGCGCTCGAGGAACCGATTCGCGCGCTCTCGCGCCCGCTCTCGGGCTTCGGCCGCCTTCGTGCTCTTCCGTGCCACTCCTGCTGTCTCCTTCACATCTTCCGAGTCATGTGCTGTGCGTGGTCCGTCGTTACCCGCGAGCGGCGGTCAGCTGGCGGCACGCGTCCACGGAGCGTCGCCTCCCATCGTCTTCCTCTCGCTCATCGGTCTCGGCTTAGGTCAACGCTCGGCCACCGACAAAGCACCTGTCCGGTGGTGGCTGGCGAGGGTTCTCGCGCTCGTAGAGGATCGCGCCGTCGACGCTCGTCCCGTACCGGCGCTGCGCGACCTCCCGCATCTCGTTCCTGATCGCCGCCCGGTTCCCTGGCGCGACTCCCGAGGCGCTCGCTGCGAGGCGCGCCTGCTCGAGATCGCCGGCGCTCGCGCGGTCCCACCATCGAGGGTCTCGAACTTGTGCGAGCGCCCTCTCAGCGCGGACGCGATCCGCTCGCTCCTGCACACTCTCGAGCTCCCGTCGGTGCGGAGCTTTGCCTGTCTTCGGGTTCAGGGTCCGACGAGCGCTGGTCTCGTCCTCTCTCAGATCACGAAGCGGGATCACGCGTTGGCGTGCCGCAGTGCTGCGAGACTCAGCGTGCGCTTCTGGTGATCGGTCAGGGTGCGGTCGAGCTCGGCGCACCGCCACCGCTCCCTGGCGAAGGCGGTCAGCGTCGACCGCTCGTCTGGGATGTTCGGACTGTGTCTGCTGCCGGGCTGGCTCATCCACTGTGGGGGTGCTCATGAGGGCCTCCTGATCCGAGTGTACTTGCGTGCACCCTCGCGCGCGAGGCCTCGGACTCAACGGCGTCGCTCCCCTCTGTCGCTCCGCGCCGTCGGGCCGGGTGAGCTGCGCTGCTCCCCGTGGACTGCGGATGTCCCCTAACACCGTCCCAGCCCACAGTCCACAGCGCAGCTCACTGCTCATCGCTGACCACACTACGTGTGGACAGCGAGCATGCACAGCATGCGCCGATGCTCTAGGACCTGATCGGCAGATCGAGCAAGCTCGATCCAGAGGACGCTTCGCGTCTCCCCAAGGTTCGCTACGCTCACGGCCGATCAGAACCACAGCAACGTCACACCTCTTGCATTATGAATGTCCTCGGTGTCGCTGACGCGGAGTGGGGGCTAGTATCAGCGCATGATGTCCGTGAGCAAGCTGTCCCATGGGGACGGCTATGCCTACTACTCGGCGATGACTGCCTCCGGCGATCAGCGCCGCCAGGACGGCCAGGACCTCACGGACTACTACCTCGACTCCGGCGCTCCCGAAGGCCAATGGATCGGCAAGGGCACCGCCGCCCTAGGCGTCTCCGGTGCGGTCTCGGAGCAGCAGATGACAGCCCTGTTCGGGGAGGGCCGGCACCCCAACGCCGATGCGATCGAGGCCTCGGTGATCGCCGGTGGCGGCTCGGCGAAGGAGGCCGAGCGGGCGTCCCGACTCGGTCGGCGGCCGTACAAGTACGACTCGTCGACGAGCGAGATCGGGCAGCGGATCCAGTCTGCCCGTGACGATCAAGAGACCCGGCTGGGCCGGGAGCTCTCCGTGGACGAGATCCGCCAGACGCGGATGCGCGTCGCCTCCGAGGTCTACGAGGAGCGCTTCTCCCACCGGCCGGTGGACGACAAGGAGCTCGCCACCTTCCTGTCCAAGGAGCTGTCCAAGGGGTCGAACTCCGTGGCCGGCTACGACCTGACCTTCTCGCCACCCAAGAGTGTCTCGGTCCTCTGGGGACTCGCCGACAAGGACACCGCCGAGGCCGTGGCTGCAGCTCATGAAGCTGCTATCGACGACGCCGTGGAGTACCTCGAGGAGCACGCCATCGGCACCCGCGCCGGCGCCGGCGGGGTCGCCCAGCTCGACGTCACCGGAATGATCGCCACCCGCTTCCGTCACCACGACTCCCGTGACGGCGATCCGCAGCTCCACGATCACGTCGTCGTTGCGAACAAGGTCTACGACCCGCAGAGCGACCGGTGGAGGACTCTCGACGGTGCCGCGCTGTACCGCTCGGCGGTCTCCGCCAGCGAGCACTACAACCAGCGCCTCGTCGCCCATCTGTCCGCGCGCGGATTCAGCTTCTCGCCCCGCTCCACCGGCCCGGGCAAGCGCCCCGTGATGGAGGTCGACGGCGTCGACCCGCGCCTCATGTCGCAGTCCGCGAAGCGCTCGGCCGCGATCCGAGCACGCACTCGCGAACTCGTCGCCTCCTACGTCCGTGAGCACGGACGAGAGCCCGACACGAAGCTCATGCACCAGCTGCGCCAGCAGGCAACGCTCGAGACCCGCACCCCCAAGGGCCCCCACCGGTCCCTGGCCGAGATGCGCGAGCAGTGGCGCACCGAGGCAGCAGAGATCGTCGGCAACACCGACGTGGAGAACATCGCCGACATCGCCCGCCAGGCCGCGGCAGGTTCCCGAGACAGGGCCATCGCCGTGCGCGACGGCCTGGACATCATCGGCGCCGGCGAGAACGTGATCGCCGAACTCTCCACCCGTCGCTCGACATGGGCAGAGCGCGACATCCGCGCCGAGGTCGACCGCTGGGCGGCACGGAACGACGGCTGGATGCTCAGCGGGTTCCAGCGCGAGGCGATCGCCCAGTACGCCCGCGACGTCGGCAGCGTCAACCTCACCCCCCGCTCCGAGGCCCCGGTCCTCGCGGACCTGACCCGTGCCGACGGCACGTCCATCTACGAGCCGCGCGACCGGAATATCTACACCTCCGCACGGATGATCGACGCCGAGTACACGCTGCTCGACGCCGCCCGCGAGGAGGCCATCCCGGCAGCCGCCCCCGCCACCTTCGACGAGATCCTCGCGCGCCAGGACGTCCCCCTCGACGACGGACAGATCGAGCTCGCACGAGCCTTCGCCTGCGGTGAGAACGTGCTCGCCGTCGGCATCGGTCCCGCTGGCGCCGGCAAGACCACCGCCATGAAGCTCGCCGTCGAGACGATCCAGGCCGGCGGCGGCCGCGTCGTCGGCCTGTCCGTCGCCGCCACCGCAGCCGCACAGCTCGAGGACGCCACGGGCGCGGAATCCACCACCCTCGCCCAGTGGTTGCACTGGCGCGGCCGCGCCCGCGAGGGCGACACCGTCCCCGAGCGCTTCGCGCTCCGCAGCGGCGACGTCGTCCTCGTCGACGAGGCCGGGATGGCTGGCACCCTGAACCTCGAGCAGCTCGTGAGCGACGCCCGGACCGTCGGTGCCCACGTCCGCCTCATCGGCGATGACCGTCAACTGCAGGCGGTCGAGTCCGGGGGCGCGCTGCGCATGATCGCCTCCGAGGTCGGCGCCGTCGAGCTCACCCAGCTGCACCGCTTCCGCCACACCGACGGGACCCGGAACGACGCCGAGGCAGAGGCGTCCCTCGCCCTCCGACAGGGCGACATCAGCTGGTACGAGTCCGCCGGCCGAGTCCACTCCGGCCGACACGAAGACCTCGTCGACCAGATCGTTCGCGCCTGGGACGCCGACGACGCCGCCGGACGCGAATCGCTCATGATGGCCGACACCAACGTGCGGGTCGCCGAGCTGAACGGTCTCGCCCAGGAACGCCGAATCGCACGCGGGCAGGTCGACCTCACCACCAGCACGGCCCTCCGCGACGGCCACGATGCTGGGACCGGGGACGTCGTCGTGACTCGCCGCGTGGACCGCACCCTCACCGTCAACGGCACCCGCGACTGCGTGAAGAACGGCGACGCCTGGACAGTGCAGCGCATCCACGCCGACGGCTCGATCACCGCCACCCGGCTCACGGACCAGCGCCCCGTCCACCTACCGGCCGAGTACGTGCGCGAGTCGACCGAGCTGGGCTACGCGAGCACCGTTCACCGCGCCCAAGGCCGCACCGTCGACGTCGCGCGAGCGTTGGCCACCACCGCCACCAGCCGCGAGGGCCTCTACGTGGCCATGACCCGCGGGCGCCACTCCAACGAGCTCTTCGTCGGCACCGACGACCAGCCCCGTGACGTGATCCTCTCGAGGATCACCCGCTCCGATCGGCGCGACGTCGCCGCCCGCGACGCGATGCTCACCGAGGCCGAGCGCGTGGACTCCCCCGCCGAGCTCGGCCGACAGCACCAGGACGTCACCAGCCGCGCCGACGAGCAGCGGTACAGCGTCCACCTCCGCGACTCGCTCGGCGCCGGCGCCGAGCGCGTGGTCACCTCCGACGCCCGCTCCGCCGTCGACGCCGCGCTGCGCAGCGCCGAGGACGCCGGCTACGACATCGACCGTCTCCTGCACCGGCACAGCGACGTCCTCGAGCCGGAGAAGGCAGAGGACCCCGGCAAGCTCCTCGCCTGGCGACTGCGCAACGACCTGCGCCGCGGGTCCGAGCAGGCGACCTCGGCCGAGCACCGGCCCCTGCGCGAGATGCCCCGCGAGCGGCTCGTCGAGCTCAGCGCCGAGTCGGCTGACCGTCGCGCGGCTGCGCGGGAGGCCGTCAACATCGCAGAGGCCCGCCACTCGCTCGACGCGAAGCCCATCGACCTCAAAGACCGGACGATCCCCGCCTGGACGGACCGAGCTCACGGCAGCCTCACCGCGGGAGAGCTCTCGGACATGGTCGCAGTGGCGCGCGTCGTCGCGTCCGAGGACCAGCACCAGCTGACCGACGCGCGCCGCGAGCTCCGCGAGCTGCAGCGCGAGTGGACCACGTACAGGCGCGCCGAGGTCAGCCTCCGAGATCCGCGCATGGAGATCACCGCGGCACGAATCCAACACGTCGAGGAGACCGTCTCCGCGCTGCGCGAGAAACTGCGCGCGGGGCACACCGACCTCACCGAACTGCGCCGCGAACAGGGCATGCGTCGGGCGATGCCCACGCGCAGCTGGGTCCTCGAGAACGTGCAGCGAGACGCTCAGAGGCGCCACGAGCACACCGACGCCGAGCACATCCACGCCCGCGCCGGCCACGTCCTGGACCTCGAGGAGGCTCACCGCGTCCTCGAGCGCGAATCGACGCTGGACCGGACGATCCGCGCCGAGCAGCGCCGACGCGAGGTCGAGCCCGATCGCCCCGTGCCGGCGCCGGCCGACGGGCTACCGCGCTGGCTCGCCCCCGACCGAGGGATGGACGACCCAGCGCTCTCCCCCGCATGGCGCGACCACCTCGCCCAGCGCCGACAGTTCCTCGCCGCCCGGCTGCGCGCGGACGGTCGCACGCTCGCGCTGCAGCGAGAGCCCTGGACCCGCGAGCTCGGCCCCACCCCCGCCGACGGCACGGCACAGCGCGCGCGGTGGGAAGAGACCGCCGGCCAGGTCAAGGCCTGGCGGCAGCTGCACGACTACGCCGTCGAGACCCGGGCCTTGCCGGAGCTTTCCGAGGTGGCGGCGCAGGACCGCGCGGACCTCGAGCAGCTCCGCTCCCGGCTCGCACCGCCTCCGGCCACTGCACCCGCGAGGACCCGGGATGTTCCCCTCCCCTCCCTCAAGGATCGGGTGGCCGCCCAGCGCGCGGCCGAGGGGGCCTCTAGGCTCTCCGACGGGCAGAAGCTCGCCGACGAGCAGATGCGACAGCGCCTCGCGCAGCAGGCGCGCGAGCGAGAGCAGGGGAAGGGACCGGTCCAGCGATGAGCGAGGTCGAGGACGGCATCGACGAGCATCTCCGGCGCGAGGAACTGCGCGCCCGCCACCGCGATAGCGGCCTGTGGGACGACACCCTCCTAGAGCGGTACACGACCCGGCAGGATCTCGTCGCGTTCGTCGACGAAACCCATCGCGCAACTGAGGGCGGTCAGGTCGGGTACTACGGCCTCAGCGCCGTGGTCTTCCACGCGGACGACCTGCCGGAGATCCGGCGCGACCTCGAGGAGATCGCCGGCGGCACGTTCTGGCACTCCAAGGAGGCCGTCAAGGACCAGCGGCTCCGCGGCCGAATCGGCGACATGAACGAGTACATCGCCGCGAAGACCGCGATGCCCGTGGTCGTCTTCGACGTCCGCGACCACGAGATCACCGAGGCGCAGGAGCGTGCCGTGCGAGATGTCTGCCTCCGAGGTGCGCTCAGAACACTCGACGAGCAGGGAATCACCGACGTCGTCCTGGACAACTTCCCGCAGGCCCAGCAGCGCAATGTCCGTCTCGACCAGGCGATCGTCCACGAGCTCCGCGAGAGGGGCGAGGTCAGCGAGCAGATGTGGATGCACCACGGGCGGATGAGCGAAGAGCACGCGCTGTGGAGCGCCGACACCGTGGCCTGGTCCGTGCAGCGCCACCACTTCGGGACGAAGGCGAGGGACTCCCAGCACATTGCCCCCCTCAGCGGGCGCCTGCAGGAGGTGCACGCGCTGACCGGGAAGAAGCGGGAACTACGGACGGCAGTGAGAGCCGACCTGGTGGGCCGTGCGGGGCAGCGAGAACGTCGCGCCCCCATCCACTCCCTCGCGCAACGCGTCCAGCAGCTCCGCGCCCAGGGCAGCTCACCGGTGCCCAGGCCCGCGGCGGCGCCGCGCCTGGACACGCCGAAGGCCCCTCCGGTCCAGGGGTCGGAGGGGCCTTCACGCTCCCTCTAGGGGAGAAGCTGGGCGGCACCGGGGTTCGGCGGGCTCATCCGTCCCGCACAACCCCCCCGGCCTCCTGGGTTCACCCACTTGCGTGAGCTCCAGGCAGTTGCCGCACCCCGAGTATAGCCGCCCGAGGCGGCTATACAAGGGCCAGGCGCGAGCGATCAGAGTCTGGCCACCCTCCTCTCCTGCTATATTATTGTCTCGCCAAGTCGTTATCGTTTAGTGTGTCACGGCGCCCACGGTCGACCACGAGGAGTCCTCATGCCCCGCATCACCCCGTACACCACCGAGGGTGCCGCGCAGCTCACCGGCCTCACCCGCGAACGCATCCGCCAGCTCGTCGACGAGGGCACCCTCCCGCGACATCCCCTCTCGACCGGCCGCGTGCTGCTCATCCGGGCGGCCGACGTCGAGCAGTTCGCGTTCGAGCGCGAGCGCGAGGCCCGGCGCAAGCAGCTCGACGAGCGCACGTTCACCACCCTCCCCCTGAGCCGCATTCCTGCTGCGGCCGCGCCGCGACCCCTGCTTCTCGAATCCGTCGAGCGGATGGAGGACTCCGGGCCCTACGTGCACGTGCGGATCTGGGGCGGCGAGGACGAGTACCGCATCGTCCTCCTCGGAGTCCCCGGCAACCAGGACGCAGACCTCCTCGATACCCGCACCCTGCACCGCACCCTGGCCACTCTGCAGGAGATCACCGCCGCCCGGGGGATCTCACTTGACTTCAACCGCACCGCCCTGGTCGAGCTCTACCGTGAACGCATCAGCACACTCCATGTCTGGGCCCTGCAGGGCACATGGGCGCACGGCATGCTCCCATTGCGTTCGGAGCACGATCTACGGGTCACCGAAGGGATCCAGGACCTGGTCTTCGGCGACCTCGAACGCGCACTGGGAAGCCAGCCCGTGCTCTACCACCGCGACGCCTACACGCTCGCCACCATCGAGGAGTACCACCGCACGAACACGCAGGTCCGCTACCCGTACGACGGAGAGCGGATCGGGGAGACCGCATCGCACTGGCGCGCCGTGCGTCCCCTCGAGGGCATCGCTGCGGACGCCGTCCGGGCGATGGTCTACCGAGAGGGTATGAAGGTTCTCGAGCGCGGCCAGCACCTCGCTCCCGAGTCCCGTGAGCGCGACGGGTTCCGGGAGGCCGACTGGGGTCTCTACCCCTGGCCTCCGCAAGGCTCCCGAGTCACCGCAGCGCCCATCCCCACCGACTTCGCGCAGTGGCTCGAGCAGGAGAATGCAGCGCCTGCCTTCGACCCAACCGACCACGAGGTGGCCCGAACCATGAAGGGTGCACTAGCCGAGCTCGCCGACGAACACGATGCGCATCACCCCGCCGCTCTTCCCGGAGTGTTGCCCGCGGCCCTCTGGTCGATGGGACAGCTCCACAGGGAGCTGTTGAAGTGGAACCCCGACCCGCTCGAAGGCGTTCCGGGATACCCGCGCCACCACGCACGCCACTACGGCACGTCCGTGGGAGATCCCGTTGCCGAGGCGTACTTCGCATCCCTAGACCTCACGGCCGAGCTGCACGACTACGAGCGCAACCACCTGCTGGCTCGCGCCTCCTCAGGCGTCACCGACACTGAGTTCTCCCGGGACCGGCTCGGCAACCCCGTCCTGCGCGGGACCACGTCGTACGGGAACCCGGAGTTCGTGGTCCGGGAATCGACGATTCCCGCACGCCTGGATGCGGAGACGCGCCTGCGTGCCGGAACGATGCTCTCCGGAGACACGCCACTGTTCATCTGCACCCCGGACGGTGACCCCCTCGGGCCTCTGCCCGACCCGTTCCGCTCTCCCGGCTTCGCCTTCGGATACGGAGGCTCGGGCCCCGGCAACGCGCTGCGAGCCGTCCGCCATGCACTGACCACCTCTCAACTGCCGCTGAGGAACGACGTGGACGAGCAGCTCCTGCGCGCGATCGACGGCGCCGTGCGGGAGACCGACATCCATGTCGCCGACCTGATCGCCTGACCTCCACCGATCCCGGACATGCCGGAGGCCCCTCCGGCATGGACCGGACGGGCCTCCGCGCTCAGCCTGGGGTCGCGTTAGCCTCGCCACCACTCGCTGTCATCCTCGAGATCCCCTGCACCCTCCTGGGCTGGCAGGGCAACAACCTCCGGGCCCTCCGGCTCCACGGATGGGGCCGGGCTCGCATCGGCCACCTCATCCTCCCCGACCAGCCCTTCCGGGAACCGGTCACGGTCAGTCGCGGCGTGCTCGTCGTCAGCCTTGTGACCGTTCGAGCACTTGAACAGCTTGGTGTCCTCGAGGCGCTGGAAGAACGGGAACAGGTGGTAGTCGTGGAACGCCGCCATCGCGTTGCCCTGCTCCTTGCTCTGCTCATCGGAGAGCACCGACGCACGCCACGCGGAGCGGAGCCCCGCCAGGACGTGCACCAGCCCCGGGTGGGCCGGCCAGCACTCCTGCACGCGGCGCGCGTGGGGCATGGAGTAGTTCGCGTTGAGCCAGTCCACCCAGTCCGCGAGCTCGTTCCAGGCCTGCACGCTCTGGTGCCGCGCGATCCAGTCCCGCGGGACGGGCGGCTCCTTCTCCTTCGCCTCGAGCCGCTCGAGGCGCACCTCGTGATCAGCGACCGCCTCGCCGAGCTCGTTGAGGTAGTGCTGCTCGATCTCCGTGAGGTAGGTGAAGTCGGTGTCGCCGGGGGCCGGCGTCGCATCCTCGGTCATCATCGTCTCCTCCTCATGCCGCAGCGCTGCTTCGTCCCGCAGCGACGCGGGACTTCGCGGTGCGCTGGGCGGACTTCTTGAGCTCGTCGCCGTCGGGCAGCTGCGTCCAGCCAGGCAAGCTGACCACGACGGCGGGAACGACTCCGGTCAGGAGCATCCCCTCCCCTACCTCGAGCCGCCCGATCTCCTCAGGACGCAGGATCCGCTTCTCCTGATCACTCACCGTCTGATTGCCCCGGGACATGCCGTGGTCACGGACCTGCGTGGAGAGCCCCTTCACCTCGACCATGCCGGTCAGCTTGGAGAGATCCTCGAGCTGCTCCGCATCCTTGATCCCCCCGAGGATCAGCTGCGCGAACGAGTTATCCACGATCATCTGGGAGCCTTCGGGACCCCAGGTCTTCCTGGTCTGCGCACGTCCCTGCAGGCCGTAGATGATCTGGACCCCGTAGCCGCGCAGATCCGAGAGCATCTTGGGGAAATCCGGGAGCGGGCAGATGTTCGCGACCTCATCGAGCACCGCGCGCAGCGGAGGGCTCAGCCGGCCCGACTCCGTGCGCCGGGCCGCCGTCTTGGCCGCCTGGAACACCGAGTCCACCAGCACCGCGACCAGCGTGGTCACGTCGGTGGGGTCGTTGTCGTCCGCGATGATCGCCAGCGTGTCGGTGGACCGCACGAACTCGTCGGGATCGAAGGTGGGGATCTGCTCGTCCTCGACGAACTGCTGGTTGATCTTCTGCAGCGAGAGAGCGTCGAGAGCGTCGTCGAGCGTCTGGCGGATCGAAGAGACGGTGTCCGAGGCGCCGGTGACTGCCGAACGCAGGCGGCGTGCGAGCAACGGGTCGGCGCCCGGGTGCTTGTCGAGGATCTTCAGCGCGGTGTCGTCGGTCTCGAGCTCAGCCGCCCACTTCAGCACGTCGGCGATCGAGTGGCCGCCCAGCGCGGCCGCGTGCAGGTACGACTGCAGCACCGTCCGGGCACGCCCGAGGAAGAACTCAGAGTTGGAGTCACCACCGCCAGCAGTGTGGGAGTCCTTCTTGCCTCCCTTGACCAGCTGTCCCGCGCGAGCTCGAGCCACGACCGTGTCCTCGCAGCCGCGCAGGATGTTCCATCGCATCGCCTCGGGCCAGGACACGAGGTTCAGCAGGTCGAACACCCACACCTTGCCCTTCTTCGCACGAGGTTCCGCGATCACATCCAGCAGATCCGCCTTCGTCGACGTCACCACGAGCGCACCGGGCGCGTTCAGCGCCGCCCGGCTCAGGACGCGAAACGTCTTGCCGCCCCCGGTCGGCGCAACGACCCCGAGATGCTGCTCCTGGCCGAGATGCGCCTCGACGGCACCGCGCGCGAACGCCGCGGTGCCCACGCAGAACGTCCGCTCCTTCGCGGGGACCCGCGAGTCGGCGGGCCACAGCCGGCCGTCACGATCCTCGGAGAGGATCGCATCGCGGCCGAGCACCTTCTTCACGTCAGCCTTCGTGGCCATGCCCTTGCCCGGTGCGCGCAGCCGCCACTTCGTCAGCAGTGCCGAGACGGCCACGATCACGACGGCGATCAGCGCGAGGAGAAGGCCCAGGAGCACGTAGGTCCAGGTGCCGCCGCCGGGGACCTCTGCCAGGCCCTGCCCACGGACCACGCCCACGAGCCCGGTCATGCTCACCTCGAAGTCGCCCCACTCCGCGGGCGTGGACAGCACCACTGCGGTGTGCCACACCCCCAGCAGGCCGGCGACGAGGATCAGCAGGAACGCCCACCAGTAGTCGGCGACCAGCAGCAAGAGCGTCGAGGGAGTCTTGTCGTAGCGACCTCGCTGAGCCATCAGGAATCTCCCTCGGTTGTGGCATCCATCGGGGGCGGGAACGTCCACGCCCGGGCGAGCACGCCCTCGAGCGGTCGCACCGCCAGCAGCGTCCGGTGCTCGCGGTGTTCCCCCGCCCGCGCCCAGACGATCCGGAACGGCACCTGGTCATCGTGGTAGGCAGGCGCCACTTCCCGCTCAATCACGGGGCCTGGGCGGTCGGGGTCGGTGACCGCCGACCCGCGCAGGTACCCGCGTGTCCAGTGCGCAAGGAAGCCGGCGAGGTTCCGGGGGTTCTCCGTTCGGCGCGAGGCCGTGAGGATGTCCGAGGCGGCATGCGCGACGTACCGAATCGGCAGCGACGCCAGGACGGCCGGTGGCCGCAGAGGCGCTGCGACCTCCCCCAGAGACCCCTCGAGCAGCACACCGGCACTCAGGCGGTCCTGCAGCTCGTCGCGCTCACGCAGGTCCAGTGAGCGCGTCGCCTCGTCCCGGAGCTGCTCCCACACGTCCAGGCGCAGCATCACCCCATCCAGGCGGCCGCGCCGCGCGATGTACAGCGGGGTGCGACCCGACTCGGAGGTCGGATCAAGGTAAGTCGAGGTGACCGTCGGGATTCGGGTCGAGGACACAACTTCGGCGGCGCTCATGCGACATCACTCCCCGCACCCGCCAGGGCGAGATCCTCGGCGTCGTCCTGCGCACCGGCCGTGAAGTCGTCACCCTGCAGCCCGACGCGCGCCTGCGACAGCAGCGCACCATCGGTGTCAGCCAGCTGCGCCTCAATGCTCGAGCGCGACGCGCGCATGAGCACGGCGGGCTTGTTGCCGATCTTGAGCAGGCAGCAGCCCTGCTCGAGGTTCATCAGCAGGTCGATCGACGACGGGGGCATGCCGAACAGTCGTTGGCACGCCTCGGCGTCCTCTCGGCGTGCCTGGCGGAACATCGCGATGGTGCCGGCCTCCTTGATCGTGGCGATGGCCGGCGAGTTCGCCGGCACATCGGAGAGATGCTGGTAGTTGGTCACGGTCGACAGGGCGAGTCCGCGAGACTTCTTCGTGTTCTGCTGGGACACCTTGGCGAAGGACCCGTCCACCAGGTGCCAACCCTCCTCGATCACGAAGAACGTCGGGACCGCCGACTTCTGCCGCAGGAGGGTGGCCCGCAGCCACGTGTTGATGATCGCCATGACCACCGGCACCGCCGGGCCGCTATCCGGCAGCGCCGAGATATCGAAGACCGTCAGCCCCGCGTGGACACGGATCTCCTCACTGGTCTCCCCGTCGATCAGCCCGGCGAGCTCGCCTTCGATGCACTCCTCGAGCGCGAACCCGACGCGACGACCCCAGGTTGCGTAGTCGTCGACTCCGTAGCGTCCCAGCTGCGCCTCGACGATCTCCTCGTCCGGCTCCAGGAGGTACCTGGTGACGTCGTGGATCGTCGCGACCGCGCCGCGCTCCCGCGCCCGCGTGACCGCGGCGTCCCGCGCGACCCGCAGGGCCTTGCGCTCGTCCGCGCTGAGGACCTCGCCGATCACCTCTTCGAGGATCGCCTTGAGCAGGTCGGTGTGGTTCGCCGTGAGTCGGTCGGATCCCGTGATCACGGGATCCAGCGGGTTGATCCTCAGCCCGCCCTCTTCGCCGGTGAAGCGGATGGGCTCCACGCCGAGGGCGCGGGCCAGTGAGGCGTACTCGCCCTCGTGCTCGGAGTCTTCATCTCCGGCCGACTGCATCTTCTTGTCCACGATCACGACGCGTCGTCCCAGCATGAGGTTGCGCATCGTGACCCAGGTCTTGGAGAACGAGGACTTGCCGTAGCCGACATCGCCGATCGAGACGCAGTTCGGAGAGCCGATGACCTTGGACCGGTAGCCCTCGATCGGATCGTGGAAGACCGGCCAGCCGGTGATCAGGTCGTCTCCGGCGTAGAGGCCGAACGATGATGTCGGCGCCCCGGCCACTGCGAGATGCAGCGCCGAGGTCTGCGACGTCGTCGACCGCAGCATGGTGACCTGCTGGTCATAGGCTCCCAGGAAGTCGAGCCACCCCTTCCGGCGAGCCTCCTGCAGCCACGGCTCGGGAAGCTTCGTCTCTGCAGAGGAGGGCGGGGTGCCGCCCTTTCGCTTCTTCCGCTGCTTCACCTTCATCGGTGCTCTCCTCGTCTATGCCGCTCGCAAGTGGCGGCGGGGGCCTGTGGGCTTGCTGCGCTGACGATCACGTCGGCAACCACTTCTTCTTACGCCGCCGCACTCCGGTAGCCAACGGCAGCGTCAGCGGCATCGCCAGGTGGTGCGCGTGGTCCTGCCAGTCGAGGTTCGAGATGTGCGACTCGGCAGCGGCCTCCTCGATCGCGTTGACCGCCCGCTCGAGCTCCTCGAGATCGGGAGCCTGGATCGTCACGGCCAGCGCCCACTCCGCCCCGTGGACGCCCGATCCCGGCTGCAGGTCCTGCAGTCGGCGCTGCGACGCTGTCAGCTGGGCCTCGCTCGTCCCGTCCGAGACCTCCTTGGCCTTCTGCTGCACCGCCGAACGGTCCATCGTCAGGTCATCCCGCGCCTCGGCCCGGGCGGTCGTCGCCGGCACCACCGTCACGTGGGTACTCACGGTGCGTACCACTGCCGGGTTCACGCCCGTCAGGAGAGGCACCAGCATGTCGACCGGCAGCTCTCCCGCCGCGAACCCGTCGCGCGGCACCACGGCCGTGCGGGTGTACCACCGCTTCTGGCTCCCCTCGATCACCAAGTACCGGGAGGACTCCGAGCCGATCCACGGCAGCCACATCGAGAACCGGTCAGCGCCCTCGAGGCGATCCAACGGCTGATCGGGATCCTGCAGGCTGCGCGTCACCGCGGCGAGCCGTCGCTCGTCGAGCTCCCGGAACGAGAACCCGTTGGCTCGGCCAGCGGAGATGATCCGGCGCAGCTCGGTGGCCAGGACCACGGCCGTGCGGGCATCGGCCCGCTCCCGGTCACTGGCCTCGGCCATGTCGTCCGGGAGGACCACGCGATCGGCCGCCGCGTAGAACTCGCGACTCGCCGGCACACCGATCGCCAGCCAGGTACGGTTCTGCTCCTGCTCGCTGATCACTCCGTCCACGAGCTCGGCGTACGAACGCACGAGGATCTCCGGTGCGTTGTCCGGCAGCGCATCGATGAGCCACTGCACGTGATCGGCCGGGTCGAACGGCACGATCCGCGCCACCGGCTGCAGATGCCTCGCCAGCGAACCCTGACGCGCCATCACGGCCTGGAACTTCGCCCACCCCGCGTGGTTCCGCAGCCCCTCAAGCCCGTCGACCACACCAGACTGCTGTGCCCGGAACTCGAGCACCATCGTGAACTGGGTCTGGTCGTGGATCCGCTGACGAAGCACAGCCACACGTCCAGGATGCTCCGCCCCCGGCCACAGCTCGATCTCGAACCCACGCAACGTCCCGACGGCAGCCGGCAGGTGAGGGACATTCCCCTCAGCGGCCTCGGCCGCCTCTCCCCCGACCGTGTCCAGCGTCTTCATCCGGCGGTTCCAGCGCCGACGCAGGGGAATCGCGAGCATCCCGACCACGGACTTGTGGCCGAAGCTCGGCCTCGGTGACCACACGAACACGGTCGTGGCCAGCAGAACAGCGCCCAGCAGGACGGTCCACGACCAGCGCATCACCATCAGCTGAGCGACCACCAGCACGGCCAGGGTCGACCACATACCGATCCGCTCGAGGCGGTTGCGGCTGCTGCCGAAGATCGAGCGGCCCTGCAGCTCGCCACCGAGCTGCACATGCGTCACGGCCATCACTCGCTCCACTTCCGTCGATCATGCAACGAGCTCTGCTGCTCTTCCTGCGACGGGCCCTGCGAAGGCGGTGCCGCGCTCTCCGCGGCCGTCTTCGCGGTCGCGGCAGCGGTCTGCGTGCCCCTGGCGGCCATGGCCGCCAGGATCAGTGCGCCGCCCGTGGCCGCACCGCCCGCAGCCACACCGGCCTTGCCCGCGGCACCGGCAGCACCTGCCTTGCCGGCACCCGCCGCGGCGGCGTTCCCGGCAGCACCTGCCTTGCCGGCACCCGCCGCGGCGGCGTTCCCGCCGCCACCTGATGTGCTCAAAGAACCCAGCTTGTTCGTACTGCCACCTGATACGCCCCCGCCGGGCTGGGGCGCAGCCGGTGCTGACGGCATGGAGGAGGACGAGGATCCCTGGCCAGTGGGCGGGGCTCCTCCGCCTCCTCCGCCACCGGCACCGCCGCCGGACGTCTGCATACGGCGCATCCCGACGGTCATCATCATTCCGCCCGCCGCACCGGCAGCGGCCGACGCCGGGTTGAACCCGCCGCCGTCGACCTCCGAGCCGTCCGGCAGGAGCGGGATGAACTTGAACGCCACCCACGGCGCCAGCCCCACCGCGAGAAGCGCCAGAATGATCATGCAGCCCTCACCGAGGGTCTGCAGCGCGTCCTGCCCCAGCAGATTCAGCGGCTTGAACGACTGGATCATCATGAACAGCACCGTGATCACGAACAGCAGCGTCGGCTTGGCGAGCATGATCCCGAGGACCAGCATGGGGACGCGCAGCGCCTTCGACCTCCACCGCGGATGGGCGAGCATCCCGAACGCGATCGCCATCCCCACCGACGTCATGTAGACCGCCATGCCCTGCGCAATGAACATCACGAACACCAAGACGGCGCCGATGAACAGGATGAACCAGAACACCAGGCCCATCAACACACCGCCCGGCATCAAGTTCGCGGTGACCGAGAAGATCGCCCCCTCGAGCACCGTCTCGTAGATATCCTCGCCACCCCAGGCAATGATCCCCCGGTTGAACGCCGCGATCATGTTCTGGACGACGTAGGCCAGCACCGGCGCCCAGACCATCGAGATGATCCCGCCCATGAGGTACTGGAAGCTCTCGCCCAACTGGTGCGCCGAGATACGGTCACGGGCCGCGTCCTTGAGCACCATGATCATCATGACCGCCGCGACGAACAGCCCGATCCCACCGGCAGCGGCGTAGGCGTTCCGCCACCACTCGGCGCTGAAATCGGCGTTTCCGATGTTCACCAGTTCGCCCATGACCTTGTTCAGGAAGTCGACCGCGCCTTCCTTGAGCATGTTCACGATGTCCTCGAACGCGCTCTGCGGATCGTCGATGAACGCTTTCGCCTTCTTGGCGGTGTCGATGACCTCCTCGGCCTGGCCGATCGTCGCGTCATAGGCCGTCTGCGCGGCATCTCGCAGGCCACCGACGTTGGCAGTCACCAGGCCGACACAGCCCACCGTAGGAACGGGGCCGAGCGGCAGTAGCGCGCCGCACATGATCTGAGGCTGAATCTCCTCGAACGACGGAGCCTGCGCGATCGCCCCCTCAGCCAGCTCGACACACTTCTCCAGGAGATCCCCGCCGCCGGTCGGCAACAGGTCGCACGCGAACTCTGCCGCGGCGGTGTTGCCGGCGGCGCGAGCCGCTTCCTCGTCCTCCGCAGACGGTTCAGCGAGGGCAGGACCTCTACCGATCATGACCACCAGAAACAGAGTTAACGCCGCCACCAAAAGACGGCGGGAGTGCTCAGCTCGCGTCTTCATAGTTCTCCCACTGGGTGTGCGTTCCCACCAGGGTCGACACCTCATCGTCCGGCTCGGTAACAGGCTCCTCAGGCAACGTGGTCGGGGCCTCCGCCTGGCCAGTTCCGCTGATCTTCCAGTCACCATCCACCCAGGCCAGCGTCGTCGAGGAGGTGGCGTAATAGAACTCGCCCTCTCCCCAGTAGTCGTAGGCGTGCACGATCTGCACGGTGGCCGACTCTTCCTCCGTGCACTCAGCAACGGTGAAACCGCCCCAGTCGGGACGGATCGAACCGCGGGGGCTCTCTGCGTCACCAAACTCTTCGAGCATCTCTCGCGTGCTCTGGACTGAACTTTCCTGGTACTCGCCGGTGGTCAGCTCCTCGGTGAGCGCAACGTATTCCTCTTGGCTCAGCTCTCCGGAGGTGGCCTTCGTGTAGTCCAGTCCGACGAGGTAGTTGGTCGCGGCCTCGACCGCTCCCTTGCAGGTTGGCTCGTACCCCACGGGCACGGAGGGATCATGCTCGGAAGCTGCCGAGCCGCCTTCCCCGACCGTGACCTTGAGGTCGTCCCGAATCACGGGCTGACTCGACGGGGGCGCGGACGACGTCGTCGCCCCGCCCTCCCGCGGCTCCTCGTCGTCGGAGAACAGCAGCTGCGCGCCGAGCACGCCCGACAGTGTGAGTAGCACCAGAACGGCCACCGAGAGCACCGCGATGACCGGCCCCCGGCGGAGCCGGCGCCGGTCCTGCTGCTCGTCGCGGAGGTCCGACATCAGCCCTGCACCGAGCCCACGATGAACAGGATGGCGGCGAAGATGATGCCGAGTGCCGCGCAGGCACCGAACGCGATGAGCGCGACCTTGAGCTGTCCGGCAGCCTCGGTCATCTCTTCGCTGCGGTTGGAGTGCCGCGCGACGGCCCACTTCCCCGTGCCGATGAGCGCGCCGATCGCGCACGCCACGAAGGCCAGGGCCCACAGGCCCCCGAGGACCAGGGCGACAAGGCTGTTCACCTCTGCGCCGAAGATATCCAGGCTGGGAGCAACTCCCTCAAACGGGTTCATGTCAGTTTCCTTCCGTGGTGGGTGATGCGGTCAGGTAGGGGTTGTCGATGTCCGCCAGCGTCCGGGAGACGGTCGCTCCCAGGCGCAGGAATGCTCGCTGCGTGGGAGCAGCGAGACGGTCGAAGGACAGCCGTGAGCCGGCGTCGATGTGCGGGTCGTACGGGATCTCGAGCACTTCGGCGGTGTTCTCCTCGAACCATTCCCGCCACTTCGGCGCGTTCTCGCGATCGACCGCGGCGCCGCGCACGTGGGAGATGACCGTGACCGCGTTGCGGACCAGGTCGTCGCGGCCCATCTCGTGCAGCTGCACGATCATCTGCTGCGCGGAGCGAACGTGGTCGTACGACCAGCGCAGGGGGATCACCAGCACGTCGGCGGTGTCGGCGGCTGCGGTCCAGTTCGGGGCCAGCAGTGAGTTGCCGGTGTCGACCACGATCAGCTGATAGAAGCGCGAGAGGATCGCGTGCAGCCTCATGAACTCGTCGTGGCCGATCATCCGCATGCTGCGGGAGTCCTCCGCAGAGGCGAGGACGTCGAACTTGCCCACCTGCTGGTGGCGCAGGAACCGGCCCAGATCGCCTGTCCCCCCGCGCCCCGTCTCGAAGAGCTCCGCGCTGTCCAGGAGGTCGACCGCCGTGGTGGGGAACCGCCCTACTGCGGTGCGCAGCCCCAGCGTGCCCTGGTTCTCGTTGTTGTCCCAGGCGACGACCCCGCCGCCGCGATGCTCACCGAGGATCGCGGCGAGCAGCGCCACCACGGGAGTCTTTCCGGCCGAGCCCTTGTGGTTCGCGACCGCGACCGTCATGGGGCGTGAGAGCTGCAGGCCCGCGTCCCGCTCGTCATCGAGCCGGGACAGCTCCTCCTTGCCCGGACGCAGCTTCACCAGACCGAGGGTGGCCCGGGCGAGGCGGCGACGCCACCCCTCCGACGCCACCAGGCGATGGTCGCCGGGAGAGGCCACCGCGAGATCGTCATATGACGGCCGATTTGTGAGGTCACTCACGTCTGTGGAAGTCTGCGTGACGCCTGAACGATTCGGGGGAATCAGGGGGGAAGCAGGTCCCTTCTTCGTATCCGCTCGGTCCTCCCGGGACTCTGCCGTCTCCGCCTCCGCGGGGGTAGCCGCCCCAGGGAGGTGACCGGACTGTTGAAGAAGCTCATGGGCAGCGCTCTGCCGGCGTTCGTAGCTCCCGCCCTGCCAGTCGTTCACTGCAGCCCCCTGTGGTTACGTCTCATCATGCTTCCATAGTCTCGCATGTTCCCGTAGCATGCAAGCATGCGGAAACTTGCACAACCTCAGTTCGATCGGGCGATGCGCCGCGACTGGCCGATGATGATGGATGCGACCGACATCGCTGAGTTCACCGGGTGGACGAAGCTCACGATCCTGACTTGGATCAAGGAGGGGCAGCTCACGGGGGCGTTGACGCTCTCGGACGCCCCGAAGTCGACCGTCCTGATCCCCCGCGAGATCGTCTTCGCGCAGCTCGACCCTCGCCAGAGCCCCAGCACTCAGGAGTGATGGAGCCATGAAGAAGGTCCTCGCACTCGGTGTCGGAGGCGTCCTACTCCTGGGAGTGACCGTTGTCGGCGCAGCCGTGCTCGACGACCAGGACAGCGCAGCCATGTGCCTCCCGGGCGGCACAGCCGTCACCGTCAGCGTCGACGGCCTCCCCGAGGAGATCGCCGGCCACAGCGGCGACGCGCTCCGCAACGCCGCGGTCATCGCCCAGGTCGGCCAGGAGCAAGGCTTCGGGAAACAGGGACAGCTCGTCGCGCTCATCACCGCGATGCAGGAAAGCCAGCTCGGCAACCACCCCAGCACCGCCAGCCCCGACGAGAACGGCGACGCCGGCGTGTTCCAGCAGCGACAGCTGGACGGCTGGTACGGCTCCCTCGAGGACGTCAACGACATCACCTACGCCGCCACAGCCTTCTACAACGGCGTCACCGCCGAGAGCGAGGGCGACTACGGCACGGCCGGCGGAGGCGCTGGCTACGGCCACATCCCCGGCCTCACGGACATCTCCGGCTGGGAATCCATGGAACCTGCCGCAGCAGCCCAGGCGGTGCAGCGCTCCGCCCATCCCGACGCCTACGCCGAGCACCTCGACGAGGCCGAAGCAATCCTCGCGGGACTGGCGAACGCGAACGTCAGCGTCGACAGCGCTAGCACCAGCGACGCCGGCGGAGCCAGCGACAGCGGCGGGGACCACTGCGCCGCCCCCACCGTTGAGGCCACCGGAGACGCTGCCGAGGCCCTCGCGCGGGGCCGGACCCTGCTCGGGACGCCCTACGAGTTCGGCGGCGGGGGCACGCACGGACCTGACACCGGCATTGACTGCAGCGGCTTCGTGCTCTTCGCCTTCGGGCTCGACTCCAACGAGATCGGCCGCACGGCCCAGGCCCAGTTCGACAGCCTCGCCTCCACCAGCGTCCCGCCCGACCAGATCCAGCCCGGCGACCTGATCTTCTACGCCAAGGGCCGCACCGGCGCCGTCGGCTCTCCCGACGCCATCAGCCACGTCGCGATCTACTCCGGCGACGGCAAGATGATCGAGTCCACGCGCTACAACGGCGGCACCGAGCCCGGCGTCCAGGAGATCGACGCCCAGGTCGAGGACGGCCGCGGCTTCGTCGACGTGCGCCGTCTCCCGAGCACCACCGAGGAGCCCGCATGATCCACCGACGCCTCCCGTACGTCGCCGCCGCCGCGCTCGTTGTGCTCGCCGCCGGCTGCACCCCGTCCGAGCCGGCCCCGACGACGCCCCCGCCGGCGCCCACGGAGTCCACCCCGGAGGAACCGGACTGGACCTACAGCACGCCCTCCCCGACCAGCGACGGCCCCGACGACATCCCGGACGACAGCCTCATCGACGAAGAGGCCGACCAGGACGCACGAGATGGCGCGGCTGCCGCAGCGACCATCACCGCCGAGGTCTGGGTCCAGGGCGCGACCCTCGAACAGCGTGAGTGGCAGGAACGGCTCATGGAGACGCTGACCCCGATCGCGCAGGACTCGTACCGAGACCGCTGGTGGGGTTACCGAGTTGCCGAAACCGAGATCACCGGTGAGCCCGAGATCGTCGCCGCAACGATGGCCAGCGCCACCGTCACGATCCCCACCAACGCCGGCGACCTCACCCTCACCGTCACCCGTCCCACCCCCACCGACCAATGGCTCACCAGCGGCATCGAGCCCGCCACCACCGAGCAGTGACCCCAGGAGACACGCCATGACCGACGCCCAGATCACCATCAACCACGACGGCACCGGATCCGTCACCGTCGACGGCGAGACCACGACGCTCGCGGCCTCGGGAGCCGTCGAGGCGCGCCAGGAGGCTACCGCGCGCATCGCTAAGCGCGCGGCCGAGCTCGGCCGACCACTCCCTGCGACCGCCACCGAGAGCGGCCGCACCTGGCCCCTGCTCATCGGGACCGACGGCACCGTCACCCCACGCCCCCAGGAGGACGCTGCAGCCGCGCGGCCGTCCACCGTCAGTGCACCGTCCGTCGAGATCCCCGACGCCCAGGCGGACCTCGACGTGACGCGCTCCCGCCCCGTCACGGGTCAGCCCGCGCCCTCCTGGGAGCAGCCGGCCACCGACCCCATCATCAGCGAGGTCCCCGGAGCGCAGGACGACCTCGAGGCCACGCGCCCCCGCGCGATCGCCACCGAGCCTCCCGCAGCACCACGGCACTCCGCTCCGGCGCCGCAGACCCCTTCCCCTGCCGTCGACCAGGGCTCCCCCGTCGACGAGCTGCACACCTTCCGCGAGGTGCAATCCGACGTCCACTCCTCCGTGGCCCCGACCCAGCAGAACGAGAGCCAGCACGCGCCGGGCCCCGACACTGGCCCGGCGGTCGTTGATCCGCCGGCCGCTCCCGACGCCGTCGACGCCGACCCCCGCTGGTCCGACATCTCGCAGCAGCCCGCCGCGCACGGCTTCCGAGGCACCCTCAACGGCATGGGGCTCAAGCTCGCCCCCACCGACGAGGAGCTCGCCGTGCGCCGCGAGAGCCTGCGTCAGGAGATCGCGCGCGAGGAGGAGGCGCGTCGCGCCGATGAGCAGCTCGCCCAGGAGGAGGCGGCGCGGGAGACCCGCCGTGCCATCCGCGAACGCGCGGCCGCGGAGAAGGACCGCGCCGAGCGCGCCATCATCCAGACCCCGTTCGAGGAGCCCAAGAAGGTCATCATCGCCAACTACAAGGGCGGGCAGGGCAAGACCACCGTCACCTACGGCATCGGCGCCACCGCCGGCCGGATCCGCGGCGGCGACGTCATCGCCTGGGACGCGAACGAGACTCAGGGCAACCTCGGCTTCCGCGCCAAGAAGGCCCCCACCGCCCGCAGCGTCGTCGACCTGCTCGAGGAAGCCGCCGACGACTTCACCACCGTCGAGGGCAGCAAGCGCTCCACCCTCGCACGCTTCACCCGCTCCCAGGGTGACAACCTCTTCACCGTCCTCGCCTCCGACGAGTCCCGCGACCGCCAGGACCTCGTCGACGCAGACGCCTTCGAGAAGGTCCACGAGATCCTCGGCCGGTTCTACTCCCTGATCCTCATCGACACCGGCAACAATCACCGCGTCTCGCACTTCAAGGCCGCGCTCGAGGCCGCCGATCAGCTCGTCGTCCCCGTTTCGGCCGGCGCCGACGGCGCCCACGCCGCCGAGGCCATGCTCGACTCGTTCGAGAGCCTCGGTCACGGGGACCTGGTCGAGAACGCCGTCGTCCTGCTCAACGACTCTGCGACTCGCCGCGGCGACGCCACCGGGATCGCCGCCAAGTTCCAGCAACGCGTCCGGGCCATCATCCCGATCCCCTTCGACCCCGCACTCGACAGCGGCGACGAGATCGACTTCGACGCGCTGCAGGCACCCACCCGCGCCGCCTACCAGGAAGCCACCGCCGCAATCGCCCACGGCCTCGCTGGCACCAAGGAGGGCTGACGATGGCCCTTGGCTGCGCGCGAGGCACGGGGCCCGCCCCCGAGGGGACGGACCCCGCAGCGTCACTGCTGCTTGATCCGATCCGGCCGGAACCCCGCCCAGGCGTCCCCGCCCGGAGTCAGCACCACCGGAGCCTCCATGAAGCCCGCAGCCTGGAAAGCGGCCCGCTGATCGTCGGTCACGTCCTCGAGGGACACCTCCACGAAGGCGATGCCAGCCTTCGCCAGTGCGCGCTTCGTCGCGGTGCACGGACCGCAGAGGGGACGGGTGTAGATGGTGACGATCTCGCTGTTCATGGTGGCTCTCCTGCCTGGGCTGTCCGGGTGGTGACAGGACACAGACGCCGCCTCGATCAGGCGGTGGAGCACCCGCAGGGCCGCAGCGCAGCGGAGGACCCGGGCAGCCCCAAGGGAGAGAAGTTCTCCGGCGAAACAAGGGAGCTTGCGACCGCGTCGGAGAAGTTCTCGCCCGCCGCGGGTCGAGCGCAGCGAGCCGGGTTGCGGAACCGCCCGAGGTGGCAGCGTGGTCTGCTCACCGCCCAAGCCCTGGCAGGAGCCCGCACATCGCAATCGCCCATCCCCGCACGGACCCCAAGTCACCCACTCCGCAGCAGCGGCATGAACAGGCATTGAGCATGGACCCCCAGGACCGAGTACACGACGGCCACCGCGCCACCGTTCACGAGCTCGTCGACGCCCTGCTCGAGCACGCACGCGCCGAGCACCCGGACATCGCCGACTGGAGCGTGACCCTGAGCCAGAGCGAGAGCCTGCTCGTCCCCCGGCACTCCGACAAGCTCTTCCGCGTCATCGATGGCGTCCCCGGTTACTACAACGGCCACGTCTACCGCGACGCGCTCGTTCGAGGCGTCCCCGGATGGCCCGCTGACTGGATCGCTCTAACCACCATCGCCAGCGACGCCACCTACTACGGACGCATCACCGACGGCACGATCACCACCCACACCCCCTGGGAGGCCGAATCATGACCGCGACACGCCTCAACCACGTCGCTGTTTCGCGAAATCTGTGTAGTGTTGCCCCTATGGAGAACAAGCACGCCAAAGTGGGACGGCCTTCGAAGGGGCCACGCCGCACCATCGGTGTGCCTGTTCCTATGCCTCTCGCCGATCGCATCGCGCGGATCAAGGAGCTGACAGGCAAGACCATGGGCGAGATCGTCATCGAAGTGCTTGAGCGCCACGTTGACGAGCTCGACCCGGCAATCTACGAGGTTGGAGCAGCTCAGCCTCGCATGGACCTTGACGAGAGCGAGAGGACCGCATAAAGACTTCGCCCCCGAACCTGTTGGCGCAGGTGCGAGGGCGATTCAGAAGTCTTCGGGAGTCAGTTGCAGCTGACGACCCGGGGAGAACCAGCAAGGAGGTTCATCAAGTTGTACCCCCAAGAGTACGGGGGTCGCGTCGTCGTAGGCAAGTACGACACCACCGGTGTGTCTCGCGCCGCCTCCGACGCCACCCTCTCCCCCACCGACACGTGGCGACTGTGCCTCGAGCTGCTGAACCAGCGACCGCTGATCCGCCTGGCGGAGCGCCGCAGCACGAGCGTCGCCTTCCCGCGACGTCTCGGCCGAAGGGTCGAGCGCTTCACCGAGGCGCCGCCCTCGCAGCCCGTCGCGGTCCACGTCTACGACGCCCAGGGCCGCACCCGGTTCCTGCCGCTGGACTTCGACGCTCACGACCGCACCGAGGACCAGATCGCCGCCGTCGAGGACGACGTCGCCACCGCGGCCGCGCTGCTGGACGAGTGCGGCTTCAACTACCTCATGGACCGGGCCCACGGCGGCGCGCACATCTACGTCCTGCTCGAGGAGCCCCTCGGCGCCCAGGAGGCGCACTCGCTCGTCCTCGCCCTCGGCCGGCGCCTCTCCACGCTCGACCTCAAGCCCACCAGCAACGTCAGCGACGGGCTGATCACCATCCCCGGCAGCGCCCACAAGCGAGGCGGCCACCGGGAGCTCGCACACGACGCCGACGCGGCACGCGCGATCGCCGCCGGCCCCCACTCCCCCACCAGAGCCCTCACGCGCCTCCGTACGGCCCTGGCGGACGAGCTGCGGGCACTTCTCGAGGAGGACCGTGAACGCGGCGCAGAGCGCCGCACACGGGCGCGTGAGGCCGGCTCGAGCGATCCGATCGCCGACGCGATCCCCGACGAGGAGATCCGCGCCGTGCTCGTGCGCGGCATCGGCCGCCACATGAGCACCGCGTGCACCGACCTCGCCCAGCGCGGCGACTGGCGAGCCCACGGCTACCCCAGCGCGTCCGAAGCCCGGCGCGCGGTCCTCATGTCTGCGATCGCCACCGGCCTCACCGAGACCGACGTCCGCGCCCGGATGCTCGGCGAGGAGCCCCAGTGGCCCGGCCTGCGCTCCCTCCTCGAGCACAAGCATGGCGACCGCCTCCGCGACGAGTACGCCCGCGCGGCCGCCGAGATCGCCCGCCGCGAGCGCCAGAAAAGCGGCCGGGTCATCGTGACCAGGGACGATACTGCCGTCAGTTCTGACACTAGCGCCACTACACACACCCGGGGCGGGGGGGATTCTCCTTCGGTGCACGACACGTACGGCGTGATCCGCTCATGGATCACGCTCGTCGAGCGCTACGCCGCCAGCGAGTACCCCGGGGCTCGAGGCTGGGATTACCAGATGGCACTGCGCGCCCTCGGCCAGGCCGCCAGCACAGTCGGCTCCACCGTCACCGCGATGGGAGTCCGCTGGCACTCCGTGGCCGTCGGTGACTCTCGCACCGGTGCTGCCGCCGTTCTGTGCGCCCTCGCGGCCGAGGACGACCCGTGGGTGGTCCTCGTCGCCCGCGGTCGCGGGATCTACGCCGATCAGTACGAGCTGCGCATCCCCGACCGCCACGCCGCCCTCGTCGACGAGCTGCAGTGGCGACCCGGGAAGACCCAGGCCGTCCGCCCCCTTTTCACCGTGCTCGGCAAGGCCACCGGGCTCTTCTTCGAGGCCGTCGAGCGTGGAGCCACCTCGCGCGCACGCATCGCCCTGGTCACCGGCCTGAGCGACGACGCCTATCGCGACGCCCGCGACACCGCCCTCGCCTACGGCCTGATCGCCGGCAACGACCGCGACGGGTACGAGCTCGCGGCCAACGACGCCCGCCTCGAGCGCCTGGCGCAGCAGCTCGGCGCCATCGAGGCCCGCGTACGCCGCATCCACCAGCACCGCCGTGAGCGAGCCGACTACTGGGCCAAGCTCGAGCAGCTCCGTCGCGAACGGCCCTGGATCCGCGTCGTCCGCGACGTCGACGAGACCGATCCCGAGGTCGAGGAGACCCTCGCCCAGATGTACCTGGACTCGCTCGAAGAGCCACCGGGCGAGGCCCGGGAAGCGAGCTAACACCACCTGCACTACTCGCACTCTCGCCATTACTTGCACTGTATGCACTAGTGCATATAGAGTGCCGAGTGCAGATAGTGCAACGAGTGTTTTTCCTCGACAGGAGGACCCATGTCCATCCCCACGCGACTCGCGATCGACGGACTCGCCGTTCGCGCCTACGGCCGCCTCGACCTCCTCGAGACCCGACTGGTCCACATCCTCGGATCCCTGGACCCCACCCCTCACGGCACACGCGTCGCCGAGCACGCGGCGCTGGCCGTTGTCGAGCACAGCGATAGCTGCGTGCTGCTCCACGACGGCCCCGGCATCGCCGGGGCCGCGCTCGACGCGCTCACCCTGAGCGCGCCCGACCGCGCAGTCGTGATTGCCCGGCGCGGCGTCACGCAGTGGCACGAGACGCTCGCCTCGAGCGGGGCCCTGGTGCTTGAGGGGCCCGCCAGCCTCCTCCTCGCACATCTCGTCGACGCGGCGCTCGTCATCGAGCAGGCCCACTCCGCCCTCCCCCACTCGCCACGCATCGCCTGCGTGCCCGGCCCGATCTTGACCGCCGCCACCGCAGGATCCAACGCGCTTCTGGTGCGCCCCGATGTCGAGATCGTGCCCGAGCTCGACCAGTGGGCGCGACGCCTCCGCTACGCCGCGCAGCGGCCCCGTCAGTACCAGGTCGCCGACTAGTCATCCCGCTAATGCACCAATCGTGCCATGTGCATTACACGCACTGTCTAAGGCGAGTGCATCGCGCCCCACCTGCTCGGGCACACTGTGCACCGACTGCACGGTTCGCACTAGTGCACACAGTGCTATAACCTGTTTCCACCGAGAGGAGCCCCATGGCCGTCTACACATGCGCCCTGCCCAAGGGTGGGTCCACCAAGACCAGCACCGGAGTCGAGATCGCCCTGGCCCTGGCTCGCCGCGGCTTCCGCGTCCTCGCCATCGACCTCGACCAGCAGGGCAACCTGTCAACCCGCCTGGGGATCACCCAGGAGACCCCGATCGAAGCCACCGCCGCCGAGGTGCTGGACGCCTCCGCCACCCTGCGGGAAGCGGCCGAGCCGGCGCCGACCGCGCAGGGCGTCGACGTGATCGTCGGAGCCCACGACCTCACCGCCCTCGAGGAGCAGCCGCCGCCCGACCTGGTCACCAGCCTGCGCGACATGCTGCCGACGGTGGGGGAGCGGTGGGACCACGTCGTCATCGACACACCTCCGAACGTTGGCGCTCTGACCATGGCAGGACTCGCGGCCGCCGATCATGTGATCGTCAGCCTGCAGGCTGCCACCGAGGCATACGACCAGCTCGACCGCCTCGAGGCCGTGATCGCCGAGCGCCTGACGCGTCGCATCCGCCCCGGGCTGCAGATCAGCGCCGTCGTCCCGGCCATGGTCGACTCTCGCCGCCTGCTCGATCGGGAGATCCTCGAGCTCCTCGCGCAGCGCTACGGCGATCGCGTCACGCCGCCCGTGCGGCAGGCCGTCGCCGTGCGTGACGCCTACACCGCAGGCATGGGCGTGAGCGTCTACGACCCCGACAGTGCGGTCGCGGCCGACTACCGCGCCGCGACCGATCACCTACTCACCCTCACGATGGGAGCCCACTGATGGCCAAGCCCAAGCGACGCAGCCTCTCCGAGCGCAACGCCGAGGCGATCGCTGGCGTCGTCGACGACGCGTCAACCCGTGAGGAGGGGGGAGCGGAGCAGGCCCCCGCGCCCCAGCAGCCCGCACCGGCTCCGGCAGAGCGCCCCGCCGCCGCGAGTCCCGCGCCCCCGGCCTCCGAGGAGCCCACCCGCCGCAGCAGCGTTTACCTCACGCCGGATGACCTGCGTGACGTGCGCTCGGCGTACATCGTGGACTTCGACCACCGGCCCGGCTCGCCGGGAAGCTTCGGCCTCTGGGCCGCCGGCGCCATCGGCGAGCTCGCCGCCCTCACCGTCGAAGAGCGCCAGGCCGTTCGAGAGAGCCTCGGCCCCGCCGGCGCCGGCGCGAACCGCTCGCAGCAGCTCCTCGTCCCCGACGACGTCGCGGACGCCGTCGGGGACGCCATGCGTCAGGACCGGCTCGCCGGCGTCGTCGACCGCTCCCGCAGCGTGTTCTACAGCTACGCGCTGCGCTGGCAGGCCCAGCAGGCTGCTCGCCGCGCCGGCATGACGGCGCTGCCCGAGCCTCCGGCCCGCCTCCCTCGTCTGGATCTGCGATGAGCCCTTCCGACTCGCACAGCGGAGCACGAAGCACTGTCGAGGACGCCCTGACCCTCCTCCTGCTCGACCCTGAGCAGGAGGAGGCGAAACTCGACGTGGCGCGCTTGGACTTCGGGGAGATCCCGGACGAGCTGCGCTGACCGCTCGCGCCTGGGCTCCCGCCCGGGCGGGCCTCTTATCCACTGTGTGCACTACCTGCATTAGGCGCACTGCCGGTGCTCTGAGGCCTTCACCGCGGAACTCGCGATGCTCGTGCTGCTCCTGGAGCACGACGTGCTCCATGGAACGGCGCGAGCGGCTTCGCCACTATCGCACGCACCGTGCTCGTTCATCTGCTGAGGCCCCGCTACGCGGGCTTGAGCTGTGCGGCGTCCAAGGCTCCGCTGCGCTCCGCACGGCCGCCACGCCCTGGCTTCCAGCGTGGTCACCTAGCTGCTGCTGCAGGACCTCTCATTCTACTCCGCGGGGGGCCCCGAGCTGCAACCCACGCTCCAGGTCAGAGGGACTTTTTACCTTCGCAAGCTCAGGCGAAAAAGTCCCCCTAACCCTCCGCTCTTCGGGGTTGCAGCCCACCCCGCTGCAGAGTCCCCAAAGGGAAGGTCCCGCAACAGCGGGGTCGCCAGGCGCTCGCGCGCCCAACCCGAAGGAGCGCACCATGGACATCACTCAGCTGACCGCCGCGCAGTTCGCTGCGTACACGCTGACCTCTCTCGCCGAGCCGCTGCCGCGAGGATTCATCCTCGCCGGCACCGGCGAGAACGGCATGTCGGCAACGTTCGGCGTCGACCCCGACGCCGACTACCCGCTGGACCTCTCCGCCGCAGCGTTCCAGCCTCTCTCCACGCAGGACGTCGTCCTCACGGTGGTCCACGACCACGGCCTCGAGCTCGCCGCTCACGACGCACACACCGTGCTCCGCCGACTCGCCGGCCTGCACTTCGCGGCCGTCGTCCTCTGCTCCGGCGACTACCTGATGGAGCTGCCGGGGGAGAAGCGCACAACGCTCGCTGCCGCGATCGCCTCGCTCCCCGCCGAGCTCGGCCGACCGACCGAGCTCGAGGTCTGGGCACGCACTCGCTCGCGAGACTTCGAGCCGGTGGACCCCGCCACCGACGAGGTCGACCTCGACGAGCTCCTCGAGCCGTGGATCCACGCCGTGGTCACCGGTCGCCGACCCGACGAGAAGCTCGTCGCGGAGATCGCCGCAGCGATCGCCGACGGCACGGCACGGGACCGCCTCCTGCTCGCCGCCGTCCGCCTCGGCTTCGCCGAGCTGGACGACGCGAGCGGCGACAGGGATGTGCTTGCTGCGCTGCTCGGAACCCGCAGCCGGCCGCAGGGCGGCCAGCTCACCCGCGCCGCGCTCGTCGCGCAGTACGTCGGCGCACACACCACTGACGCGTCGGCGTCCGCGGTGCTCTACGCGATCGCCAGCCTCCTACTGTGGAGCGAGGCCCGGGCCCGCGCGGCGCTCCACGCCGCCGAGACGGCGCTGCTGCACGATCGCTCGTGCTCACTCGCCAACACGGCCTTCGCCGTCGTCACCAAGCTGACCTACCCGACCTGGTTCGTCGGCTGACACGGCCACAGTGGGGCGGGCGCTACCGCCCGCCCCACTCGGCCCGCGCCCCGAAAGGGCGCGGGCCTTCCCGTGCTGCGCACGGGAGCGCGCTTCGCGCGATGGGGGAGGGGCGACCCGGGCTGCCTTGCGAGCATTATGCGCAGACGCTCCGCGCCTGCGAGCTGCCGCTGCGGACATCCCTGGCCGCCCCTCCCAACGCACTCGCATCCGCTCGTCCTCACTCAATGCACTGCGTGCACCATCTGAACCACTTGTCACCAGCTGTCGCTGCCGACTGATGGAGGCCGACGTCGTCGGCCACTCACCTCGAGACGGGCCCGCCCGCCTCGAGGCCCATAGATTTCCCGTCCTCCTGGGCTTTCCACTATGACCCCTTCGCCACGGCGCGCAACCCCGCTCCGCGGGGTCGGCAGCCGCCGAGAACTTCCCGACGCGCTGCGCTTACTCCGCCGGGAACTTCTCGGCGCCGCCGCCCTCCGGGTGCGCTCCGCGGCTCCGGGGCCCGTTCACAAGCACCAGGAGGACGGGGAAAAACGATCCCGGTCCCACACCACCAAGGAGCGCACCATGACCCGCGAGTTCACCGTCACCCGCCGCACCTACACCGGCTCCATCGACTTCCTGCGCGGGGCGGAGGTGACCATGGCCGAGCCCGGGGGAGACCGCTACGCGCGCGTGACCGTTCGCAGTGGAGGGGAGACGTACTACCTCGAGAACGTCGGTCATGACTCCATCGCCACCCAGACCCTGCACCGCACCGTGCGCTGGACCTCCGACTACGCCCACCGCGCAAGGGACGCCGCGCAGCAGATCGACAGCGCAGACCCGCACCGCGCCGCCCGCCTCGCGCGCTACGCCTCCCTCTGCGCCCGGGCCGCACGTACCGTCAGCGACAACTGGCCCAACACCGCCATGGCCCTCGACGCCGACGAGACCGCCGCCTGGGCAGCCGACGCCGAGGCGGCAGCCGGAACCCCCTGCGGCAGCTGACCACCGCACGGGCCGCCCCACCACCCCGGTGCGGGCGGCCCGTGCCGCCCAATCGGAACTCGCTGCGCTCGTGCCGTGCCCACACCGCACTCCGTGCCACCCATGCACTCCGTGCAGTTCGGGGCACTGCCCAGCGGGCAGCACCCTGACGGCCGCCGGCTCCGCCGGCCCTCACCGATCCGGGGCCCGCCCCGGATCGGCCCCTCATGTTCCCCGTCCTCCTGGGCTTTCCACTATGACCCCTCCGCCACTGCACGCAACCCCGCTCCGCAGGGTCGGCGGAGACCGAGAACTCCCCGACGCGCTGCGCTTACTTCGCCGGGAACTTCTCGGCCCCACCGCCCTCCGGGTGCGCTCCACGGCTCCGGGGCCCGTTCACAAGCACCAGGAGGACGGGGAAAAAACGATCCCGGCCACTGGCCGAAAGGAGCACACCATGACCACCACCGACACCACGCGCACACTCGTGCACGTCGACCCCACCAGCATCGTGCTGGACACCAACGTCCGCACCGACGCCCGCCTCGACAAGGACTTCGTCGCCTCCATCCGCGACCACGGCGTCATGCAGCCCGTCGTCGGCTACCGCGACGACGACGGGGCCGTGCACGTCCTGCAGGGGCAGCGCCGCACCCTCGCCGCCGTCGAGACCCAGCGCGAGACCATCCCCGTCTACCTCGCCGACACCCCGGACGAGGCCGGACGGATCATCACGCAGATGCTCGAGAACGACCAGCGCACCGGCTTCACCGACGCCGAGCGCGCCGACGGCTACGAGCAGCTGTCCCTGCTCGGCCTCACCGCCTCCCAGATCGCCAAGCGCACCCACAGCCGCAAGGAGAGCGTCGAACAGGGCCTCGCCGCGCGCCAGAGCCAGACCGCCCGCGATCACCTCGCCTCCGGCCTCACCATCGAGCAGGCCGCAGTCCTCGCCGAGTTCGACGACGACGAGGAGGCCGTCGCCTCCCTCGTCGCGGCCGTCGAGCGCGGCACCTTCGAGCACACCGCCTCGCGCCTGCGCCAGCAGCGCGAGGCAGCCCGAGCCGTCGCCGCCGAGGTCGACCGCCTGACCGCCGAGGGCACCACCGTCCTCGACCAGGCCCCGTGGGACTACTACTACGACGGCCGAGGCGCCGCCGCCCCACTCCGCGCCCTCGACGTCGACGAGGAGCAGCACGCGACCTGCCCCGGCCGCGCCGTCATCGTCGTCGCCACCTGGGCGGGCGAAGCCCAGACGGAGGAGGTCTGCACCGACTGGAAGGCCAACGGGCACGAGAACCGCCTCGCCGTCGCCGGAGCCAGCGGCCCCCTCGACGAGGACGAGAAGGCCGAGCGCCGCCGCGTCATCGAAGGCAACAAGGAGTGGCGCGCGGCCACCGAGGTGCGCCGCGACTGGCTCCGCACCTTCGCCCAGCGCAAGAGCGCCCCGAAGGACGCCGCCGTGACCCTCGCACGACTCCTCGCCCAGGCACCCAGCCGCGTCCACGACGGCGTGAACGACCGCAAGGGCATCACCGCCGAGGCGATGGGGGAGGGGTGGAGGAACAACGCCCCTGCCACCAGCGCACGCGCCAGCATCTACGCCCTCACCATCGCCCTCGCGGGCATCGAGGTCACTTACGCCGACGTGCAGACCTGGCGACACATGACCGCCACCGACCTCGACTACCTCGCCACCCTCGTCGCCTGGGGTTACACCCCCTGCGACCTCGAACAGGGCCTACTCGACGCCCGCGCCGAGCAGTGACTCACCGGTCCGCCCCGCCCTGCGCGGGGCGGACCGCCCTCGGCGGCACCCCGCCGAGCCAACGGCCACGCCGTCCCGGCGCGCAGCACCCCGCCAACGGCGCGAAGCGCGCCGGGGGAACAGCCAGATCGGAAGAGCACACGTCTGG
>ENA-OOKA01000024-OOKA01000024.1-human-skin-metagenome-genome-assembly--contig:-NODE-24-length-65681-cov-6.865556_pt1 | contig 65681 bp, 53 predicted proteins | sample MGYA00248825_ERZ500995 | MGnify/ENA primary metagenome ERZ500995 (study PRJEB25958, sample SAMN03398540) | human skin metagenome | study: EMG produced TPA metagenomics assembly of the Human Skin...
CGAGGATGACGCGGACGGGATTCTTCCCGGGGACGGCGCGCACCGTCAGTTGGGGATCGTCGGCCACGACCGTGCCGCAGCCGACGAGGACGGCACCGACAGACGCCCGGATCCGATGGAGATGGGCGCGGTCGATCTGCCCGGAGACGAACTGTGCGTCACCATTGGACGTCGCGATGAAGCCATCCTCGCTCTGGGCCAGCTGTGCGACGACCTCGTCGCCACCGGCGATCGTGTCGTAGACGGCCAGCGTGTCCTCTTCGCCGACTGTGCTGATTGTGCCGACTGTGCTCGCGGTGTCCCCGGTGCCCTCGGTGTTCGCCTCCGTGGTGTCGACGTGTGGGTGCTCGGCAGGGGCGATATGGTCCATAAGGCGGCGTTTGGCCTCGAGGTATCCTGCGTTCTCCGGCCGGTCCGGCACCTGGAGGCTGAGGCGGTCGGCCACCGTGATGCCCATGCCCTCAAGGGCGGTGACCTTGCTCGGGTTCGAGGACAGCAGAGTGATTCGCGGGCAGTCGAGATCGTTGAGGATCGCTGCCGCCGCTGTGTAGTCGCGTGCATCATCGGGCAGGTCGAGAGCACGGTTCGCGGCGACGGTGTCGAGACCGGCGTCCTGGAGGGCGTAGGCGCGCAGCTTGTTCTCAAGTCCGATCCCGCGGCCCTCATGCCCGCGCAGATAGATGAGAATACCGGTGCCGGCGTGAGCAATGGCGGCGAGCGAAGCCGAGAGCTGGTCACCGCAGTCACAGCGATGCGAGCCGAGGGCATCGCCGGTAAGACATTCGCTGTGGACTCGCACGAGGGGAGCATCCACAGCAGCCGGGTCGCCGATCGACATCACTGCGTGGGCCGTTCCATCGTGAGTGTAGGTGCGGAGCGTGAAGAGCCCGTGGACGGTGGGCAGCTTGCTCGGAGGCCCGCCGACCAGGACGGTTGAGTCCGTGCTTCTGTGCAAGGCAGTCATGGTCCAAGTCTACGTACAGGCAGGCGTTCTGAGTCTTCTGCATTCCCCGAAACAGCTTCTGCCTTCTGCGAAGCAGGCTGGAGCCGGGCGAAGTCATCTGCATATCTGTTGGAACCGCCCGGAATCTGGGGTCCGGCATGCCGCTCGAGCCACAGGATGTCGCGGCCGAAGGAGAAGATGAGCGCAGCGAGGGCGATCACTGCGCTCATGATGCCGAGACTCGGATTTGCCAGAGCCACTGGTGACCCAGCGATGAGGAGGAGGATTCCTTGGCTTGCCGCGATCGTTTTGCGCAGGACCGACGGCGGCAGCTGCTGCTGTCTCCAGGCGGGCCGCAGCAGAGCTGCCCCGCGGAAGAGATAGTAGAAGGTGCCTGGCAGAACAACCCACCATCCCCAGATGGGGACGAGTGCGACGGAGAGGACGAGCACAACGAGAGCATCGACGGATTCGTCGAAGTCGGCCCCCGCCGAGGTGGCCCTGGTTCGCCGTGCCACGTAGCCGTCGCAGGCGTCGAGGATGAGCGCCAGCCCACCGACGACGATCGCCGTCCACGAGAAGCCATCATCGCGGATGATGAGGGCGGTGAAGACCATGATGAGTCCGAGCCGTACGGTTGTCACGTCGTCGGCCGGCCGCCACCTCTCGGCGCGGAACAGACTCCGGCCGGCGCCGAGGCCGAAGAGGGCGAGCATGATGAGAACCGTTGACCACTGCGGCTGGAGCACCGCAGAGATCAGAGTGGCAGCGCCGAGCAGGGCCAGCGGCGTGAGGAGTCGGAGGCCGGGTGACTTTCCGGATGAGTGGGAAGTGCGCATGCTTCCGTTCTACCACAGTTGACGAGGTTGTCGGCTCTTCGCGGTTCGTGGTGAATGACCCTGTTGGGGCGGGTATTCACGCTACGGTTTTCGCGGCGCTGGCCAGCAGGATACGCATCCGGTAGTTCTCCGCGTTTCGGAAGCCGCGGCCGGTGCGTTTGATGTTCTTGATGCCGGTGTTCGCGGCCTCGACTCGGGCGGTGGTCGCGCCGGTGACGATGAGGACCTCGATCGCGTCCCACCAGGTCACGATGGTGTCGTAGAGCTTGGTCGCCTCGGGCATATTCGCGATCTGGGAGAAGTAGCCCATCCGCATCCGTTCGTCCCAGGCCTGGGCGAGGGTGTCGGTATCCAGGAGGCGGCGGAGCTGCTCTTTGATGCCCCAAGCGGCGGAGAGCTCGTCGGTGGGATCATCGGTGCGGAACACCGTCTCCAACCGCTCCCAGGCACGCGGGCTCAGGGTGTCAGCGCCGCGCAGCAACAGCATCCGGTGCGCCCAAGCCGGGTCATCCTTCCGGCCCCGACGACCGCGATGAGTGCGAGCCAGGCGTTGCCGCACGGCGGTGACCATGTCGTTCCCGAGCTTGACGAGGTGGAACTTGTCAACCGAGACCGCAGCACGGGGCAGGTAGGTCCGCAGTGCCTTGCGGAACGCGGCCGACGGGTCGATCGCAACGATCTCGATCCGCTCCCGCCAGGCGTCCGAACGCTGGGCCAGCCAGTCCCCGACGGCGGTGGAGTCCCGGCCGTCGACGACGCCGAGGACCTGCCCGGTGGTCAGGTCGACCAGGGTCGTCATCCATGGCTCGAACCGTCTCCAGGCACCTTCATCGGTGCGGAACCAGCGCACCGAACGGTAGCGGTGCTCATCGATGCCCAGGCGCGTCACGGGCACGTCCTCGGCGGCGGGGAGGACCACGGCGGCCGCCGCCAGCGCTGCCTGGACCAGCCACCACGAGACGCCATGGGCCCGGGCGACCTCGGAGGCAGCCCGGCCCGAGGTGATCACCGCGGAGACGACCTGATCCCGCAACCGGGTCGTCGAACGCGCACGGTAAGGGACCTGGTCGGTGGCTTCCCAGAACGTGCCCCGGGCGCAGGCCGGCTCGAGGCAGAACCAGCGCCGCTTGGCCCACACCACCTCCACCGCCCCGGCCACGGGGACGTCGCGCACCTTCTGGGACCGGCGGGAGTGGACCTTGGTCGCGAGCACCCCGCAGGACGGACATCCGGGCGGGACGGTCGAGGCGATCACCACTCGACGGCCTCCGTCGGGCAGGTCGATCGCGTCTGTGACGCGGTAATCGGGCAAGTTGAAGATCGTGCTCGCAGCATCACGCTGCGAACCAGTATTCTCGTGCACAGGCTCGTGGTCCTCTGAGGTGTGGATGTCTTGACAACACCCATCACAGCAGGACCACGGGCCGTTCTACGCCAGCGACGCGACGCTCTCCTTCACCACGAGCCGCGAAGAGCCGGTTATCATCCCCAAGGTCGTGCGCAACATTCGCAAGAATAGGTACTTTGCCAGCGAGGAGTTTCAAGCCCACAAGCAGGCGTTGTCATCATTCGTAGCAGAGCACAACGCGGTCTCGAACTATACGTCCGAGATCCGTCAGCAAGGGTCGTTCGATCTAGGCGTGTCTGGCACAGGCCGCCACGCACATTTGGCAACATTTGAGAACACAAGTCACCATAACTACCGTCGCGACAGAAACATCGCCGACTATCAATCGGGTCACGTCCACAACTGTTCGCTGCAGGTTGTGCGCAATGCCAGCGGGGACCCGATCAAGTATCTGATGAAGTACTTCGAAGTGTCTGTCGACGAAGAGAGCCTGGAGGACGCAGAACGGCTCGGGAACGATATATCTCGCCTGGAGTCGGCTATTGAGAATCTGCGCATGCGCGAGGCGAGCATTCGCAGGTCGATCAATCCGCCAGATTTCATCCTCAAGTACTTCGCAGATGAATTCAATGCGCAGATGGGAGTCGAGGTCTCACCCGTGACCGTCCCGTACCCGGTCTATGCGTTTGAGTACGTCAGCGCTGGTGGAAACAGTTCACAGCGCACTACGATCACGCTCAATTCGGAAACAGTTGACGCCCTGATTGAACGCATCGACGAAAAGCTCAAGTTCAAGAAGAGCGCTGCCGGTCAGAGAGCGCTGATGACGGCAAGTCTCCGAAGCTTCATCAAGCGTCGAGACAACCATACATGTCGCTGTTGTTCAGTCTCGCTCGCAGCAGAGCCCCACCTTTTGCTCGAAGTAGACCATATCAAGCCGATCTCCAAAGGTGGGCTCTCGGAGATTGAGAACCTGCAAACTCTGTGCTGGCGGTGCAACCGGTCGAAATCAAACAAATACTAGTTCTGGCCCAGCACGGTTGTACTCATTGCGCAGACGCTCGCTAAGCGTCTCGAAACAACCAAGCTCGCTAACATCCAACTCCCTCGTTTGTCAGTTACTGAGCACAAGGAAGACTTTAGAATTCAGAGTTTGGGAGCCAACCGCTCCCCTACTTGACGACGACCACCGGGCAGCTCGCCTCGAGGATGACGCGCTGGACGCTCGAGCCGAGCAGCAGCTTCATCACCGCCGAGCGCCGCCGGGTGGAGATGACGATGAGCTCGGCCGTCCACCCCTCGGCGAGGTCGATGACCTGGGAGGCGACGTCCGCCTCGGCGCGCAGGACCTCGAACTCGACGCCCGCGGAGCTGAGGGCGTCGACGAGCTCGGTGATCTGGGCGGGATCATTGTCGAGCGGGCCCGCGGGACTGTCGGAGGAGAAGACGACGACCCGCAGCGCCGCCTCCTCGAACCGGGCCATGCGCAGCGCGGTGTCGAGGACGGTCTCCGGCGCATCGAGACGCAGCGCGAGGACGACGGTGCGCTCCGCCTCGGCGATGCCGGCCGAGGCCGCCACCTGCAGGGACGGAACAGGACGACGGTCACGGGGAGTCGAGTAGAGATCGGTCATGACGGCCCCTTATCCGATGGCGATGACGCCGATGAGCACACCGACGGCGAGCATGACGAGCGAGACGAGCAGCGCCCGCCACAGCACCTTCTTGTGATGGTCGCCCAAGTCGACGCCGGCGAGCGAGACGAGGAGGAGGATCGCGGGCACCAGCGGCGACTGCATGTGCACGGGCTGACCGGTGATCGACGCCCGGGCCATGTCGGCGGCCGAGATCCCGTAGTGCGCGGCGGTCTCGGCGAGGACCGGGAGGATCCCGAAGTAGAACGCGTCGTTGCTCATGAAGAACGTCATCGGGATCGAGAGCAGACCGGTGATGACAGCCATGTACGGTCCCATCGAGGACGGGATGACGTCGACGAGCCATGCGGCCATCGCATCGACCATCCCGGTGCCGCTCATGATGCCCGTGAGCACGCCGGCGGCCATGACCATGGCGACGACGGCGATGATCGCCGAGGCGTGGGAGGCGAGCTCGGCCTGCTGGTCCTTGATCTTCGGGAAGTTGACCATGAGCGCGATGACCATGGCGATCATGAACAGGTACGGCAGCGGCAGGACGTCGAGGACGAGCATGACCATGACGGCGAGCGTGAGCGAGAGGTTGAACCAGAACAGCTTCGGCCGCAGCGTCGGACGGTTGGGGTCGAGTGCGGTGTCCGTGAGGGAGCTAGCCGAGGCGGCTTCCGTGTCCTCGTCGGCACCGTCGTCGGGTCCGCCGACGGAGGTCTTCGCTCCGGTGCCGGTGGCGCCCGAGCCGGTGCCAGCGCCGCCCGTGGCACCGCTGCCGGTCGGACCTGCCACGGCACCCGCCCCGGAGGATGAGCGCGCCACGGCGCCGACGAGTTCGCGCTTGCGGCCGAAGCCCTTCGTGCGGTCCTCGACCCAGGTCACGCCGTTCTTCGCCAGGCGGCGACGCTCGGAGAGTCCGAGGAAGTACGCGAAGACGAAGCAGACGAGCAGCCCGGCGGCGAGCGCAGGAACCATGGGGGCGAAGATCTCGTTCGCATCGATCTGCAGCGCCGAGGAGGCCCTGGCCGTCGGCCCGCCCCACGGGACGATGTTGAGGGTGCCGTTGATGAGGCCGGCCACACAGGTGAGGACGACCGGGGACATCTCGAGGCGCTGGTAGATCGGCAGCATCGCGGCGGTGACGACGATGAACGTCGTCGACCCGTCGCCGTCGAGGGAGACGGCACCGGTGAGCAGCGCGGTGCCGAGGACCACCTTGACCGGGTCGTTGCCGGCGATGCGGAGGATGAACTCGACGAGCCTGTCGAAGAGTCCGACGTCGATCATGATGCCGAAGTAGATGATGGCGAAGAGCAGCAGGGCAGCCGTCGACGACATCGAGGCGATGGCGTCCATGACCATCTCGCCGATGCCGAGGCCGGCACCGGCGAAGAGACCGAAGATGGTCGGGACGATGATGAGTGCCAGGATCGGCGAGAGTCGCTTGGTCATGATCAGCGTCATGAAGACGACGATCATCGCGAATCCGAGGATGACGAGCACGGACTTCTCCTTCGAAGGCGTTTGTGATGCGGGATACACGCTAGACCCGAGGCGATCATCGCCGCGCGCTTAAGTGCACTGATCGCGTTCTGCCTGTTCTGCCACTTTTGCTCATTCTGCTCAGTGGTGGCTAATGTGGAGAGGTGTCCCGCTCATCTCGAGCCTTCTCCCGCCGTGTCCTGGTCAGCCAGCTCGCGGTCATCGTGGCGACCTTGGCCCTGGTCACAGGCGTGTTCGCGTGGATGGCGGCGCGCGCGGTGACCGATGTCAGCGAGACCGAGGCGCTCGCGACCGCCCGGGCACTCGCCTCGGCGCCGGAGGTGCGGGAGGGATCGACCCGGGCCTCGGAGGCCCGCGACCCGATGCCGGCGAAGGAGATCACCGATTCGCTGCGCGCGATCACCCGGGAGCTGCGCGACCGCTCGGGCATCCAGTTCGCCGTCATCACCGACGACCGCGGGATCCGGCTCACCCACCCAAACCCCGACCTCATCGGCAAGCCGGTCTCGACCTCGCCCGACGAGGCGCTCGCGGGCCGTGAATCCGTCACCCAGGAGGTCGGCACGCTCGGGAGCACGGTCCGGGCGAAGGTCCCCATCTACTCGTCCACCGGCGACGGCACGGTCGTCGGCGAGGTGTCGGTCGGCATCCACACCTCGGTGCTCAACGCCGACCTCCGCCGCGAATTCGCAGCCCTCGGCTCCGTCTCCGTCCTCGCCCTCGGCATCGGGGTCCTCGCGTCGATCACCCTCGGGCGGCGCCTGCGCCGGGAGACCCTCGGCGTCGGTCCCGAGGAGCTCGCCGAGATGGCCCGCGACCAGGGGGCGGTGCTGCGCGGACTCGACGACGGCGTCCTCGGCTTCGACTCCGACGGGGAGCTCACCCTGAGCAACGCCGCCGCCCGGGACCTCCTCGCCGAGGCGGCCGACGACACCGGCACGGACAGCTCGGACACGGACTCTCCAGGCGACGCAGCCGCTCCCCCACAGGACGGTGCCGATGTCCGCGAGGACATCGTCGACTCCCGCGAGGGCGTCGTCGACGACCTGCCGGTGTCGATCCGGACGATGATGGCCGAGGCCCCCGAGCACGGTGCCCTGCGCCGGCGGATCACTGTCGGAGACAAGATCCTGCTCGCCACAGCGGTGCGCGTGCGCCGGGACGGCGTCTCCGTCGGCGGCGTCGTCACGCTGCGCGACGAGACGACGATGCTCACCATGGCCCGACAGCTCGAATCCGTCACTGCGATGGCCGATGCCCTGCGCGCCCAGCGCCATGAGTTCGCCAACCGTCTCCACACCGTGCTCGGCCTCGTCGACACCGGCGCGACCGATGAGGCGAGCAGCTACCTCGAGTCGATCCTCGGCACCGGCCCCCTGGCCGCCCCCGTCGAAGGCCTCGACCCGATCACCGACCCGTACCTCCGTGCGGTCCTCGAGGCGAAGGGCACCACCGCCGCCGAGGCGGGTGTGACCCTGCGGGTCGCCCCCGACTCCCTCGTGATCGGCAGGGTCACCGACCCCGAGGACGTCACGCTCGTCCTCGGCAACCTCATCGACAATGCCGTGCGCGCCGTCGTCCGCCGCCGCACCTCGGGCGAGGAGGCCGCCGCACGCCCGCCCGTCTCCGACCTCGTCGAGGTCGAACTCCTCGGTGCCGACGGGGAGCTCCACGGGCTCGTCACCGACACCGGATCGGGCATCGATCCGGCCGACGCCGAGAGGATCTTCGACGAGGGCGTGAGCGGCGATGCGCAGACCACAGGTGCCGGCGAACGCGCAGATGGCGGGGACCGGTCAGACGACGGCGCCGGACCGATCCACGGGCTCGGTCTCGGACTCGCCCTGTGCCGCCGGGTCGCGAACCGTCACGACGGTCGGGTGTGGCTCGTCGACGGACACGACCCTCACCTCGGCGGGGCGAGCTTCGGCATGCGCCTGCCCGGGGTGCTCATCGAGGACGACGAGAAACCGCCGCGCACAGACGACACGACCGTGCCGCGCGCCGACGAGACAGAGAAGGAGTGAGCTGATGATCGATGTGCTCGTGCTCGACGACGACTTCTACGTGGGCAGGATCCACGCGCAGTATGTCAATGACGTTCCCGGCTTCCGGGCGCTCGATCCGGTCCAGGATCTGCGCACCGCGCGGACCGTGCTCGCCGAGCAGGACGTCGACCTGCTGCTGGCCGACTACGTCCTGCCCGAGGGCACGGGCGTCGAGCTCATTCGCGAGACCGAGGTCGATGCCGCCGTGCTCTCCGCCGTCGCCGATCCGCAGACCGTCCGCTCGGCGCTGCGCGCGGGCGCCCTGACCTACATCGTCAAACCCTTCTCCGCCGAGCACCTCCAGTCCTTCCTACGCCGCTACGCCCGGTATCGCCGCTACTGGGAGCGCGACCGGGTGCAGCAGGCCGATCTCGACCGCCTCCTGCGGACCCTCCACGACGCCTCGTCCTCCGGCACGGGGTCGGCGTCGGGCACACGGTCGTCGACGACGAGCAGGATCCTCGATGCGCTCGAGGCCGCGAAGCAGCCGATGACGGCGGTGGAGATCGCCGAGGCGGTCGGGGCCTCCCGCGCGACCGCACAGCGGCATCTCGCGAAGCTCGCCGAGTCCCGGGCGGTCACTGTCACCCTCCAGTACGGGAGCACGGGCCGCCCCGAACATCTCTACCAGACGGGGTGACCGCCTCGGCGAGGCCGGGGTCAGCGCCCGTGCCCGACACGGCGCCCCGGTCGGACGACGTCGGCGAGGAGGATCCGGTGCGACATCGACGCCGATCTCGCACCGGATCCTCCTCGCTGGGTCGCTGAGCGGGGACAGCGCCCCGGCCTCAGCCGAGTTCGCGCTGCACGTCGTCGACGGCGGCCCGGTCCGCGCGGGAGAAGCGCGAGAGCTGGGTGACGTGGCTCGGTTCGAGTTCGGCGACCGTCGAGACCTGGAGGAGCTTCATCGTCCGTTCGATCTGCTCGCGGAGGATCGCGATCGTCCGGTCGACGCCGGCGCGGCCGCCGGCCATGAGTCCGTAGAGGTAGGCGCGGCCGATGAGCGTGAAGTCCGCGCCGAGGGCGAGGGAGGCGACGATGTCGGCACCGTTGCGGATGCCGGTGTCGATGATGATCTCGACGTCGTCACCGACCTCACGGGCCACCTCTGGGAGGAGTTCGAAGGGCACGGGTGCCCGGTCGAGCTGTCGACCGCCGTGGTTGGACAGGACGATGGCGTCGACGCCGAGGTCGGCCAGCCGCTTCGCATCGGCGACGGTCTGGACGCCCTTGACGGCGAACTTCCCGGGCCACATCCCGCGGATCGTCGCGAGGTCGTCGAAGTCGATCGTCGGATCCATCGCCGAGTCGATGAGCTCGCCGACGGTGCCCCCGGTCTCGGACAGAGAGGCGAACTCGAGCTTCTCGGTCGTGAGGAAGTCCCACCACCACCAGGGCCGCGGGAGTGCGTTGAGGACGGTCTTCGGGGTGAGCTGCGGGGGGATCGAGAAGCCGTTGCGGACGTCGCGCAGCCGGGCCCCGCCGACCGGTGTGTCGACGGTGAAGAAGAGGGAGTCGAATCCGGCCTGCGCGGCGCGTTCGACGAGTCCGTAGGAGATCTCGCGCTGGCGCATGACGTAGAGCTGGAACCAGTTGCGTCCATACGGGTTGGCTGCCCGCACGTCCTCGATCGAGGTCGTGCCGAGCGTCGAGAGCGTGAAGGGGATGCCCGCCTCGCCGGCGGCCGAGGCGCCGGCGATCTCCCCCTCGGTCTGCATGAGCCGGGTGAAGCCGGTGGGGGCGATGCCGAACGGCATGGCCGAGCTGCCGCCGAGGATCTGCGTCGTCGTGTCGACGTGGGAGACGTCGCCCAGGATCGAGGGGTGGAATTCGATGTCCTCGAACGCCTGCACCGAGCGGTCCATCGAGATCTCGCCCTCGGCCGCGCCGTCGGTGTAGTCGAAGGCCGCGGCGGGCGTGCGCCGCTTCGCGATCCTGCGCAGGTCCTCGATCGTCAGCGCCGCGTCGAGGCGGCGCTTCTTCGGGTCGAGTTCGAGCTTCTTGAACTTCATCAGCTCGAAGATCTCCGCGGGCTTGGGGATCTGCCGTTTGACCATGGATGGGACTCCTTCGTTCTGCGAGGTGCCGTGCTCGGGGATGCGCCGGGCGCTGAGAGGGCCGCCGGTCTGACGTATGACATTCATGAGGTCAGACCATTAATCTGAGCATAGGACCGAATGCGGAAGACCGTCAAGGGTGCACGGGTTGCTGTGGTACTGCCGTCGCGAGATGTCGGGCGACGGCGAGCAGGCAGCGAGCGACAAGCGACCGGCGGACAGGCGGCGAGCGCCGAGGAGGGAACGGGATGAGCGAGAAGGCAGCCGGCGGCACGGCAGGTGCGGCGGCCGAGGCCGCTGCGGCGACCCAGAGCCCGGAGTGGAGGCCGGTGACGAGGCCGAGCACCCACGAGCTCGTCATCGACGCGATCGAGGAGCAGATCATGGCCGGTTCGCTCGCCGTCGGCGATCCCCTGCCCGCCGAACGCGAACTCGCCGCCAGCCTCAAGGTCAGCCGGGCGAGCGTGCGCGAGGCGCTGCGGGTGCTCGAGAGCCTCGGCGTCATCCGCTCGAGCGGCGGTTCGGGACGGGGAGCCGGGACATTCATCGCCTCCCTGCCGCGCGAGGCACTCACCCGCTTCCTCCGCCTCCACGTCGCGCTGACGAACTTCAGCGTCGACGAGGTCATCGAGACGCGCATCCAGCTCGAGCGCTCGAGCGCGGCGCTGGCCTCGGCGCAGGCGAGCGATGACGACCTCGCTCGCCTTCACGCGACCCTGGCGATCATGGACACCCCCGGCATCAGTCTCGAGGTGTTCAACGACGCCGACACCGACTTCCACGTCGCCATCGCCCAGGCGACGGGCAACCAGCTCTTCTCCGACCTCACCGGGGCGATCCGCAGCTCACTGCGCCGCCCGATCCTCGCAGCCTTCCGCGCCGTCGACGACCCGGCCGAGCTCATGGCCACCCTGCAGGCCCAGCACCACGCGATCCGCGATGCGATCGCCGCCGGGGACGCCGGCCGCGCCGCGCAGCTGACGGAGGAGCACATCCTCACCGCCGCGCAGGCGCTGCCGACACTCACCGACGGCTGACAGGACGGGACCGCCCAGGACCGCCTCGGCGGGAGCCCGAGCCGGGCTGGTCTGTCACTCCCCCGCGTGCCGGCCGACCACCTCGGCGGTCTCCTCCTCGATCCGCGCCTGTTCGGCCTCCTGCTTCCGGGCGGCCTTCTCGGTTCGACGCGCGGCACCCCGCTCCTTGCGCCGTTCGACGAGGAGGTAGAGCGCGGGGACGAGGATGAGGGTGAGCACCGTCGACGAGGTGAGCCCGCCGATGACGACGACGGCCAGCGGCTGCGAGATGAAGACCCCGCCCCCGGTGAGCCCGAGCGACATCGGGATGAGCGCGAACACGGTCGCCGCCGCCGTCATGAGGATCGGGCGCAGGCGCAGTCGGGTGCCGTGGACGATCGCGTCCTCGAGGCCCATGCCGTGGTCGCGCAGCTTGTTGATGAGGTCGATGAGGACGATCGCGTTCGTCACCACGATGCCGATGAGCATGAGCAGGCCGATGAGCGAGGGGATGCCCAACGGAATGCCCGTGGCGAGGAGAAGGAGCACGGCACCGGTCGCGGCGAAGGGGATCGACACGAGCAGGATGAGCGGTTGGACGAAGCTGCGGAACGTCGCGATCATGACGAGGAAGACGAGGACGATCGCCACGAGCATCGCCCATCCGAGCTGGGCGAAGGACTCGGCCTGTTCGGCGCTGGCACCGCCGACGTCGAAACTCACCCCGGCCGGCAGATCCATCGTCGTCGTCAGCTGCTGGGCGGCCGCGTTGACCGCGTCGAGCTGACCCTCGGCCGGAGTCGCGAAGACCGTGACCTGACGGTTGCCGTCGGCGCGGGTGATCGTCGCCGGCGTCGTCGTCTCCCTGACCTCGGCGACCTCGTCGACGGTGATGGGATCGCCCTTGATGTCGGTGATCGCCTCCTGCTCGTCGGCCAGCCGCTCGTCCTCGGCCTGGGACTGACGCTGCTCGGCCTGACCGTCGATGAGGTCGTCGATGGCCTGATTGGCCTCGCGCAGACCCTTCTCCGCCGCCTCGACGCCCTCACGGGCCTGGTCGATCTGGTCCTGGCGCATCTCACCCGGGCTCTTCGGCGCGGGCGGGTTCTCGACGTCGCGCAGCGCCTGCCTGGCCTCCTCGAGCTGGTCGGCGGCGGTGTCGCGGGCCTCGCGGGCGGCGTCGAGCTGTTCGGCCGCATCGTCCTCGGCCCTGCGCTGGGCGCGCTCGGCCCGAGCGTCGGTCTCCTCCTTGATCCGGTCGGTTGCGTCCTCCTGCGCGTTCTTCGTCTGCACCTCGGTCACGGGCAGTTCGAGCGCACGGATCTCATCGGGTGAGGCGTCGGGGTTCGTCGGCGCGATGAAGATGTCGCGCTCCTCCCCCTCGAGGGTGATTGTGCCCGCCTCGGTGCCGTGGAGAGCGGCGGCGATCGCCTGACCGAGTTCGGCCTGGCTGTAGCCGTAGTCCGCGGCCTTCTGCCGGTCGACGTCGACCTGGATGATCGGCTGGTCGGAGGCGAGGTCGTTGCGGGCGGTCGCCACCCCCGTCGACTCGGCCATCGACGCCGTCACGGCATCCGCGGCCTTGCGCAGGGCGCCGAGGTCGGAGCCCGAGAGCGTGATCTCGACGTCCTCGTTCGCGCCGCCGCCGGCGCCTTGGACCTCGATTTCGCCGGCGTCGTCACCGAGGCCCTCGAGCTGACTGCGGATCCGGGTGATCGCGGCCTGGCCGTCGGAGTCCTCGGCGAGGGTGACGTTGAAGCTGTTCTCGGCCCCCGATTCGGGTCCGTTGACCGTCGACGAGTACGTCTCGACGTCGCCGTCGGCACCGAGGACCTCTTCGACCCGCTTCGCTGCCGCATCGCTGGCCTCGAGGGAGGCACCGGCTGGCAGGGTCTGGGTGACGAAGAGCGAGTTCTGTCCCGCGGAGCCGAGCAGGTCGGTCTTGAGGAAGCTCGCGAGCATCATCGTGACGATGAAGACGACGACGGAGAAGGCGATGGTGCGCCACGGGTGGCGGAGGGCGGCGAGGATCGCGGGCAGTCCGCGCTGCTGGAGACGGTCGATGCGGTCCGAGGCCTCCCCTTCGCCGGGCACGGGACGCGGGGCGGGCACGACCGTGGCGGCGGGGAGGAGCTCCTTGCCCTTCTCGGCGCGCTTGGCGTTCTTCCTCTCGATCTTCGCCTGCCGGCGCTCGGCCCGGCGCTGCGACTTCGCCTCCTGGCGTGCGACCCACGCCTCGTAGCGCTCGTCGGCGGCGGCCTGCCGCTTCGGCGACAGCGGCTTGGGGCTGCGCCGCAGCACCCAGTAGCTGAACACGGGCACGATCGTCAGGGCGACGAGCAGCGAGGCGAGGAGGGCAAGGGTGACGGTGACGGAGAACGGGCGGAAGAGCTGCCCGGCGATGCCGTCGACGAAGGCGATGGGGAGGAAGACGGCGACCGTCGTCAGCGTCGAGGCGGTGATCGCTCCGGCGACCTGCCGGACGGAGGCGACGATGTCCGGGATCGTCAGCTCCGTGGTGCCCTGACGGCGGCGGATGTTCTCGATGACGACGATGGAGTCGTCGACGACGCGGCCGACGGCGATCGTCAGCGCGCCGAGGGTGAGGATGTTAAGGGTGTAGTCGCCGACCATGAGGCCGATCATCGCGATGAGCAGCGACATCGGGATCGAGATCGCGGCGACGACGGTCGAGCGGAACGAGCCGAGGAACGCGAGGATGACGAGGACGGCGAAGAGGAGGCCGAGGCCGCCTTCGACGGAGAGGTCCTTGATCGACTTCTCGATCTCCGGTGCCTGGTCGAAGATCGTCGTGAACTCGACGTCGTCGCCGAGCGTCGACTGCGAGGCGGCGAGGACCTCGGCCACCCGGTTCGAGACCTCGACGACGTTGTCGTCCTGGCCCTTGACGACGGACACGGTCACCGAGTCCTTGCCTCCGGCGCGCGAGAGCGAGGTCTTCTCGACCGCGTCGAGGGAGACGTCGGCGACGTCCTTCAACAGGACAGTGCCGTCGGCGGTGCGGATCGGGGTGTTCTCGATCTGCTCGACAGCGTCGACGGGCGTGCCCACCTCGACGGCCATCGCGGTCTCCCCCTGCGCGCTCTGCCCGGCGGGCACGACGGTGCCCGCCCCCTTGAGCTCGTCGGGCACGGAGGCGGTGACGACGCCCTTGTCGTTGACGTCGTCGGGGCGGAAGGCGATGTTCACCCGCTGCTCGGTCTGTCCGGAGACGTCGACGCTCGCCACGCCCTCAATGGCCTGGAGTTCGGGGACGAGGTCGGTCTCGAGGCGGTCGCCGAGGGTGGCGGGGTCCCCGCCGGAGACGGCGAACATGACGACGGGGAAGTCGTCGATCTGCTGGGAGAGGACCTCCACCTCGGCGTCGGCCGGCAGATTCGCCTTCGCCCCGTCGACGGCGGACCGGACGGAGTCGGCCATCTTCTCCGAGTCCTTGCCGAACGGCCACGTCACGGAGGCCGACATCATCCCCGCCGAGGTGGTCGTCTGCACCGATTCGAGATCGCCGACGGAATCGAGGGCCGTCTCCAGCGGCTTCGTCACTGTCTCCTCGACGACCTCGGGTGAGGCGCCGGGGATCGTCGCCTGCACCGTCGTGCCCGGGAGGTCGACCGACGGCATCGTCTCCTGGTTGAGCGAGGTCGTCGCCACGACGCCGAAGACGGCGATGACGAGGGTGAGCAGTCCGACGATGAGACGGTTCTTCAGACTCATCCTGGTCAGCTGGGACACGGGTTCCTCCGGTTTTCGGGCGCAGGGTGGCGCCGATGGGCTGCGGTGCGGGCGATCGGGGACGACGCGGTCGGGTGCGAGGCGACCGGACGAGGCGACCGGTGCGCAGGTCGAGGGCGGCGTTCGTCGGACGAACGAGTTCAGTCTCTCAGGCTCGGCAGGCGTGGCGCGTCCCCCGAAAGTTGTCATTCGCCTCCCCCTCATGGGGGATGCTCCTCCGGGGAGAGATCCCTTCATGGGAGATGTCGGCGTAGTCTCAGGTGGTGCTCACGGTTCGATCCTAGGGGCGCGCGGTCGGGACCACAGGGGTGTTTTCCCCCGTCTTCGACCTGCGGAAATGCTCCTCCGGCGAGGGGCGACCGGATGGCCGGCCGCCGGGTGGGGGCCGATCAGTCTCCGTCGAATCGAGACCGGACCCGGGCGAGCTCGTCGGCGGTGTCGAAGTCGAGCACGACGCCCGGGTCGACGTCGATGACGATCGGTTCACCCTCGGCGAAGAGGAGCTTCACCGCCTTGTCCGTCGGATCGCCGATCTCCTTGAGGCGCGAGCGCAGCAATCGGCTCGGCCATGCCGCGCAGAGGAACTGAGCCTTGCCGCGGTCGTCGGTGCCGGTCACGGGACGTCCGGTCCGGGCGCACTCCTCGATGAGGTCGGCGATGTGGTTCGCGGTGACCATCGGCATATCGCCGGCGATGACGAGGGTGATGTCGGCGCGCTCGGCTGCCGAGGAAGCATCGGCGACGGCGATCCCCGCCAGCGGCCCGGCGAACTCCGGCCGTTCCCGCACGATCGCAACGGTCTCCGCCTCCTCGGCGTCGAGTCCATCGGCACGTCCGGCCACAACCACCTCGGCGAGGGGATCCGCGTCGCGGACGGTCGCCAGGATGCGGGAGATGACAGTCCGGCCGGCGAGCTCGACCCCGGGTTTGTGCACTCCGGCGAAGCGGCTCGAGCGACCTCCGGTGAGGATGATGGCGCGCAGAGACATAGTGCGATCCTACGTCCCGGCCCGTTCGGGGGTCCTGATCCGTTCGGCGGTCCCGATCCGCCCGACGTCGTTCTGACAGGTTCTCTTGCAGCCTCGGGATCAGTGGCGACGGAAATCGTAGGCCCGCCTCGGCGTGCGTGGGCGATACTGGTGGGGCACCCATCGCCCGCACGTGTGGCGGCCGCTGCCCGCACCTTAGGCGGCCGCTGCCCACCCATTCGGGCGGTCACCGTCCCACCCACCGGGCGGTCACCGTCCCACCCACCGAAGGAGCACGAGAATGACGAAGTTCGACGTGGTCGAGGCCTCCATCGCGACCCTGCGCGAGGCGCTCGAGTCCGGGGAGACCACCTCGGCGGACCTGGTCGACGCCTACCTCGAGCGGATCGCCGCGTACGACGGACCCGACACCGAGACCAAGCTCAACTCCGTCATCGTCGCCAACCCCGAGGCCCGCGCCGAGGCGGTCGCCTCCGACGAGCGGCGCGCCCGCGGGGAGACGCTCGGCCCCCTCGACGGGATCCCGTACACGGCCAAGGACAGCTACATGGTCACCGGGCTCACGGTCGCCTCGGGCTCCCCGGCCTTCGCCGATCTCATCGCCCAGAAGGATGCGTTCACGATCGAGCGGCTGCGCGCGGGCGGGGCGATCTGCCTCGGCCTGACGAACATGCCGCCCATGGCCAACGGCGGCATGCAGCGCGGACTCTACGGCCGCGCCGAGAGCCCCTACAACGCCGACTGGCTGACCAGCGCCTTCGCCTCGGGGTCGTCGAACGGGTCGGGGACGGCGACGACGGCGAGCTTCGGGGCGTTCGGCCTCGGGGAGGAGACCTGGTCCTCGGGTCGGGCGCCGGCCTCGCACAACGCGCTCATCGCCTACACGCCGTCGCGCGGGGTGATCTCGGTGCGCGGGAACTGGCCGCTCGTGCCGACGATGGACGTCGTCGTCCCCCACACCCGCACGATGGCCGACCTCGCCGAAGTCCTCGACGTCATCGTCGCCGACGACGAGCAGACCCGCGGGGACTTCTGGCGGGTGCAGCCGTGGGTGGAGATCCCCGCGGCCTCCGCGGTCCGCCCCGACTCGTATGCCTCGCTGCTGCCCACCGACCGCGCAGCCGCGGAGTCGACGCTTCACGGCAAGCGCCTCGGCGTGCCGACAATGTACATCAACGCCGACCCTGAGGCCGGGACGAACCCGGACGGCGGCATCGGCGGACCCACGGGTGAGCGCGTCGTCACCCGCGATTCGGTCATCGCCCTGTGGGAGGCGGCACGGCGTGACCTCGAGGCCGCCGGCGCCGAGGTCGTCGAGACCGACTTCCCCGTCGTGAGCAACTACGAGGGCGACCGCCCCGGGGCCCCGACGATCGCAACCCGCGGCCTGGTGAGCCCCGAGTACCTGCAGCGGGAGATCGTCGACCTCTCCGCATGGGCGTGGGACGACTTCCTCGGAGCCAACGGGGACCCGAACCTCAGCTCGCTCGCCGAGGTGGACGGGGCCCTCATCTTCCCCCACCCCGAGGGTGCGCTGCCCGACCGCTACACCGGCTTCGACGACGACATCGCCGAATACCCGGCACAGGTGCGGGAGCACCCGTATGCCGCGATGACGGACATCCCGCACCTCGAGGAGGGTGTCCACGGCCTCGAACTCAGCCGGCGGGTCGACCTCGAGGCGTGGATGGATGAGAACGGCCTCGACGCAGTGATCTTCCCCGCGATGGCCGACGTCGGACCCGCCGACATGGACGTCGACGAGGACTCCGCCGACCTCGGCTGGCGCAACGGCACGTGGGTGGCCAACGGCAACCTCGTGCCCAGGCATCTCGGGATCCCGTCGGTGACGGTGCCGATGGGCACGATGGCCGACACCGGCATCCCCGTCGGGCTGACGATCGCGGGCCGCGGCTGGGACGACTCGGCGCTCATCGCCCTCGCCGCCGCCTTCGAGGCCACCGGCGACCGCCGCGAGGTCCCCCCGCGCACCCCGCGTCTCTGACCACCCACGGGCACTGGTCACTTCAGGCAGATCTTCGGGCCGGAACCCTGTCCAGAGTGACCAGCACCCGCCGCGAGGAGGCGGGCGCCCTGCTGCCCCCGTTGCCCTCGACTTGAGGACCCGGAGTGTCGATTATGCGCGCGAAGATCGACACTGCGGGTCCTCAAGTCGCGGGGTCTTCCCTCCCACCTCGGGTGATTCTGAATTCTTCGGGTGAATGGGTGATAGTGCTGGCGCGTTCAGGGCAAGTGGTGCAACAGTGGGGACCATGACAGACCTCTCTGTGCTCGCGGACCGCGCCGCCGCCCTTCTCGACGCCCACCACCAGGCGAAACCCGTCGTCCTGCCCACCGTGTGGGACGCCTGGTCGGCGAACGCCATGGTCGACGCCGGGTTCACCGCCCTGACCGTCGGCTCCCACCCACTCGCCGACTCCCTCGGCTTGGCGGACGGGGAGAACATGCGCCTCGAGGACGCGCTCGCAGGGATCGCCCGGATCACCGCCTCCGTCGACGTCCCCGTCAGCGCCGACCTCGAATCCGGCTATGACACGCCTGCACCCGATCTCATCGCCGGTCTCCTCGAGGCCGGTGCCGTCGGCGTCAACATCGAGGACACCGTCCACAGCGCCGGTCGTCTCCGCACCGCCGAGGAGCATGCCGAGTACATCGGCGACCTCCGCCGGGCCGCCGACGCCCAGCGCGTCCACGTCGTCATCAACGCCCGCACCGACGTCTTCAAGTCCCCAGAGGGATTCGACGACCCCACCGCCGAGGTGATCCGTCGCCTCCAGCTGTGCGCCGAGGCGGGTGCGGACTCCGTCTACCCCGTCGCGATGCCCGACACCGAGACCCTCAAGCGCGTCGTCGCCGAGGTGCCCCTACCGCTCAACGTCACCGCGAAGCCGGTCGACGGGGCGATTCCCGACGGACTCGGTCTCGCCCAGCTCACCGAGATCGGCGTCAAGCGCGTGTCCTTCGGCCCGCTGCTCCAGGCGGCCCTGCGCCCGCAGTTCGCCGAGGTCACGCGGGCCTGGCACTGATCCCCCACCTCGGCGACGGTGATCCGTCGCCACCCCAGAACGCACCGCCCCTTCAACCACCCGCAGCACCACAACGAGGAGATGCTATGCCTGAGAATGCACGCGAAGGTCAGCCCTGTTGGATCGACTACGTCTGTCAGGACTTCGACGGGATGAAGCGCTTCTATGAGGAGCTCTTCGGCTGGGAGATCGTCGACCAGGGTCCTGACTTCGGTCACTACCATATTGCCCGCAAGGACGGAGTCGACGTCGCCGGGTTCATGCGCGCGATGAACATGGACGGCACCCCGGAGCCGTCGATGCCGACCGCATGGTCGACGTATCTCAACACGAAGAACATTGACCACACCTTCAAGAAGGCCGTCAACGACGGCGCACACGAGGTCGTCGGGCCGATGGCGGTCGGACCGCTCGGGCAGATGGCCGTCGTCGTCGACCCCACGGGGGCACCGATCGGCATGTGGCAGGCGGATGAGTTCACCGGCTTCGAGACTCCGCTCGTTCCTGGTACGCCCGTGTGGTTCGAACTCATGACGACGAACTACGACGCCGCCTGCGAGTTCTACGTCGACGCCTTCGACTTCGAACTCATCGAGATGGAGGGCCAGGACATCAAGTACGCGACGAACGGCGGCAACGAGAAGGCAGTCGCCGGCATCTGCGACGCCAGCCAGTGGGTCTCGAACTCGTACTGGCGCACGTACTTCAACGTCGCCGACGTCGATGCCGCGACGGCGAAGATCGTCGAACTCGGCGGCAAGGTGCTCGACGGGCCCGAGGATTCGGAGTTCGGCCGCATCGCGACCGTCGCCGATCCCGAGGGCGCGACGTTCCAGCTGCACCAGGACCTCTGAGCGAGAAGCCCACAGCACTGGGCTCAGCGCACGCCACAGAGGGCTCAGTGCGCGGTGCTCCCGTTCACCCTCGCATCGCCAGGGCGAACGGGAGCACCGCGGCAGCACCGGCCAGTCGCAGCTGACGGGCGGCGATCGCCATCGTCCACCGGGAGACGATCTCGTCGTCGACGAGGAGGACCGCCTTGCCGGCGACCGCCTCGGCGACCTCAGGGGGAACGACGAACGCGTCATGGAGGTCTTTGACGCGGAAGGCACTGTTGACGTCGGGAGTGCCGTGGTCGTGGACCTGGAGCAGCTCACCGCCGTCGATCAGCCGTCCCGCCGAGGCGAGGTTCGCCGCGAGTGAGCGCACCGTGACCGGGCGCCGCGCGCTCGGGATCGACACGACGACCTCGGGGCGGACCGCCCAGTCCCATTCGCCGAGCACCTGCAGGCACCACTTCCCGATCTGCGACGGAACCTCGGCATCGGGAGCATCGGGGGCGAGGAACTCCCGCAGCACCTGCCCCTGGCCGAGATCGCTCAGGCGCGCGATGACGCGTCCCTCCTCGGCGAGCTCGTCGGCGGGAATCCGGCCCTTGAGGGAGACCCCGATGTTCGCCATCCCCGACGGCCACGTGCTCCGCGCTTCGATCGGCAGCCCGATCCGGTGGAGCGTCCCGGCCGCGTCCTGGCGGCTGGCTTCCGTGATCTCCGTCGACCACCACACCCCGGCGCAGTTGTCGCAGCGTCCGCACGGGCGCGGATCCGGGTCGTCGAGCTGGCGGATGAGGAACTCCATCCGACAGGCACCGGTCGACTCGTAGTCGAGCATCGCCTGCGCCTCGGCGCCGCGCACCTCGGCGACCTTCTCGTAGCGCTCCTGGTCATAGGTCCAGCCTCGGCCGGTGGAGACGTACCCGCCGCGGACCTTCTCGACGGCGTCCTCGACCTCGAGGGTCTTGAGCAGCAGCTGCAGTCGGGTCCGCTTCGTCCCCACGAGCGTCTCCAAGCGGGCGACGGACAGGGGGCCGTCCGCCTCGGCGAGGGCGGTGAGGACGGCGTTCGCATCGGACTGGCTCGGCATCGACGCGGTCGCGAAGTACTCCCAGATCTCCGTGTCCTCGGCCCCGGGCAGGAGGAGGACGTCGGCGGATTCGGTGGCGCGACCGGCGCGACCGACCTGCTGGTAGTAGGCGACGGCCGAGGAGGGCGCGCCGACATGGACGACGAATCCGAGGTCGGGTTTGTCGAATCCCATCCCCAGCGCCGAGGTGGCGATGAGCGCCTTGAGCCGGTTGTCCTTGAGCATCTGCTCGAGTTCGGCCCGCTCCTCTGCGTCCGTCCGCCCCGTGTAGGCGCGCACTTCGTGGCCTTGGTCGCGCAGGATCCGGGTGATGTCCTCGGCCGCGGAGACCGTGAGCGTGTAGACGATGCCCGATCCGGTGAAGTCGCCGAGGTGGGAGGCCAGCCACGCGATCCGCGCGCTGGGGTCGAGGCCGGGTTGGACGCCGAGGCGCAGGGAGTCGCGGGCGAGCTCCCCGCGGACGACGGTCGTGTCGTCACCGAGCTGTTCGGCGACGTCGGTGACGACGCGGGAGTTCGCCGTCGCCGTCGTCGCGAGCACAGGGGTGTCCCCGGGGAGCTCTGAGAGGATGTGGCCGATCCGTCGATAGTCGGGGCGGAAGTCGTGCCCCCAGTCGGAGATGCAGTGGGCTTCGTCGACGACGATGAGGCCGAGGAAGCGCATGAGCTGGGGCAGCACCTCGTCGCGGAACTGCGGGTTGTTCAGCCGTTCCGGGGAGATGAGGAGGACGTCGAGGCTGCCGGCGCGCAGTTCGTCGAGGACGTCGTCCCATTCGGTGACGTTCGAGGAATTCAGCGTCGCCGCCCGGACCCCGGCCCGCTCGGCGGCGGCGATCTGGTCGCGCATGAGGGCGAGCAGCGGGGAGATGATGAGACTCGGACCCCCGCCGGCGGCACGGAGGAGGCGGGTGGCGACGAAGTAGACGGCGGACTTGCCCCAGCCGGTGCGTTGGACGACGAGGACGCGCCTGCGGCCGACGACGAGGTCGCGGATCGCCTCGAGCTGACCGTCGCGGAACTCGGCGTTCGGGTTGCCCGTGAGTTCGGCGAGCACGGTCCGTGCGTCGGCGTCGAAGTCGGTGAGCAGGCTGTTCTCCGTCATGCGCCCAGTCTAGGCGGGGGCACTGACACGGCCCCCGCCTCGGCGCTTCCGGGCCGGGAACGCCGGACTTCGGGCGACGGGGGGACTCTCACCGGAGGGCGACGTTGACTCCGAGGGTGGCGAGGACTCCGAAGAGCACGCCCCAGAGGATGATCGAGATGATCTGCCAGACGGCGACGGTGTTGCGATTCGCTCCGAAGCTCACCATCGCCATCGACGTGATCTGCGAGGGCAGGACCGTCTGTCCGAGGAGGGAGACCCCGGGGACGCCGAACCTGTCGAACATCCGCTTGAGGCGCTGTCGCCTCGGCGAGGTCTCCTTCTCCCTGTTCTTCGTCGCCTTGTCGCGAAGGGCTCCGGCACCGTAGACGAACGCGAGCATCGAGATGACGTTGCCGATGACGGCGACGAGGATCGCGACGACCGGACCCAGTCCGATCGCGACCCCGATGACAGAACCGAAGTACGACTCGACGAACGGGATCGCCGAGACGATCATCACCCCCAGCCACTGCAGCCAGTCGGGGAACGAGTCGGCGAAGCTCTGGATGTTCTCGATCATGGTGAAGCTCCCATCTGTGCGGTTCCGCATCTGCGGCGCGGTCGGTCGAATCGTCTGTAGTACGCTGTACTAGTACACTGTACTATACATAGGATGAGCGGAGCGACGACGCCGTGGAGAGGAGAGCCGATGTCCCGACGCGATGAGATCATCGAGGCGGCGATCCGCCTCGCGGAGTCCGCTCCGCCTGGCGAGGCGAAACTGAGCGTGCGCACGATCGCCAAGGAGGCGGGCATCGGAGCCTCGACCCTGCGGCACTACTTCCCCACCCAGAACGCCCTCTACCAGGAGGTCGCACGGCGCTCGATGCAGACGGTCGTCCAGGACTTCGCGATCGCCGACTCGAGCATCGATCCCGTCGAGCGCCTCTACGAGGTCTGCGCGCAGTTCCTCATCAACGACGAACTCAGGGACATCCAGCTCGAGACGTGGTTCAAGATGCACCTCAACGCGCTCGGGCCCGATCCCCGCGAAGGGTCCCACGAACTCCTTCGATACGGCCACGAGATCACCTACGACAGCCTTCACCGCTGGCTGGGCATCCTCGCCGACGAAGGGCACATCGACCCCGCCGAGGTGGCCCCGAGTGCGACGCTCCTCTTCACCGCCATCGACGGCATGGCCCTGCACTCGATCATCACGCCCGAACGCATGACCGTCGAGACCGTCCATGACACCGTCAGGTGGACGATCGCCAAGATCCTCGACTGACGCTGTCCCCCGCCGAGGCGGGGCGGCCGTCGGCCGGTCATGCGTGGTCCACGATTGGTCGGATGCGGTTCCCCGCCGAGGCGACCGACCCCGCAACACATGTGGGGCGGCCCTCCCTCACCGCATGTGCGCGGCGGCCCTCGTGAGCGCCTCGGTGAGGCGGGAGAGCTTGTCCGAGGCGAGCTTCCAGTGGTGCCAGTAGAGGGGGACGTCGACGCTCGGATCCGCAGTGATCGGGACGAGTTCGGCGTCGATGTCGGCAAGCTGGAGGACGGGGATCATCCCCCAGCCGACGCCGGCGACGACGGCGGTCGCGAATTCGGTCGAGCTCGGCACGACCGACATCGGCGGCACCTGCCTGATGCCGTTGCGTTTGAGGAAGGCGAGCTGGAGGTCGTCGTCCCTGCCGAAGTTGACCATGGGCAGGGACGCGAGGTCCACCTCGGCGAAGGGACCTGACGACCCCTCGCGCTGCGTCCAGCCGTGCCTGTCGAGGAGTGCGGGAGCGGCGACGGCGACGTAGCGCATCGCGCCGAGTCGCTGGACGCGCGTGCCGTACGTGCGCGCCCCGGTCGAGGCGATCGCGCCGAGCACCTCACCGGAGGTGAGCAGCGGCATGACCTTGTCCTGGTCGGCGACATCGAGGCGGATGACGACATCGTCCCAGGCGGCCACCTCGGCGAAGACAGGACGGAACCACGTCGCCAGGGAATCGGCGTTGAGCCCGATCCGCAGCACTGTCGGCTCGCGCAGGACGCCGGGCGCCCGCGGGTCGGCGTCGGCGGCGATCCCGTGGAGGCGGTCCATGGCCTCGGATTCGAGGAGCTCGACCTGGCGGGCGTACCGGAGGACCGCGGTGCCCGCCTCGGTGACGGTGATGGGATTCGTCCGCCGGATGAGGACCTGGCCGAGGCGGGACTCGAGGGCCCGGATGCGCTGACTCGCCGCCGAGGGAGTGATCCGAAGGACGAATGCGGCCCCTTCGACGGTGCCTTCGTCGACGGCGGCGGCGAGGGCGCGGACATGCTCGATGTTCATGAAGCTATTCTGCATCAAGTGCAGATAAACTTGCTTTTCTTCACATGGAGAGCGTCCTAGTCTGGCATCATGCTCACCCATCTCCTCACCGGTCTCCTCGCGGGCTGGTCGCTCATCATCGCAGTCGGGCCGCAGAATGCGCTCGTGCTCCGACAGGGGATCCGGCGCGAGCACCTCGGCGCCGTGCTCACGATCTGCATCGTCGCCGACATCCTCCTCATCGGCGCCGGCGCGGTGGGGATCGGGGCGATCGTCCTCCTCGCCCCCTGGGCGCTCGAGGTCCTCCGGTGGCTCGGGGTCGCGTACCTGCTGTGGTTCGCGTTCACGAGCCTGCGCTCGGCGCGGAAGGCCGGTGGACTCAAGGCCGATGCCGAGGCGCGGAGTCTGCGCGGAGTCATCGCCACGACGCTCGCGCTGACGTTCCTCAACCCCGGCGTCTACCTCGACACCGTCGTCATGCTCGGCAATCTCGCCAACCAGCAGGGTCCCGGCGGGGTGCTGCCGTTCACTCTGGGCGCGATGCTCGGGTCGGTGACGTGGTTCCTCGGCATCGGGCTCGGCGCTCGGTCGGCCTCGACCCACCTCGCCCGTCCCCGGGTGTGGCAGGTCCTCGACGTCGTCATCGCCGTCGTCCTCGTCATCCTCGCCGTGCGGCTCGCACTCGGGTAGGGGCGGTGGTCCCTCGCCGTGCGGCTGGCGCTCGGGTAGGGGCGGGACCCCGCCGAGGTGGGATGGCGGCGCGGGGTCGCTCCCGAGGAGGATCCGGTGCGAATCGGCGTCGCTTTTCGAACCGGATCCGCCTCCGGAAGACACCTGCCGCTTTGCCAGCCGGGCGCCGAGGCGCCGAGGTGGGGGCCGTGTCAGTCCTCGACGCTAACCTCGGTGTCATGGATCCCCGAGTCGGTCTCCCCCTGCGGTCGGTCGCCGCCCATGCCCACTCCCCGCCGGACCTGCCGGCCTGGTTGGCGGCCATTCCCGCGGTGCGCGATCTGCTTGGCGGCTTCGAGTTCGAGGCGACGACTATCCTCGTCGGTGAGAACGGGTCGGGGAAGTCGACGATCATCGAGGCGATCGCGACGGCACTCGACCTCCCCCACGGCGGCGGCACCGCGTGGGAGGTGCGCGAGCACGCCGAGGAGGCTCCCGCGCTCACCGAGCATCTGCAGGTCGTCAAAGGCGCGACGACCAACCGCACCGGATTCTTCCTCCGCGCGGAGACGATGCACGAGAGCATGGCCCACCTCATGGAAATCGGCGCGATGCGCGGATACGAGATGGCGCGTCGGTCTCACGGAGAGATGTTCGTCGACCTGCTCACCGGCAGATTCACTGAATTCGGCCTGTGGATCCTCGACGAGCCCGAGAGCGCACTCTCCTTCACAGCGTCGCTCACCCTCCTGCAGCTCATCCGCGAGCGCGAACGCGCCGGGTTGCAAACGGTCATGGCGACACACTCCCCCGTGCTCGCGAGCGCCGAGGGGGCCCGCGTCGTCGAGCTCGGCGAGTGGGGAATCCGGGACTCGACGTGGGACGACCTCGACATGGTCGCCCATTGGCGGCGATTCCTCGACGACCCGCGGCGCTACACCCGATACTTCGACGAGGAGTGAGGTGTCACGGAACCGGGTGAGGCTGAGCCTGGCGACGGTTCCGCGCCGCCATGCGCCTAGAGCGACAGGCTCGGGTGGAGCTGCGTGAGCGTCACCATGCGCTTGCGGCTGCACACGAGCACGGTTGCGAGCAGACAGATCACCGTCATGAGCAGCAGCACTCCAGCCGCCTGCACGGCGATGAACAGGTCGCCGCCGGCGATGAGCGTGCGCAGACCGGTCACCGCGTACGTCATCGGCAGGAACGGCGAGATGATCTGGAAGATCTCCGGCGCGGTCTGCACCGGATAGGTGCCTCCCGCCGAGGCGATCTGGATCATCAGCAGGACGAGCGCGATGAGCCTGCCGACGCCTCCGAGTGCGGCCACGCACAGCTGATGGACCGAGTGGAAGCACGCGGCGACGAGGATGGAGAAGACGAGAGTCCCCAGCCACGCGCCGGCGGAGAAGTCGAGGGCGAACCAGAGCACTCCGTAGAGCACCGCGACCTGGGCGATGCCGAAGAGCAGTCCCGGCACGTATCCCGCCCACGCGATCCGGTTCGACTTCGCCGTCGAGGCGAGCGCACGGTAAGGGATGGCATTGAGCACCATATAGGTGATCATTCCGCCGATCCACAGGGCCAGCGAGATGAAGAAGGCGGCAAGTCCCTCCCCGTAGGTGCTCACGGCGTTGTTCTTCACCTTCTCCGCGTCGACGGGGACGGCGACGACGTCGGAGCGCTTCTCCCGATCGTCCTTGTCATACGTCGGGATCTGCTTGACGCCCTCGGCGAGTTTGTCGGAGAGCTCACCCGAGCCCTCGTCGAGCTTGCCCGCGCCCTCATCGAGGTCAGTGGCCCCCTTGGCCAGCTGCGATGAGCCGTCCTTGAGCTGGCCGACGCCGTCCTTCGCCTTCGCCGTGCCGTCCTTGAGGGCGACGGCACCGTCATGGAGGTCGCCTGCGCCCTTCGCGAGGTCGTTCGCGCCCTTGTCGAGCTTGACCAGTCCTGAGTGGAGGTCGTTCGCCCCGTCGGCGACCTGCTGGGCGCCGTCGTCGAGCTGACCGATCTTCTTGTCGGCCTCGCGGATCTTGTCCATGACATCGTCGACGGCGTTCTTGACCGGCTTCTCGAGTCCCCGCACTTCGTCGGCGGCCTTCGAGGCCCGCTCATGCGCCGAGTCGAGGTCGTCACCGAGGGCACCGACCTCCTCGGCGAGCTTCTCGACGTTCGGGTCGTCCGGGTAGTCCCTCTGCAGCTGTTCGATCCGATCGTCGACGCTGCCGCTGACCTTCGAGTGCGCGGAGTCGAGGTCCTCTTCGGCCTGGTCGAGCTTCGGCCGTGCGCTCTCAGTGAGGTCATCGGCCTTCTTCTTCAGGCTCTCGGCCTTGTCGGTCGCGCCATCGGCGACGTCGCGCAGCTGCCCGGTGCCCTCGGCGACCTGACCGGCTCCCTTCGCGAGCTTCTTCGCACCGGATTCGGCATCGCCGGTGCCCTTCGCGAGCGTGTCCGCGCCGGTCGCGAGGTCACCGCTGCCCTTGGCGAGCTTCCCTGCCCCGTCGTCGAGGTCGCCGATGCCCTTCTGCAGATCCCCGACGCCCTTGTCGAGGTCGTGGGCGCCCTTTGCGAGCTTGCCCGAACCGTCATGGAGTTCGACGGCACCGTCGTGGAGGTCGGAGGCGCCGTCGGCTGCCTTCTGAATCGACGAGTGGATGTCATTGAAGCCGACGTAGACCTGGGAGACGTACTCCGAGGTCGTCGTCTCGTTGAGACCCGCCTTGATCTCGGCGAGCACGGTGCCGGAGAGCTGTCCGACGATGAAGCTGTGCGCATCGTCGGTGCGCAGCTCGAGCCCCGCCTGCTCGGGATCGTCGCCGCCGGTGGAGACGAGGCGCTTGGAGAAGTTCGAGGGGATCTCGAGGATCGCGAAGTACTTGCCCTCGGCGAGGCCGTCCTTGGCCTCCTGCGCGGACGTCTCCTGCCAGTCGAAGCCGCCCTCGCCCTTCGGGGTGATCTTGTCGACGAGTTCGTCGCCGGCATTGAGCCGCTCGCCATCGGAGTTCGGCTTCTCGGCGCCGGTGTCCTCGTTGACCACGGCCGCCTGCAGGCGGTCGAGGTGGTTGGTGGGGTCCCAGTTCGAGGCGAGGTAGAGGCCGCCGTAGATCGCGGGGATGACGGCGACGACGATCATCGCCAGGCGCGTGATCGTGTGTCGTTTGAACCGTGTGAGCTCGAGCCATGGAAGAGAGAACATCGAAGAATCACCTTCAAGAGAATCCGTGTGCCGTCGGTGCTTCGCGGATCCGAGTCCGCGACGGCGGAGGTGCTAAGGGGTCAGGTTGAGTTCGGTCACCGAGGTGGGGTGCACCTCGGTCGAGAGCTGGTCGAAGGCGAGGTCGATCTCCGCGGAGTCCTCGCAGGTGACGATGAGCGTGAGCGGCTTCTCGGGGTCGCGGTTGCGGCGCAGCTCCTGGTAGATGAGGAGAGCCGCCCACGCCCGGGCACGATCCTCGCGCTCGCGCAGGAAGTCGATGTTGTCAACGACGATCACCGGGGCCTGCGCCAGGGAGGCGAGTCCGAACTCGAGGAGGAACTTCTGGAGCTCGCTGAGCTCGGAGACGAACGTGTCGCCGTCGTCGTCGACGAGGAAGTCCGCGCTCTTGGCGTCGCTGGAGGTGAACGTGTCGGCGGGGAGGCGGCCGATCACCTCGGTGGCGGAGTCGAAGGTCTCCTTGATGAGGTCGATGACCTCTCGCAGGGACTTCTTCGATACCCACGGCTTGTACCAGGGCTGGAGCATGATGAGGCGCTCGGCGATGTGCTGGGCGACGGTGAAGTCGTTCTCGAGATCGGTCAGGCCGGCGACGTGGCCGATCGAGACCTTCCCGCGCACGGCTCTCGCCTGCTTGCGGATGTCGAGGTCGAAGACGAAGCCCTCGCCCTCGTCGACGCGCATCCGTCCGGCGATCGAAAGGAGCAGCGAGGTCTTGCCCGAGCCGGCCGCACCGCGGATGATCGCGAGCGACCCGGGTGGGACGACGAGGTCGATGTCGGAGAAGACGGGTCCGCGCTTGCCCGACATCCCCCAGTCGTGCAGGCGCACGGCCGCAGTGCCGGTGTCCGTCTCCTCGGCGAGCGTGTGCGAATCGCTCTGCATGTCTGTGCTCCCTCACCTCTCCGCGGGCGCTGGTCCGACTCCCCTGCCGCACCGCCGGTCCGTGATGCGGCTCTGCCGTCGTGGTCGGTCTCTTCTGCGGTCGGCCGCTGTTGCGGCCTGGCTCCGTTGTGGCTGGTCACTTACTCTCGGCCACCCGGACGGGCGGCCGACTGTCGCGAACGCTCGGATCCGCGTCCCGCCGTTCCGGCCTCCGCCCCCAGTGCTCCGCGGATGCCGTTCCGGTCATCTGCACATTACGGCAAACATGGGGCCTTGACGCGGCTGCGGCTCGAAATCGTCAAGTTACTCATAGGTAACTATACGACGCGAGTCTGAGAATCGACCCGGAATCGACGCAGATGTCTCCAATCCCACATTGCCGCCTCGACACTCGCACCGCCGCCTCCGCACAGACGCCGCACGCAGCCAGTGAGGCGGCCTCTCCGTCGGCGCGGAAACGCATCCCACACCCGCAGCGCTTCGTCGCACCGGTGCCAGCGGAGGACGTGACGCTGCGGGGGTGGCGTGCGAAGCGGCAAGGATGATTCGGCGCTACCGGTGCGTCGTGACGCGAAGGGTGCGGCGTGCCGCGAACGGCGCACGATGACGCGAGGGGCGTGGCGCGGCTCGAACGGCTTGCCGTGGTCCAAAGGTCGTGACGCGAGGGGTCCGATGGCAGGCCGCCGGTGCTTCGTGAGACGAGCCGCCACCGCACCCGGGGCAGACGACAGACGACCGGCCTCCGCGGAAGTCTCCGCGGAGGCCGGTTGTCGCCGCGCAGTCAGCGACGGATCGCGACTGCGTCAGCCTGGAGCTCAGACGTCGAAGCGACGGCCCTCCGGCTTCGAGGGCATGAGCATGAGGGCGAGCACGATGAGGCCGCCGACGCCGGGGATGAAGGTGAGGAACCAGAACGGTCCGGCGAGGTTCGCGTCGTGGAGTCGGCGCCAGCTGATGGCCAGCGTCGGCACGAGCAGGGCGAGCATGACGATGATCATGAGGATGCCGCCGATGAGCGCGAGTGTCGCACCGCCGGCCGAGGGCTCCGCGGTCGGCGTGCCGTAGGGCGAGTACGACGACGATGCCGCCGTGGCCGTCACCATCGAGATGCCGATGACGTAGAGGACGGTCGGCACGAGCATGAGGAGCGCCGTGAAGAGGTAGGCGAACCAGTACTCGCTGCGGGACGCGCGTCCGGAGAAGACGGAGAACTTCTTGAAGAAGCGGCGCACGGCCTGGCCGAAGGTCGCACCGTAGAGGGGACGGGAGAGGTCATCGGGGCTCTTGGCGCCGTCGAGGTCCGAGCTCAGCGGGCTTCCGGAACCGTATGCGCTGTTCGCGTCGTAAGTCATGATGGCTTCCTGGTTGAGGGGTGGGCCGCACGGTTCGGGATCGATCCGCGCGGTCTCTGCGAACACCATTCTTGCACCTGGCACTCAGGATGAGCACAAGGAAGTGTTCCGAATCTGCCACAGCAGACCACCGCCGTCGTCGGCCGCAGACGGATTCGGCCCCCGAGAGTCTCCTCTCGAGAGCCGAAGTCCCAGGTCAGACCGTGAACGCGGGAGCGCGCCCCGTCCGCCGACGCAGGTTCAGGCATCGCCTCCGGTGAGAGCGTAAGCCTCGTCGACCGGTGATTCCTCGAGGTGTCCGTCGATGCGCCTCAGCGCCTTCCATCCGAAGGCGATGACGAGGATCGCCAGCACCACGGAGGCGGCACCGAAGAGGTAGGGCGCTCCTGCCCCGATGCTCTCCGAGACCGTGCCTGCCACGATCGGCGCCATCGCTCCGCCGATGAATCGCACGCCCGAATACGCACCTGATGCGACCGGTCGCGGCAGCTCGCTGACCTCCATCGCCGATTCCGTGAACACGGTGTTGAGGAGGCCGAGCACGAGGCCGGCGGCGACGACGCAGATGATGAGCCCGACGAACGAGGTCACGAGGAAGCACATGGCGACCAGTAGCGCCGCCATGACGACGAGCACCATGATGAGAGTCGCGCGCCGCTTGAAGTGCCGGGTGAGCACCGGTGCGCCGAACACCGAGGTGATCGCGAGGCAGATTCCCCAGCCGAAGAAGACGTAGCCGAGTCCCATCGCTCCGAAGTTCTCGACGCCCATCCGCTCAGCCGCCGCCTCGACCGGGAAGGGGCTGTAGGCGAGGAGGATGAAGAACGCGAAGTTGTAGAGCAGAGACGAGATCGCGATGACGAGGATCCCGGGATGGGCAAGGGCGCGGAACGTGGCGCTGAGATGAACCGGTGCCGCATCGTCCTTGATCGCCGACCCCTCCGACTTCGGGTTCGGCAGGAGCACGATGATCGCGATGAGTCCGATGGCCATGAGCGCCGTGGTGCCGAAGAACGGGCCGCGCCATGAGATGCCGCCGAGCAGGCCGCCGATGAGCGGACCGGTCGCGATCCCCAGTCCGAGAGCCGCCTCGTAGAGGATGATCGCCTTGTCCGCGCCGCCGGCGGCTGCGCCGACGACAGCCGCCAGAGCCGTCGACAGGAACAGGGCGTTGCCGAGTCCCCATCCGGCCCGGAAGCCGATGATCTGGTCGACGCTGCCGGAGAGGCCGGCGAGTGCCGAGAACGCGATGATGAGCACGAGCCCGATGATGAGAGTGGTCTTCGTCCCGATGCGGGAGGAGGCGAAGCTCGTGAAGAACATGACCCCGCCGGTGATGAGCAGGTAGCTCGTGAACAGCAGCATCGACTGCGCCGGCGTCGCGTTGAGCTCACGGGAGATCGCGGGGAGGATCGGGTCGACGAGCCCGATGCCCATGAAGGCGATGACGCAGGCGAAGATCACCGCCCACACCGCCTTCGGCTGCCGCAGTATCGACGCCGTCTCGCTGTCCTGCTTGGTTTCGTTCGTCGCGCTCATCGTTTCGCCCGTTCGTCCTTTCGTTCGGTGTTCGCTGTCTGGTCGATGGAGGATCGGAGAGCCGTCCGCCCGTCCGCCTGCACGTGCGTGCGGCGTCATTCGTGGGACTCCCCCGCCGAGGCGGCTCTGGAGTCCGGGTCCCCCGCCGAGGCGGTTCCCGGGTCCGGATTCCCCGCCGAGGCGCTACCCGGGTCCGGTCCGACAGGGTCGTCGGCCTCACCCCCGCCGTCGGCCTCGGCGGAGTCGTCGGTGCCCACGGGGTGCTCGTTGCGGAGGTAGTCGCCGACGAGCTCGAGGGCCCGATAGACGCTCATGCGCTCCTCGGCGGTGAGCGACTCGAAGTAGGGGACCATCTGATCGGTCATGATCTGACGGTTCGTCGCCAGGCGTGTCCGTCCCGCCTCGGTGAGCGAGAACTGAGACGCCCGCCTGTCCGTGTCACTCGCCTCACGCACGACGAGCCCTTCGCTCTCCAACCGTCCGAGGAGCTTCGTCGCGGCCGGCTGCGAGGACAGGTAGCCCTGCGCGAAGTGACCGACCCGCACGGGCTGATACTGCTCGACGACGGCGAGGGCTCGCAGGGTGACGAGCTCGCTCTCGTTGCCGATGAGCCGTCGGAACGCCCTGGTCAGCCGCGAGGAGACGACGACCAGTCCGCGGACGATCTTCTCCGGATCCACATCTTCCATAACTCGTTTATATACCTTGGTTATGTAACTATGCAACCGCGTACCACGCACGGTCCCGGCTCGCCCCCTCTCCCCGCACCCACCTCACCCAGCACCCGCCTCGGCGGGGACATCGGCCACATGACGGACATCACAGACGTCGCGGGCCCCGGCGTGCTAGCCTGATCGCAACATGTTCCGGGGACGGTGAAATTCCGTGCCGGCGGTGACAGTCCGCGACCCGAGCGCAGCAGTGCGATCGGCCGACTCGGTGGAATTCCGAGACCGACAGTAAAAGTCTGGATGGGAGGAACAGGACGACCGCGGTCGTCGTGTCCGTGCGTGAGAGCGCTCGAGACCGACACCCGTGATCGGCGACCACGCTCCTCCCTCCCGGCCAAGGCTCGGGAGGTTTTCTTATGGGCGCACCGCCCACCGATGACGCGGCGATGGCCGCTGCGCTCACGGCCGCACGCGACGGCCGCCGCGGAGCCAATCCCCTCGTGGGAGCGACCATCCGCGCAGCCGACGGACGAACGGTGACCGGTCGCCACCTCGGCGCGGGGACCGCTCACGCCGAGGTCGACGCGATCGCCGCCGCCCGGGGCGCGGGCCTCGATCTCACGACGTCGACGCTCTTCGTCACCCTCGAACCCTGCTCGCACACGGGCCGGACCGGACCGTGCACGGAGGCGATCCGCGACGCCGGGATCCCCGAGGTCGTCTTCGCCCTCCCCGACACGACGGAGGTCGGTGGCGGCGGGCAGATCCTCGCCGAGGCGGGGGTCCGGGTCCGCTCGGGACTGCGAGCCGAGGAATCGGCTGAGCTCAACGCCCGCTGGCACCGCGCCACCGCCGAGCGCCGTCCCTTCGTCACGGCGAAGATCGCGCAGAGCCTCGACGGGAAGGTCGCGGCCGCGGACCGGACGAGTCAGTGGATCACCTCGGCGGCCTCGCGCATCCATGCCCACAGTCTGCGCGGCGAGGTCGACGCGATCCTCATTGGCACCGGCACGGTCAGCGATGACGATCCGCGCCTGAGCGCGCGCGGTGAGGACGGGGAGCTCCTCGACTCCCAACCCGTGCCCGTCGTCCTCGGCTTCAGCGACCTGCCCGCAGGCTCGACGCTGGCAGCCAATCCCGCGACCGTGCACCTGCGCACCCACGACGTCGCCGCTGCCCTGCGCGAGCTCCACGACCGCGGTGTCCGCCACCTCCTCGTCGAGGGCGGGCCGCGTGTGCTCGGAGCCTTCTTCGCCGCCGACGCCGTCGACGAGGTGCTCTGCTATCAGGCTCCCGTCCTCCTCGGTCCCGGCCTGCCGAGCATCGCCGGCCTCGACATCGCGACCCTCGCCGAGGCGGTCGGCCTCGTCCCCGACGACACCGACATCCCCGCGGTCGCCCGGCTCGGCCCCGACGTCCTCCTCCACTTCACGACGGGAGGCCGATGAGCCTCCTCGCCCCCATCACCATCGACCCACCTCACGCACAGGAGGCATCAGTGTTCACCGGAATCATCGAAGGACTCGGCACCGTCGTTGACGTGGCGCGCCACGAGGACTCGGCCGTCCTCACGATCGACGCCGGCGACGTCGTCGCCGACCTCGGCCCCGGCGGATCGCTCGCCGTCGACGGCGTCTGCCTCACCTCGATCGTCGAGGACGAGAACGGCACGGCCGCCGAGACCGGCCGCTTCGTCGCCGAGGTCATGGGTGAGACCCTGCGGCTGACCGGCCTCGGCGCCCTGACCCCCGGTGACCCCGTCAACCTCGAACGGTGCACCGTCGCCGGCGGTCGCCTCGACGGCCATGTCGTCCAAGGCCACGTCGACGGCCTCGGTGAGGTCATCGCGCGCACCGACCACGCGGAGTGGACGACCCTGCGGATCGGGATCCCCGCCCGGCTCGCCCCGTTCACCGCGGTCAAGGGCTCGATCGCCCTCAACGGCGTCTCCCTCACCCTCACCGCCGTCTCGGAGCCCAGCCTCGCCGAGGCGTGGGTCGAGGTCGGCCTCATCCCCGCGACGCTCACACACACGACCTTCGGCGGCATCCGCACTGGCGACCCCGTCAACGTCGAGGTCGACGTCATCGCCAAGTACACCGCCCGGCTGCTTTCGTTCGCCCCGGCGACAGCACCCACCACCGACCGAGGAGTCGATCATGACTGAGACCTCACCGACCACCGCTGCGGCTCAGGCCGCAGGGCCATCGCCGCGCACCGGGAGCGTGCGAAACACCGGGGGCGCTCCGGGCGCAGGCGGCGCTCCGGGCGCCGGACTCCTCGACACGATCCCCGAGGCGGTCGCCGCGATCGCAGCGGGCCGTCCGATCGTTGTCGTCGACGATGAGGACCGGGAGAATGAAGGCGACCTCATCATCGCCGCCGAGTTCGCCGACTCAGCGACGATGGGCTTCATCGTCCGCCACAGCTCGGGCGTCGTCTGCGCACCGATGACCGCTGCCCGCGCCGAGGCGCTGCGCCTGCCGCCCATGGTCACCGACAACGAGGATCCCAAGGGCACGGCCTACACGATCAGCTGCGACGCCGTCGGCGTGACCACCGGCATCAGCGCCGAGGAGCGGGCGCTCACCGGGCGAGTGCTCGCCGCCGCCGACCCGGACCCGGAGACGATCTCCCGCCCCGGTCACGTGTTCCCTCTCATCGCGAAGGACGGCGGTGTGCGCGAACGTCCCGGCCACACCGAGGCCGGAGTCGAGTTCGCGCGCCTCGCCGGCGCCCGCCCGGTGTCGATGATCGCCGAGGTCGTCCACGACGACGGGTCGATGATGCGCTTCGACGCCCTGCGGAGGTTCGCGACCGACAACGGGCTCGTCATGGTCTCGATCGAACAGCTCATCGACCACCTCGGCGAGGTCGAGGCGAAGGAGAGCGATGGCGCGGCGGACGATCTTCCGCTCGCGGACGCCGCCCTCACCGGGGCCCCGGCCATGCTGCGGCCCGCGGAGATGCTCGCCGCAGACGCGTCCGACGAGGTGCCGCTGCCGACGAGGTACGGCAGCTTCACGGCCCGCGCGTTCACCGTCGACGGTCAGGACCACCTCGGCGTGTACACGGGTCTGGACGACGATCAGGCTCCCCTCGTGCGGGTCCATTCGGAGTGCATGACCGGGGACGTCTTCGGTTCGCATCGCTGCGACTGCGGGGAGCAGCTCGATCTGGCGATGCGCACGATCGCCGAGGAGGGCGGCGCCGTCGTCTACCTCACCGGCCACGAGGGCCGCGGGATCGGGCTGAGCAACAAGATCCGCGCGTACGCGCTCCAGGACTCCGGCCTCGACACCGTCGATGCGAACCTGCGCCTGGGCCTCAGCGACGACGCCCGCGACTACCGGGCGGCAGCGGCGATCCTCACGTCGATGGGCCTGACGCGGATCCGCCTGCTCACGAACAATCCCACGAAGACCCAGGCGCTCGAGGCGCTCGGGATCACCGTCGAGGAGGTTGTGCCGCTCGAGATCCCAGCACGGCCAGAGAACGCGAAGTACCTCGCGACGAAGCAGACGCGGATGCACCACGCCCTGCATCTGGCCGGCTGAACGCGACCGCCCGGGCTCCCCGCACCGCGCGGGGCGGGCGGGCGGACGCGACCGGCAGGCGGACGCTTCCGGCTGAACCACCCGACCATCACACGCACACCCACACTCACAGAGGAGACTCACCCATGGCGCACTCCGGCGCACCCGACATCACCGTGACCGCAGGTGACTTCACCGTCGCGATCATCGCCGCCTCCTGGCACACCGAGGTCATGGACGGCCTCATCGCAGGTGCCGAGCGCGCTGCTGCCGACGCCGGCGCGCAGACGACGCTCATCCGCGTGCCCGGCAGCTTCGAACTCGCGGTCGCCGCGGCCCGGGTCGCGAAGCACTTCGATGCCGTCGTCGCGCTCGGCGTCGTCATCCGCGGGGGCACACCCCACTTCGACTATGTGTGCTCGGCCGCCACCGACGGCCTCAACCGCGTCGCCCTCGACTCCGGCAAGCCTGTCGGGTTCGGCGTGCTCACCTGCGACAACGATGAGCAGGCCCGCGACCGCGCAGGACTCCCGGGCTCACGCGAAGACAAGGGCCACGAGGCGATGACCGCGGCCCTGGCGACCGCCTCGGCGCTGAAGGACTACCCGCTGGGCTGAGGGTCCGCGCGGCGAGGGGCCGTCCGCGCCGCGGCGAGGCGGCGAGGGGCGGCGAGGCGGCGAGGGGAACAGACAGAGTCGAGGACGCTCAGTGTCGATTCGTGCCGCAGAAATCGACACTCAGCGTCCTCGACTCGCGGGCTCGCGGGCGCTCCGCACCCAGGCCACGCTCGCCCCGGCTCAGAAGAGCTGGCGGACGTTGGTCCTCGCGAGGTCGATGAGCTCGTCGCCCTTGCCCGAGAGCACGGTGCGGATCGCGTAGAGCGCGAAGCCCTTGGCCTGCTCGACGGTGATCGACGGCGGCATCGAGAGCTCCTGGCGCTCGGTGGTGACGTCGAGGACCGCGGGCCCGTCGTGGTTGAGGAACTCGGTGACGACCGCTGGCAGGTCCTTCGACTTCTCGACGCGGTAGCCCTTGATGCCGACCGCCTCGGCGATCGTCGCGAAGTTCGGGTTCTCGAGGTCGGTGCCGAAGGTGACGAACCCGGCGGCCTTCATCTCGAGTTCGACGAAGTTGAGCGAGGAGTTGTTGTAGACGACGACCTTGACGGGCAGGTCGTTCTGGGTGAGTGTGATGAGTTCGCCGAGCAGCATCGCGAGCCCACCGTCGCCGGCGAGCGCGATGACCTGACGGCCCGGATAGGCGGCCTGCGCACCGACGCTCTGGGACAGGGCGTTGGCCATCGACCCGTGGCTGAAGGAGCCGATGAGGCGGCGCCTGCCGTTCATCGTCAGGTACCGCGCCGCCCATACGACTGGTGAGCCGACATCGGGGATGAAGACCGCGTCGTCGGTGGCCGCCTCGTCGATGAGCTTCGTCAGGTACTGCGGGTGGATGGTCCGCTTCGACGGGGTCGCGAGCTCATCGAGCTCCTTGCGGGTCTTCGCGTAGTGCTTCGTCGCGGTCTTGAGGAACGAGCTGCTGCGTCCGGTCCGGATGAGCGGGAGCAGGGCGTTGACCGTATCGGCGACGGTGCCGGTCAGCGCGATGTCGACCTTCGTCCGCTTGCCGATCTGGGATCCGCGCACATCGACCTGGATGACGGTCGCCTCGTCGGGATAGAACTGCTGATAGGGCAGGTCGGTGCCGAGCATGAGGAGGGTGTCGCACGATTTCAGCGCATGGTAGCCCGAGGAGAACCCGAGCAGGCCGGTCATGCCGACGTCGAAGGGGTTGTCGTACTCGACGAACTCCTTGCCCCGCATCGAATGGACGATCGGAGCCTGAAGGGCGTCGGCGATAGCGATGAGTTCGGGATGGGCGCCCTCGGTGCCGGCACCGGCGAGGATCGTCACCTTCCTGCTGCTGTTCAGCGCTGCCGCGGCGTCCTCGATGAGGGTCTCAGCCGGGATGACGCGGGAGGGATAGAAGGAGATCTCCTCCGCCTCGGCGTCGATGTCGGCGAGACCGACGTCGCCGGGGATGACGAGCACGGCCACGCCGCGCTTCTCGATCGCCTCGCGCATCGCGATGCGCAGGAGGCGGGGCATCTGCGAGGGGTGGGCGACGTGCTCGGCGTAGACGCTGCACTCCCGGAAGATCTCCGTCGGGTGGGTCTCCTGGAAGTAGTTCGACCCGATCTCCTCGCTGGGGATGTGCGCGGCGATCGCGAGCACTGGCACCCGGGAGCGCTGGGCGTCGTAGAGGCCGTTGATGAGGTGGAGGTTGCCGGGTCCGCAGCTGCCGGCGCACACGGCGAGCTCGCCGGTCAGCGCCGCTTCACCGCTGGCAGCGAATGCCGCGCCCTCTTCGTGGCGGACGTGGACCCATTCGAGTTCGGGGTTGACCCGCAGGGCGTCGGTGAATCCGTTGAGCGAGTCCCCGGGGATCCCATAGACTCGCTTGACCCCGCTCGCGACGAGCGTGTCGACGATGTTCCTGGCGACGGTGGGCATGGTGCTCCTTCGGTTGGGACACGGCCACCGGAGCCCTGGTCTGCGCCCCGGTGTGAGGCATGGACTGCTGGTGCCAGTCTAGACCTCGCTCTGCGGCAGGGAGAGTTCCGTCGGTCACACCGCGCCAGCGGCAAGGTTTATTGCCACCGCTGTGCTGGGTTCGAGGTGTGAGAGAGGGGCCGCCGCGGCGAGGTGGGAATGCGTGCCCGCCGAGGTGGGGCTGACTCCCCCGTTCCGCCGAGGCCGTCAGGGGCGTTATCCCGCCGAGGCTGTCAGGCGCTCATCGTGTGCGCCTCGCGCTCGGCGATCGACTGCTTCTCGTCCCGGTTGATGATCGCGAGGAACACGACCGCGATGAGGCAGAGCGCGATGAGGAGCGCGAAGGTGAGGTTCCATCCGAAGTGATGGACGACGAGTCCCACCCCGCTCGAGGCCATCGTCGCCCCGAGGACGTACCCGAAGAGTCCGGTGAACCCGGCCGCCGTTCCGGCGACGTGCCGCGGGGAGAGGTCGAGGGCCTGGAGTCCGATGAGCATGACCGGGCCGTAGATGAGGCCGCCGATGACCGTCACCGTCGCCAATGGGATCCACAGGGGTGCATCGGCAGGGGCCAGCCAGTACACTGCGGTCGCGGCGGCGACTGCGAGCATGAACACGATGCCCGTGATCGAGCGGTTGCCGCGGAGGACCCTGTCGGAGAGCCACCCGCAGAGGATCGTGCCGACGATGCCCGCGAGTTCGAACAGCGAGAAGCCGGCGATGCCTCCGGTGAGGCTGGCATTGCGAACTTCGGAGAGATAGACCGGCGTCCAGGTGAGGATGCCGTAGCGCAGCGCGTAGACACAGACGTTGGCCAGGGCGAGGAGGACCATCGTCCGGTTGCGCAGCACGTACTTCTCGATCGTCTGCCACGTGCTCAGGGATTCGCGCTCCTCGGCGTCGGCCTCGACCTTCGCCGGGTCGTCCCGGTACTCCTCGATCGGCGGCAGGCCCTGCGATTCCGGGGTGTCGCGGATCATGAGGAAGGCGAAGAGCGCGACGACGAGGGCGACGAGCGCCGGCAGCCAGAACACAGAACGCCAGTCGTCGCCGGTGAGCTGGAGCCCGAGAGCGGCGAGGACGCCGACGAAGAATCCGCCGACGTTGTGGGCGACATTCCAGATCGAGGTCTTGATGCCGCGCTCGCTCGTGGAGAACCAGTGCACGAGGACGCGCCCGCTGGGAGGCCACCCCATGCCCTGCACCCAGCCGTTGACGAACATGACGATCGCGAACACCGCGATCGATGACGACAGCCAGGGCACCCAGGCGATGAGGAGGTTCGCCACCGCCGAGAGAGCGAGGCCGATCGGGAGGAAGAGGCGGGCATTGGAGCGGTCGGAGACGATCGCGGAGAAGAACTTCGAGAACCCGTAGGCGATGAGCGCGGCATTGGCGATGATCCCCAGCCCGACGGAGTTCATCCGGCCCTCGTCGATGAGCAGGCTGCCCACCAGCGGCACGTTGTTGCGGATGAGGTAGAAGCCCGCATAGCCGACGAAGATCCCCATGAACACCTGCGCCCGGAGGCGAGGATAGCGGCGGGCGACCTCGTTCTCAGAAAGCCGCGGTGCCGGGCTCGGCGCCGCCAGCCACCCCAGACCAGATCCCAGTCGCGCGCCCACGGATTCCCCTTCTATTCATGAACAAGACACCTCATGTTCACAGGAAGTTCAGAGGAATTCAAACGCGGCTCGACGGGCCCTCGCCGAGGCGGTGCTCAGACCTGCCCGCGCGCGAAGTAGTCGGCGACCTCGGGGTCGAGAGGCGGAACGGGCAGCGCCGATCCGCCCTTTCGCAGGGAAGCGGTCGCCTGACAGCCGACGGCGACGGCTTCCCGGGCCGCCACGGGTGAGGTCTCCGTGGGTCCGCCCTCGCGGGCGAAGCGGAGGAACTCGGCGATGAGGAGCGGGTCCGCGCCCCCGTGCCCGCCGTCGCCGCCGGAGACGACGACCGTCTCGTCCGGGGGTGCCGAGCCGTAGTGCCGACGGTCCCAGATGCCGATTTCGTCGCCGTCACCGTCGCCGAAGTTCTCGATCCGGCCGCGGGTGCCGATGACCGTGTAGTTGCGCCAGTAGTCGGGAGTGAAGTGACACTGTTCGTAGCTCGCCAGCGCCCCGCTGCGCAGGGTCATGTTCACCTGCGAGATGTCCTCGACGTCGATGGTCTCGTTGAGCCCTGTCTGCTCCTCCGGGGGCCAGGTGCCGAGGTCGAACCAGTCCCCCATCCGCTTGTCGGAGTTGTCGGCGCGATCGCCGACGTCCCCGTAGACCGTGAGCGCGCCCATCGCCGCCGTGACACGGGTGTACGAACCGGCCAGCCAGTGGATGACGTCGATGTCGTGGGCGCCCTTCTGCAGGAGCAGTCCCGTCGACTTCCGCCTGTCCGCGTGCCAGTCCTTGAAGTAGTAGTCGCCGCCGTGGCCGACGAAATGGCGGCACCACACCGCTTTGACCTCGCCGATCCGTCCGGAGTCGATGATGTCCTTCATCGTCCGCATCGCCGGCATGTGCCGCATGTTGTGGCCGACGTAGAGGCGCGCGCGGTTCCTCGCGGCGGCGGTGAGGATCGCGTCGGCGTCCTCGATCGTCGTCGCCAGCGGCTTCTCGCAGAAGGTCGGGATCCCCGCCTCGAGGCAGGCGATCGCGACCGGAGCGTGCGCGTGATCGGGGGTGAGGACGAGGACGGCGTCGAGTCCGGCGGAGAGGACGTCGCCGAGGTCGTCGGTGATCGCAGCCGTGGGGATCCGGTCTGCGGCGTCTCTGCGACCGCGTTCGCTGATGTCACAGATGATCGTCACCTCGTGTCCGTCCGCGGGCGAGTGCGCGTAGCGCCACAGTCCCGCTCGCAGCCCGAATCCGACGATGCCGATCTTCATGGTGGAGCTCATTCTGGGGTGTCCTTCTTCGTGGTCGGGGAGAGCGCTGCGGGCACCTCGGAGGCGAAGTGGCACATCGCCGTGTGAGAGGCGGGGCGGTCGCCGTCCGCGGCGTGCGGGCGGTCACTGTCCGCAGCGGCGGCGCTGTCTGCGGCGTGCGGGCGCGCACTGTCCGCCGCGTCTGTGGGGGCAGCGGCTGGTTCCCCTGCGGGTCGGGCATCGCCCCCGTGCAAAGAAGCGATGGTCACCGGCTCCGGGACGGATGTCGCACAGATCTCGGCGGCCATCCAGCACCGGGTGCGGAACCGGCAGCCGGTCGGCGGGTCGATCGGCGAGGGCGGATCGCCGCTGAGGACGATGTGCTCGCGCTCGATGCCGGTGGGCGTCCGCAGCTCCGGGGCCGCTGAGAGCAGCGCCCCGGTGTAGGGGTGCGCGGTGCGCGTGTAGACCTCTTCTGTGGGACCGCTTTCGGCGATCCGGCCGAGGTACATGGTGATGACCCGATCGGACATGTGCTCGACGATCTGCAGGTCGTGGGCGATGAAGAGGTAGCTCATCCCGAACTCCTCCTGGAGATCGGCGAGAAGGTTGACGATCTGGGCCCGCACGGAGACATCGAGCGCGGACACCGCTTCGTCGCAGACGAGCAGGCGGGGTTCGAGTGCGATCCCCCGAGCGATGCCGATGCGCTGCTGCTGCCCGCCCGAGAACTGGTGCGGCAGCCGGTCGGCGTGGTCGGGGTTGAGGCCGACGAGTTCGAGCAGCTCCCCGACCTTGGCCCGTCGCTTCCCCGGCGGCAGCAGGTCGCGGTGGATCTCGAAGGGTTCGCCGACGATCTTCGCGACGCTCTTGCGCGGGTCGAGCGAGCTCGAGGGGTCCTGGAAGATGAGCTGGATGTTGCGACGCATCTCCTTCCACGCCGACTTGGACAGCCCTGTGACGTCCTCACCCGAGAAGAGCACCTGACCCTCGCTCGGCGACTCGAGACCGGAGACGATGCGGGCGAGCGTCGACTTGCCGCAGCCGGATTCGCCGATGACGCCGAGGGTCTCCGCGTCTCCGATGGTCAGGCTGACATCGTCGAGGGCGCTGACGATCCGGTGCCGCCCGATCGGCAGAGGGCGTTTGAGCTTGTACGTCCGGGAGACGTGGCGCAGCTCGATCAGCGGCGTGGACCCGGCCGGCTCGGCCACCGAGCCGCCCAGCACCTCCCGAGTGCGCGCCGACGGGCCCAGCGCAGGGGAGGTCAGTGAAGTCGTCGTCACAGGGAAGCCACCCTCTCGCTCAGCCAGCATGCGCTGGTTCTGTCAGGTCCGGTCGGCAGGCGCTGGGGAAGCTGTGCGCACTTCTCCGTCGCGAACTCGCATCGCGGGGCGAAGGCGCACCCGCCGGGCAGGTTGAGCAGGTCCGGCGGCGCACCCGGGATCGCAGGGATCCTCTCCCCCTTGACCACCTCGGCGCCCATCGACCGGGCGAGACCCCTGGTGTACGGATGCGCCGGGGAGGCGAGCACCTCGGCGGTGGGACCCGATTCGACGACCCGCCCACCGTACATGACGATGAGATCGTCGGTGACCTCGCGCACGACGTTGATGTCGTGGGTGATGAGGACGAGGCTCATGCTCCGCGCCTCCTGCTGCTCGCGGAGCAGGTCGAGGATCTGCGCCTGGACGGTGACGTCGAGCGCCGTCGTCGGCTCGTCGGCGATGAGGACGTCGGGGTCGAGGGCGAGCGCCATGGCGATGACGATGCGCTGGCGCATCCCGCCGGAGAACTGGTGGGGGAAGTCCCTTGCCCTGGCCTCGGGGTCGGGGATGCGCACACGGCGCATCATCTCAACCGCCGCGGCCTTCGCCGCCGACCGGCCCATGCCGCGGTGGACGCGGTAGAGCTCCGCGATCTGCCGACCGACCGGATGGACCGGGTTGAGCGCGGAGAGCGCATCCTGGAAGACCATGCTCAGCGACGAGCCGATGATCCGGCGTCGGCGCCGCTCCGGCATCCCGATGAGCTCCTCCTCGCCGAGGCGGACGGACCCGGAGCGGATCCGCGCGGGTGGAGTGGGCAACAGTCCCATGACCGCCGAGGCGGTCACCGACTTCCCCGACCCTGACTCGCCGAGGATGCCGAGCGCTCTGCCCGAGGGGACGCGGAAATCGACGGAGTCGACCGCACGCACGGTGCCGCGGGGAGTCGCGAACTCGACGACGAGGTCGGTGACGGTGAGGTCGGGAGACGGTGTGCCGGTCATCGGTTCGCTCCGTTCGGGTCGAGCTCGTCGCGCAGAGCCTCGCCGAAGAGGACGAAGGCGAGCACGGTCACGGACAGGAACACGGCGGGGAAGATGAGGAGATGGGGCACCGTGGAGACGTACTCGCGGGCGACGGAGAGCTGAAGGCCCCACGACACCGACGGCGGGGTGAGTCCGATGCCGATGAACGTCAGCCCCGCCTCGGCGCCGATGGCCCCGCCGATCCCCAGCGTCTGGAGGACGAGGAGCGGGGTGAGCGAGTTGGGGACGATGTGGGAGAAGATCAGCCGCGAGTCGCTGCTGCCGAGGACCCGGGTGGCCTGGACGAACTCACGGTCCCTGATCGCAAGGACCGAGGAGCGCATGAACCGCACTCCGCCGGGCCACGCGAAGAGAGCGAGGGCGAAGGCGACGGTGAGGATGGATCGTTCGGGGAAGAGCTGGAGGATGACGATCGCGGCGAGGATGAAGGGCAGGCCGAAGGCGATGTCGCAGACGCGGGAGATGATCGCGTCGACCCAGCCGCCATAGAATCCGGCGATCGCGCCGAGGATCGCTGAGATGACGAACGAGGCGATCGAGACGAGGAGGCCGACGACGATCGAGGCCCGCGCGCCGTAGATGACGTTGGTGTAGTAGTCGCACCCCTGCGGGTCGTAGCCGAACCAGTGATCGCTGCTCGGCGGCAGGTTGCTGTTGAGGATGTCGCAGCCCTCGAGCGGTCCGGGTCCGAAGCCGGTGAAGAGCTGCGGGACGGCGGCCATGACGATCATGACGAGCACGAGGCTCGCGGAGAGGATGAGGCGCGGGCGTCGGAGCAGGGAACGGAGGCGGTGGCGCTTGGGCGGGGTCTGGGTCGAGACCGGGGCGGACTCGGTCAGCTGCTGGGTCATACTCTCACCCTCGGATCGATGATGCCGTACATGAGGTCGACGAGGAGGTTGAAGACGAGGTAGGCGATGACGAGGAATGTCGCGATGCCGACGACGACCGTGCCCTCCTTGTTGTTGATGGCGTCGACCATGAGCTGGCCGATGCCGGGGATGTTGAAGATCGCTTCGATGATCACCGTGCCCCCGAGCATTCCGGCGAGGCTGAGACCGAGATACGTCGAGACGGGGATCATCGTGTTGCGCAGGGCGTGGCCCCAGATCTGGCGCTGCGGGCTCAGCCCCTTCGCCATGGCCGTGCGCATGTAGCCGGCGCGCAGGACCTCGACGAGGCTGGTGCGGGTGAGCCGGGCGAGGCCCGCGGAGGCTTCGACGGCCATGACGAGGGCCGGGAGGATGAACGCCATCGGCCAGCCGGCTCCGATGCCCGCTGGGTCGACCCAGTTGAGCTTGACCCCGAAGAGGGTCTGCGCGCCGAGGGCGACGACGAAGCCGGGAACGCCGATGAAGAAGACCGTGAAGAAGAGCGCGAAGTGGTCAGCGGGACGGTTGTATTTGAGCCCCGAGTAGATCCCGATGAGCAGTCCGATCACGAGCTTGAGCGCCCACGCTGTGAGGCCGAGCTGCAGAGTCACCGGCAGGCGCTCGGCGATGAGACCGGCGACGGGACGACCGAAGAGATCGATGCCGAGGTCGCCGCGCAGCAGACCGAGCATGTACTGCCCGTACTGGACGAGGAACGGGTCGTTGAGGTGGTAGGCCTCGCGGATCTGCTGGACCGTCGCCGCGGGCAGTGGGCGCGACCCGGTGACGGCGGCGATCGGGTCGCCGGGCATCGCGAAGGTGAGAGCGTAGATGATGAAGGTCGCGCCGATGACCACGGGGATCATCTGGAGCACGCGACGGATCGTGTAGGCGACCATCATGCCCCCAGACGCGCGTCACCGCTCACGTGGGCGAGCGGATCCTCGAGGACCTTTGCCACCATCGAACTCGCCGCGTAGTGCGTAAGACTCATGAGGTGGCCATTGGAGACGACGACCCGCTCGGAGGCGGCCTCCCCAAGGACGGACTCCCGACCGACTCCGGTGCGGATCTCCTCGAAGTGGTCGGCCACCTCGGCGGGGGAACCGGCGATGACGAGCCGACCGGGGTCGTCGAGGTCGAAGAGCGCGGCCGCCGTGCAGCTGATGGCGCGGTTGCGTTCGCTCAGCAGCGCCGAGGCGGTGGCATCCCCGGTGTCCGCGAGCCTGACGAGGAGGTCGAGGTAGGAGATGTCGGTCAGTCCTGCCGTGTGTGCCTGCCGGACGAGGGCATCGTCGCTGGCGGCGGCCGCGAAGCAGCCGGTGCGACCGCACTCGCAGACCACGGTGGATCCGGGCACCGTGAGGTGGGAGATGATTCCGGCCCGTCGGCTCGCGCCGTGGCGGATGGCTCCCTGCCGCACGCTGATGCAGCCGACGTCCGAGGCGACGACGAGGAGGAGGAAGTCGTCGGTGACCCGACCGACACCGTAGAGCAGCTCCCACTGGGCGGCGGCGCGGACATTGTGATCGAAGACGATCGGCCCGCTGAGCGCGGCACGGAACGGTGAGATCGCATCGAGATCGCGCCACCCGGCGCTCGGGTGGTCGAGGACGACGCCTTCTCCCACGTCGACCTGCCCGCCGGTCGCGATCCCGGTGCCGAGCAGTTCACCCGGTTCCCTGTCGGCGGTGAGTCGCTCGGCCGCCGTGACGACCTTCGCGATCGCTTCAGGACCGGGAAGGTCTCCGTGCGGCACGAGTTCGGAGACCTTCTCCGTGCCGTCGAGACCCATGATCGTCAGACCCGTGACCTGCGGGCCGAGATGGATGCCGAGCACCGCACGGCGGTCCGGATCGACTGCCAAGGGCACCCGCGGACGCCCCATGCTGCCGGACTTCGACACCAGTCCTCGGAGGAATCCGTGGTCGATGAGTTCACCGGTGAGATTCGTGACCGTTGGAGCGGAGAGTCCGACGCTCTTCGCCACTTCCGATCGGGAGAGCCCGGGATTGTGGAGGAGGTGGCGCAGGATGAGTCCTGTGTTGCGCTGTTTGAGGCCGATGAGCGGCTCCCTCGTCTCGTGATCAGCAGGCATAGCCGGCCCGGTAGAACTGGATGTCGCCCTGGACTTCGTTCGTCGCCGCGCACTGCGAGCGCAGCCCGTAGTCCTTGGGGATGAAGAGGGGCACGGCCGGCATGTCCTCGAGGATGAGCGCCTCCGCCTGTGTGAACAGCTCGTTGCGCTTGGCCTCGTCCTGCTCGCCCCTGGCCTGTTCGAGGAGCTCATCGACCTTCGGATTGCTGTACTGGGTCGCCTGGTTGCCGTCACCGCCGGTCTGGTACTGGCTGAGGAACTGGTCGGGGCTCTTGTACGTCCACCCCCACAGACCGTAGACGGCACCTTCGAGCTTGCCGGTGTTGCGCTTCTCCGAGAGCTCAGTGGGCAGAACCGGGTCGAGCTTGACCTCGATGCCGAGGTTGTCCTGGATCTGACGGGCGATCGCCTGGATGAGCTGGTCGCTTCCACCGCTGGCATAGGAGATCTGCAGGGTGCCGGTGAATCCTGACTTCTCGAGCAGCTGCTTGGCCTTCGCAGGGTCGAAGGTGCACGATTCGCAGGCACCCTCCTGATAGGCCTCGAGGCTCGGCGACAGCAGCGAATCCGAGGGCATCCCCTGCCCTTTGAGCAGTGCGTCGACGGTCTTCTTGCGGTCGATCGACAGAGACACGGCCTTGCGGAAGTCGGGGTTCCTCAGCTCCTCGATGTATTCGGGGAACTGCAGGGAATCCTGTTTGCTTCCGGTCTGCACCTCGTAGATCGCGTCCTCGCCGACGTCGGTCTTCGCCTTCTCGACGATCTGCGGGGTGGAGTTGCGCATCATGTCGAGGTTGCCCGCCGTGAAGTCCGTGTAGGCGGCGTCGATGCCGGTGTAGATCTTCGCGACGAGGGACTCCGCTCCTCCGGAGAAGGCCTCTCCACCGGGGAACTCCTTCCACTTCTCAAGGTCGACCTGGACCCCGTGATCCCATGACGTGAACTTGTAGGGACCGTTGCCGATCGGGTTCTTCTCGTACTCTTCAGGGTTGTCGAACGCGGCCTGCGGCAGCGGACAGAGCGGGTTGGTCGACAGAAGCATCGGGAAGTCGGCGTTGGGGGCGTTGAGCGTGACTTCGATCGTCTTGTCGTCGGGAGCTCTCACTCCTGAGAGCTCCTTCGTCTTCGGTTCTCCCTCGGCGGGATTGAGATCGGAGTAGCCCTCGAAGGTGGTGAAGGAGCCGTTGCCCTGCCAGGCGTTCGGGCCGTAGGCGGTCTTGTTCCACGCATCGACGAACGAAGCGGACGTCACCGGGGTGCCGTCCTGGAAGGTCCACCCGTCCTTGAGCTTGATCGTCCAGTTCTTCGCATCCTTGGATTCGACGGACTCGGCGACGAGCGGTTCGTACTCCTGGTTCTCGACATTCATCTCCATGAGGTTCGCGCACAATGCCATGCCGATCTGCGAGCCCGGTTCCTTCTGGGGCAGAATCGATTTCGGCTCGGAGGTGTTGAACGACAGGCTTCCATCGCCCTCCGGGGTCGAGGATGAGGAGCCCGAGGAGCAGCCGGAGGCGAGGAGGACCGCCGAGGCGGCCAGGGCGGAAAGGGTGAGCAGGTGACGCTTCGTCTTCATTGACGTGTCCTTCGTTCCGTTCGTCGGTGAACTGCGGAGGTCGGACCGGGCGGTTCCGGTCAGCGTGATGGTGAGTACGGGGAATTCCAGGTATCCCGACTCCCCTGTGGCGGCTGTCACAGCCGCATGGTTAGTTAGTTTATCTATTGAAAAAACAAAGTCAACAGGCGCGGCGGGGAAAGATCGGTTCGCTGGCGGTGACGGTGAGCGGGCCGGTCAGGTCACCGGCGTCTCGGCTCGCGCACCTTCACCGTGGCTGCCGTCGCCGGTCTCCCACACCATCGTCGAGGCCAGGGTCTTCTGCCGGCTCGGGTTCTCGATCGAGGTCGCAGCACCGACGTAGGGTTCGATCGTCTGGAGCAGCTTCTGCGGGGTCGCGAGCACCATGTGGAAGCCGAATTCGAGGAAGACGTCGAGCGCCATCCGCGTGTACCGGGCATCGGCCTTGTCGAAGGCCTCGTCGAGGATGATCGTGCCGTACTTCGAGATCGCCTCGTCGGGGTCGGCGAGCTGGTAGCGCAGGGCGGCGGCGAGGCAGAAGATGACGAGCTTCTGCTGCTGTCCGCCGGACATCGCCGCTCCCGAGTCGTAAGTCGCGTGCGCGCGGCCGTGGTCGTCGATCTCCTCGGCGAGGAAGCTCACGTGCAGTCGGGTGTCGAGGCACTGGGTCCGCCATACCCGATCGACGTGCTCGCTCGAGGCGAAGCGGCGCATCACCTCGGCGAGGGTCGCGTACCTCTCTTCCGCAGTCTCGCTGTCGTCTTCGTTCCAGCCGCCGCCGACGATCCGGCGGAGGTCGGCGATGAAGGCGTTGACGGTCTCGCTGCGGCGGGTCTTGACCTTGAGCCGGAGGTAGCGGCCTTCGTCGAATCGGGAGCGCAGGAGGGAGGAGTTGATCGGGGCGACCCGGTCCTCGATCTCGTGCGAGGCGGCGTAGATCTCGTTGAGGAGCTCCCCGATGAGGTCGCGGGAGCGCTCGCGCAGGAGGTCGCGAAACCGGTTCTCGTGGTCGGGCAGACCGTGGGCTTCGATCTCGTCGAGCATGACGAGGTAGTCGTGGCGGTCAGCGACCTCGGCCGTGAGCTGGACGGCCACCGACGGCCAGGCCGCCTTGAACTCCGCGGCCAACCGGGTCACGGCCTGACCGGCCTCGCTCGCCGCCGCCTGCGCGCGGTCCTTCTCTGCCTGCAGGGTCTGGGACACCTGCTGGCCCGCCTCGGCGAGGGTCTCCCGGCCGATGCTGCCCTCGACCTTCCCGAAGCGGGCATCGAGGGCGTCGGCGAGGGCGGGGTCGACCTCGAGGATGCGGCCGGCGTCGATGTCCTCGGTGAGGCGGTCGATGTCGGCACGCAGGTCGCTGATCTGCTCGTTCGCCCGCCGCAGCGCATAGTCGGCGTCACGGGTCTGCGCCTCGGCGGACTCTTTGGCCGCACGGGCCCGACGTTCGGCGCCGATCGCCTGCTGGAGGTCGCCGTCGGCGGCCTCGAGGTCGCTCAGCTGCTTCTCGAGCGCCGTGATCGCCGCCTCGGCGCCGGCAGTGTCGATGTCACGCCACGACTGTTCGCGGATGCCGGCGAGGATGCCCTTGCGGCGGTTGGCCAGGGCGGTCTCCGCGGTCGCGGCGCGGACGATCTCCTCGGCTGCAGCCAGCTCCGTCTGCGCGTCGCGGAGGGAGTCGATGAGCGCGTCGAGCTTGGCGTCCCGGTTGCCGAGCACCCAGTTGCTGCGGTCGTCGATGCGGCGCCGGTCGTCCTTCTCGTATCGGGTGCGTGAGGACTTGATCTGACCGGCCAGGGTGACGGCGCGGGCGTAGTCGTCGAGGTCGTCCGGACGGTCGACGCAGGCGACGTCGAAGCGTTCGGACAGGGCCGAGCGGACCCATTCGCCGAATCCCGATTCGGCGACGTCGATCTTGTTGACCAGGGACTTCTCGCTGCTCGCGGGTCGCGGCTTGGGAGCCTTGGCCGGGATCTCCTCGAAGACGAGACGTCCCCTGACCCGGTGGGCGTCGACCCAGGAGCGGACGGCGCCGAGGTTCTCCTGCCGGACGAGGACGGTGAGCGCGAAGGGTCGGAGCACGCGTTCGATCGCTCCCGTCCACTGCGCGTGGGCGGGGTCGACTTCGATGAGCTCGGCGGCGAACGGCAGCGCCTTCTCGCTCAGGCCGGTGCCCTCGGCGAGTTCGCGGCGGATCTCGAGGAGGCTGCCGGGCACGGTCGACCCGGACTTCCGCAGCGAGTCGATCTCGGCCTCGAGGTCCCTGACCCGACGGCGTGCCGTCGAGAAGCGGTCGTGATCGGCGTGGCTGGGTCCGCTCTCGGAGTCGTCGTCGAGGGCGGCGGCGATCTGCTCCTGGAGTGCGGCGAACTCGGCCGCCGAGGTGGGTGCGTGGTCGATGCCCGCCTGTTCGAGTCGGCGTTCGAGGCCGGCCCAGCGGTCGGCGACGGCGCGCCGTTCGGTCTCGGCGGTGGCGATGCGCTGCTGGAGGTGCTCGGCTTCGGCGCCGCCGAGTTCGAGGGTGGCCCGGCGGGCGAGGTCGTAGTCGTCGACGGCGGTGTCGTAGTCGCGTTTGGCGCGATCGGCGGCAACCTCGAGTTCGACGAGGTCGCGGCTGCGGGCGCTCAGCTCGGTGCGCAGGACGTCGAGCTCGCGGCGCTTCTGGAACGGCAGGAGGGCGTCGTTGAGGGCGACGGCCTGGGCTTCGGCCTCGTGGGCCGAGTCGTAGCGTGTCGCGGCGTCGCGCAGCTGGAGGAGGTGGTCGCGTTGGCGACGGAGTTCGACGACGTGGTCGTGGGCGTCCTTGAGGTCACCGAATTCGCTCACCGCCGTGTCGGCGAGGGCGAAGGTGTTGGGGACCTCGAGCATGTGGTCGCGGAAGAGTCGGTCGAGGCTGTCGAGGCTCTTCGCCGACTGCGTCTTGTGGAGCAGCTGGAGGGCGGCATCGCTGGCCATGCCGAAGACCTTGCGCATCCGGGCGTAGAACTTCGCGTGCATGCCGTTCGAGGTGATGACCGCCTCGGGGTGATCGGCCTTGAGTCTGCGGGTCTCGAGTCCGGTGCGCGCGTACTGCTGGAGGTCGGCGAGGTCGAGGCCGGCGCGTTCGAGCAGGCACACGTCGGCGAGGTCGGCCGCGGTCGTGCTCGATCCCTTGAGGAAGAAGAGCCGGGCCAGGGTGAGCGGACGGTCGGAGCCGTTGTCGTAGCGCAGCACGATGCCGCTCCACGTGGCACGGGGCCGCAGGTACTTGCTCACCACTCGGTCCTCGTCGGAGTCCGCGGTCCGCGTCCAGGCCCCGCGGACGTAGCTGACGAGGCTGCGCTGGTCGACGCGGCTGCCGGCGGTCTGGGCGGCGACGTTGAAGCGCAGCCACTTGTCGGGGGTGAGGACGGCGGCGATGCCGTCGAGGAGGGAGGACTTCCCGGAGCCGGAGGGTCCAGTGATGAGATGGCCGCGGTGGGAGACGGGGATCCGGTGGATGTCGGAGTCGAAGGTGCCCCAGTTCGCGATCTGGATCTCCGAGAGCCGCCACTGGCTGCCGACGTCGGGCCGGTGCGCCCCGCGGGCGCGGGCCTGGTCGGCGATGAGGGCGGCGTCGAGCGGGAAGAGGGCCTCGGTCATGCGTCGACCTTTCCGTGGGCGACATTCGTGGCGGGGTCGCCGGTGCCTGCGTTCCGGGTGTCAGCGACCGCCTCGGCGGGGTCATCGGTATCTGTGTCGGCGGTGCCGGCCTCCCCGGTGCCGGCGATGCGTTCGTAGACGTCGATGAGCTCGCGGACGCGGTCCTCGTCGATGAGGAACCTCACCATCGGCGAGATCTCGAAGCGGTCGTCGCCGACCTTGTGGAGGACGCGCAGGCGGTTGCTCATCCGTCCCCACGCGCCGTTGAGGTTGCGCTGGAAGGTCGACTCGTCGCCGGTGCGGTAGATCGCGAGGCGCTCGTAGACCTCGTCGCGGTCGACGATGACCCGGCGTTCTCCGGGGGCGGCGAGGAGGAGCTGGCGCAGGACGAGGAGCATCGCGGTGTCGAGGAAGGTCAGGCGTTCGCTGCGCACGGCGGCCGGGACGTCGAGTTCGTCGGTGACGACCTTGCGGGTGAAGGCGAACTCGTCGACCTTGTCGATGACAAGGTCGAGGAAGAGCTCGTGGAGGCGGGAACGGACGAGGGCCTCGTCGGTGACGAGGGCGGACCACAGCTGCGGGCTCTGCGTGCCCGAGACGTAGGGGCCCTTGAGGAGTTCGAGGAGGACTCGGCGGGTGTTCTCACCGAGCGTTCCCGTGTCCCCGGTCCACAGTCCGTCGGGGCTGTCGGTCGCCTGCCGGTCGGCGTCGAGGCGGGTGTCGGGGGTGTCTGTCATAGTCGGATGCCTTCGGTGAAACGGTGGCGGCGGATGATGGCGTGGCGGTCGACGCCGTCGACGCCGGACCAGGTGATCCTCTCCCTGGCCTCGGGATCGACGGTGCCGTAGGTGCTCGCGAGCGAGAGAAGGCCGACGACGCTGGCCAGGCCCTGCGTGGCCGGGTAGGTCTCGAGCACCTCGGCGACGGTGACCGAGTCGGTCCCGGCGATGGCGCGGTTGATGTTGTCGGTGAGCTCGGCGAAGTCGATCTCGGACTCGCGGGCGATGGCGATGAGCTCGGCGAAGTCGACGTCGGCCTCCCCCGCCTCGGCGAGTTCGTCTCCGGCGTCGAACTCGGCGGGATCGTGGAGGATGACCTCGCCGAGGCTGCCGAGGGGAACGCTCGAGAGCTCGAGTTCGACGCCGACGTCGTCGTAGGGCCGCCGCACGGCGGCGACCGGGGCGGCGGTGGCGAGCGCGTCCTGGAGGAGGGAGCGCATGACGCGGTCGCGTTGGAATTCGTGGGAGTGGACGTAGCGACGCAGGCCGCGGGCGAATTCGGTGAGGATGTCGGAGACCTCGCGGGAGCCGTCCTTCATCTGCCGCATCAGGGTGCGCAGGGACCGGCGGGTCTCGGGGGTGAGGGCTGCGGAGAAGTCGCGGTCGAGGATCGCTGCGATGTCCTCGTCGAAGGCCGCTGCCTGCTCGGGGTCGCGGACGAGGGCGGAGAATGCGGCGAACGTCCGACCTTCGTCGGAGGATTCGATGAGGTCGACGCCGCGGAAGACCTCGTCGAGGACCTTCGACTGGGAGTCCTCGGCGGAGAGGATCGAGAGCCGCAGGTCCTGGTTGAGCTCTTCGAACCGGGCGCGCACGCGCGCGAAGTCGGCGGGCATGCCCTGGGCCTGCTGGAGGATGTCGGCGACGCGCTCGTTGGCGCGGCGCCGGTCGAGCACGATCGAGCGGGGGTCGCCGCGGCGGACGCGGGCGATCTCGGCGTCGATGCGGTCGCGTTCGGCGTGGAGCGCGGCGAGTCGGCGGGCGCTGTCGGGGTCGGTGTCGATCGCGAGCTGCCGCACCGCCTGGGCGAGGCTGACCAGCCGGGATTCGGTCGCCGTCTGCGGTGGGGTGCGCAGCTGTTCGAGCATCCGGATCGCATCGAAGCCCGCGGCGGAGAGCTCGTAGGTCTCCCCGCGCGCCGAGGTGGCCGGCCGCCGCACGAGGATGCCCGCGCGCCGCCAGTCGTCGCAGTAGGCCTTCGCGGTGCGGGTGCCGAGCGGGAAGTGGTCGCGCAGATCCTCGAGGTCGGAGTCGATGCTCTCATGGAGGTCCTCGGTGATCATACGCGTGCCCGGCCGGCCGAGGTGGGCATCGAGGGTCACTGCCATCACGGGAAGGTGGTCGGCCCGGAGCATGCGCAGAGTCTCATCGGACTCGAGCAGTCGCTTGTAGGCGAGTGCGGAACTCAGGGCAGACATGACCTCCATTGTCCGGGCCGCCGCGAATGCACGCCAATCCGGGGTCCCAGATCACAGGTCCCACATCTCAGTCCTGGTTTCGCCCTCCGAAGGTCATCGGATCGACCGGGCGGTCCCTGACCGGCAGCTTCGCCACCACCAGGCAATAGGACTCGAGGACGAGGTCGTGGAGAAGGTCGGCGTCGAAGTTCGACTCCGTCTCGCCCTGTTCGCTGGTCTCGCCCTGTTCGCCGGGATCGCCTCGTCCGGCGACGGTGATCCAATGCTTCTTGCTCATGTGGTATCCGGGTGCGATCTCCGCATAGGCGTCACGGAGGACCTCACCGTCGAGAGGGTCGATCTTGAGATTGATGCTCGGCACGCCCCGCAGCTCGTACTGCATCATGAACATCTTCCCCCGCACCTTGTATACGGCGTACTCGGGTCCGAACGGGTGGTCGACGACGACGGACGGGTACTGCATCGCCTGCTCGTGGGCGAGCCTGAGCACGGTGTCCGGATCCATGTGTGGATGCTAACAGCGGGGACTGACACAGCATCCCGATCTCCTCCGTCACCTCGCTAGACTCGGGGTCATGCCTGATACGCCACTCCATCTGCTCGTCGCCGCGCTCGGCGGAACCATCGCCTCGACCGCCGACGGCAGCGGTGGGGTCGCTCCGGCGCTCAGCGGAGCCGAGATCGCCGCAGCCGCTGGTCTCGACCGGATCTGGCCTGACCTCCAGGCCGACTTCACCCAGGTCGCCCAGGTCTCGAGTGCGAACGTCACCCTCGACATGCTCCACGATGTCGTCGACCTCGCGCGGCGGACCGACGCGGACGGCATCGTGCTCACCCAGGGCACGGACACCCTCGAGGAGTCGGCCTTCGCGCTCTCACTGCTCAATGACTCGGGCACGCCGATCGCCGTGACCGGAGCGATGCGCAATCCGACGCTGCCCGGCGCCGACGGCCCCGCCAACGTCCGCGCCGCCGCGCTCACCGCGCTCTCGCCGTCGGCTCGGCACCTGCCGGCCACCCTCGTCTTCAACGACGAGATCCACGATCCGCATCATGTCCGCAAGGCGCACGTGTCCTCGACGGCGGCCTTCTCCTCGGGTCCGGTGCTCGGCGCCATCGGGTGGATCAGTGAGGACGTCGTCCGTCTCCCCCACGCGCCGCACCCTCGCACGGCGGCCTCGCCGTTCGCAGGACTCCCCCGACCCGACGCGTTCGCGGCGGTCGCCCTCGCCGAGGTGGGACTGGGGGAACCGGCGGAGACGTTCGACCGCCTCGGTGAGGCAGGCTTCGCCGGCCTCGTCCTCGCCGGAGTCGGCGGCGGACACGTCCCCGAGGATCTTGTGCCCGCGGTCCTCCGCCTCGGCGAGCAGATGCCGGTCATCCTCGCCTCCCGACCTGGGTCGGGAGCGAGCCTGACCCGCACGTACGGTTACGTCGGCGGGGAGATCGGCCTGCTCGAGGGCGGGCTCATCCCGGCCGGGATCCTCGATGCGAGGAAGGCGCGGATCGCGCTGACCCTCGCGCTGAGTTACGGCCTCGACCCCGCCGAGGTGTTCGCCCGCTTCCGGTGAGACGGTTCAGTCGGAGAGCAGAGCCGCAATCGTCGACCTGAGCTGCGGAACGCGATCGTTGACGGCTGACCAAACGATCGCATAGTCGATCTCACCGTACTGATGAGCGATGACGTTTCTCATAGCGATGATCCGGTGGATGTCTGCGATCAATGCAGCCGTTTCGGGATCTGCACTGCGCACCCGATTGAGCGCCTCACCCAGCACTTCGAGCTGCCGCTCGACCGCAGACCGGATGAGCAGACTGTGCGTGAACTCGCTTTCATCGACGCCATCGACAAAACTGCCGATGGCATCGATCGCTTCGCGGGCATCCCACAGCCAGGCAGAGGTTTCACGCCGCATAGAGTTCCTGCGCGCCGCTCAGGGCTGATTCGCGGAAGTAGGGATTCTTCAGTGCTCGGCCGACCACCAGCTCCACCTCCCGGTCGAAGAGAGCTGAGAGATCTTCGAGCAGACCGAAATAATCATCGAACATGCTGTCACGCCCAGGAACGAAATCCACGATGAAGTCGAGGTCGCTCGACTCTGGATCGAACCGGTCGGAGACTGCGGAGCCGAAGACGCGCAATCGCTCGACTCCGCGAGCTGCGCAGATCCGCGCAATCGCGGCTTCGTCGAATCTGATTGCCGGTTCCATAGTCTCAGTCTCCCATTCGCGGCCGAACGAGTACACACCTCGATATCTCCGGCCGAATCCGGGCTCCCAACACAATGTCCACGCCGTTCGTCGAGATCGCAGCAGACAACCCGCCCCGTGTCCGGGACGGCTCCATAGCCGTCCCGGACCCCGTGACTAACGCTGGCTCTGCTCGCCGACGGCGACGACCATCTTCCCGAAGTTCCCGCCGGTGAGGAGTTCGTTGAAGTACTCCGGTGCACGATCGAGACCTGTGCGGATGTCCTCGCGGTAGCGAATCTTTCCTTCCTGGATCCACGAGCGCATGTCGGACAGGAACTGCTCGCCCAGGCGGTCGACGAACTCGCTCTGGATGAAGCCGCGCACCGTGAGCGACTGCCGCAGGATCGTCGACATGAGCAGTCCCGTGCGGTCGGGTCCGGGCGGCAGTTCGGTGAGGTTGTAGCTCGAGACGAGACCACACACGGGCACACGGGCGAACGTGTTGAGCAGCGGCAGGACCGCTTCGAAGACCTTACCGCCGACGTTCTCGAAGTAGACGTCGATGCCTTCGGGAACCGCCTCGGCGAGCTCCTGCCTGAAGTTCGGGGAGCGGTGGTCGAGGGCGACGTCGAACCCGAGCTCCTTGAGGTGGGCGACCTTGTCCGGCCCACCGGCGATGCCGACGGCCCGCGCCCCGACGATCTTCGCGATCTGCCCGACGACCGAGCCGACCGGACCGGTCGCCGCGGCGACGACGACGGTCTCACCCGGCTTGGGCATGCCGATCTCGAGCAGCCCTGCGTACGCGGTGAACCCCGGCATCCCGAGCACACCGAGCGCCGTGCTCACGGGCGCGATCTCCGGGTCGATGCGGCGCAGCTGCGAGGCGTCCTCGATGGAGTACTCCTGCCAACCGCCGTAGCCGAGGACGATGTCACCGGGAGAGAACTCCGGAGATCGCGACTCGACGACCTCGGACACCGTCGCTCCGACCATCACCTCGCCGATCTCCGTCGGCCGCGCGTAGGACTTCGCGTCCGACATCCTCCCCCGCATGTACGGATCGAGGGAAAGGTAGAGAGTGCGCAGGAGAACCTGCCCCTCACCCGGGGATTCGACGGGGACCTCGTCGTGGAGGAAGTTCTCAGCCGTCGGCATCCCCACGGGACGCGAGTTGAGGCGGATACGGTGATTCGTGGCCATAGCGATGTCCTCTCAGCGGTGGTCCGGTCTTACGTAACAACCCGCGGGTATGCGTCGATGTTCCCGCTGACCTGGAGAAATTGTGTCCGCCGAGGTGGTCGGGCCGAGCCGCGGCTTCTCCCCCGTTCCGGACCGCGGCTTCTCCCCCGGTTCGAACCCGGCGAGGTCGCGGGCGACGCCGGCCCACCGGGGATCGAACGCCCATCGGTGGTCCTCGAGCCGGTCGAGGACGAGGCTGCCGTTGCCGCGGACGATGTCCGACCATTCGGGCGGCCAGTAGCCGTACTGCGCGGCCGCGGCGATCTCGTGGACGTCCTTGAAGACGGCTCCGCGCGCATTGAGACGGCCACCGGGGAGGTGCAGCGGCTCCTCGGCGACGGGGAAGGTGATGTCGAGGATGAGATCGCTGGTGAACACCGCCTCGGCGGTGCGCAGGTGGGTGCTCTCGAGGTTGATGTACCACTCGATCCGGACGGGATCGGCGGACGGGTCGGCCGCCTCGGCGGGTTTGACGAGCACCCACACGGAGAACGGAACGTTCGGCGGGGCGAGCTTGAGGACCCCGTGCCCCTGCCAGCGGGTGGGCACCATGGTCCGGCGGGGTGCCTCGGCGGGCGGGCGGAAGCGGACGTCGAGGGGGACGTCGTGGGCGTTGAAGCCCTCCCATCCGACGATCCGGGTGTCGGTGACCTCGGTGCCCCCGGGCATCCACAGAGCCGCGCCGTCGGGTCCGTCCTCGATGACCCGCATCGGCCGGAGCACCTCGATATGGTCGCGATCGAAGTCGAAGCGCCTGTACGTCCAGGTCACGGCCTGACCCGGCGTCCAGAACGGGGGCTGACCGAGAGGCCGCGCCTGCGACGGGACGGCGAGCGCGAACGGGTCGGTGTACTCCATTCCCGCAGTCTAGGGCGGGTGTTTGGACGCAGCCTGTGGGACGGATCCGCGTCGCTGCCCGGCTGTGTCCGTACCGGGACGTAGGGTGGGACCATGATCGCTCCTCCCCGCACCGATGCGGAGATCCCGGGGTATGTCGAGGCGCTCGATCTGCCGGGGCTGGCCGACATCCATGTCCATTTCCTCCCGCAGAATGTGCTCGACAAGGTCTGGTCCTACTTCGACGACGCCGAGGCGCATTACGGTCGACCGTGGCCGATCCACTACCGTCACGACACCGACACCCGGCTGCGGATCCTCCGCGACTGGGGCCTCCACCGGATCCCGGCACTCACCTACCCCCACCGACCGGGTATGGCCGCGTGGCTCAACGACTGGAACAGGGAGTTCGCCGCAGCCCACCCGGACGTCGTCCACTGCGGAACGCTCTACGCCGAACCGGAGTCCGCCGAGTACGTGCCCGCAGCCCTCGAGGCCGGGGCACGGCTGTTCAAGGTCCACGTGCAGGTCGGCGGCTTCGCTCCTGATGACCGTGTCCTCGATCCCGCGTGGGCGGCGCTGTCGGAGGCGCAGGTGCCGATCGTCATCCACGCCGGTTCGAAGCCGCTGCCCGGCGAGTTCACCGGCCCCGAGGCGGTGGCACGGGTGCTCGAACGCTTTCCCGCCCTCAACTTCGTCATCGCCCACATGGGCATGCCCGAGTACGACGCGTTCGCCGATCTCGCCGAGGCCCACAGCGGGGTCCACCTCGATACGACGATGTACGTCTCCGGGTTCTTCAACCACCCCGCCGAGGTGGCCCCTGCCTTCCGTGAGCGACTCCTGGCGCTCCAGGACAAGGTCGTCCTCGGCTCGGACTTCCCGAACATCCCCTACCCGTACGCCGATCAGCTCTCGGGGCTCGCCGGCCTCGACCTCGGCGACGACTGGATGCGCGCGGTGCTCTGGGAGAACGGGGCCAGGCTGCTCGGGCTCGAGGAGGTGGTCGCTGGCGACGACGCGAGAACTGAAGAGTGAGCCTGGTCAGACGAGCTGGTGCCGTCGTCTCACCCGATGTCCGGCCAGCCGGTCGGACTGGTGCCCCATCGGGGCATGCGGTTCTGTGGGGTGCGGCCGGTCAGCCGATGTCCGATCGGGGGATGCGCTCCGCCCCGACGACACCATCGAGCAGCGCCGGGTCGATCGGCCTGCCGCGCTTGATCACACTGATCTGGCCGGTGGGTTCGAGGATGACGCACGCGACCTCGGAGAGCTCTCGGATGCCTGCCATCCGCAGCTTCGAGATCACTTCGACGCGATCGACATGGGCGCGGGCCATGTTGTCGGTGAGGAACTCCTCTCCCGCCATGAGGACGATCGCGGGGCTGTTGACGATGCCCTCGATGCGGGCGCTCCGCCGCGCCTGCCCGGTCACCGCCTGGAGGATGAGCAGCGTCCCGACGGCGAGGACACCGGCGACGAGAGTGGGGGTGTCGCCGAGGATCGCCCGTCCCACGACGGCTCCGAGGGCGATGATCGCGGCCAGGTCGAAGCTCGAGAGACTCGCGAGGGCGCGTTGCCCGAAGAGACGGACGACGATGATGATGCCGAAGTAGAAGACGACGCAGGAGACGACGACGCGCAGGGCGTCGACGCCGTCGAGTCCGTATTCGTGCCATTCCATGCAGGCCACCTCCCGACCGCATCCTACTCGGCGGGAGGCGGAGATCCCGCGCCCCTCACCCGCCGATTCCGGCTGGGAACGCCTCTCCTGCTCTAGGGTGAGAAGAAAGCAGACCGGACAACAGCCCTTGTCGGCCAGGGTCGATGAGCGGAAGTAGGATGGTATGAGACTGACGAAGGACCCGACGCCCGAGAAGGTGCTGGCGGGGCTGAAGGCGCAGATCGAGCGCTCCTCGCAGTTCGCCTCGACGATCGATCCGGTGGCGGCGCTGCAGACCTACGAGCGCCTCATCCGACTGCTCCAGCCGCGCCTGTCCGAGCTGCGCCGCAGCGTCGGACTGCCCGCCGACCCGCCGATCTTCGCAGCCGCCCGCGCTCGCACCTCCGCACGGCGTCGGTACGGCGGAATGCCGGTGCCCTCCGACCGTGTGTTCACCTACTGGAACACTCCGATCGACACGGCCCCACCGCTCGTCCAGGCGTGCCTGGCGAACATCAGGGAATCGTATCCCGCGCTGCGTGTGCTCGACGGAGAATCGGTCCGTGAACTCATCGACGTTCCCGACCGGATCGCCGCGGTCCTCGAGGACTCGCGCCCGGCCCACTTCTCCGACTACGTCCGCACCCGCATCCTCGAAGAGCATGGAGGCGTCTGGTTCGACGCCACGGCGTGGGTCGGACACAACCTCGACGAGGAACTGCAGCGCCGCTATCTGCGTGCGGGAACGATCTTCCCCCGGTGGACGAAGCTGTCCATCGCGAACTGGTTCATCGCCTCGCAGAAGGAGTCGGTGCTGCTGGGCCTGCAGAGGCGCGCTCTCGATGAGTGGTGGACCCACTTCGACGACCTGCCCGACTACTTCCTCTACCACCGGATCTTCGAAGTCCTCCAGGTGCTCGTGCCCGAAGCCCGCGGCCAGTGGAACGCAGCACCGGTGCTCTCGGCCACCTCGGCGCATCTGCTCCAGATGGCGATGATGCAGCCCTGGCGACCGGGTACGCTCACCGACATCGCCGCCGTCGCACCGTTGCAGAAGCTCAGCTACAAGTACGGCACTGTTCCCGACGGCTCTGTCCTCGGGCACCTCATCGGCCCGTACGTCTGAATCACCTCACCGGGTGGCGAGCCATTCGTCGACGGTGACGGTCGAGAGCCTCGGCGACTCGGGGATGAGGCCGTCGTCCGCCGTCGGTCCGGGAATCGGCACGGGCACGACCTTGCGGGCCCGCGTCCGTCCCCGACGCCTCACGCCGGAGCCCTGGGTCCGTTCTCCGGTGCGGCCCGCCTCCGCTTCGGCGACGACTCGGGCGATCGCGGCGAGGTCGCTGATCTCGGGGCCGGCGACCTCGACGGTGCCGCGCTCTCCGGCTTCGATCGCCTCTGCCATCATCCGGGCTGCTTCGTCGGCGGCGAGGGCGCGCACCCGCATCTTCGGGGCGAAGACGACCGGCCCCACGGCCACCGAGGTCGTCTCGGCGAGTTCGTACCATTGCGTCGACCGGAACATGAGGAGCTGGTCGGCGAGCACGAGTCGGCGGTAGACCTTCTCCTGCATGTCCTTGCCCCGGTAGTAGCCGAAGAGGGCGGACTCGGCGACTTCGGGCCTGAAGGCGATCGACAGGCACGCCATCGCCGCACCGGGATTCTCTGCCGCAGCCAACGCGATCGATCGCGCACTGCGCGAGAAGAAGTCGAGTGCCCGGTGCCGGTTGTTGGTGAGGAGGTTGACGCAGTCGACGAGGACGTCGCTGCCGACCGCCGCCTCAGTGACCCCCTCGCCTGTGCAGGTGTCGACGCCGATCCCGCGATGGGCGGCGATGACCGAGTGCCCCATCGCCCGCAGCCGGGTGACGAGTCGAGCGCCGAAGGTTCCCGTGGCTCCGTAGACCGTGACCTGCATTGTCTTCCCTTCGGTGGCCCGGCGAGCAGGGCGCGGCGGATGTCGCACCGTGCGCTGCGGTCGTCGAGCCGAAAGCGGTGGCCCGCCGCGCCGCTCAATCAGTTCTGGTCGATCGTGATCGCGCCCGTGTCCGCGGTGACGGAGACAGGGATGACCGCTTTGCCTTCGGCGTCCTTCGGATCCTTCGACGCGTCGTACTTCTCGAGGTCCTTCGCGAGGTCGACGCTGCCCTGGTTCGATGTCGCGTTGATCCGGTAGAAGAGGTCCTTGACCTCGGCACCGCCGTCGTCGGAACCGTCACGTCCGTCGTCGGGGCCGGCCGCCTCGGCGCTCATATGCTCTTTGACGAGGTCGAGGCGGGGCAGACGGAGATCGATCTTGCCTTCGTCGGCCTTGACCGTGATTCCCGAGGTCGGGACCATCTCATTGGAGAAGTCGAGGTCGATCGACCCCGTCGAGGTCGTCGCGTCGACGCGGTCGCGGACCTTGAGGTCGGTGCCTTCGAGGGTGCCGACGTCGGACTTCGCCTCGATCGATCCGAAGCTGCCCTTGAACCGGGTCTGACCCCAGTCGGTCGTCGTCTGCACCTTCTCGAAGTCGCCCTCGAGCGAGACCGACCCGGCGTCGGTGTCGGCCTTGACGTCATTGAACTCCCCCCGGACGTCGACTTCGCCGAGGCCGCCGGCGAACGTGAGGTTGGTGTCCTTCGACGTCGCCTTGGGGATGGCGACGTCGATGCGGGCGTTCTCGAAGACCTTCCTGTCGTCGACGGTGACCACCGATTCGCCGTTGGTCTCCTCGACACGCAGTTTCGGGACGTCATCGCGCGGACCCACCCCGGTCATCGTCACCGTCGCCGTGTCCGCATCGGTCGTCCTCACCGTGATCGAGGCTCCCGTGTCGAGGGAGAAGCGGACGTCTCTCGCCGAGGCGGCCAGCTGCTCACTCGACTCGACCTTCGTGTAGTCGAGCCGGGAGGCACCGTGGGCGACGCTGATCGCGATCGGAATGAGCAGGACGATCGCTGCGGCGATGACGAGGACGGCGCGCAGTCCGGTGCGGGCCGACTGGTTGACGAGGACGGTGGCAGGCATTCTATGCTCCGAGGAATGTGAGGACTGCGAGGACACGACGGTTGTCCGAGGTGTCCGCCGTGAGTCCGAACTTGGTGAAGATCGAGCTGATGTGCTTCTCGACGGCTCCGGCGCTGAGGAAGAGGGTGCCGGCGATCGCGGCGTTCGACTTGCCCTCGGCCATGAGCTGGAGGACCTCGAGCTCACGGGGGCTGAGCGTCGAGAGCCCGTCGGTCTTGCGGGTGCGCACGAGGATCTGGGAGACGACCTCGGGGTCGAGGACGGTTCCGCCCTTGGCGACCTCGTCGACGGCGGAGAGGAAGTCCTCGACATCGGCGACGCGGTCCTTGAGCAGGTAGCCGAACCCGCCGGTGTTCTCGGCGATGAGTTCGGAGGCGTACTGCTCCTCGACGTACTGGCTGAAGACGAGGACCTTGACGTCCGGGTTCTGCTTGCGGATGAGGACCGCGGCGCGGATGCCCTCGTCGGTGAACGTCGGCGGCATGCGCACGTCGATGACGGCGAGGTCCGGGGGCATCGTATTCACGGTCGCCAGCAGCTCATTGGCATCGGGCACGGCCGCGATGACCTCATGTCCGGCGTCGACGAGGAGTCGTTCGAGTCCGGCCCTGAGGATGGCTGAGTCTTCGGCGATCACGATGCGCATGGCACCTCCACAACGATGGTAGTCGGCCCACCTGCGGGGCTGGTCAGGTTCAGTGTCCCACGGGCGGCCTCGACCCGGTCGACGAGACCGGCGATGCCGGTGTGCCGACCCGACCGGTCGATCCGGGCTCCGCCATGACCGTTGTCGGTGACGACGATCTCGACTCCCGCCTCGGTGGGGGCGATGACGACCTTGGCCTGCGTGGCACCGGAGTGCTTGGAGATGTTCGTCAGGCACTCGGCGACGACGAAGTAGGCGACGGCTTCGGCTTCGCGTTCGATCCGACCGCCGAGGCGGACGTCGACCTCGACGGGGATCGGTGAGCGGCCGGCGAGCGCGGAGACCGCAGCGTCGAGACCGCGGTCGGTGAGAACGGCGGGATGGATTCCGCGGGCGAGCTGGCGAAGTTCGTTGACGATGCCCTTCGCCTCGGCGTGGGCTTCGGCGACGAGCTCTTTGGCACGTTCCGGGTCGGAGTCGATCTTCGACTTCGCCAGGCCCAGGGTCATCGTCAGGGCGACGAGGCGGGGCTGGGCGCCGTCGTGGAGGTCGCGTTCGATGCGCAGACGCTCAGCGGCGGCCGCATCGATCCCGGCCATGCGGGCGCGGTCGAGCTCGGAGACCTCGGCCTGGAGGGCGGCAGTGCGGGCCGGCGGCAGCAGGCTGCGGTCGAGCGCACGGTCGAGGTACGGGGCGAACCAGAGGATCGCGAGCGAGCTGGCGAGGATGATGAGCGAGCCGATCGCAACGCCGACGCGGCCGAGGCCGCTCTCACCGCCTCCGAAGAAGAGGCCGGGGATCCCGTCGGGGTTGATCGCGGAGAAGACGCCGAGGATGCCGCCGCAGATGCCGGTGATCGTGCCGCCGACGACGGCGAGGCCGAGGAACATCTTGACGTAGTGGTGGGCGGTCGAGCGCCAGAACGAGCCCGAGGACACGAGCAGCCACCGGTTGTGGAGGAATCGGGCGAACCCGGATTCGCGGGTGCTGCGCGGGACCGTGGGCACCGGAATTCGGTCGTCGTAGACGAGTTCGGCGCGGTAGCGCTCGAAGACGTTGGCGACCTGCTGGACGAGCACCCAGAGGATGAGCGCGAGGACGCCGAGGCCGAGGGCGAAGATGCCGCCGATGCCGGTGATGAGGAGGCCGACGGGGATCCACGCCCAGAGGATGGCCATGACCGCGGAGAGGAAGAGGTTCGCGACGCCGACGACGCCGACCGGCCGCTTCGGCCAGTCGATCGGGCCCTCCGGAGGGATGTCGGTGACATCGGTGCGGGTCAGCGGCATGGGTCCGGTGACCGGGACCATGACGAGGTCGTTCGGTCGGGGCTTCTTCCGCCGAGGCGGTCGCGGCGGTGCGCGCCTGCGATTTCGACCTGATCCTCATGGACATGCAGATGCCGGTCATGGACGGCCTGACCGCAACCCGGGAAATCCGTCTGCATGAGGCGACGCTGGGTCTGCCGCGCACCCCGCTGGTGATGCTTACCGCCAACGCCATGCCCGAGCACGTAGCGGCCGGCCAGGCGGCCGGGGCCGACAGCCACCTGTCCAAGCCGTTCAACGCCGCCGAACTGCTGTCGCTGGTGGAGACTCCGCAGGCCTTGCTGGCCCAGCATCGGATCGCCGC